>Ga0179593_1358793_pt1 | contig 11311 bp, 7 predicted proteins | sample CZODoug2_1_08_16_FD_185931 | JGI IMG/M metagenome (GOLD analysis project Ga0179593, IMG submission 185931) | Vadose zone soil fungal communities from Angelo Coast Range Reserve, California, USA - CZODoug2_1_08_16fungal (PacBio error correction) | ecosystem: Environmental > Terrestrial > Soil >... | reverse complement strand
TACATTTCCTAATATCTTCCCTCATACGCCATCGCCGAGAACTCTGAGAAATTGTTAAATTGGGTTTTGGCCGCCAGTTACCTAAGGCGGCCACTTCCGGCTTCGTCTTCCCAGTCGATGATTTTGCTTCTTGTAGAGTTAGTCGATGATTCCTTATCTGTTGTTTTCTTTGCTTTTGGCCCTTCTTCGTTCGACTCATCCTGTACGATGATCTTTCTAATTCCTGGCTATATCTGGAGCGTTGACAATCTCCCCCTCTTCATCCCCTTTTTTTTTTGTTTACGGTCCTCCCGAAGATGTCCCTTCCCAGTATCTCCCAAAAGTAGCCCATTATTTTCTTCTACGTTACTCCCTCCCCCCGCTCAGTCCATCCAGCAGTGATCTCGGGGATATTGTGCTTCCCTGTCGAGCCTTGAACCCCCGATTCCCCATCGACATTTCCTTCCCCTTCCCCAAGGCATTTTTTCCTCCCCTTAAGCGTGATTCTGCGCCGGCCTATTGACCCAAGCCTCCGGACCGTTCGTTGTTTTTTTTTTTAATGCTGAATCTGGCTTCATTGGGTTTTAAATTTTGGTGGTTTGCCACAAGTTCTCTGTATGTTCTCTCCCCACAGCTCCCACTCAAGTTTCGTCCATCCCTCCCGCTTATAGCTCCCTGACCAAGAAGTTGAAAAAGTCAGATGGCCCAAGAGCCCAAGAACACTTTCTGGAGATTCTTTTTCCGCTCTTGCCCCCCGCTCTCACCTTTTTTCCCGATGCTTTCCCCCCACCTTTTTTCCCTCCCCGTATAAGCTTTCTTTGCCACTAAAGCTAAATCCCCCCCCCTTTCCGAACCTTTTGTCCTTGATTTGAGGGTTTATTAGTAAATGATTGCCCCCTCCAGCATTTAAAAACCATTTGGACGTCTTTTTGTTTCCTGACCCGCCCTCCCAATTTCCCTTTTCTTGGTTGAGTTCTATTTTGTGAACTCTATCTTAGCAAGTGAAGAAATATTTCCTTTCGCCCCCTGGCTTTAGGTTTCCACCCCTCTTCTTTAGTGCTACTCTTTCTTCACAACTCTTCAGGAAACAACCTGGATTCGCAGCGTTTTCGAACCTTAGTGAAAGAGATGTCTTTGCCCCGGCCCGAACTCCCCTGCCTCTGACTTTTGGATGGTCTCTCAAGTTCTAACTACCCATTGATCGTTGCGTTTGCCCTGACCGCAATTGTTCATAAGGTGCTCGTTACCCTCCTCTCATGAACACTTTTGATTCCCGAACGGTCTCCAGACCCTTTCTTCCTCTAATGTCCGCGTTTATCAGTGTTTTCCCCATTTTGGCTTCAGTGGAACGTCCAGGTTTATTCCTAACGTGCTATAACCACCACCCGTGTTGCTCCTCACGTTTATAGAATTTTGTCGATACCGAATCGGCCCTCCCCCCCCTCCGGAGTTTTTCTTCTTTTGCTCTACCGCACGTCCGTCCTTGTAGATCTCTATCTGGATAGCATCTGAAACTTGCCCTCTGTAATCCTGTCCTGGTCCCGTCACGTCCACCGCCCTTTATTATCGTCACATTGCCTCTCAGCCCTTAGACTAAACGTCCTTCGCGTGACCTTATGATATTGTTTGCTTTCCCGCCGTTGTTCCTTGTTCGAGGCGGTGCAGCGATAGGGCAGGGGTGCGGTCCTTAGTTTTCGTTTGCCTACCCCTTGGGACCCCTTGGACCACTTCGTATCCTCGACTTATTTCTCCGCTGCCTTCTTTTGTGCGGTTCGTTTAGACGGCTTCGACTATCGGTGGGCCTGTTATTTTTCTTCTAGTTCCCCTTCCCACCGTCTTCCTCACTTGACGCTCTGTGTCCCTTCATTTTTTTTTTCGGCTTCCGTTCATTGAACCCAGCATCCCTTAATTCCCTTTTTCCTCAGAAGTCTGTAAAGACCCCCCCCCAACTTTCACACAGCCCCCGGAATTCGTTTTAATGCTTTTCACGGTTGTTTGGGAGGGGACCTTTTTGCAAGATCGAGGACTTTGCTGCCATTCTGAGGCCAGCCACGTCGTCCGAGGCTCGTGTTTTTCGACTCAAGAGTACCACCTTTCTCCTTTTGAAAGAGCGATGCAGCCTTGAACCAACACACTTGCCCTAAATATTCGATTCCTTACTGAAAGGTCTGTTCACTTCAGCCCCTGTTTCCCCTCCCCGCGGCTGTTCCTTTCCCCCCCTAACGGTGCCTTTCCCTTCCTTGGGCGTGATCTGACCTCGACAAAGGTTTGAAAGCATTTCTGCCCCTGGCACATGTTTTTTATTTTCCGCTTTTTAACTTTGGTTTCGGCCCCCCTTTTTTTTTTCGATTTCCCACAGGCAATTTGGTTCTGCCGCCATTTCCCCTTAGGCGCGAATGTTTGTTTTCTTTTTAGATTTTATTGTCTTCCTTGACGTCTAAAATATTCATTCGCCCCCCCCTTTTTTCCTTTTCCCTCGACCGTCAATGGAGGTAGACGGTATTTCCCTTTCGCGTCCCCCCCCCCAGTCTTTTAGCAACAAGCGGGGCTCGTCTCATTGATCTTCTTTTCCCCCCGCAGTTAGCATCCTTCGTCCTTTGCCCCCCCAGTCGATTAGATAACGGGCGACTTCAGTCCGGAAGTTTTTGTCGATGTCTCTGATGGCCCCTGATATGTTCTCCCCGTTTTTTCCCGGCCCGCCCCCTGTGATTTCCCATTGATTCGCGTCTTTTTTTCAAAACCCCACCCCTCTACGGCCTGTCACCAAGAGGAAGAACCCTAGTTTTCGGGTGGAGAGAATCCCCCCCCCTGCTGTCATGCTTAAAATGGATGAAATGACCGCGTGTTCCGCCCTGCTCGGTCTACCTTGTTTTTTTTTCCAGCCTTCCAACCCTGAGTATGGCCGAGCTGGACAATTGCAGGTTTTGAATCCATCACAGGTGTTCATGTTTACTTCTCTGCTTTGAGTCATCTTTTTTCTAATAGTTGCTCACCCAGATTATTGCACTCTCTTTTGTCTTAGTTTTTTTGCAATGTTCTTCTTCAGATCCCCTGGACGTGGGTTCTTTTTCGCCCTTTCCCTCTTTCCCCTCGTGTTGATTTTTTTTTTTCTGCCTCCGTTAACTTCCCAGATGAATGCTTTTTTTTCCCCTACCTGCCAGTCAGTCGTCGTTTTTTGATTTTCTCGTTGTTTAAGACCTGCCCCGGTCCCCTTTTCTGGTATTTAATTTAGAAACCTACTCATTGACGTTGCTCACTGTGATTTTCCCTGGTCACTTTTTTCGCTGAAATTTTCTTTTCTCGTTCATTTCTAATTGAGCTATTCCCCCCGTTTTTATTCCACGGACTGTTTCTTCTTTCAGCCCCTCTCTCCCCCTTTCTTCTTTCCCTTTTGGTTCCAGATAGACCTTTTCCCACGAACACACGTACAGCATAAGCTTGGGTGGAGGATTTTCCCTGAGACCTTGTACACTGATTGCTGGCTAGATCGTACAAGTGTTGAGGTCTGTCTTTTTAGCATTTCTCCCTTTGCAGCTACGTCGAGGGTCACGAATTTCTGCGTCATATTTTTTTAGACGCTAGTGGACTTACGCTTCTGCCCATCACGGCCGCTGCAAGGCCACCATGCGCCAGTCCCTCGTTTTCTCCACCCGCCCCGTTACTTCCCCCCCCATTTTTGTCGTCCTTGGCTAATCTGTCCCCTAAGTTGCATTTACACCCCAGCAATGCTTAACCGTTCGCACTTCAATATTCTCTCTGCATCCCGTTTGAGACTTGTAAGTCCCCGCTTCTTTCGGCATGCTGGGGGTTATTTTCCTTCCTGAGTGAAGGGTTTACCTTTTCCTGGTAGGTGTGTCTCTTGTGGGCTTTTCTCCCCTTTTCTTTTTTAATTCTGGCTGTTCCGTCATGGGCGGACAGCGGTTGTTGTCCCTCAAGCTTTTTCCTGATGTTTTCCACCATTCGTTTCTCTCTTCCTTTTTTTTCAGCGCGGACCTTAGTCATTTCATTTTCAACACTCCTAGCGCCTCGTGTCCCTTTTTCCCAGCTCTCTTTTGTAACAGGCTCCAAGTTTCCGCCACCCTTTTGCGGTTCGTGGACAATTCTCCCCCAGTTCTAGACGTTGGTCGGCGTGTAGCTTTTACCCCACCCTTGTCTTTTTTGTTAATTTCCCTTTTTTTTTTTCACTGGTGCCTTTTCTCCTTGCAGAAGCATTTTTTCCCTCCTGCCCTCTCCTATAAGGCCCTTGAAGTTCGAAGTTCGAACTTTTTTGGGTTGAGCAATGTAGACGCTTACCTTCGACTCCGCGTTCCGATTTCTTTTTCTCCTCATATTCTTTTTTTGTCCTCTTGCTTGGGAACCCCTAACGCCTGGCAGCTATTCGCTATGCGAGAACCCCTCACCCGAATTTTTGCTCGACCTGCTTCGCAACAACAATACCTTGCAACAACCTTGTTCCCCACTCTTCTTGCCCTTTTCCTGCAATTATTTTTCCGCTACTTCAGACAAGTCTCTCCCATGTCCTGCTTATTTTTGTCCCATTCCAGATGCCTCTTCCCCCCCCAAACCCTGGCTTTCACGATAGCGATCTCAGTTCCTTACCACCCTTCTGAGACTTTTGCCCAAGCACCTCGATGGCATTGTTTTCTCCCTCCCCAGTTGTCTCGCCGATTTCCCTGCACCCCCACTCGTGTTGTTTAACTCTTGTCTTTGACGCGTTGGATTTTTCACTGACTTCAGATCTCCCCCAGTCTTCCAGCGGTCATCCATATCGTTTGGCCCCTTGTTTCCAGTTTTCCTCTTTTTCTTGACACTTCGCCCCTTTTCCTTTTGCTAGTAGCTCCTGCTGCCTCCGAGTCTTTGGGTTCCGGAACTGAATTCTAATTGTCAGATCTAGAGTGCGCCTGCGGGCATCCGCGTCCTCCCAGGTGTCTAACTCCCTTGTAGACTGGAACCTTGGCAGGGGAATCTCTCTTACCTTTTCATTCTCCCCTTTTTTCCTCCCGTTTCCCAGCGCAGTCTGATAGTGGTTTCCCCCATTCGGCCCCTGTCCCCATGATTGAGACCATCTATATTGGGGCTCCCCTGTTCTTCTAAGCGGACCCCTTCACCAACACCTGCAGTTTTTCTAATACTTTTGATTTACATAGTTTTTTCCGTTCATCTCCCCCTGTGCGATTTTCCATACTGTTGTAGGACCCCTGAGCCGCGTCTCCTTCTTCTTTTAGTTTTTGCCTCTACGACTTTCCCAGTAAGTCGTTTTCCCTTTTTTCCGATGTGTTGTTTCGTAGTCCATACGCTTTTAAAGGTGCTTCCTGTTCCTCGAGTTCCCCTTTAAACCCTGGGCTGGCCTTTCGTTTCCCCCCCCCTTTACTTACGTGTTCCCCCTCTCCACAGCCCCTAGTCTGCTCCGCGTGAAATTCCGGGGGCCGTGTGTATGGTTTATATTCAGAAGGATTTTCTTCTAATTTCGACTTATTTTTTTTTTACAGTGACCTGGACCCCTGACAGTATGTCTTTTTCTCGCTCTTCCCTCGCCCCGAATTTTGTTCCGCATCTCCCGAACTCTTTTCCCCCCCCCCTGCCGACATGTCACACAGGATGCGTTAGTTTCAAATCCTGACTCCCACAACACTTCTGCCTCCCTCGGTCCAAAGGGCTCTGATCTCTCCTTCCCTCCTTTAAAATTTTGGGTGAGTCCGTACTCGCGGTGCCTGCCCTCAGTCGGACAGCCTTTTCCTAATTAAAACGGGCGGTGCCCAGCAATCAGCTTGCCGTCGTCGGTTTTCGTTCTCCCTTCCTTTGGCTTCGGTAACGCTTCCGTTACATTTTCCTTCGACCAGTTCCGAGATTACGCTTTTTTTAGCTGCGTCGCCTTCCCCGAAAACAGGGGAACAGTGGTGAGCCGTCTCACCACGAACAGAACCTTTTCTACTTTTATTTCGGATTATCCCCCATCGAGCCCTGTCTTGATCCCACGGGTGGTTTTTTCGTCTAACCGCTGCCTTCCGCTCCTTGGTCAACCGGGAACCACTTTTTCAGAAGATGTTCCCCCCGTCTTCAAAACGTTTTTGCCCCTTTCCATTTCTCAAGTCTCTCCGTGCTTGATCCTTTGTTTACTGCGGCTGTTCTTCTACCTTTTATTCACGCGCGCTGCTGTCAACTTGCCCCCTCAGTTAGTATGCCATGACGCTTTTTCCGTGCTTTTCAGATTGCCTGTGGCCTCTGCACGTTTACAGCTATTTTCGGAGAGACCGGTTCCGGCCGCGCGTCCCCGACGAACATCCCTTGTTTTTTTTATTTATTAGTGAGCGCCTATCCCTCGTTTTTTGGCCATCCGTGATCCCGTCCTGTCCTGAGATTGACTTTACCGCTCGGCAATTACCCTTTTCTAGGGTTCCCAGCTCTCTGCTTTCTAGGTTCCCTTTCTGCTTTCTGGCTTCCTATACCGGAAGATCCCCTTACCTGGCCGGTTTTCGTCCCTTCATTCCTGACGTATTCCAACAGACCGCGGCTTTTTACATTACCCCGTTTTTTGACGTGCTGGGTTCTATGGGTATTTCTTATTATAGGATCCAATAACTGGTTCCCGGCCCCCGGTCGTTACATGGGTTGGTTCTGTATTATCGAGAACTCAAAGTTTAGACGAGGAGAGCCTGGGGGGATGTAATATTTGGGGGGGGGGTGGGGATGGGCGTTGGTTTTTCTTTAGCAGCGGAGGGAGGGTATGGGGGTTATGTCTTCATTCAGCTGCGCGGGTCGATCTTTTGGGCTTGTGCCTTTGCCTCCGGGGTAGTACCACATGCCTGTTGCATAGCCTTTGAATTCATCTTGGTAACACTTGGCCCCTTACGGCCCCCTTTCTGCTTTCCATTCAAGACAATACCGATGACCCTGACACTTTGTTCCGTCGGGCCTTCTGGGCTATCGTCCCCCCCGGAATGCTCCGTCTCGGCCCACTGTCAGATTCTCGTTGGGTTTCGTCAGCTTGGTTCTCCGTCCTCGGTCGATGACCCTGATTTGCTTTGGATTTCCTCTCGGTGTACGTTCGTCTTTTCTACGAAAGTGGCCGACTGTGATTAATTTCTGTCCATTCCTTGTTGTTTGATATCCCTCTCTTTACCCCGTTGTTTTGGAGACATTTTCCCCCTTTCCCTTTTTCTCACTCAGATCCTTGACATCCCACGGCTGTTCCCACAAGTCGCCTCACCTCGTCCCCAATTTTCCCGCCTACCTGTTCCCCTCCAGTTTCTTCTAGTTAATTTACAGAGGTGTGGGCACAGGTCGCGCGAGAACCCGCTATCATTCCCTTCCCCTTGGGCCGGCCTTTTTCGCCGCACTGCTGGTATAGGCCCCTCTGCCTATTTTTAGTTTAGTTCAGTCTCTGTTTCTTTTGAATGTCTTTCCCTGCTTGGCCGGAATGGCCCTGTTCAGACTCCAATAAGCAGCTTGTCCGGTCTCCCTTTTCCCCATGTTCTTACCCCCCCGTCTATCGAAGCGAGTCCGCGGGGTCCCTCTCCCTCGATACCTGCAAACACTAGACGCACAAGATTGAGTAATTGAACTCCACTGACCCCGAGGTTTCCCCCCACACGCAGTTTAAAACATTTCTCAGCTTTTAATGTTGAATCGCCCACCCCCCTTTCTAACCGTCCCCAAGCTAGACGATTTTCTTCAATCTACCACCGCCATTCCCCCATATTCAATCCCTTTTCTCCTTTGCTTGTGTCTGTTCCTTCTTATGAATTACAGGGCGTCCTCCTCGCCCTTTTTTTCAGGGCTTGCATCGCCTCCAGAAAGTCCAGAGTCCTGCCGATCGTCCGAGTCGGCACTATGACCTCCTGTTTGTCCCCATCAGGCGGATCTTGGGTTCAAGCCCCTCCGCTCGCCTCGATCTATAGGTCCCACTGAGTTTTCGTTTGTGAACGTCTGACCCCCTGACCCCCAATGATTCCTCCACAACTCATCTTCGGCCTGACCTGAGCCTCTTTCCCCCTTACCAGGTCGCCCGAACGAATGCCCCGTCGCCTCGTCACCGTGACGAAGCTTCCATCCGAGTGAAAGCAGGAGCGGTTTAGCACTTGCATAACTCCCTTTTTCTTTTAGCTCCCGGACTCTAATTTTTCCTTTAAGCGGACTCATACTTCTGACCCCTTCCTAATCACGGGCTACCCCTAAACAAAATGTCCCATCGCTGATCGCGTTGTATTTTCAGTGGCTATTCTCTGGTTTTTTAGCCGATGAAATTGCCGTTCTGGGTGGTTCGTTCCCCGGACGCTACCCCCCCTTTTGTCAAGACCCGGCTCGTGCCTTAGATCTCCCTCCGTAAATTCCCCCATCCGAATTTTTATGTCCCTTTTTTCTTTTTTTTGACTCTCACATTTTAACGTCTGTTCGATCAGATCGGAGAGATCTTCCTGAAAAGTCTACTCGCCGGTTACCTATTTCTCCCAATGATGTGCCCTTCCCTGACTGGGACCTGCCTATTCCAAGCACCAAGTCGGCGACCTTTTTTAACCACGTCCTTGATGCTGGGCGTACTGATCTTGTTCTGCATAACGTGCTTGATCTGATTGGCTTGCTTTCCGCAGCGATTTTTTTTTATTGCAGGCCCAGTTAGTCCTTTCTTCCTTCCCCATTTTTTCAACTGTCTGGACCAGTAGACTTTTCCCCTCGTAGTTCCCCCGCGCGTCTTTCTGCTTGTTGCGTTCTTTTAAGCCATTCTACGACCGCCTTTTTTGGCTTTCGCCTGGGGCAAGTCCCGTGGAGATTTCGTTCCCAAGCCCCCGGGAAGTTCCGTCCTGCTCTGTGACTCTTGTTATGTCCCCTTTGTCCTGGGCGCTTTTAACCCCCCCAGCCCGCACTTCCGACCGTAGGGACGCATCTTCTGTGCCCCTATAACAAATCCCCCCCTCTCTTTGACGTTGAGCTTTTCCCTTGTGGACCCCCCCTGCACCTCGCGGCGTGTTTCTTTCCTGTCGGGCGCCATTATTACCGGACTGTTGATGGCATTCCACTTTGCGATTTATCATGCAAACCTGTTTTTTTCCTTTAGAGATCCTCCTCAAACCCCCAACTTTTTTCCTTTCCCCCTAGCTTTGATTTGGCACCCTACTGACTTGATTTTTTCCTTCAGCCCCCGCCCCCCCTTTTCAATGTTTCTGGACCCTCAGGTTTCCATCCAAACAAAGCATATGGCGGTCTGCCAGGCCTTGGGTTTCGTCTTTCGTTTCTCCCTCACCGAGGAGCCGGATATGTTAGCCACTGCCCCCTTTGGTGAATGCTTGTATTCTACAGAACTTGTCTTGGGCCCCCTTCCCATTTCCCTCCCAGGGGGGTTCGTTCGCTTGAACATTTTTTTGACTTTTTTTTTTTGGATCGACCTTTTGTAATGACGACCATACCCGATTTACTTCACGCCCTTTTCCACATCCGACTCCCCTCACTGGATTTCTCCGGCTGAACTTCTCTTTTTTCCCCCCTTTTCTCCAAGGCTGGTGATCCGTTCGACGAATTTTGGGGCCCGCCGGTGCTTAGCATTTCATGTTCCTGGGGAGCGCATTCTTGTTCCGCTTGTCAACCTCCCTCCCTACTGCTCTGTACGATGGTAGGCCGCTTACTTCCTCCCTCCCTTCCCGACCAACCACTGGATCATTCTGTGCTCGTCTTTTAGGTCAAATCCCAAACCGGACGGCCCCGTTGGACCCATTTTCTTAATCCCAACGGCGATGGTGTAGTTACACCTCTTTGTGCCACTTCTGTTCGCTACCCTTCAGTCCCCCCTCGGTTGCACCCTTTACCTTTTTCTACCGTGTTCGCCTGAGATCTTGCCGAGCGGCTTACAGTGTTTGACCGACTTGCTATCAGGTCCTACGTGTCCTTTAGAGGATTTTTTGTATTAATGAGTTTCGCGCTAGCAGTGTCCCTGAGATGGGACAGTTTTCTTTTTTTTCTAATGTTGATTTTTTTTCCGGTCGAGAGTTAGATTTCCCACTCTGCAGTTCCTTTTCTGTTGACTTCGACATCTGATTCTGTCCTCCACCTATTCACGTTATGTCTTCGTTTTGCCCTCTTCCTGCAATCCGGCTTCTTATTTTTTATTCGACAGTTGCTTCTGCCGCATTACCAGTCTCCCTGGATATCGAATTCCAACCCATGATTTCCCCCGGGCGTTCGCCCTTTCCCTTTTTCAACTTTCTTTTTAGCCCCTGATCCTGATTTGCCATTTTTAGCGCTGATGAATTTCCTCCGTTGAGGGCCCCACGCACCCTTTTGATTTAATTTTTTTTGTTTAGACAGCCGCCTCCCATCGTATCCCTTGGAAACTTTTCCTTTTCCTTGAACTTCCGCCTCAGGTTTTGGAGACGTGCTTACTCGCCTGTACACCCGCGCGCGAGGTTTACCCGATGCTTTCCTATTGTTTTCTGACGTTTGATATCTCTCGCGTTGAGTCGGCGGAGTAGCGACGACTGGTGCCTGTATGTTCCATCATTCCAATGTGTTAAGCTGCAGCTTTTTTTTTCAGAATTTTTGCCCTGCCTAGGCCCCCCCCCCTCCACCGAGTTTCAAAATTATTTCACCCCTTTTTTGGATCCCCCGCACTCGGACTGCAAAGTTAGCGGCACCTGATAATCTTTTACTCCATCTGAATTAACCCCCTCATGCCTCACATCCTGTTGGTTGACTTCCATTTTTCAGACGTTGTTGTTGCGAGAGCTTTACAGTATTCTTCCCCCCCTTGCTTTTGTTTTTCCCATGCAAGTGGAGGTGAACTCCTCACGGTTTCCTCAATAAACCCTTTAAGTCCGACTTTTTCCGGTTGTTGATACCTGTTATTTGTTCATTTTTTACCTTTCGCTTGGCTTTCGAATGCGTGCTATTGACGGCAACACGCCCTGAGAATTCCCCAAGTTTTCTCCTTTAAAAGGCGACAGTCGTTTCTGGAAGGCCGACCGATTCTTCGAGTATTGATAAAAGTACTAACCCCTTATTACGTTTTGCGGAAGCCAGCTTCTGCTTTTTCCGTTCGCACTCAAAGGCCGACCTCCACGATGATTGGTATTCGTGTGGAGTTCTTTCCCCATTTAGTTTCATTCCTTGTTTTGGCTCTTTTCTTCACTCCTCCCCCCAACTTCACCACCCAGTGGGCGTGTTCCCACCATCACCTGATTGCTTATGAACTCAAAACTTTGTCCTGTAGCGTGCTTTCCCCCACCCGAGTAGGTCCAATTTTTGCGAACCCCGCCCCAGTATATGGACAGGACTTGTGAGCACTTTCCCCCCCTACCATCATGGACTATTTTCTATGTGGAGTTTTGACCTGCGAAGTTACCCT
>Ga0179593_1311336_pt1 | contig 11311 bp, 11 predicted proteins | sample CZODoug2_1_08_16_FD_185931 | JGI IMG/M metagenome (GOLD analysis project Ga0179593, IMG submission 185931) | Vadose zone soil fungal communities from Angelo Coast Range Reserve, California, USA - CZODoug2_1_08_16fungal (PacBio error correction) | ecosystem: Environmental > Terrestrial > Soil >... | reverse complement strand
CGGGGCGCAGGCTGATTCGTTTTTGCTCCTCTTGTTGTTGAGCTTTGCTTTGACCCCCCCTTGATTTTGCCGTAGGGGAACTCGTACCGTCTACGTGCCCTCTCCGGGGCCGCTTCTCCCTTCTCCTCTGAACCCCGAGTTTTGGTCGCTTTCCTACCCCTTCCGCCAACTCCCTCCCGAGGCGCTTTTGATTTTTCCGGCTTGCGTTAGGACCGGTCTCTTATGTTAACTCCAACGCTCCCTTTCCTGTCCTTTTACCGTTGCTGCATTTCCCGACTTTTTTTCGACGATGAACCCTACTTCGTCTTTTCGATTTGAGTTTTATCGTTTGATTTTTCAACTCCTTTCACGATTTGTCCAGTCGTGCAAACCGGACAAGTGCTTGCACTTTCTTTTCGGCTCTACCTCGGTTGGAAGATAGCAGCTGGGCCCGCAAGGTATGCCGGCGCGCGCAGCCCCGGCGATCCCAATGTCAGCAGATTCAGTTTTTACGTCTTTCTCCGTCAACCTCTGCCGTCTCCTATTACGTTTTTCGTATTATAACCCCTTCTTTCCCGATTGATGAGCTCGTTCCCTCTCCGACAATGCTAACCTCCTGGCCTATGGATTTCTGCGTATGACTGACGGCGGAAATTGCTTCCTTCGCCCCCTCCGTAGCATTCCCCCCCTTCCCCTTCTGTCCTATCCAAGGGCTTTTCGTTTCCCGGTTGTTGCCGTCCTGAGCATTTCTCCCAGACGGCTCGCTTTTTCTTTTCCGACAAAATAGGGTGTTGTGTCGTTGCTCCTTCCTGATGATCGGGTCCGCTTTTCTCTCAGAGGTTGGGACAGGAGACCGACACGGCCGTATACGGTTCCTCAACCTGGCTCCCAGTATTGCAAGAGATTTCTACGGCTTTATCTACCTTAGTTCCGCTTTTTTGCCGAATTAGAGACCTATCTCTGCTGGTTGGAGGTGCGATTCCCTCCACCTTCAAGGCAGGAACCTCCTCTCTCCACTACCTACGTCCTATCTCGCTTTTTGGTGTCCATAGGACTTGCGAGTTATGCTGCTGTCCCCTTCTCAGAAACCCCCCGATTCCTATCGTCACCGATTCCGACCCCCTTTCCTGTTCCCACCCTCCCGGGCCTGAAAGAGAGCCTCGGTGCTTTTTCTGACATTTTTTCCCAGGGTCTGGCGTCCGTCACTCCTGCAGACCCCATCTCGCGGGTGTTCAGAACCTCGTCTTTACTTTTCCCCCCCTTCGCCTCTACATTTACCCATTCCGTGTTTTGGACTACTATTTCCCGTCACCCTTCTAAGTAGAGTTTTTTTGGTTTTTTTACTGCGACATTTGGCCCACAAGTTCCCCCCGTAATCGACCTTATCTCTCTCTTTTGCGAAGTATCCTGAAGTTCTTCCATATAGCGGAGTGCAACTGATTTGCTTTCCCCTTTTCAGTACCTCTCCTTGGCAATAGGTTCTTGTTTGTATCTCCTTTTTTCATCTCCTGCAAGCAGGATAGGAACGCAGGCTTGAATTTTCTTGTGATCGATAAAAAGTCTAAGGAATTTTCTTACCAGTAAGTCTGCGGTTAGCCTAACCTCCTCCGAACTGGTCATTGTTCTAGTCTTCTCACGACGCTCTTTTCCCTCTTGGTTATGATTGTCTTCTCGCGTTTTTCTTCAAAAAGTAGTCTTGCCCTTTAGGATTTCCCTCTGTTATTCGCCATGCCTTCTGCTTCCGGTCTTCAGCCATAGAAGAGCATTATCTCTGATCTTGTCCTACCTGTATCCACGCTTTTCCCGGCACGTCCAAAATTCCAGTGAGCACCGGTCACCCCCTCCCCCATAATCCTCCTTCCTTTGTTTTTTTTGTCGGATGAGATGCGTCCTTTTTTTCGGGTTGAAGGCGTGCATGTCCCGCCTTCTCGGTTTAGTTAGTACACAGATTCCTCTAGCGCCCGAGGCGTAGTCGCGGTCTGTTACCGCGGTAGGCTGAAGCCTTTCGTTCAGAACTCCTTTTGAACTCTTTTTTCTAAGAAGACTCACTGTGGTTCAAGGACAACCCTCGTGAGACAACATCTCCTGCTCGACATGCGCGATCCTGGTATACGCCCCACGATTCCAAAGAGAAACGGCTTCTTTGGAGTCTGTCGATTCTGTAAACCGCGATTACGGGGATGCTTGCGAAGGCCGACAACTTTCGGTGATCTATCCCCGTCCCAAGTTGGTCCCCCCCCATCCTGTCTAGGTTCACTCCTAACAGTTGGGGTCAGAGCTTGAGTCGGATACGGTTGTTATTCACCCCCTGTCCGGTCTCGTGTTTACTCTGGGTGCATCTTCCGAAATACCTTGGACCAGCGCCCTTAGATTAGACTCACTTTTTACTTAGATCGACAACCCTTGCCTTCTTCCTCTTTTGGAGCCGGGTCCCGGTTTTGGCCATTTTCTTGTCCCTGAACCCTATAAGTCAATTCGCATTCTGCTTCACCCCTATGCCCCTATACCAGTGCACTCGGGTGGTCCCTTTAGTTTGTGAATTAACTTTACAGGCGCAACCCTCTACTCCGACCAATCTGCCACTTTTCGTTTTATTTAGCCTTTGATCAAGGAGATCCCCCCTCCCTTTCTCGCGGCGGAGCCTCTTGGATATTGACCGCCCCTTGTTGGCAGACCCCCCTTTCTCGAAGGTAGTGCATGTTCAGAGTTTTTTTTCCGTCCTTTTCCCTTTTTATAAATCAGCATTTCATTTTCAAACCCTCTCTCTTCTCTTCGATTTCCCCGGTGCGTTGATCTCTTCGAGGGCGCCCTGCGTTAGGTGAAGGTGATTTTACCTCCCCGTCCTCAGCCTTTTCTTTTCGGTTTCCTCCTAGCAAGTTGGAAGGAAACCCGAGGGAGGCTGATCGAGACCTCTTGACGTTTTGGCCCCTTGATTTTTTCGATTCCCTTTGAGGACTTTAGGATTGGGAGGCCCTACTTCTTCCCCCTCCGTGTCAGAATTTAATAGAACGATTATCATACTTGCACATACCTGACCCAGAATCGACCGCTTTGGCTTTTTCACATCACCTAGCTTCTCTTCGTGACCGGGCACCACCCCCTTTTGAGCACCAAACGATTCAGTTCGGTCAGTCACCTTGTGGATATCATCCCTTGCTGGCCCTTAATGTCTCTTCAGATAACGTACGAATATTTCGCCTGTAAGGATACACTACGGAAATATGACAGGACTGGATCTTCGTGTGCAGCTGGGTTTCGCTTTTCCCGCGGGCGTGTAGTGTCATCAGACAAGCCTCGGAGATGAACCCGTTTCCTTGTCGCTGCTCTTTTTGGCTTTCGTGTTTTCGCCGCCCTAGTATCGTCATTTCTTATTTTAAAAGTTTTTTCAGGGACTTTCGTTCCTCTCCACCCTTTCCGCTCTGTCTTTTCAGCCCCGGCGAGGCGCTCACGTATTTCTCTGATTGGTGGACCGCCCTTCCCCCACATCGAAATTCCCCCTTAGCAAACCTCAGCCGTCCGCCCCCCCTCCCGGCTCTTTCTTTCCAGGGGGTTCCTTCCCTCTTAACACATGGGCGTTTGTGCTCCACTTTCACCCTCCTCCTTGCGGTGAATCTATGTCGCTCCTTTTTCATAAAGCCGAATGGCCTAAATCAGTTAGCTAGCTGTTCTCTTTTTTCGGTTGGCTGACCTCTCCTCCCCCCCAGGCTTGTTTGATAGATGTCGACTTTCCCCTGGCTGATTCCTTCGCTGCTTTACGAGGCCCAAGAAAATTAAACCCTTCACCCGCTTCACTCCGCGAAAACCCGACAGGTATTCTCCCCGAGCCTTTCCCCCCACTCTCACAGGATCTGAATAGATATAAGCGTCTTTGGTCCTTGACCTCCTTATGAAGTCCCAAACCTCTTTTCCTGCTCGAGGCCCTCATTAGTCCGTTTCCTCCGGCGAAGCGTGGACGAGGTCAGGACGGTCGACTCTCCTCTTCCTTTATGTCCCGTGCAAGCAGCGCCCTTGATTCTCGCTTCCCTCCTATTTGCCCGATCGCTTCGGGTTTTCCTCTAGCCCCGAAATATACGATCATGCAGTCCATAGTATTTTTCAACGCACGGAAGTCTCTTTTCATACCCTCCCTGCCTCTCCATTGGAGTTTTATCGACACCGCTCTCTCGTTATTATTGAAGGGAGACTAGCGCATGTTGCCGTGCGTTAGGTCCAGGTATGGCATATTCTTGGCTAATCTTGTTCCTGTCCTTCCGATTCCCCATCTCTCTCTTTTCACGCTTTTGTTGGGGTTCGAATTCCATTTTCAGCTTTTTTCTCCCCCCCCGATCTGCGCTTCCTATATTTTTATTCATCTTTGTAATCGGCTTTTGATGAGCGTTGCGAACTCTTTTCTTTTTCCCCTCCCAAGAATCCCTTTGGCTCGGAGTTATGATTCGTCAGTTCGAAGTTTTTTTTGTATCTCATCATGATCTTATTCGGCCTCTGTCCCTGCCTCACGCTTTCGAATGCGGCTTAGTAGCATTTTTTTCCAGTCGATTTTTTTTCATAGTGAGTGGCACCTCAATTCAGAGCTAGTAGAAGCTGGCCGATATTGAAAGTGCTTCCGGCGACCTTACTACTTCTATTTTCCTTCTTCCTCTCGGTTCAAGTTCTCCCTCCTCCCTCTCTCTGAGATATATCAGCGTGTATCCAGTTTGGAAGACTATGGCGCCTCCACCTATTGTTGGCTCTGGTAAGGAGTGGGACTTTTTTTTTTCTCTTTTCTGGACTCTGTCAGCTAAATTTTAATACTAAGGCTCGTCGCTTCTTCGGGCCCCCCAGAGATTCAACAGCGCTTGCTGGCTAAGCTTCGAACAAGAGACCGCTCCCGGCCCTTCGACCCTTTTTCCTCCAGCCCCCTCTTCCCTTCGACGTCTTTTTGGCGACGGAATATGTTTTTGCTGACACGCGTTTTCGGTGCCTTTCTGCTTTGGTGCCGCGGTGGTCTCTGCTTTACAATTCCTCCGAGACGCGTTTTCGCGGCGGATTATTTGATTTTGTTGCGCTTATTAATCTCTTTTCCTTGAGGGCCCCCCCAAAATGCTTTTTTAAAGAGTTGAGACGTTTTCGCCCTTTAGGTTTCGTCTACATTCGCGCTTTGACTCTTCCCCTCTTCCAACGCCACTTTATGAAGGAGTCGCGTCTTCCGCTTCGCTTCACCCCCCGAAGATCGTTGCTACTTAATGAAAGACCCTTTGCTCGTGTTCGAGATCGACCCCCCATCCAGACCTCTGAAAGAGCCTTTCCTCTGCACGCACCCCTTTACCTGAATGGAATACTTTTAGTCCTGTTTTTTTTAGCCTTTTCGGGAGGAAGATCGCTGCCCATCGGTACTGCGGCTCTCCATCCTTCTGCATATATTTTTGGCCAGTTCCCCGCTTTGTTTTTAGGTTCTAGTTTTCCCGAGTGGCTCTTCTTTTCTTTTGTAACCTTTACACCTGGCTATCGGGAGGCGCACCCCCAAATGCGCTCTTCGACTGTTTTAGCTCGGCTGCGCCCTTTCGAAACCCCTTATTTCAGCAATACGGCCTCAATTGTAACTCCGTTTTCCCGAGTAGGCATCCTTCCTTCCGGGTATAGATACATAGCTTTTCCTGTCCGGCCATTATAGAGCACCTATAGAGTGAAGATGTTTCTGTTTCCTCTGCCTGCCCCCCTCCTCAAGGGCGTGCCTATAACGATAAGAGACTCCCTACTCCGATCCGCGAAAGCGCGTTGTGATCCTTAGTCGACGGCTAATGTATCTCTCTGACCACCCTAAGAGTCTAGGGCCCGGAAGGATAGATGCTTGTTTACTCAATTTTTCGATCGCATGTCGCCTCCCGCCTAATCCGGACGGGCGCAGCGGGCAGAATTTCCCTCTTGATGGTTTGCTAGTCCCCTCTTTTTTTTTTCATGTAATGATCCCCTCCCTCCGACTACATTCCCCCCCGCGCGTTCTTGCTCGCTCCTCTTTCTCCACATTCTGATATTGCATGGGGGTAACCCACATTTGGCCCCGTTTCCCGTCCTCCTCAATCATAGCTGAGGGTGTCGGGTGGATCAGCAGGCTTCTCGAGGCTCCCCCGCGTCTGGAGATAGGCCCCTTACCCGCGCCCGGCCGATTTTTTACAGCCTTTATAAGAATTTCGGCGATGCGTGATTTCCGCGCGTCTTGCCCTTTTTGTTTCCTTGCTAGAAACTATGTCTCACACCAATTCATGCTCCGGTTAGATGCCCCCCGCCGCCAACTATGATCGGTTGGTTCCCCATTTCATTCTCTTACCGATCCCCCGATGCTAGGAATTGTTCTTTTTGGATCACAAGAGTTTTTTTTTTTCACGCTGAGACCCCTAGGTTCTTGAGAGGGCTCCCCCTTCTTCCTATTGTAGAAAATTTTAGTTAATCACTCGACGCCGCGTTCCCTCGGCCGAAAAGATCTAAGTACTTTCCATCTTTGGCAGCACCAGTCTCCTTTCCTCCGTTCCCCCCTTCCCTTGAGAGAGGCGTTCCCCCTCCTACTCTCGTTGTTTGTTGCTGCTATTGCTTTGCGTCTGCCCCGGGAGGTTTGTTGTATTTTCCCATCCGGATAGTTTGTCCCTCTTCTCGTCCAGCTTCGATCAGCGGTTTCTGGCCGGTAGAGTTTTGCTTTTTTTGAAGCCCTTATTCAAGGACTAGAGGTTCCCGCTCCTTCCCTTTCATCTGGTGGTCCTTGCGCAATCATCACGCGGGGTGGTGCAAGACCCCGCAGAGCAGCATCCGCCCGATTCTTTCTAGGGACTCCTGTCTTCCCCTGATACCGAGGAACGGACCTTGCGTTGTGGCATTCCGGTCTATTAGAAAAGGCTGTTTAGTGGCCCTGGCCCTCTTACGAGGTGAGATATCCGTCCCCAGGTCCACTCCTCGGCCCTTGTCCCTTCTTCCTCGAGTGAGTGCGGTCAAGGCAATTAAAACAACCTGCCTTTTATGTTATTCCCATGTGGGCCCGATGCCCATCGGTTTCTCAGATACGCATTTCTCTTAGTTCCGTGACCCAGACCTGTCTTAGTGTCTACAGGTCCGGACGTCTCCCTCGTACACCCCCTTCGTAGCACCATTTGATTTTTCATCCTTCTTCCTCTACCACGTACTGATTTCCGGGGGGAAATGGGTCTTCCTTTCAATAACTCCTCAACAACCCCCGTTTTCCTCATCAGAATTTTTGAATATTCGCACTGATTCGCCCCCTCTTTATCCCCTTTGGCCCCAGATGGTCGATTTTTGCAACTCTGTTATTTCTTCCGCCCCGTTCTTTTTCTCACCGGAAAAGTGTCAGCCCTGTACTGTTTTCTCCTTTTACATTTCTTCTTCCGATTTCCAACAGATAGTACCTTCCATTTATAAACAGTGAGCTGTCGTACTATTTTTTTTTAGGGTCCGTCGATGTGGGTGTTTCTGCTCCGGATCTCTTCGTCGCCGCCTTTGTTCAGGTGTTCCCGGTTCCGCCAAATGCCTTTCCGCGACTTCGGGATATGGTTTCTGCGACGGCCTGCCTTCCAGCTTGCGTATTTTCTCCTCTCCTTGTTGGTTATCTCGTGCATTTTTGTCCAGCAATGTGAGTACGTCGCTGCGGAAGGATTCTGTTTTCCTCCCCCCGGGCGCAGCTCTTTCCTCCGACGTTGCGCTATCGCCTTGCCGCATGAAGACATCGACCGGATGTTTTGTTTTTTTTTTTTTTTTTTGGTTGGCTTACGGCAATCTAGATTTGACCGTTGCCCATCCCCCGCTTTCACCCTTTCTTACCTCGAACAGCCCCCGTGGGACCCCTCTTTTCTTTCGTTAGAGCTTTTTACGTTTCAGCTCCAGGAAATACCTTCTTGTCGATCCCAGCTCTTCCTCTCATGGTTCCCATGCGTGATCGGTCTGTTCGCGGTCTGAGGGCCTACTCAAGAGGGTTTTTCGTTAGTTGAGCTCCCCCCGCCCCTTTGAGTTCCTCGTCGCAGGTCAGGAATGATCCAGCATCTTGCTTGTATGCCTTCTTCTGAGTCTTTACCATCCTCATTGCGGGAGCGATCCCCGTATCTTCGTCCCAGCGCCCCTATGTCCTAGACGCCCTTCTCTGCTATACTGCATTTTTTCCTTTGTTTTGCCATGCTCCAAATCGATTAATCCATGAGCAAACTCATCTTCCTCCTAAGATTCCCCCCGATCCCTTGCCTCGGGACTAAGGGGTGTCGCCTTTTCTGAAAATCGGCCCACTTCCCCCCGGTTTCACTGCCACCCGTGCTTTTATTTCAACCCCTTCCCGTTCAATCCTTTCATAAAGACGACATGGCTTCTTGCAAAGTCCGTACCCTAGCGGGTCTCGGTTCTTCTTCGGCTTTTTATAGATTAGACACACAAGCCCTGTGTTAGCCTCCTTTTTTCGAGATGCTCCTCGATAAGGAGAGGACCTCTCTCTATTGTCCCAGGCCACCCTCCCCCTTACACCCCGCCCTTCAACGCCGAGCCCCCCTCCTTATACTTCTCTCCCCGCATGCTCTTCCCCCGCTCCCGGATAGGTCCTCTTCTCTCGAGGGCCCTTGGCCCAACTCTTGAGTGAAACTGCGTTACTTTTTGGCCCTTAGACCCTCTTCAGTAGCCGATATTGCGCGAGAGTACAGACTTCACCCCGCTTCTTTTCTTTAGTCCTCCGTGCGGTTTGCCCCCCCTAAGAGCCGCTTTTACTCTCTTTGCTCGGATAAGAAGCGGGTTACGATGATGGTTTCTCTCATAGACACTCGCCTCCCTGGCATCCATATCAGCCCAAGCCCTCCTTCGAAGTAATCATCTCCTCTTCTTAAGCTCCCCCGCGCGCTCGGTTTTAGGTTTGCTCTCTCTTGGCCCGCCTATGAGAGGAAGCAGATTTTCGGGGAGTTATCCTTGCAGACGTGCTTTTTCCATCCCTCTCTTCGTTTCCCTCTTCAGTTTTTTTGTTTAGCTGGAATGCCTATCAAGGCCCCGAGATATGACTCTTCCTGTTTCTTCGTTCATCTGCTAGTTGACCTCATACTACGACTCGAGGAGGTTCTTTTTCCTACAGGCGAGGAGCCCAGCGATGTCTTTCTCGCCGGCGGGCTGGTTGTTATTCTGACCCTGTATCTCTATGTCGGATATATTTTTTTCCTCAGCGATCGGGCAAGGGCTTCTTATCCTGTCTTAATAGTCGGTCCCGATAGTCTCTTTCTGCTGGCTGCTGCAATAAAGTTTTTGATCCGTCTGTCTCCCTGCTCCCTCCTTCGCGTCACGTGACGAATCGTCCTTTTTGGAATACACGTTTTCCTCGTCATCCTGTCCCCGACCGATCGTGATATAGAGGCCACTCTTCCCCGGTAAGCGGGTGGCGAGGGATGATCGGTTCAATTATCTTGGTGTGGGTCTCGGCGTGAGGCCGTTTCCCTGTTGGCGTGAATAGGGGCCCTCGCGGCCTCCCCGCCGGGTCTGCTTCGCGAGTCAAGATGATCCAAATTACTTTTTAGCTCGCTCCACCGACTCCCGCTCCCCGCGTTTCCCTCACATGTTTTCTCTTTCTTCTTTATTGACGCGGTCGACCTATTGGTGCAGGCCCCCCTCTAAATGTGTTATGAAAGTTTTTTCCCCCGAGTTTTGTTTTTTCTCTTTTTTTCCCTTGTTGTTTTTTTTTTCTTACCTATTGTTTTTTTTCTTCCCCTCCCTCTGGTGCGTGGCTGGCGCGAGTTCCTGATGATCTTTTGCGCCTTTTCCCTCACGATTTTTCTTCCGGTCAAACCTTGATCGACTATTTTGCCTGCCCTCTCCTTTGCTTTGGTCTCCGTAATTAGAGATGGGGTCCCCCCCCTCTACGAGGCTTTTCCATGAGAATTTCGCGAATCCGGCGGGAGCCACCATGTAGCTCAGTCTGCGGCCCCGTCCGATGCGTCGCGCGTGATGGTGGGGAGGGTGACAAATCTTCTCTCTTTGTCTCTTTAAGACCTGACCTCTGAAAAAGCCCAGGTTGGAATATTCTTCTCCGGGTCTGCTTTGACTACTGACGGGTTTTGCTCTTCTTTCCGGCGAGCGATTTCCCCAATAACGCTTTGCATCAGGGCTTTTTCTCTTTTACGTCTATGGGGCCATGTTTTCTTTCATCAGGGGCTCTGCGCTTTTTTCGGTTGGGAAGACAGAGAGATATTTTTGTTCTTCCCGTTGGGTGTTTTTGGTCCCCCCCCCCCTCTTTGAATTCCACCTCGCGCTCTCAAGAGGATTGCGAAAGGCCGCGTCCGCTACGGGCCCCTCCCCTCTGAGGCATAAAATTGAGCACACCTTTTTACATGAGTCCCCTTGAATGTCCCCTATTCACTTGCTCGAGAATCAGACCCTCAATTCCCTCCGTTTCTCGCTGCACCGAGGCTTGCTGGTGTAGGTTACTCTTCACTGCCCCTTCTCACCAGGCGTTTTTCCCCGCCCCCCCCTCTACTGCTCCTCCCTCAACCGAAGCCCATGCCCGTTTGACTTTCGTTTTTAGTCTTGTTTCTGACGCGGGTAGAGCTTCCCTTCTCCGAACGCTTGCGCGGGAAACGATGGCTTTCCACAATCCCCGCCTTTGTCTTCCCCTATTCCGTCCTCGTCGTCACGCTTTTAAAATTTGCAAGGGTCTCGTATTGCGCAGCGGTCTAATATCAATCTGGCGAGGTCTTCGATTTCGAGGTTTTTCTGATCAGGTAAGGGCCTCAGCTCAATTTACACGCGTGCTTTTGATCGGCATATATTCTCACTTTTCCTCCTTTATTTGATTTGATCCGGGGGGGGTCGCCTCTTGGCCCCCTTTCCCCGTTCCTCCACTCAATAGATTAAGAGCGGGTCGCCGTACGACCCTTCGGCGATAGAGGCTCCGTCCCTATTTTCCCCCGTCCGGCACATCGGTTTCTGAGCCGTTCAGGTTCCATACGCGTTTACCGCCTCAAGCATTGTAACTCAGCTCGTCGGCCATTTGCGTGACCCTTTTTTTTTTCCGTGATGTGATAACTGTCCTCGCCCTTTATTTGCATCTTTCCCCTCCTCAAGCAGTTGAGAATAATCCCCACCCGCAGTCCTTGGGGAGCGGACTTTACTTATTACGATCGAGTCCTCGGATGATTGCTAGGATCCACCCCGTCGTCTTGCTTGCGGGATCCCTCTTTTCCACCTTTTAGAGTTTCGACCCCAATAGTTTTTTTTCATCCTTCCTCCTCACTCCCCTGTCCTAGCTCCCCCTAGAATAGTCCCCGAATTTTTCCGACTTTTTCGGTCAGTCCTATTCCTTTCGGCCGGGCAATTCCACACCTTATTTCCGCTGGCG
>Ga0179593_1688643_pt1 | contig 11312 bp, 14 predicted proteins | sample CZODoug2_1_08_16_FD_185931 | JGI IMG/M metagenome (GOLD analysis project Ga0179593, IMG submission 185931) | Vadose zone soil fungal communities from Angelo Coast Range Reserve, California, USA - CZODoug2_1_08_16fungal (PacBio error correction) | ecosystem: Environmental > Terrestrial > Soil >... | reverse complement strand
TTGGCGTTCTCATACTTTTCTTCCCCTTCAATTTTTAATTTTGACCGGCCTGCTCTCCTCCCCCCCGTCTCCTCCCGTTCTGCATTGCCTTCGAACAGCTTCGGAAGGGTTTTTGCCCTTCCCTATTCTTCGCCCTGGCAAAAAATTCACCTTCCTCCCCTTTTCCCCTTTCATTTTCAAATCACAAGGGGCTTTGGGCCCGGCTTTCCGCTCCCCCTTTCCTGGCGCGGACAAATTCTCGTTCTTTTTTCTTCCTGAACCCGTAACGGTGTTTCCCCCTTTTTTTTTTCCTTCCCCTTCCTCTCTCCGTGCTCGATCCTTAGTATCGGGACGAATACCTGCCACTTCTTCCCCCTTTCTTTAATGGCAGGGCATTTCGGAGCAAAGTCAATAAACCTACCGCTTCTTTTTTTCTTTTGGTTGTGAGGATCTCTTTCGATTTCTTTTTCCCTAGGAAGAAAGCGGCCTCCCCCCCCTTTTTCTCTTGCGCGATGAAAGATACCCTTTTCGACCTGGAGGGGGAAACAGGAGATTTTTCCCCTTCCCCTTTTCCTTCAAACGAGGCGGCCGCCACTCTACATAATTAGAGGCTCCCTTCCCCCCCTCCCTTTTTTTTTTCTAGGGCTTCACACGGGCAATGTGTGTTGACCAATTTGTTCCTCTCCCCCCCCCCCTCCTTGTGCGATTTCGGCTGCTGGGTTGTAGATTTCCCCTTTTCTTTCCCCACGCAAGGTGGACGGGACCCCCTTTTTTTTCTCTTTTTCTCCCTGAGCTTGGTGGAAACGGGCTGCTCGCGCGATTTTCCTCCTCTTTCCCCCCTCTTTTTGCCGGGCGTTTTTCGTTTCCCCCCCTTTTCTTTTTCTCCTATCTTCCGGAAATCGATCTCGTCCTCTTATGGGGGCGCTCCTTTTTGTCCCCTCTCTGCCCGACAAAAAAGGAAAGAGTGAATTTTATCCTCATACTTTTTTCGGCGATTTTTTTTTCCCCCCCCTCTGGACCGTTTTTTCTTCCCCCACGCGGCCGATCGTATAGCATTGATGACCCCTCTCCCCCCTTTTTTCTTTTTTGTGTGATTGAAATAGGCCGACTCCTTCCCCTCTTTCCTTTTTTCTTCGCCGGCAATTGCGAAAAGGGGAAGGTTTTCTATCTCTTTTCTTTCTTCGTACGGGGCTCATCTGCTTTCTTTTTTCCCCTTTTGGATGGTGGGTATAGAAAGGGATTTTTTCCTCCCCCCCCCCCCCCTTGACCCCCGCAGAAAAACTGACTTCCCTTTTCTCCCCCCCCTCTGTGATGACGGGAGTTTAATAAACCCCCTTTTCCTATTTTTTTTCCCCCCTATCGGGGCAAGCCATTGCCTTTCTTCTTCCCTTTCCTTTTGCTCCATGTCCGGCGAAAAAAGTTGGGAAGAAAATAGAATTTTCTTTTTCCTTTTTTGGTTATTCGGAATCTTCTCCTTCTTTCTGCACGAAAGGAGGAGAGGGGGGCTTTTCCTCCTCCCCCCCCCCTCACGGTCCAAAAGGGGTGCTTTCTTTTTCCCTGACTCTCTGGTTAGAAGAGGAGGTTCTTTTTCCCCCTCCCTCACCTAGAAGAGGAAGTCCTTTCCCCCCCTTTTCTTTTTTTTCTGTTCCGATTCGGTGATTTGAGAAAGAGGCTTTCTCTCTTTTCCCTTTGGAACTCTTTTTTTACTCTATGCGGTTAGATAGGAGATGATATCGCCGTTCCCATTTTCCCCTGTCTTATTCCCTGGTGCGTGAAGAGGGAGATTGTGCAGGCTGCCAAGGCGGGGCCCCTCCCCTTTTTCCGCCTAGAGGGAAGAACTGCATCCCCTTTCTCGTTGGTTATGGTGGGCCTTTTCTTTTCCCCCTTTTTCGCGCGAACTATGAAGCGAGGGCAGGACTTTTTTCCCTCTTACTTCTCCCTTTTTTTTTTTTTCAGTTAAGGCACGAAATCACCTTTTTTTCCCCCCCTGATGAAGAAAGGGGAGAGAAAGCCATTTTTTCCTTTCCTTTTTTTTTCCCTCCCATCAACAGGAGGATGCCATCACCTTTATTTTTTTTTTCCTTTCAATGGCCAAAGGCTGAGAGGGAAAAATCGTTCCCTTATTTCCTTTCCCTCTCTTAGGATGCTCTCTTTTTTTTCCTTTTGATTTCTTTTTTGGAAAGGGAAATGGATTCTCTTTCTTTCAAAATGATGATAGTGCCATGTTTATATTTTTCCCCGCTGCTCCCCCTTTCCTGGGTCAGTGGAGACGACGATCTCGCTTTTTTCCCCTCCTTCCCCCCTTTTTTTTTTCCTTGTTTCTCGGTGGCGGACGGACGTGACGGCCATGATGGCCACGGCTCTTTTTTTTTTTTTCCTTTTTTTTTTCCTTATCTCTTCTGGTAATCAGCCTCCGTTTGTTGTTGTTTTTTTCTTCTCTTCTCCCTCTTTTTTCCCCCCCCCAGGCAATCCCCCGTGGCCATCAGGGCAGGAAAAGTAGTCACGACAGCCGATCCCCCCCCGTCCCCTCTTCTCCCTTTTTCACGTCCTGAACGCGCGGAAGATCCGTTCCCCTTCCCCCCCCTTTTTTTCCCGGTGAAAGCTCATCGGGAAGTCGCTCGGCAGAAGGGTCTCCCCCCCCCCCTCTTCCTTCCGAGAGAAATTTCCCCTTCATCAAAGGTCCCTTCCTCCTTCTCAGCAAGGCAGTGGTAAGCGGAATTTTCTTTTTCTTTTCCCCCGATTGGAGAGGACAGCCTTGGCTTCCCCCTTTTTTTCCTTCCTTCCCCCTTTCTGGTGGTTGCGATAAGGTGAATGGGCAGGCGCCTTTTTTTTTCTTTTTTTGATGAGGTTACGAAACCCTTCCCCCCCCCCCCCCTTCCTTGTTCGGACGCGCTCATCAAAGGTCATCACTCTCCCGCTTTTTTTTCTTGGGGGGAACCCCCCCCGGGGCGTCCCCCTCTTCGCATGGGTTCCGCACGAAATGCGTCCCCCTTTCAGGGATTTAAGGTCTCTCCTTCCCCTCTTATGCTTTGGAGAGAACCCCCTCCCTTTCCTCCCCAAGGCTGCGCTTTTTTCCGCAAGAGGAGCCCCATGAAGGTTCCCCCCCCCCCCCGCCGTGGGCCGCGCCCCGCCACTTGCCTTTCCCCCCCCCCCTTTGCGCGCCTCCCCCTTTAATGCGCTAAAGAATTTTTTGGACAAGGCATCATCTCCTTTTTCTCGGATAGTAACCTCCCCTTCTCGTTTAAAATCGGGCGACCCTTCCCTTTTTCCCTCGCCGCGGGCGGGTGAGACGCCAAAAACCCCCCCCCCCTACTCCCTTTTTTTTTAGAAGAGGAGATCCGGCCGGTTTTCCTTTTCCCCTTTTTCCGCAAAGCCCTCTCCCCCTTCGGCGACAAAATCCCCCCTCCCCCCCTTTTTTTTCGGGAGTATTCCGTCAGGTCCCCCCTTTTCCTCGGATTTGAGAGGAACTCCCCCCCCCCTTTTCTTTACAGGGGGCAATATCCTATTTCCTCCCCCGCTCGGAGAAAAGATCGCCATCTTTTTTAATTTGCTTCCAGTTGGGGAAACGATTCCATTTTTTTCCTTGTAGGGACGGCTCCTCAAGTGCAAGGCAAGGTTTTTTCTTCCCTTTTTTTTCCCTCTCCGAACGACAGAGGTAGCATCGTCCCCACTTTTCCCCCCCCTTAAAAAAGATGTTCGGCCTCCCTTCCCTCCCTTTCTTTTGCTGGCGGTTTCACGGTCCCTTTTTTGGGGGCGTGGTTGTTTAGTGAAGTGCATTTCCCTTTTCTTTTCCCAGGGTCCCTTTTTTCTTCCCCCCCCGCCTGCAGATAGAAAGGAAGACCACCGCTTCCCCCTTTATCGACAAGATTCTCCCCCCTTTTCCTTTTTCTGCAACGAAAAAAATTAATTTAAGAAGCTTTTTTATTCCCTTTCCCCGTAGGAAAAAAAGGGGAAGATGATTTTCCTCCCCCCCTGCGAAGGGAGAGGGTGGTCATCAATCGGAATCCTCCCAAGAGGTGGATAGGCGGGAGGAGAATCCCCCAAAGAGATTTTTACCAAAAATAAGCCTCTCCCTTAGGTGGTTTACGGCAGGCTGGGAGGGACAATTCTCCCTTTCCCCTTTCCTCGCCCGTGGCTCGCGCGCCCCATTTAGCTTTTCTCTCCCCCTCCTTTATCGCCGCCGAAAACCTCCCTTTACTTTTCCCCCTATCTTGCTGCGAGGGAAACTTTTTCATTTTTCCTTCCCCCTTTCCCACGACGTTCCCTCTTCGGCACCGTTGCAGGAGGACAAAAGCCCGCTCCCTCCCTTCCCTTTTTCGTCTGCCAAATGGGCAACACACATTCCTTTTGTTGCCGCCATCGACCGCCGCCGAATATCTGCGGCCACCCCTCCTTTTTTTCTTGGATTTCTTGTAGCGCCGTGTTCCTTTGGCGAAAAAAAAAAAAAAAAAAAAAAGCGCCCCGCCTGTTTTTCCCATCGCCGTGGCTTCCCCTTCCTTTCCCTGGCCAGGGAAAGGGATAGTCAGCGCCGCCGTCTGTTCCGGGGTTGGACGTCTCGATATAATAGATCCGGCACTCGTCCACCCTTCCTCCTTTCCCGCCCGGTAGGGTGTATGTGACGGTTTCTAATAAATTACTGCCCTTCCCCCTTTTCCCCTTTCCCGTGAAAAAAAAAGTAGTTAAGGGTATCTTTTCTTCCCCTTTTCCCAGGAGTGTAGAATGTAGCCGATCCCGTCGGGTCGATTGTCCTTTCCTCGATATTGCAGCAGAGAGATTGTCGCTCTTCCCCTTTTTCCCTGGAACCGGTTTGAGTCGAACCACCTTTTTTCTCTTCTTTTTTTTTCTTTTTGTCCCGCTGGACAGGTGAAATTTGCCGCGCGTTTCTCTCCCCCGGCCAAAACCCTAGAAAGCTTCCTGCATGCAGAAAGGTCTTCTCCCTTCTAAGGCCGGCCCTTCTTCCCCCCCTCCTTCCCTTCTCGACGGAAGAAATATCTCTCTTTCCTCCCTCCCCCCCCCCTTTTTTGGTGGGGAGATCTCTCCTCTTCATAAGAACGTTCCCTTCTAAGGGGAGGAGGGAGCGAAATTGAATTGAAGGAATGATAGAAGACGGGGCGGGTCCCTCCCCCCTTCCAGATTCGAGGGTTGAGGGCAAAATTTGGAGAGGCCTTCTTTTAAAAATCCCCGGATAACGCGAATGTTCCACTTTTCCCCCTTTTCTCCCACCTTTGTCCCGGCTTTCAGAGATGCCATTGCCGTTTCTTCTTTCATTCGTTTGACTTGCGATCTTTATTTTTTTTCCCCTTTCCCCCCCCTTTCTTCGGTAGCACATCGGGAGAAATCGTCGCGACGATCCTCGTCTTCCCCCCTCCTCCTCCTTCCCCCCTTTCCCCCCCCTCTTTTTCCCCAGGTCCTGGCAGGAATTCGTCGCGGCGTCTCCCCCCCCCACCTTACCGCGGCTTTTTTCTTCCCATTTTTTTTTTTTCTTCTCGCTTGGAGGATCGCGCGAAACCCCCCCTTCGAAACCAAAGGACGGTACTCCCCCGATTGAAGAGAATGTAATGGCCAATCTTCCATTAGGGCCCTCATTTTTTTTTCCGGCAGGAAAGGCACCTCTTCCTTTAGGCCCGCCACCCTTTTTTCCCCCTCCCCTTTTTCTCGGCGAAATATAAAAGCGTTCGCGTATTCTTTCTGTCTTTTTCCCTTTTTTTTTGACCCAATTTGGCGGCTCCTCCCTCTTCTCCTTTTCCTTGTTTTTCTGCTTCAAATTTTATGGAGGGAAGATAGGTACTCAGGGTACTTTTTTTTAGAGAGATTTTTTCCTTTCCCCTCCCCTCTATCCAGAGAAGAAGAAGAGGGAGGGCGGCATGCCGCTTTCCCGTTCGAAAACAGGGGATTTCCTTAAGATTTTATCGACGCTTTTCCTTCGTATCCCATTGGGAAAAATCTATTCCCCTCCTCGTTCCTTTCTTCTCTTTTTTTATTTTTTTTTCCATTTCGCTGGGGAGTTAGAGAGATAAGGCTCTTTCCCCCCTTTTCTGGATGACCCAACACAGCGACCTTTTTCTCCCTCTCTTCGGCCTAGGATGTTTAGACGATTTCCCCAGATTAAGATATTGAAGGAATGGTGGCGTTTCTCCTCTTCCCCTTTTCCGGTTAGATAGGGTATAAGATTGGCAGCTCGTCTTGTCTTAATGAGGGCTGTTGTTCCCCCGCCACTTTTCCCTTTCTGTTTTCCGGGGTTAACTAGAAAAGGGGATGATCACAACCCCCCTCCTCAGGGGGGCACCCCTTCTTTCCCCTTTTTTTATTGACGGGAGTTAATCAACACCAGGTTGCCGATGCTAACCCTTTCCTGCCAGGGAATTGAAGGGGCTATCCCCTTTCCTTCTTCGTAGAAGATAGTAAGGAGAAAACGGTTGGCCTTTCTGGAGAGGTGGAGGTTCTTCGCACTTTTTTCTTTTTTCCTTCTTTTTTTTCCGTCCTATGTAGCCGGGGATTGAAGAGAAAATAAGCGATGCCTTTTTCCCTCTTTCCTCCCCTTTTTCCCTAGGATTTAGAAGGGAGGAGAGGATGACTTTTATTAACTTTCCCTTCTTCGTCCGAGGTAAAGGTAGTAGTGGTGTTTTCGTCTTCCCCACGGAGAGGAGATAGGGTTTCCATCTTTTTTTTTTTTCCTCTCCTTTCTCTTTTTTCTTCTCTATCTTGCTCAGAAAGATGATATCAGCCGTAATTCCCGCCCTTTCCTTCTTCCAGTTCGTGAAAGAGGCTCTTTTTTTTCCTTTCAATTTTCGGGGAAGAAGAAACGGCGGCATTCTGGAGGAAATCCCCCCCCTTTCCCCTCCCTCCCTTCTTGAAGAGAAGAGGGTATGGGTGCGCTCCTGTGACCCCCCTTCCTTGGCGCGGATTTCTTTTTCCCCTTTGGCCTGTGACCATTCGACGTTTGGTTAACGGGGGCCGCTTTCCGGCCCGAAATCCCCCTCTTTTTTTCGGTTGCGACAGCCATGGTCCGGGCCGGCGATTTTTTTTCCTTCTTTTTTTTTCCCTTTTCCTCTTTTCCGGGGCGCTGCCAGCACCTGATAGGAAACAAAAACGAGCGATCGTTCGATTTTCCTCCTTTTTACCCGAGGGACACATGATCTTTTTTTTTCCTCCTTCCCCCCCCGCGGCTTTCGCCGCGGGAGGGAATGGGAGAGGACTGAGGGCTTTGCCGCCTTGCTTGGTTTCGAACCTGATGGCTAGATGCGTTTTTCTCCTCTTCCCCCCCTCTTTTTCCCCCCTCAGGGGGCCGTTTGCGCGACAGATCTCGGCAGGAGTTCAGGCGAAACTTCTCTTCCCCCTCCCTGACTAAGTGGCACGGGCCTTCTTTCTTTTTTCCATCTCGCCACGAAAAGATAGGATATCTCTCTTTTCCTCCTTCCCCCCCTTCTCGGCTAGTGGGCGCGCTTTCCCACACCCCCCTTTTTTGCCCCTTCCTCCCGTGGAAAATAACCCGGGAAGGGCACGTCTTCCCGCCCTTCTCTTCCCCATAAAAAGAACGGCTGCCCTTCTTTCCTCTCCGTACGAAATGGAAGGGCTCGATAGTTCGCGCAACGGTCCCCCCTTCGCCTTCCCTCCTTTCCTCGGCGAGAAAGAATCGAGCCAGGCATTTCCTCCGGCCGAGGAGCAAAGGGCCAGGTTTCCCCCTCTCTTTTTTTCCGGTTCAAAGAGAGGCAGTCCTCGTTGCCGGCTGATATAATGGGCCCGCTTGGCTCCCTCCATTTCCTTTCCTATCTCTTCGTTTGTGCCGATTCAGGTGGATGGAAGCAGCCCTCCGTCCGGAACATTGGACCACACCTTTTTTTTTTTATCATCCAGTGTTTCAGCAAGATATAGGAAAGAAAAGACGGTGATTTCGTTTTGCCTTCCTCTTTCATGGGTTTCAGGAAGAAAGCGCAGCTCCTTCTCCTTTTTTTTTTTCTCTTCCCTTTCTTGGGGTAGGTAGGTGCTCCCCCTCCCCTGGGCGCGATGGAAGGGATGCCCGCCTTCTTTTTTCTGCCCGGTTTGGGAACCGTGGGCTCCTCCCCCCTCCACAGGAGAGGAATTCCCCTTTTCTTTTTTCCCCCTTTTGAGAGAAGCGGCGGAGAAAAAGCATAGACTCCGCGCTCTTTTTTTTCCCCCCTTTTTTCAGAGTTTGGGAGACACAGCACCGGATCGGCCCCGCCTCCCCCTTTCCCCCCCTCTCCCCTTCCTCCTCTTGCGAGATGGGGCATTACTCCGTTTTTTCTTTCCCCAGTTCTCGCCAAACCCCTTTTCCCCCCCCCTCCCCACCTTTCTTTCCGAGATCGAATGGAAGTAGGGGACAGGCTTCTTCTTATTTTTGGCTTCCCCCTTTCCCTTTCTTCCAGCCCAAATGAAAGGGTTTCTCCCTAGGCCCCGCTCAAAAGGCTCGTTCCCCCTCCTTGCCCCCCACGTTTCGCCGGAAGATGAGGCACGACGAGGCCTTTTTTTAATTACATAACGACAAGAGTCTCGCCCTTTCCTTGGCTCGCCGAACGCTCGGTTTTCAACTTTTTTGGTATGAAAATAAAGTCAATCAAACCCATCCTTTTCTTGTGGCGGTTCCACTTTTTTTTAGGGGAGAATCCCGGGGAGATACACCCTACCCCCCCTTTTCCCCCTTCCTCTGAGGTGCTTTTTTTAAACAGCAGGAAGATAGACACGCCGAAGGTCTGCATTTCTTTCCTTCTTCCTTTCCCCTTCGCAATTGAAGGGCCTCGTTGGAGGATTCGGCGAGGCTTCCCCACCTTCCTGAGGACGAAAGGCGAAAATAGGACGAAATTTTTTTTTTCTTTTTAGAAGTAGGAACCTCGTTTTTCCGCTGGAAAGGAAAACCCCATCGAACCCCCCTGAAAGGATGCGCTCTTTTCTCCCTTTTTGGACGCGGGGCGTTGGTCTTTTCTCTTTTTTCCTTCATAGAAGCAGAAGGCGGAGAGCCATCGCTCCCTTCCCTCCCCTTCGAACCCGCCCGCGAAAACCGTCTTCCTTTCCCCCTTTTCTTCGCGGAGAAAGACGGTAAACCAGTCCCTTTTCTTTTTTTTCCTACTGCCGGTTCCTTTTTTTTTTTTCCCAGAAAGTTGCAAGCGACCCCAAGCCGCCCCCCTTTTTTTTTCCCTGCAGGCCTTACGGGAGCGGGTGGCTTTTTCTGTGCCAACAAAACATGGCGTTTTTTTTCCTATGAACAGCGTGTTTTATCTTTTTGATGGATTTGTTAGCGCCGGTCCTTGTTTTTCCCAAACCAAAGCGACCCCCTCTTTTTTTCCTCCGTTGGGCCCGCCATGGCGACGACACGGGATTTCCCCCAGGACCGTCTTTCTTTTCCCTTGATGGGTTGGAGGCGCTTGGCGGCCTTCTTCCCCCCTTTCCCACCCTGGCAGCAAAAAAAAAGCCGCGGTAGTTTATTTTTCTCCGGACTTGAAACTCGGGTCTTCCAGCCCCCGTGATTCTTTTCCCCTTCTTTTACAGCCCTCGTATCGAAGCCAAGGCGAATAGCATGGTCTCCGATTTTTTTTTTTTTTTTTTTCTATTTATACAGATCGCAGTAGATATGCATTCCCTTTACAGCAGGGGCCTTTTTTTTCAATCTGTCAAGGTTGAGTCGAACCATTTTTCTTTTTTAGAGGGGGGATTTTTCTTTTTAATTTCCTCGTTCGTCTCAGAGGTGAATAAAAGTTTTCCGGCAAACCCCTTTTCCACTTAGGAGCACGCCGCCTTCTTCTCTTTTCTCCGCTAGGAGAAAATTATTAGGAAGAAGAATCTCTCCTTTCCTTTTTTCCCTCCCCCGGAGCTTCTCCTTGTGTGAGACTCCCCTTTTTCTTTTTCCCTGACGAAGAGGATCCCCCCTTCCTTCTCAACATTCTCTTAGAGGGGTTTTTGTACGGTAAATCTTTTTTTCAAACTGCCTTTCCAAAAAATCCCCGGATCCCGGCCGACTTCGATGGTTTCGAACCTCCCCCTTTCCCCTTTTTTTTTTTTCTCGATGACAATTGGAAGGCTCCCTTCCACTATAGAATGCGATCTGTATTTCCTCTCCCCCTTCTTTTCCCTACATTCTATCGCCGGGATTAGAATACTAGTCTTCGACGTCTTCCCCTCCCCCGATTCAAGGCCCTGGCATTCCTTCCTTTTCCTTCCCCTCCCCCCACCCTACGCGGATTTTGAGAAAGGGTGCCATTTTTCTTGAGGGATCCTTCCTCCCCCATCGCTTCGAAGAAAAAAAGAACGGGGGCGCCTCTAAAGATCCTGTAAATGGGCCAAATCTTGTTCTCTCTTCTTTCTGATTTTCCAGGGAAAGGGCACGGGGCGATGGGTTTTCTGATTGACCGCACAAGGACCGGTCGCTTCTTTCGGAGAGAAAGCTAACACGCTCCCCTTTTCGGGCGAGGACTCGGTCCTGTTTTTCCCATTCTTTTGCGCAGGAAGAACGCTTCTTTTTTCCCTTTCGTTTTTTTTCGCTTGAAAAATTATGGGGACGATCGGAAGCAGTTTCCTTTCTTTGGAGGCTGGGTGGACCGGTCTTCTTTTTTTTCTCCGCTGGGGCGCATTTTTTTTCAGGGCGGGCTTTTTTTTTTTTTTTTCCATCGATTCTCGGACGGCGATTTTCTCTTTCACTGCAACGCGATTGTCCCGCCCCCCCCCTTTTTTTTCTCGAGCGGCTTCTTCCTTTTTTTCTTTTTTCCATTTTTTCCCTGGCGGCCGATCGTTCTCGTCCCTTTTTTCCATTCAGGCGATTTTTCTTTCAACTTTTCGAAGAGGGTTTCTCGGGAAAAAGGCGGCCGACTTTTTTGAAGCATGGTGGGCGTTTTTTTTTGACTTTTCCAGGGCCCGGTTTTCGCTTTCTCCGATCTGAAGGGAAATAGAAGCGTAGTCGGTTCCTTTTTTTCAGGCGCTTTCCTTTTTTCTTTCTCACAAACCAGCACGGAACACTCTTGACCTGTCTATAAGAAGGGCCCCCTTTTCTTTTAATGAAAGGGAGGTTAATCCAACCCCTTTTTTCAGGACGAGACTTTCCGGCATCCCTTTCCTGGTCCTTTCTCCCCCTTTCTTTCTTTCTCCTCATTAGTAAGGGAGAAACTGTCTTTTTTTTAGATGTGGAGAGAGAGGTTCTTTAAACCTCCCCCCCGGTCTTGAAAGAGGGAGGTATTCTTTTTTTCACATCCGCGGAAGGAATGTAAAGGGGACGTCATCTACTCTTCCCTTCCCCCCTTCTTCCCCCGGGAGCTCCTTTTTCTCCTTCTTCTTCCATCTCGCAAGGAGTAAGGGAGTCCCGTTCTTTTCCCGGATTACCAGATTCACGG
>Ga0179593_1583273_pt1 | contig 11312 bp, 25 predicted proteins | sample CZODoug2_1_08_16_FD_185931 | JGI IMG/M metagenome (GOLD analysis project Ga0179593, IMG submission 185931) | Vadose zone soil fungal communities from Angelo Coast Range Reserve, California, USA - CZODoug2_1_08_16fungal (PacBio error correction) | ecosystem: Environmental > Terrestrial > Soil >... | reverse complement strand
CCCATTCCTTCATCACTCGGTTGTCCAACTGGTTTTGGCTGGCCCCCCCCCCTTCCCTGGCCCCCTCCTCCTTTGAAACTTATCCAAACGTGATTCCCTCGTTTTTGCGTTTTTCTTTTTTTTTAATTTCGCCATTCTTCGAGGTTCTCTTATGAGTGCACCGGAATTTCCCCGGTGACACTTCGCTTTTTTTCCCTTTTTCTGGATTCTTTTTTTGTTGGCTTCCCTTTTTTCACAAACCTTTTTTTGGCCTGAACTTGTGCCTTTTGCTCGACCCCCGTTTTTTGCCCCAACTGCCCAACTGTTCCCTTTTGTTTACAAGTCCCGGTTCTTTTCTTTTTTCATTGTGGGGGTCTTTTTTCGGGTCCCCCATTTTCCCCTTTTTTCACGGCACTCCACTAGTTTTTTTTTCATCATCCCCACTGTTATTTCCCTCCCTTTTAATTGGGTTCCGTGTGCGCACGTGCTATCAGAACCTTGGAGCCTGGGACAAACCCTTTTTCCCTTTTTTCCCCCCTCTTCCGCGGTTCTTCCTTATTTGTTCCTGGGTGAACTCTCAAACCCCCCTTTTGGGACTTTTTTGGCACACAGTTCTGTGATTTTTTGGTTTTCCCTTTTCAATTTTTCCACGATTTGGGTTCATCTTGACCCCCCCCCGTTTTTTATGATCTAGCCGTTTCGTTTTTTTTTTTGTCCCCCCCCAAAAAATTTGGAGTTTTTACAAGTCCTTTTTTCTTGCCCAATTCCCCATCCCCCCGACCCAAATTTGCGGTACCTATGTTTTTTTTTCCTAACTTTTCTTTCTCCCTCGTTTTTTTTTTTTAAGACCAAGGACCTTTTACGCTTGCTTTTATGGGGCATGGTGGGGTGTGCTTTCTACATTCCGTGCTTGGAACCTTCTTCGCTTTTTTTTTATTCTACTGGAGTGTGCCCCCCTTTTTGATAGCATGTTTTTAGTGCGCCCAGTTTTTTTCTTCCCAATTTAGAAGACCCTTTTTCGGGATACCTTTATCGGGCCTGCGTAAGTTTTTGTGATGGGTTTTTTACCCTTGCTAGTCATTAAAGTTTTTTTTTCTTTTTTTTTTTGTTTTTTCACTTCCTGGCCTCGTCACCCTCTCCAGCACCCCTTTTTTTTTTCCCCCGTTTCTGGGGTGTCTCCTGGGTTTCCAATGGCCCTTGGCTTCTTTCCCCCAACCTTTTTTTTTTTTTTTTTAAACGTGGCCTTTTCTTTTTTCTAGGTGCCTTCAGCGTTCGTGATGTCTCTTTTCTCATCCTAATCTTTGTTGTGAGTGTTTTTTTTTTCCCTTCTATCAAACCTGTCCTTCCTTCCCAAATTGTGTCCCCTTCCCCTTCACGTTTCGGGAAACCAACCTTTTTTTTTTACCCCTCAAACGCCCCCTCTTCCCTGATTAAGTGATCCAAAAGTTCAGTTTCTTTGGCTGGTTCGGGGTCATATAGTTTTCGTCACTTTTCTTGCTCCCATCCAGGTCTCCAAAATAGTTTTCAAACCCTTTTTTTTTTCCCTTGGTCTTTAACTTTTTTTTTTTTTTGCGGGTCCTTTCTTCCTTCTTCGACCGTTTTTTTTTTTTTTTTTTTGACCCCCCCCCTGTTCGCAAACCCGCTAGCCGTGTGCGTTCCTGCTGAACATCCAATTTTGAGTCTGGACTTTCTCAGATTGTAGTTCTGTCCCCCCCCCCCCCATTCTCTCCCCGTCCTCCTCCGCACCCCCTTCGTAAGCTTTTTTCCTGTCCGGCCGTTTCATAGCTCCCCCATTCTCCCTTGTCCCAGCCCCGGTTGGGTTCCAACACTTCCCTTTTTTTTGTTCCCCTTTTACACCCCATTTGTCCCCCACCCTTCTGCCTCCCCGACCCCCTTTTTTTTTTTTTTTTTTTGAGTTTTTTCCCCCACCATGTTCTTTTCCCGCGCTCCGTTCCCTGCACCCACCCTCAGATTCATTTTTTTTTTCTCTTGTTTTTTTTTCTTGGACACATCACCCCCCCCAATTTGAAGGCTCTCTAATCCAACTTTCTTTCCGCTCTTGTTAGTCTTGGCCCTTTTTTCCAGGTATCCCTTTCCCGTGCGGGACTTTTTTTTTGCATTCCGCTCCCCCCCGTTTTTTTGATTGGAGTTTTCTCCCCCCCCCCCCCCCCCCCCCCCCCCTGAAATTGTTTTCAAGAATCCCCCCCTGCACCCCCCTCCGACACGGCTCCTCCCTTTAGTTTCCTCTTTTTTTGGTTCCCCTTTTTGTTTTGCCCCCGTGTTTTGCTTCCCTCCTTTTTTTTGGTCTGCTCCCCTTTAGATTTAACCTCTGCCCCTCCTTTCCGACCCCCGTACCCCCAATTTCCCCCGTCCCCCACAACTTTTTTGTTCTTTTCCGTTTTCCTTCTATCTTTTCTTCCAGTTTTCCGTCCACAGGTAATTTAGCCTTTTTTTTTCCTCCCACCCCTCAACCCCCTCCGCTCCTGTTACATTTTTTGTCCTGTCCCCTTTCCTGGGCCTTCGGTGGGAGTTTTGGTTTAGGGCCACCCGTTACACTTCGGTGCTTGCCTTGGTAACCCCCCCCGATTCTGTTCTTCTTTTCCCCCTTTTTCTTTAGAAATCTGTCCCCCCTTTTTACCTGTCTTTTGATTCGTTTTGCTCATGTGTTGGGTTTCCGTGTGCACACTCAGTACTTCCGGATTTCCCTTTTTTTTCCCCTTTCCCATTGTTGTACTTTTGTGTTTCGTTGTTTGTTTTAATCCGAAGACCCTTTTTTTTTTTTTCTTTTTTTTTTTTTGTGGGCTCCCCCCCCCCAAGGTGGCCCCTCCCCCCGCCCCAGTTTCCCGTCCAAGCTTTTCCCTTGAGTTCCCTCGGTTTTGTCCTGCCCCCGTCCGAAGATTCTTTTTCTTCCCACTTTTCCCTTTCCCGGCTCCTTTCTCACCGTGTCTTTTTCTTGAGTTTTTTCTGGTTTCGTAGATTTCCCTTCCGGTTTAGTCACCCGTTGATGATCATTTTTTTCCCTTTTTTCGCATCCCCCTTCGGGCTCTTTTGACATGTTTTTCTGACCTCCAAGCCCTTGGCTTTTTTAGTGCTTTTCCCATTTTTTTTTTCCTCCCCCAGTGAGTTTCTTTCTTTTTCCCCCCCGTCTCCAGACTCCCTGCAGGTTGTGTGCATTTCTCGTTTTTGTGCCTTCAAGCCCTTTTTTTTTTTTTTCAAGTCCTGTTTCAACTGCTTACCCACTGGAATCTTTTTTCCCGCCCCCCCCCCCCCCCCGTTTTTGCTTTTTTAGTTCCTTTCGGTTTGTTAAATTTCCATTTTTTTTTTTTTCCCGGTCTACGCCACCCCATTCCAGTTCCCCCGGATCTTATGTTTCTGGAGAGCCTTTGGAGCTCCTCCTTTTTCTGTGCCTTTACATTTTTCTTTTTTTTTCACCCCCCCTTTTTTTTTGCTTCCAGTTTTGTCCAGTCCCCCTTCTTCTTCCAGGCTCCCTCCCCCTAGTCCTTCGATGACATTTGTTTCCCTTTTTCCCCTTATTTCTACATCCCCCTTTTCTTCTTTTCTCCCAACCCCCCCTTCATTTACTTTGCCGTTTTTTTTCCGTGTTTCCTTTGAATTGGGATTCTTACCGTTTCCCCGTCCAGATTCTTTTCAAGGTTTCCACCCCCCACCCCCCTAACTCTCTAGTTTTTCCTTGTTCTTTTTTTTCAAGAACCCCCCGGTTGTTCACCCCCTCCTGTACCCACCACCGTACCCCCCACCGTCCCCCTTGTCCCATCCTTTTCAAAAAAGTTCCTTAAAACCCTTTCTTTCACCCCTTTTTTTTTCTGACCAGGTGTTTCCTTTAGTTCGTTTTTCCGTTGCCCCTCCCCGCCGGACCCTCCCCCTTTTGGTTTTTTATTCCTGGGTCTGACTTCCCCTCGCTCCCCCCCTTTCCTTTTCCCCGGGTGTGTTGGCCCCACTAGACTTTTTCTTGGTTCTTGACTGACAACTATGCCCACCTTCCTCCCCCCCCCCTCAAAGTTTTTTTACAGAATCTCTTTTACCCTTTCCAAATGGGTTTCCAAATTTGAGTCCCTTTCTTTTTTTCACACTCATGTGGGTCCTTTTTTTTGTATTCTTTTTTTTTACCGGCCTTTGTTAACTTATTCCTTCTCTTCCTTTTTTATTCTCCCCCCCCCCCATTTGATTTTCCCGATTTTTTAAATTTCCCTTGCGCCAGGGTGTGTGTTGGGGGGGGGAGTTTCCGTAGAAGTTTTCTTAGGGTAACTCCCCAACCCCCTTTCCCCCTTTGCTGTTTTAGGGCTTGTTGATCGAGTCGGCAGGCCTATTCGCCCCCAATTCCAAACTTTTTTCAAGGCTTTTCTTCCGGGCTGCCATACCATTGTTTTGTCCATTGTCTTTTTCGGATTCAATTTTGGATTTTTCCCCTTTTTTTTTTCGTCCCCTCCCGCGATTTTTTCCTACCCTCCCCCCCCGGGCCCCCCAGTTTTTTCGTGTGCCTGTTGTGCTGGTTTCCTTTTCCCGGTCCTTTTTCTTTTATCCCACGTTTTTTCTCCCTCCCTTTCACCCCCCCGTACCTGAGGTTTTCTTTCCCTGGTTTTATTTTTTTTTTTCCCTTCCCACCAACAGGTTGTCCCCCCCCAAGAGACGGGGGCCAACACTTTAGCTTTCTATTGGGATCTTTTTTTTTCCATTGGTTTTTTCTTATTTAGATTTTTTCTTTTTCACTGGTTCTCAAGTTCCCTTTGAGTATTTTTTTTTTCCTAGCTTTTTCCTTTTGTATTCCTGCTCCCCAAATTTTTTGAGAGTTCCCCAAGTTTGTTCCTCCAACGACCCCCTGATCTTTTCATTATTGTTTTCTTGCCCTTTTATCTTTGGTCCTTCCTGGCGACCCCCTTCCCCAGAATACTTTTTATGTTTTTTTTTTGGTTCTGTGTGACCCCGGCCCCCTTTACTTTTTTTAGACTTTGGTTCTTTTCCTTCCCTTTGGTCCTTCCGGTGTAGATTTTTTTTTGTATGGGCCCTTTTTTTTTCCCCCCCGCGCCTTTTCACTTTTTTTTTCCATTTTTCTCCTTCTTCCGTCTTTTTTTTGCTTTTTTTGACTGTTGCCTGATTGCTTTTTTCTCAAGCCTTTTTGGTGTCCCTTGTTTCTTGCCCCACCCCCCCCGACCTTCCCTCTTTTCCCTCCCCTATTTTCCAGCTGGTGTGTCCCCCATAAGCTGTCTTTTTTCCCCCCCTTTTTGGTAGCCTTTCCCCAATCTTTTTTTGGATTCCCCCACCCCCCCTATTTTTTTGCCGTGCTTTCCGGGCTACCTTTTTCCTTTTCTACCTCTTGAGTGTGCCTTCTTTCTTCCTCTTTTTGTTTTTTTTTTCTTTCCTCCCTTTTTCGGCACTGCCTTCCTCCGACCCCTGTTTCTTTTTCCTTCCAATTTTTTTTTGTCCCTTGCCGTTTTTTTACTTTCCCCCTTCGGCCCTCCTTGAACCCCCCTTTTTTGCTGTCTTTTTTTTTTTTTTTTTTTCATGGGCTTGTTCCTTTTCTTTGTCTCTTTTTGCGTCTCAGTGAACTTTTTACCCAGATTTTTTCCCCTGAAACCCCCCCCCTTGGCCTTTTTTTTTAAAGGGGCCAGTTATCTTTCCTTTTTTGGTTCGTTCGTCCCCATTCCCCCCCCCTGAACCTCCCGCTATTTTCTTTTTGGTCTTTTTTCACCTTCCCAGCCTTGTATTCTTTTTCCGTTTTGAATTTTTTGAGGACTTTTCTCTCCCCACATCCTTTGAAATTCCCTTCCGATCCGTTTCTGCCACCTCCGATGATAATCTTTTCCTTTTTCCCGCCTTGTCAGCCCCTTTTCCTGCCCCAAGGCTTTTTTTCTTGGAGTTGTGTTGTCCCCCCCCAAACTGACTGTGCTGTTCCATCGCCCCACCCCTTCCATTTTTTTGTTCTTCATTTTTTTATACTGCATATTTTTTTTCACGAGGTTTCCCCCCCTCTTCACCGCTTTTTTTCGCTTTTTACAAACCACTTTGCCCAATCTGTGCCCCTATTTTTTCTGCCCCGCCTTTCCACCATCCCCCGCACTTTTTCTTTTCCCCGCTTTTTTTTTTTCCCCCCCCCCCGCCCTGACTTTTTACTATTGATTTTTCCCGTGGAGGCCATCCCGCCCCCTTCCCTTCCCCTCCAACGGTGTGCCTAGACCCCCCCCCCCCTTTCTACGCTATTTTTTCCCGTTTCGTATCCTTTTTTTTTACGTCTTCCCCAACCCCCCCACCCTCCCTGGACGCTCCAACCCCCCCCCTTGCCGCCCCCCTCTCTTTTCGCCCGTTTCCCCCCTTTTTTTCTTCCATTTCCTCTGCTTTCCATCTTGGTTCTCCAAATTTTTTTGCCCCTTTTTCCAACGACATCCCCCCCCCCCCCCCTCCCCCGCTGACCTTCCAAATTGCTTTTCTGTTTAAAACTGCTCCGGTTCTCCCCTCTAGCAGCCCCCGAGTTCACCCTTTTTTCAACTTCTCCCCGCCCCAGACAAACTTTTTCCCGAACGGTCCTTGGTTCCGTTTTCACCCCTGGCTTGCCCTTTTCCCCAGTTTTTTTTAGCCCCCTTTTTTCCCCCTTGGGTTTCTTTTTTTTTCAACTTATTTGGATCCTTTTTTTTTTTCTCCCCCTCCTCTGGTTTCTCTCTTCCTTGGGACCTCATCGATTTGGTTTTTCCCCCCCACTTTCTTTTGACTCCTTAGGGTTCCCTCCAGCACTTTCCCTTTTTTGCGTTCTCCGAAGGTAGTCACCCCCTTTGTCTTTTGGTTTTCTTTACCCTTTCCCCTTTCTCGTCTTCTTTATGTTGCTTTGACCCGTTTGATCCCTTTTTCCCCTTTTTTTTGCCCTTTCCGTTCATTTCCCCCCCCCGTTTCTTCCCTGGGATTCTGCGGTTTCCCGTACCCCTTTTCCGGTTTTGTACGTGTCTTTATTTCATCGGCTCCCCACTGCTTTTTCGTCTTTTTTTTTCCCGTAGATTGCCCTTTTCCTTTTTTAGTTTCAACGGGGTCTGTTGATCTTTGAGGACGTCCCCTTTTTTTTCCTGCAATACTTTTCGTTTTCTCGAGTTCTTCTCAATTCCCTTGATTTTTACTTCGTCCACACCTTGTTTTAGTTGTCTCCTTCCGGGCAGGATGAGTTTGTTCCCACAGGAGAGGCCTTTTCCATTGATTTTTCTTTTTTTTTCGCTTAATTTGATTTTCTCCCCTTCCTTTGTCCTTCCCTTTAACCGAACACGCTCCCCCAGTGTTTACATTTTTTACGGGACTCCGGTGTTCGTATTTTCCCCCTGTTTTTTATCCCCAGGTCTCCCCAATCTATTTAGAGTCAATTTTAAGTGTCCCCCCCTTCCCCCCCCCGCCGTGCCTCGTTTCCTTCCCGCTCCCCCCGGGTCCACTTCAGGTCGTGGTGTTTTTCCCCCACCCCCCCTCCGGTTTTTTTTCCCCGTACAAGCCTTCCCTGGGCCTCTGGTCACATTAAAGCCCTCGACCACTCTTCACTGAGCCCTTTTAATTCCCTGTTTGGCCATTTTTGGTGGTTTGAGACCCCCCCCCTGAACCTGAACTCGAAGATCCTTGTTTTGCAAAAGCTTATCTTTTTTCCCATCGTTCGGGTTTTTTTCGATATTTCCCCCGCCCCACTTTCGAAGATGTTACGTTTTTTCCAGAACCCCCTTTTAAATTCCTCAGGTCCTTCCACTTTGGTGGGGTGTTCAATAAATTTTTTTTTTGCCGTCTTGACCCCGACCTCCCCCTCTTTTTAACGCACCCAAGGTCCCCCAGAGTTTCCCCAACACTATTTTTTCTTCGGGCACCCTTAGTCCGATCGTTCGTTGCCGAACGCCTGCCCCCCCCTTTTTCATTGTTCAAGTTTTTTTTTTCACCACAGGTTTTCCTCTTCCCAGAGCTCCCCCCGTCGTGGCCCAAGCGTGTGGCCCCCCCATGCTCTTTTTCCGGCCCTATTACTTTTCTCGCCCTTCCTGTACCTTTTCACTCGTAGTGTCCCTTTGTTCCAGACCTTTTTTGCTTTTCCCCCCCCCCCTGTTTTTTCTGCCCCAGCTTCTGGCAGGAGCCACCTTCTCCGTCTTTTGCCTTCTTGTTGTCTTTTTTCGGGCCGTCCCCTTGGTCTTTTTGGAGACGGACCTTAGCTTGATTCTCACCACAGGAATTTGTGTAACTGCAGCCCCGGGTTTTTTCATGGTTCAGTCCCTTCTTTAACGTGTTTTTGCCTCTGGAATCCCTCCCGGTTGCAGTCCATTTCGTTTTCTAACTTTTTTCCCTGCTTTTTTTCTCCCCCCCCCTGGAAACTTCCCTTGCCGGGTTTTACGTACTCTTGGTGGGGTTCTCTCGGGGATCCACGGTTGTCTGTTGTTTTGCGGTTTTTTCTTTTTTACCCATACATTCGCCTTTGAGCGCCTTCAACCCGGTGTTCGCCTTCATTGGGGGCTTTACTCCCCTTTTTTTTTTTTTTTCGTGTATCCCCTTTTTAACGGGCACGCCCCATCACTCGGGCACGGTTTCCTTTTTACTTTTCCTTTTTCCAGGCGCCATTGTTCCTTTTCTTTTTTTTTTGAAACGGTTGTGTGTCCACCTTCCCCCCTGCATGCAAACCCTGAGTGAGGGTCCCTTTTCCTTCTCCTGACACCTCGTAATCCGTTTCAAGTTCATTTTAAACGCTGGTGTACTTTCACTGTTAAGTGCTTTCCAGCAGTTTCCAAACAAATTTTTGGGGTTTTTTTCATGCCCAATTTTCCTTTTTTCGTTTGCCCCCCCAAGTCCCCCCCACCAACGGACTTCCCTTTTTTTGCGTTCCATTTTTTTTTTGATGATTTTCTTTTTTTCTTATGGCTATCTTTTTGTGGCGCGTTTCATCACTTTTTCCAGGGTCCCACGATTACTGTCGGGTTTTTCTTAGATTGGGTTTTTACTGGGGCGCTGATGTGTTGGGTTGCTCGTTCGTGAACGTTTTGGCCAAGATTTCGTTTTGTGGTCTCTCCATTCTTGTTTCCACCTTTTTATATGCTGGTTATGGGATTTTTGGCGTCAAGTAGCCACCCATTCCTTGTCCCTTTGGCTTCCCTCATCTATTTTCCAGTGATGTGCTTCCCGGCCCCATTTCCTTTCTTGTCCCGTGCTGGCACTTCTTTAAACTTTGCTTGACTAATCCACCTAGACACTGCCATCCCCATCTTGGTTTTTAGGCTGGTTCTTTCCGGGGCGCTTTCCCCCCCAATGGGAACCTTTTTTGCGGAGTGATTCCATTTGCCCCGCTTTTCCCTTTTTTTTTCTACTTTTTTTTTTGCTCTTTCCCGGATTTCTCTTTTTTTTCCTTCCCTTTTCTCCTCCTTTGTTTTTTTTTTCCCCTTTTTATTTTCACTTCCCCCCCCCTTTTTTTTTTTTCCCCACAGGTGCGCGCCGTTGAACGATCATGTCCAAAATGGTTCCAGTCCTCGTTTTCCCTCCCCCCATGGCGTGCCCAGTTTTTTAACGAACCTATCAGCGGATTTGTTTGGCTGGGTCTGTGATAGTCGATTCCCTAGATCCTCCCTGGTCCCCCCTTTTTTCTTGATCAATTTTTGAGAGTCACCCCCTTCACTCGAAGGCCCCACCAGCGCCCTGCCAGATTCTTTTGCTTGCGTTCTCTTTTTTTTTTTTCCCCCCCCAGACCCCCCCAGTTTCACCCCACAAGCTTTTCCCTCCCAAGGATCGCCCCCCGGCCGATTCGTAGCACTTCGCTTCACGACTCTCCTAGGCACCCACACCAAACTCCAGACCGCACGTCAGCAACCACCATTCCATGCGTCCCGTTCCCTTGACCCCTTTTTCCCCTTTTGCCCTGCCCGCGCACCCGATTCCAGCAACAGCCCCGGCCGCAAACGTTTTCCCCTGCCCCTTGTCTGCTCACCCCCCTCACGGTGCGAATCCCTCCCCCAGAATTTGTAACAACACCTTCTTTTCCTAAGCCCTTTTCCGTTCACCCTTTGTAGATTGTTTTCACTGATTCCCCCCCAGCGTTAAGTGAAGGGCATCCTTGACCCCCCCCTTTCCCCCCCCCCCTTCCGCGTTAGGTCTATCTTTTTTGGCCCCCAAAGACTTTTTCCTGCTACCCCCCCCCCCTCTGTCGTACCCCCCGAACCCATGTCCCGGTGTTTTCTTTGAGTAGCCCCGGCCCGGTTGCGGCTTCCCCCGCCGTGCCCCCCCCCACCCTTACTTTTTTTCCTCTCAAAACAGTTTCTTGTCGCTAGTTTTCCTTGGCGGTTAGACCTCTCTTCTGGCTTTTGAACTCCCCCCTCCCTTTTTTTTTTGTCGAATAGGTCCCTCCCTCGGGACACTTTGAACGGTCCCTGGTTGCCCCTTCCGCCTCCCTCCGTTTTTGGAGGCAAATTCCCAGCTAATGCTTCCCCCGTCCACGTTCGTCCGTAACGCACCTTTTTTTCCCCTTCTGACCTCACCCCCTTTTTTTGCCCGCCCCTCCTGTCGCCCCAATTATCCTTGCGCTCTTTTCCCGATTCTTACGGCCGTCCGCATGCATGTTCCGGGTCCCCCACATACCCAAGACCTAGCCCTGGGTGCTTTTTCACCCACTGCATTTCCTTGCTTTCCTTCCACAGTGTGTCTTAGGGACGTCTTTCCTTACAGTCCGTGTAGGTTCGGGTTTGGTTCCCCACCTGCGATCTTTATCGGCCGGTTTTAGTCCACCTCTTTTCCCCCCCCTTTGTGCCCAACCCTTGAGTTCGAGTTGATCTCTTCTGTTTTCCCTCCCCTCCCTCACACTTAGGCCCGGGGCGGCGTTCCCGCCACGACCTTTCTCATACTTTCCCCTTTTTTTTTAGTTCTTTTTTTCCTTCGATGACCTTTTTTGGGGCTTTCCCGGTGCCGGTGGCCGGTTATACGGTTTTCAAGCTGGTTCCCGTTTTCCAGCCCCCCCCCAAGTTTTCTTCTCCTGTAGTTTGGCGTGTTGACATGGGGCAACTTTCTTACTTCTTCCCCCTTTTCTACTTGGATCGCTCACCCTTTCATTGCTCTCGTTCGGCACGTATCCGAGACGGTTTTTTTCCACCACCTTGCTTGAGCCTTTTTCTTCCTCTGTCTCTAGATGTCGTTCTGATCGTGCTTGTTCCCTATTTCCCGGGCCCTGGCGCCCCATTGGTCTCTAGAGTTACCTGTGGGCACCGTTAATTTTTCTGCGGAGTCCAAACCCCCGGAGAAGCCCCCCCCCCGTGATTCCTCGCGGGCCGGATACTTTTCAGTTTATGTGACGCTCCTTGAACAGGTTAATCCCTTCTACCGTTGTGCCCCCCCCCTGGTCA
>Ga0179593_1458510_pt1 | contig 11312 bp, 14 predicted proteins | sample CZODoug2_1_08_16_FD_185931 | JGI IMG/M metagenome (GOLD analysis project Ga0179593, IMG submission 185931) | Vadose zone soil fungal communities from Angelo Coast Range Reserve, California, USA - CZODoug2_1_08_16fungal (PacBio error correction) | ecosystem: Environmental > Terrestrial > Soil >... | reverse complement strand
AAACCGTCGTTGCCCGCTCCACCACTTCCTGATTCAACTGCAGCCATTTCTACCTTCCACCCTGTATGTAGTACCTATACCCTTTTTCTCCCATCATATTTTCTGTGGCGCGCCCAGCAAGGCTTGGTAGATATTCTATATTGTAGCGAACTCTCCTGAGTTCCGTTCCCTTTTTCCACTCTTTCTTCTCTCAAGTCTTAGGGATTCGGTACCGATTGGGTCGTTTCGCTGTGATCCCACTACACGGTTATTCCCCCCTCTTTTGACGAATCCAGGTAGGCCCTATCTTTTTTTGTTGTCAGACGGGCTGCATTTTTTTTCCCCCCTTTCTCACCCTGCTCTTTTTTCATGTTCCTTTTTCTTCCAGTTCCATATCCCCCTTATTGCCAGTTTCCGTCTGGACTGCCTGCCCCCCCTCCCGTCGCGACATCCTATGACATTTTCCCCTTACCTTTTTCCCTCTTATTCTCAAGTACCTTTATAAGTCGAAGCACTTTGATAACATACAAATGAGTTCATTGGAGTCAACTTTCTCCCATGTTTTAGGCCCAGGCTGGGGGGGGAGATTTCCCCAGAGAAATTTAGTTAAATCGAGACAGTGAGGCGTTTCCAATCTCCTCAGGTTATCATTTCCAAGCTCTCCTTTTTTTTTCTTTTTTTTGTTTCTTTTTTTTTTTTTTTCTTCCCTCCAAAAGCCCTGGCCACATAATTTTCTGCCTTAAGGTCCCCCGGTCGATGTTTTCTTTCAGAAGGAGGAGGATTGCTCTTTTGCTCCCTTGGGATTGGTTTGTTCAGTGGTTTTTTTGTTGTTTTTTTTTTTTTTTTCGAGAGCTTTGTTTTTTTTTTCTTTTATCACACCGCTCTGGGAGCTTTTCATCTTCCCCCCTCCCAAGCCCAGATAGAACTTCTACCCTCCCCTTCACCACACGCGTCAACGGTTCTTGGCGCGACGTTCGGGGGAGTGTTTTTCACCTTCCTCCCCCGCTGCCATACCACTACCTCAGCACATAAGCCTACTTGACTCCGCCCATGCTTAACGAACATCCTCCTTCCTCAATACTTTTTGAAACCGACTTTCTCGCGTGCCGTCGGGCTCTTTGGTTTCCCTAGCAGGAACTCCGATTCCCTTCCTTCCCCCTCCCCAGACCCCCTCGAAGAAAATAGATCACCTAGACGCTTCATCAAGCTTTTCCCGTTTCCTATATTTACTCCCTTTCTCCCCCTTTTTTTGTTGTTCGTTGCCTTCTTTGTGACTGTCTTGTTTCTGCGCGCGACGCCACCTCTATCTCTTAAGTTCTGGTGTTTTCCCCTCTCCGGAGCTGAGCCGCCCCTCCCCCCCACCCCACCGCGCCTTCACCGCGCTCAACCGTATAGCGTATAGACGTGAATCATGAGTTGCGAGCTGCCTTTGTCCCCTCTCCCATTACTTTATTTTGTCCCTCCTTTTTTGATTGACCTTTAATTACGCGGCCCCCCCAAAATCCCCGAACCGAATGCGCATTCCCTTCCCCTCTTCGGTCTGTCGGATTGCCCCTACTTTTATCGGACCCCTTTTCCCCTTAAATGCTGAATTTCCAGAGCGGGGGGTGTCGAACTCTTTTCGTCCCCCCAGCCCCATTCCTTGCAAACCCCTCCTCTCGTCCAACAAAACTACCGGGGGCGCCACCGCAGGACCTATTATTTTGAAGGTGGCGTATCCTCCCCCCCCCCTCGCGCGTTTCCTCCCGGCCAAAACGTCACTGAGTAATTGGATTATCTTTCATCTTCGTCTCTTCACGACCCGCCTTTTTTCCCCATTTCTTCCCGTCCTTCCTTCCCCTACTGGCGCTCCATCTCATTTTCTCCCGCGTTTGCTTTCTCCTTTCCACGCGTCGACCTTCATTCGTTACAATTAGAGGATCAATTCTCCCTCTTTACACGTCGTATTGCCGCGTCCCCTCTGTCCTCCATACGCAACTATTTTTCCTTTCCTCCTTGCCTGAAACCCGATAGTGTTCCTCATGTATGGTTACCCCTACCTCGCGATGCCTGAACCTTATTAGATCCTTTTCTATGTGGAGCCGTAGATCCTCCCCTTGTTGCCTTTTTTCTCCACAGTCGACCCGCCCAATCGAGTTACCTCGGACCTCCCCTCTCTTTTGTCTGCTACCGTGGACAAAATTTTTCTTCTTTTCCAGCAGTCGTGTTGTTTTCCCCCCCGTACGCTCCTGTTGAGCTTTCCGAACTGCATCGGTAGTTTTTATCGCGCACTTCCAATCAGCTCGCCCCCCCTCTCAGGTCTCACCCGATATGTTGTCGCTTTCTCACCTATGTTACCCCCCCCCCCCCGCTTTCAGCTTCCGCGCGTGTTGGTGCGTCCCCTTGCTTTCCTCAGCAGGGAAAACCATAAACCAGCCTCCCCCCCTCCATCAAGCCTATCGATTTCGCCGCATTTCATCCCCCCGCTTAGGAAATATGAGAGGCACACCTCAACAATTTTGCTTTTTTACGCGTGCTTTCTTTCTCAAGGGTTATAACCCCACCCCTCATCTAGTTGCTGCGTAGTCGAACGCGTTTTTTTTTCTTCTACCGTTGAGCTCCGAGTGGCATGCGTCTCCCCCTTTTCCAACGCTGGTTCTCCGATAAACAATCCGGCATAAACGACTCATCCGCCCCTTTGAAGACGTGTATAGCATAGCCTTTTCTGAGGTTTACCTTTCTCCTCATGCTCCGCGTCCCCTTGTCTTTCCCCGGCTTTTTGGACTGTCAACAGCTCTCGTCCGATCGTCTTTTTTTCTGGTTGTAGACTACTTTTTTCTTTTAGCTTTTTTGGAGGGACTACTTGCGGTGGTTCTCTTTTTTCTGAACCTTCGAACCCCTTTTTTACACATATCTACCCACCTTCCTCTGACGCTTTTTGAAATTGCGTTCAACACCAGTCCCATCCTTCACGGTGGGTTTTTGTCGTAAGCACCCATGCCCCCCCCGAACAAGAGTCTGTTTCGCATTGTCTGCTTGATTGGCCTGCTTCCCCGTTAATGGCATTTCCCGGTGCCCGGCTTTTCTTTTTAATAAACATATGTTGAGTCAGTTATACGTCAAGCCCCCCGCGAGCCATTCCTTTTTCAAACAAAAGCGCATCGTCTAACTTTTTTTCCACGAAATCCACCCCATTTTTCGCGGGGACCATGCCCCCTTGGGAATTGGTTTCCCCCTTTATCACTTATGAACCTCAAGGTCTCCATGATAATAACTCCACATTTTCTTTTTTCTTCTTCCTCTCTACAGTACCGCGTCTTATGATGCCCTCAGCCCACACCTGTCTCCTTCCAACTTTTCTGTTATATCCCCCAGTGTTTGGAAAACCCCTTTCCCCTTTTCTTTCCCTTCGCAAAACGCCGGCACCCACTTTCCCCTCTGGCTGCTGGATTCCAAGGCCTCCCCATTTTGAGGCGAGGTCAAAAAATTGCTCCCCTTGTTTCTTGCATTCGCATTGATCATGCCCGGACTGTTTCGTTCCTCTTCTGCTGTAACTCTTCCCCCCCCATGAATCTTTTTGAAACGCAGTTTACGTAGATCGCAGATGCACTTGCTGTCTTGCCCAGGGTTTGTGCCTTCGTTCCCCTTAGCGGATTAGGTGCCCGACACAACCCCCATCGAACCCCATCCGCACATGCCACGTCTCTCTCTCGTTTGCGTCTAGTCCGCTGTTAATTGTTTCCCTTCCGCCTCCCCTCCAAAACGTGCACCCTTCCCACCCCCCCTCAAAATCTGTCGTCTCTGCTTTGGTTTTTGCCCCAACCCCTCCCCTCGTCAGACGCCCATTTTTTTCTCTAATAGGAGTATTGACTTTTACCCCCGAAAACTTGCTGTATCCTACTTCCTCGATCACCCCAGAGAGAGAAGTTGTGACAGGCCTCTTTCCGCCCCCCTAGCTGCCGTTTTCTCCCCCTCGAGTTCCGTGCCGAAGATGATGTTATCCCGCCTTTCCCCAGCCTTTGAACTCTTTCCTACTTTCCCCCTTTTTTTGATTTTTCGATTGGTGACATCCGCTGACCCTTATGTGAAGCCTCTACACGATCCTTCCTTCTTCTCCCTGTTTTTTTAATGTGAACCTCACTGGCCTTTATCCTTGGCAGCTCCTCAAAAATGCTAGTGTAGCCAACCTCTTCTTTTTCCATCCGCCGGCACATACGTGAACCTCATCCTTTTCCCTCTTCTGCCGATGATCCCCCGTTCACTCCTCTCGCGGATTTTGATTCCCCTCTCCCTTACCCCCCTGTCCATCAAGGCGAGAGTCCTAATGATGAAGTTTTATTCTATAATTGTGCGAGCTGCAGCTGTTAAGAGTGCCACTGCCTCTTGTCGTGGTCGTTTCTTCTCTGCCCCGTCATGTACCAGTCGCTTGGTCGCCGACGAGCGCCGCACCTCCCTAAATACGACATAACTTGAGTCGATCCATGAACTACAACCTATACAGTCTGCACTTCGAAATTTTCAGTCCCGTCCATTTTTCAGTTTTTCTCTTCCCCCCCCTTTTATGCCATTCCCAAGCCTAAGAAAAGCCTACAATAACTGAAATCTTCTCTCCTACTCTTTTTTTCCCTACCCCCGAACCAGCATCTTCTCTCCTGCATCTTTAGTTTTTTTTTGAGCTGGCTGGTTTCAAACTTACTACGTCTCTAACTCCCCCACCTTTTCCTCCTTCCTCCCTTGAGTCGAGAGTGTCGCAGACCAATTCTTTTTCTCTTCTATATTTTTACTCATCCCTTCCGTGATTGTTGTTGTTGGTTCTCTCTGTACTGACGTACTTTTCTCGACCATCACTTCCCTGATGCCCAGAGTATTTGCGGTTGTCCCTCGACCGTAGTAGTTTGTCTCGGAAAGGAATTTTGCCCTCTCTTTCTCCTTTTTTTTTTGCGTTATCTCCTGAAGAATAGCGTCTTTTCTTGAGCCCAAAATCGTTCTTGATTTTATCGCCGTTCTGTCTTTTCTAATAATCCCCCCTGTGACCTCTACCTCTCAAGTACTCGAGGCATGCTGGAGGGAGATGATCTATTTTTTCTCATTTCTTCTGATTCCTCCATTGATTTCAAGGCTAGCGCCGTTTCCGACCCTCTCCTTTACTGTTATCCTGTTTAAGCAAAGTCATGACCTCCTCACCTTTTTTCCAGTAACCTGAAACACCTTCTCGTCGCCCTCTCCTCTAATCTTCCTCTGACCAGCCGACGTTGTTGATTTTTTCTTTTTGCGCTGTCCCCGGATGAGGTACCGTTTACCTATAGTTTTTTTTTCTTCCCTTTTTTAATGTTGCAAAAGTGTACTGGCATACTCTTTGAAAGCGAAGTTTTTGCGCCCAAATTCACCAGGCACGGTTATCATAAGCCCTTACTTTCCGTCCCCCGCAGAATAATAGGGCTTTCCGCGCCCCTTTTCTTCCCACCGTGACCTTAGTGGCGCAGTAATTTCTGAAAGGAGTACCCATCATCTCTTTCTATCGGTTCACAAACGCCAGACCATTTTTTAGTCAGTTATGCGGGTTCTTCCGGTTCTTCCTTTGCCCCTTTTTGCGAGAAGAGAAGCAAATCCCCCCCCCTTAGCCCCCATGTAATCCGAGCTGCTCACCACTTGTTCTTCTCGGATGTGGGTTTTCCCCACTGAATTCTAGAGATCCTGGAATGGGTCACGTTGCGTATTCTTTTTTTTCCCCTGTCGGTCGGATAAGAGGACCCCCCCTAACTTACTACCACTTCTGTCCAGAGTAAAGCCCAACCTGAATATCCATTATCTCCTCTCTCCTTACCTGCCCCCTCTACCGTTGAGTAGCCTCATATCTCCGTGCCACCCACTCATGTCCTTCCCCCCCCCTTTCCCTGAACCGAGAACTAAAGTTTTGACCACTCCTTTTTTTTTTTCCCCCAACTCGAAGGTCCATGTGATAAAAACCTTGGATTGTCCCTGGTTTTCTCCCCCCCCCCCCTTTCCAGAAGCGGGGTGTTGCGGCCACTTCTTTTCTAGCTTCTCGTTGCCGCCACCCCTTCCCCTTTCTAGACGTCTCGTTTCCCCGTATAGTTCTGTGCCTAAAGAATTACCCTAGACCAGTGGGCAGGGTGGTCCCCCACAGAGAACCCCGTATTTTTTCCCTTTTTCTCTTCCTTTTTTGCTGTTGCCTGACAGGCTGTTTTTGAGACCCCTAAGTCAAACGCTTATCCACGATTTCCCCTTCTGAATCTAACTTCCCCAATTAACCCTCATTTCCTCGGAGAACATGGACGAAACACCCCCACCCCCATTTCCTTCCCCTAGCCCTTTCTGAGTTCGGTGCGCACCCCTCGGACTGAGGAGTTGTGATTCCGCTTCCTCCCACCAAAATCTAATTTGTTCTCTATGTTCCATACTTTTTTTTGGTTTGTTTTCCCTATTAGACGCTCCCCCCCCCCCAAGTCGCCTACCCCGAGGAAGATCCTCGTCTACAGCGGCCAATACCCTCTTTTTCTTCCCCCTTTCCAAAAGCGGGCGATCCCCTGAAACCTTGTAACGGTGCGCCCCCCCGCCTCCTTTCCCCCTTTCTTCCCCCACTACACACTGGCCAGCGTGTCGACGTTTCTTCCTACTTTATCCTTGACGCCGTCTTTTTTTTTTCATTTTTGATACGGTTTCCCTGTTGTCCGGATCCACGCTTTCGCTGACGCCAAAAGCGGTCGTTATGCCTCCCGCCTTCCGGTACCCCTTTCCGTGTTGGTACACCCCTTAGCATAAAACTGTCACCCTGCACACCCCCTCTGGTGCAGCTTGCCTCTGACATCTTTGTCCATCGATTGCCCATGCATGGACGCTGTGTCCTTCTGACGGCGTTTCTTTTTCCGTTTTAATTGACAACGTCGCCTTTTTGAGCACCCCCAAACTTTTTTTTCATCTCTTACCAGGTAGCCCCTCCTTCCCACACTATTTCTGTAGACCTATTCGTGTCGCCTCAATCTTTCATTGTGTTTTCCTTCATTCCCGTTTTTCAAGTTTTGAATACACCCCCGACTTCCCGAGACTCGGTTGCTTTTCCAGAGATTTAGTGGCCGACCTTTTCCCCTGTACCCGTATTGCTTTCCCTTGGTTGAGTAGGGATCCAACGGTGACGATGGGGTGCATTTTTTTTCTTTTTTTACAAACTGAGCACGGGAGGCTTCCCTCCAACCCCCAAGCCATCGACGGGTACGACTCAAAGTTAGCTATCGTTTTTGTGGCAGTCTTGCGGCGACCATCATTGGGGCCCCCTCGTCGCTTTTCCGATTGTAAGAACTTTTTATGGCCGTACTTACTTAGTTTTTTCTCCTTTCACTTTCTGCGCGCTTCCCTCCCTCTATTGAGCTTAAATACCTATTGTAACGAATGGTATGAAATCACCCCCCCCCCACCCCCCACCCCCCCCCCACCCATACCTTTAATCAGTCTAAGCCCGTGTTGATTTCGAAAAATTGCTAATAGTTAAGCTCCTGCGCAACCGGCTATTGCATCCTACTTTCCTTGTATACACTCGGCTTTTGACAGCACATCCCTTATTCCCCTCCTTTTAACTTTGTATAAGTTACTGAACCTTCTTCTTGAGTGTTACTTGGTCGCCTAGTGATCACCACAGACGTTTTAATCTTTGAGTTGGACTTTCATTTTTCCCGTGGATGCTGGGGTGTTCCTTTAGACTGCCTTGGCCCCTTTTGTTTTTTGCATGTGGGACGCTTAGGTTATTCCCCGCACCCCACGCTCGGTCAAGCTCAACTTCTTTACTCCCTAAGATCTCCTTTTCCGCCCTTTCCCCCAGGACCCATCCCTCAGCTCCTCCCCTAGTCCAATTTCGTGTGTATCGCGCTTGTCCTTGGATTTATAGTGGAGTGTTGTGTTTCCTCCTTCGCCTAATGATTGGAGGATCATCAAACTCTCGCCTCGCCTTTTTCAAGTCACTCCCTCCCCCCATTAAGTTATTTGACTATTTTTTTTTTTTCTTTTCCTTTCTCCCCTGAATCCTTGAAAAGGTCCTGACGATTTTTCCGCTGACTCCTGGCCTCGGGCTTTTTTTTCGTTCAGAGTTCTCTACTCAGTCATCCCCCCTCCTCTAATCAAGCCCTGATTTGATGGCGTCGACGGCTTTCCGGCTCAACGTCACTCGCATATCTCTCCCCCCCGTTGTGTGGTCGTCTGACTGTTTTTGATCCTTTTATCTGGATTCTAGATCAATATCTGGAATTCATCCTACTTGTGGGTGGAATGAGCAAGGATCTTCGCAGCCCGAACACGCATCTCCTACCTTCTTCCCCCTCCTATTCATTTCTCTTTTTCCTTCTGTTGCGAGCAGCATGGTCGATGTTCCCCCCCCTTCCCTCCTTATTTTCTTTACTTCTTTTTATGTTCATAGAGATATTTACCTCCCTCCCCCCCATAAGAATCACGTTGCAGACTTTTTCGCTGATCCTTAATTTTCTTCCTAACACTAAGCTTGAGGCGATTGGAAGAGTTACTTCGATTCCGCGACCGCGGGGCGTCCCTCCGCGTCCAAACAGTAACCCCCAGCCCCATGTTTATTTTGACAAAGCACTGCCAATACGACAAGTCCCCATAACCGCACGTTGGACTCCTACCATCTTACCATAGCTTTTTCACGGCGGTTTTTTAAATGTCGTCCCCTTTCCACCCCCCTTTAAGAGAGACCGAGATTGAGGAGCTCTGGTAACGCATTTCATTGATGCTTCTTCTTTTTTAGCGAGCGGTCACATCGGACTCTTTCCCCTAACATTTTCCCCCCATTATGATGCGCCTACGTGCTCCTTTTTGAAGCCCTCTTCACCATTCTCATTATTCATTTCATACTGTCCTCCCCCCGGATGAAAGGATACTTGAAAATTTCTTTTTCAAAGTATCTGATAAACCTATTGACCTCCGTCTCCCTGATATTTTGACACCGTCTCCAAGGAAATTCAAATACGAGGCTCATTTCCTTCTCCCCTCCCCAGGAAAAGCGATCTGTGCCCCCCCTGATGGTTTCTGACTCGTCCCACACCCTTCTCTCTACCTACCTTCTGTTAACCGGCTCCCGGCTGTACTCCTGTGCGCAGAAGTTTGGGCTCCCCCCCTTCCCCCGTATCAAAATGGGTCCCTGATTGTCTTCCCGTCAAGCTTTTGAACTTCCTGTACCTCTGGAACACTTTCAAGGCAATCCGATGGACAAGCCCGACGCTGGGTCTTTTACGCAACCTTTTGAGAGCCCTCGGCACCATGCACTCCACAGACGCCCCCCGATGAATTTGACTACGCTCTTTTCTGGTTTTCCTGCCTGACGTCTCCCTGACTCCTCGTGTGTTCCGAAGTGTTGGTCGCACAGTCTTTTCCTTTCCCTCTTACAACCCAAAAAACGCCGAGCAACCGCCTAGGTTCCTCTTTTCCGCCCCTGAATTTTTCCTTATAGATGGCGAAATCTGTATCTACCCACTTCCAATCTTTTTTTTGCGCCCTCCGTTCTGCAAGGGGCTTTATACCCCCCCCCCCCACCCGACCCCAGACTGGCTCTTCTCCCTCCCTTTTTTAGATCTACCCTTTTTTCAGCGTGTCCTCTCCCCAAACTTTACGGTTGTGTAGCCTGATGTTTTTCCCCAATTAAACGGGCGTAAAACCAGACCCGCCTCCATCTCCCCTTTTTCTCCCTCTAGCCTCGCAGCTTTGGCTTTTCCATATCGCGAGCTCTCGTGGTCCCCTGAAGTCTTTTTTCATCGTTGAACCGCAGCATTATTTATAGTTTGTCCGAATTCTTTCTGGTGGTCAGGCGCAATTTTGGTCTGTTCTCTTTCCCCAAACAAAGTGTTATAACATAGAGCCCCCCAAAAGTGTGACTGATGCCCTTTGACATGCTCTTGTTCAACACCCCCTCGTTTTTTCATCCCCCCAGACATTCTTTTTTTCTCCATGGTTTACAGACCCTGAGTGGAGGGACGATATGCACTCAGTTGTGTAAGTTTCTTTTTCATGTTTCCCCCCACCCCTCTTTTGGAATAAAAGTGTTTCCCATTTTTTTGGGGCACAGGTGTCCATCGTCCCATCATGACATGCCTACGACTCATGTTCCGTCCAGGCACAGCTTACTAACATGATTCCTACCCCGCTTTCCCCCCGGTTTTTTTGGGCCCGGAAGAACCTCTCCCTGGCACCCCCGGAGCGACCGTCCACCCATGTTTACCAGGCCACTTTTACCTTCCCGTAAACAGATATACAAACTTTCCGGCACTCGGGCGAAACTCCTTTTCCTCCACCCCCCAGTACTCTTCCCAACCCGATCGTTCTCTCCCCTACCCCAAGTGGGTAACCTATATCTGTTTTTATCAACACTTTCAGTGACCAGTCCCCCTTTCATTTTTTGTTGATGTCAACCACCCGGTTCCTCCCCCCCCTTTCTGGTCAAAACCTTTCCCTTTTTTTTTTTTCTTTCCCCCATGGTTTGATGTTGCCGGGAGGGCCCCCCTTGGCTTTCTTCTAACCGATACCCAACCCTTTTGTTTAACAGGGTCCTGATGGCTCTCCCCATCGTTTTTCTTCTGCATGTTGGCGCGCGATAGCATTTTCTTCCTGCTTCCCCATTTTTTTTTTGGTTTTTTTTTTTTTTTTTTTGGTTGTTCGAACTCCTGCGTCCTTAACTTCTTGTACCCATCCAAGAAGGGACACGTCGAGCAGCTTTTTGTTTTTCTGCACCCCCCCACCCTCCTGTATTCCCGAACACCCCCCTTCTTCACTCATGACCCAACCTCCCTCCCGTTGGATGCCCTTTCTCGCCAATACTGTTGGAACTCCTCCTAGGCTCAAGCCGAGACTCTTCCTTAACAGGCGAGTTCGCACGTTTTTTAATACCTTCCTGCTCACCTCTGAGTAGGAGGTATTTTAACCTTCTACAGTTCGTGGCCCCCTTATTTCTTCCTTTAGCAATTCCATAAACAGAAGGATTGTATGTCTTTATCCAGCGCATTTTAGCTCCACGTACTGACCTGTATTCTCTGTACACCGAGCTTTGAGTGCACATCCCCCTTTCTTTCGCGTAACACAGATGACAGGGTTTCTATATTCAGTAATTGCCAACATGTTTGATCTCTCTCGAGTCTCCCTCCTTTCCGTTCATCCGCGTTCGACTTTTGCCCCCCAGCGTTCCCAAGTTCCCAACTGATCTATCCTCTTAGTTTTCTCTCTGAGCGGCGTCCCCACTTCTTCTGGGTTCTCAGGGACAAACTTTTCGAGTGGTGCATTTATTACCTTCTTTAGAACATTCCAGAACTTCCCCCTTTTTCTTTTTTCTCTCCGCTTCAATTTTT
>Ga0179593_1315090_pt1 | contig 11312 bp, 10 predicted proteins | sample CZODoug2_1_08_16_FD_185931 | JGI IMG/M metagenome (GOLD analysis project Ga0179593, IMG submission 185931) | Vadose zone soil fungal communities from Angelo Coast Range Reserve, California, USA - CZODoug2_1_08_16fungal (PacBio error correction) | ecosystem: Environmental > Terrestrial > Soil >... | reverse complement strand
CTTGTCACGGACCCCCCCGGATCGCGATCACGACTCCCTCCCGCTCGATTCTTTCTTCTTCCTGGTTGATTTGTAGTTCTAGCCTTTTCTGCAGACTCCTTTCCCCCAAGCTGTTCCGCCTTCAAAGTTCTTGTCGATAGCAATGGTTCCATTTTTGTGCTTTCTGGACCGATTTCATTCAGGGGTCCCAAGCCCGCATCTCTTTATGCCCTTCTCTTTCTGCCGCCCCTCATTTGGACCTCCTTGCACTGACCCTATTTACCACCCCAATGTTCCTTCAATTCTCGTTGCCTTATGCTCTTATTTTTGAGTTTTAGCAATGGAGCTCCAAGCCAAGATTGCAAGGACCGGGTACCGACCGCCTATTCATCACGCCTAGAGCACAAATTGCTTTTTTGCGCTATTATCTGTTGCCCCATAAAAGGTCTCTCATTCCACGTCCTTCTTCCCTATTTGCGATTACCGAATTCCTTTTCCAGCCAAATCGTGGTTTTTTCAGGAAAGCCGGTATATAGTAGGAGCCACCTTGTTTTCTTAGTTCCACCGTTGTTTTTACGTTTTTTTTTTCTGGGTTTACGTTTCATATACTCTTCGATTATCGCTTTTGATTGATATATACCCCACCGTGGCACCAAATTTTTTTCTCCATTATTTCCTTTTATACTACCCCTTAACTTACCCTAACCTTTATTTTTCCTCCATGTTCCTTCCCTTGTTGGGTTCTTTTACTTATCCAGAAGATCGATATGCGGTGTACCCTGCAAATCCATTACCTGGTTACCCGCGTAGCGCCAATCCATTTTTATAATTTAGTTTTAATATGGTAGTCTCTGCCCAACATATCCATATCCTCACCGACCCAGTTCCCTTTGTTTTCTCTTGTCTAGGTCTTCCTCTTGTGGGATATTTTGTGTGAGAGCCGCTTCCTGCCGCAACCAAAATCTAGCATTTTCCACCCTTTATCACTGTCGAGGGTTTCGGCCATCCCCCCGTGCGATGCTTTTCTCATCTTTTTTCCTCCCAAAGACTGCAATTGACAAGCCTCTTTTTCGAGTTGTTCAAACGTTATGTTTTACCCACCCTCCCTGTTACGACTCGTCCCCGTGATGCCCCCCGGTTAAGGCCATTTTTCTGATGTTTCTTTTTTGTGCCCCAACGACCCACGCCCGCGCCCCGCTTGACTTTTCTTTGCTGTCTTGGCAACACCTTTCATCCGTTTGATTTCATTGTGGTTTTTTTAACCCATTTTGGTCCGCTTTAGACGGCTTCACGCGATTTCTTTCATTTAATGCGTAACACTTGGCAACCTTACGGCCCCCTCATTGTTATATACTTTCCGTGGTCCAAATTTCGACATGGACCTTCCTTCCAGGCGCTATAGAGAGGGCTATCTTGTACCACCTCGCTCTTGCCCAGGTCCGTCCCCCACCTTCGGAAATCCCCCTGTGGTGACCCCGTGCTTTTCCCGTAGCACACTCCCTTTCCCCCCGTACCGAACCCCCTTTGTCGGGCATTATGGTCCTTTTTTGCCGAGATTTGTCGGTCAGCCTTGAACAGCTTCTCTGTCTGCATATGACGCTTATGCCCCCACCTCTCCTGTCAAAAATCCTTTTTGACGCACGATCCACCATTGTGATGTCACGTTATATTCTTTCAGGCAAAGGACTTGATCTGGCGTCAGTACCTCAACTCATCTTTAAACCCCACACAATTCGGTGTTGGTTAGATGATATGGCTCGTATTTTTTTTTGTCGCCTCGCACCATCTAATGGTCCCACTTGTCATTCATGTCCTTCACCCTGTCATTCCTTTTTTCCCCCCTCGCCAATCGCGTCGCGGGTCGACATCTTCCCCCTCCCAGTCCATGCCGGCTTTCTCCCCCCCCTTTGATTTTTTATCCCCCAGTACCCTCATTACATGGGATCCTCTTGGTTCCTACTCTCCATCCACTTTGTCAGGACTTTCTTGGTTTGTTTTTTCAGTTGTGATCCCAAACTCCGCGCTTGGTGTTCTTCTCTTCCCATCTTCCCCTTTTGTGACACCTTATCTAAAATTTACAAAGCCATCATATATTTTTTTATGCGGAAAAACTTCTTTTTTTCTCTACAAAGCTCTTTCTATAGCAGCGCTTTTTTTTCCCCCTCGATTAACTTTGTCTTTCCTTGACTTGATCGAACCTTGAACCCATTGTTTCACATGGTACCAGGTTACACCATAGGAAGTGTTCTTTCATACGAAGATTGCATCTCCCTTCTCTCCCTCCTTTTGAATGCCAAGTGTTCAACCGCCCCTTCTTGCACCTAGCTAGGTCATGTGACAAATCCCTTTGTCCTTTTTTTTTTGACATTTCCTTGTGTTGTCTATTCTTTTTTCTTTTCCTGGAATTTATTGGCGGCCTTAACCAGCGTCTCCCAAGCTCTTGAATGTCCTCCTCTTGGCTTTTTTCTAACTTTGAACATTACCAGCTTTTCTGCCCTGTTCCTATGATCTTTTGATGATTCCTGTCCGTAAACATCCCTATTTGTCGCACGTGACACTTTTTTCTTTTTGCCTCATCTTGGTAGAACTCGTTTCCCGTGCCAAATAGCGTTTCACCTTGTGTTTTCCTGGTTTCCCTCCGGGCCTGCATAAGGCTAACTCCTCAGCCATTTGCTGCCTAAATGTGATTTCTCCTTCTCATTCTTCGTGTAGACTCTGTCTATGTCTCCGATATTACCCCACTTCTCTCAGCACGCAATATCTACCAAGAGTCCCCATTTCTCAGTCTCTTCCTTGCAAGACGGCCATCCTCTGTATCCTCCCTAGTTGTATATGCTACATTCCCTTTTACTCATTTTCACTCTTTCCTTATCCTTCCCCTTTTTGCGTTCGTTGCCGCTTTTTGCTTTGATCGGTAAAGGCATTGTAGGTTCCCCATTCTGAAAGGCTTTTCGATCTCCCCCCTTTTGACTTTTATTTGTCATGCCCGTTTTATGTGGCCCTAACTTGGGACGTTCCGACAGTCAGCCGTGAAGCCTAGCGGTGTTTTAGTTTTTTTTTTTTTAGATTTATTGATAACTACCTTTCTGATATCTCTCCCCACACACCGTAGGTTCATCTCTCTTTCCTCTGATAAGGTGTTGGTTTGAGATTTGTGATTCTCTAATCCCCTTATTGGTGGCTGAGTCGCGTTTTGTAACTTTTCCTTTCCCCACAATCTGAAATGTCCCTTGACCGAGCTTCTAATGACGGTATGTAGTGAGAACCTCTTTTCCTCACCAGTCACATGGTATTCCCTTATCTTTCCCCTTGATGTTCACCCTAGAAGCCTAAAATTTTTGTTTGGACACTCACTTGGACGTCCCTGCTCACCTTCCCCAACTACGCCTCCTGTACTTTGGGAGCCAGGATTTTGACAATTTTCAGGTTTTTTCCTTTTGCCAGTTTTGACTACCTGACATTTACCCGCCCCTGTCTTTTTTTTTTTTAGTACCTACTGCCTTTTCTGCACCTCCGTTTCTCTTGGTTTTTTCTTGCTGCTTGTGGGACTATCGTAGAATACCCCTTTAGACCCTTTTTTCTCTACAGCGCATTTAGTGTCGCATTTTTCTATTCTTTTTTTTTAGGTAGTTTTGCTTTTTTTGACTTTCGCCGTAGACTCCTTTGCACGGCCCCTTTCTTTAACTGCTCCACTACATGTTTCTATTCTGTTGCAAGCGGTTAAAGTGGAGTTTCACTCACTTGATGAGGTTCACCCCGTCTTGTTCCTTGTTTCCCCCCGAGTAGTACCCCTCTACTCTTGATTTTTTGTCGCAGATCCTCATCTCATTCGTTTCCTGATTCGGCATATTTCTTTTTAGTCTTGGTCCCTCTCTACTTGGCTTAATCCCTGGCACTCCCAAAGAGACTTTTATGTTGAAGCTGGGTGTCGACCCCCGGCTATTCTCTTCGAGCTGATCTTTTTTACCGAACCCCAACAAGCGAATACCGCATCATGTAGTTGGTTTGTTCTGGGGAGCCCCCAACCCATTAGTTGCCCCTACAAGCTTTTGTGTTTGTGTTTACCGGGAGCCCGTCGGGGACAGTCGGGTTTCCTCACTTCGCCCCTGAGGAGTGTGGATGAGCAACCTTCTTCCGCTTTGTCGTTGATGGAACAAGCTGCTCCCCTTTGAGTACGGTTCACGTTTCACACCCAAGTTTGACCCCCCCCCCGGTCTTCTTCTTCACATTCATGAGACGGTCCACCCCCCCTTTTTTGCTCCGGGAGATTCTTGTCTGAGAGCCTATCTCCATTGGAATGTCCAAATATTTTTTTTTCCTACTGATGGGCAATCGAGATCTTCCTTGTTTTATTTAGAGATTGTAGGTCCACCCAGGGACCTCTTTTCTGTCTCCATATTTCCTCTCTTTACTGGTTTCTTCCCCTTCTGAGAAAACTTCCTAGTGGCAAATGTCCTTCAAGGGTCTTCATTTTGACTCCCTTCATCCCCCCAGATTTCTTTTAACGGACATTTGGTACTGGTGATCATTTTTTTGCTTTTTTTAAGAGGCTGACACTTGTGTGTTTAGGGACTTCTGGCTACCACCTCTATCTCGCTTGATGCTCTCCCTTCTCTGTCCTTTCTGGACGTCATCTTGCTCTAAAGGACTATAGATCTTTTGCCCCTATCCACCCTTTGCTTTTTTTCAGTTTTCCGACATTTGCCCTAGTGCCATCTACTGCCGATACCCATCACATCCCTTTCTTGTTTTACCTACTTCTTAGCTTGAATTAACATCTCCCCCTCCTAATTTGCGCTAGGATCTAGACTTCCCTTTAAGGTTAGGCGGTCCCTCCTCGCCGTTCCTTTTTTGCCCAGCTACTCTCACTGGGTTTTCATGTTTTTTTTTTTTGTTTCTTTCTAAGCTGGTGAGATTCTTTCTCGTTACCTTACAAGATGCTTGGGCAAAGGCCTTGTTATAGGTCATTCTTTTTCCTGTTTTTTCGGCGACTGAAGGGAATATTTACTCTTGTTTCCACCTTTTCCCTGGCTCATGTTTACCGGTTTTGTTGCCAGTAAGGTTGTCTGCCATCGATTCGTTTTTACCCCCTTCCCCCCTTGCTTTGTTTTCCCATCATTCCTCCTCCCCCTATTTTGCTATTACAATGCTTCCACCTTTTATCCTTTTGTTGTCCAGGGCACGGGTTGACCCCTTAGACCCCCTCTTGTTTTAGTCAGGAATTTGTCCCCTATAAGGACTTTTTCTTTTTTGAACGTGTTTTCGGGCCTTACAGTGCACCAATTTTCTTCCCTCCTCCTTAATCAGGCTCATGAAGGTCCTTGAAAGCCTCCGTCCCCCCGCCTGTATAACTTATCTGTGCGCGGTCTTATGTGTCGTTTCTTGGCTCCTGCCGCGGCCCTCACCGTTGATTTTCCCAACGAGTCTGCTGCGTTGATCCCCGGAGTTTTTCACTACATAGGGACCCTCTGACCGCTCTTTGTTTTTCCCCACGTACAGTTTTAGGTGCCTGGGTACGTCCCTTTATTTGATTTCCAAATTTCGACCCGGGTTTTTTTCCCTTTGTAAATCGTAGTACCCAGCAACCTCGGACCCTTGTTTTTTTTTTTACTTTGGTTATGCTCCTCTTTTTTTTTTTTTGATTTTTTATTCGCGCCCTTTAACCATACGCACAGCGAACCCTGATCCTATATCACTAAGGACGGTTTAGCTTAGATCCTTGATTCCTTTTTTCCCCCTCTTGTTAAAAACGTCTTTTTTTACCCCACGGCCCGTTTCTCTGTCAAAGGGTTTTTTTTTGTAAGCTTTTCTTCTCCCGGTCTTGCCTTTTTCAAGTCCCCTCCATGATATTATGATATATTCTTTGGCCCCCAGAATGCCAATTGGCACCGGTGTTTTTTTTATCGTTTGTTGTGATCTGCATTCCGTTTACATTCAACACCCCCACTTGCGATCAAATTGTTTCACTTTTTTGGGGATATTCTTTTAATCACTCTTCCCCCTTCCTTTGCTCTCCTTAACTTTTTTGTGCCGAGGCCAACGATTACACTCTTTTTCACTGGATTCTCCTTCCTCTCTTATCATTTACTAAACCCACCCTACTTTTCTGTTTTTTACCTTGCCCCTGGTTTTTTCGCTTTAAACGATATATTCCTGCGTTGGAATTCGCGGGTATGGGCAAGCCTTTTAAGACATTTTGCGCCTTCCTTTTGCGTCGTTTTCTGGCCTATTTTCGTATTCTTACATTTTTCGTTTTTGAGATTTTCCAGCCTCCCCTCCCGCTAGCCTGGTTGGATAAATCGTATTGCTGTGACATCTGGTTTTTACCTTCTGAGTCTGCCCGGCATGCCCTCATGATTTTCGTCTCACAAGGAGCCGGACTTTTCTCTCCCAGATGATCTTCCCTTTCGGCCCGCTCCCCTTGCCTTACATGGCCACTTTCGGCTACTCCTAAACCTCAGACTTTTCCTCCCACTTTGTGTTGATTCTGACTATTATGTAGTAGATTTTTCAACACCTTTTGTAGTTGAGGCAAATCCCTTCCTCTTTATCTTTATTTTTCCCCATGTAGACTTTCCGGCGTCTGCGGGGGATCAGGCCCAATATACTCTCCCTATTTTCCTTTTCCTTTTCCCTCCACCACGTTGGGGGTTTTTTGTTCCTCTTAGCCCTTTTCCCGTCTCCAAAACAATGCACATCCTTTACCTTTACCTGAACTTCTCCGCCTTTTTTGTCTAGTTCCCTGGTTTTGTGATGGTATCCCCCTGCAATGCAGGTGGTTACGAATTGCAGTTCGGAGATCCACACCACTCTCTGAATCAACTGCGGGGTTCGACCTCCCCCCTCCATTTGCCTTTTTTTTCTTGGCCCATTCTGGCCTGCCCTGCATTTTCTAATTGGGTGTCCATCGTTCCTGTCCCCTCTCTTGTTTTGCTTTCCTTCCTTGGACAGTCCAGGGCTAGGACACCTGGGACACAAGTACCCCCGTCACCTAGCGCTTCGTCATCCTTCTCTGCCTACCCTTTTTGTCCACTGCAGAAAATCCCCACCGAGGGGCGCCAGGACGTGGTTATACAGCCCCATGCTTCTGCGAAGATCATATACAAAACAGTTTGATGTTTGGCAGGTGAACATAATCTCCCCAGAGAGACAACCTCCACTGATCACCCCTTCCCCTATGTGAGTCACGGCAGTCTGTGTTGTCCAGCACCCATTCGTTTGTTTCCACACCCGTTATATAAATGGTAGAGGCCACTTGCCAGTTTCTTTCCTACTGTGCTTTTTCGCCCAAGTGAGAGTATCTTGGTAGACTTGTTTTTTCTGACCTCCCCCCAGTCACCCCCTTTGCCTCTTTTTTTTTTCTCCGGTAGGCCCCTTCACTTTTCTCAACATTCCCTCGTTTCATGTTTTGGGCCATACGCTATCATTTAGTAGCTTACCTGTATTTTCCATCCCTGAATCCCCGAGGACTATGCCGCGTCCCACTATGGAACAGCCTACAGACTTTTATTGTACTTTCTTTTGGTCTATCATGTTTCCCTTGAATTTTATCCTATCCATTTTCTCTTTGATCCTTTCGTGATGGTCTTCATGACATCTGGAGGATCTTTGATATGTTCCAGGTATTTCTCCGTCAGCAGTAAATTATTCCATACTTCTGCCCTTCTCTCTTTCCTTCATCAAACAGGTATAGTTTCACTTGTTTGTCAATATTTCTTTTACCCCAATTTTTTTAAAATGCTAATTGTACCCCCCCCTGATTACGTTGGAGGTGTTTTTCAGAGGTTTATGTGCCCCCCCCAAACGTCCGGAGCGACTTCCGCCATCTTTCTTTAACTTCCCTTCGATCTTCGCCCCCCCCCATCTACAACTAGGGTCAACTGCTAAGATACTCTTCTTTGCGTGCCGTTCCTTCAAACTTACTTCCATTCTGATTAATGAGGTTTCGGATCCATTTTCCTCCCTTCCTTGCGTTACCACGTTTTTTAAGTTACATAATGCTGGACTTTCACCTGGCTTTCCCTTTCTCAATTTTTTCTTATACTATTTGAGCTGACCCTGCTTTAGACCCTTGGACATCCTCTTTTCACTCGATACTATTCTTTTGGGCCAACCAAGTAGCGTTCTCACCTCATCAGATGGCCTTTTCTATCTTCCTTTTGCTCCCAGCTACCAGTTTTCTCATTTTGATCTCTTCTTCCCCTACTTAAACATCGCAGGGCATTTATCCTTAGTTTTTAATGGCCTGCGTAGTACGATTTTCTATCCCCTCTTAGACCTGGTTGGCCTTAAGTGCCCTCCCTCTTTTGAATCTTGTTTCCCCAACAAGGCACTTTTCTGGTCAGTTCCTCCTACCCGATCTCTTTCCGTCTTCCTCCGTCCGGAACACCTCTCCGACCCCTTTGGCTGTGACCCCCCTCCGTCCCCACACTCATTTCCACAAGAATTCACGGCGACCTGTTTTTCCGTGGACGGCTTCTTTACTCTTTCCGTTCGAAGACAGTGCCCTATCAGGGGATGTTATCATGTAACCTATTCTTTAGAAGACATTGCACCGACATCCGCGAATCCGCGGTTTTATTACCCCCTTACCAGAATCCTTGTTAGTGCAGAAAGTCCCTCATTCCCGTGCCCCCTCCGGGAAAGGAGAGGGTTGAATCCTTATCTCCTTTGTCTTTTTTCCTCAGTTGGTGTTTCTCTCGGTCTTCCCTCCCCAAAGCCGATCTCTATGTCTTTTCGGGGACCGTTAGGTTTGCCCTTATATACCTCCCTTAAATACTCCACGCTTCCTTTTTTGACCCGCTTTTTGCCCCCTTATTACCCCACCCCTTGTCTCTTGACAATGGGTCTTTTCATCTTTCCGTGTTCCTTTCAGAGTTTCATCGCTCTAACTTTGTTCTTCTCATGAAAGATCCCCCCCCCTGGTTTTCTACGGTTACCCCAGTTATACCAGAGTTGTTTTCTAAAAACGGCCGAGTGAATATATCCTTTGCCATCACCTTGTGTTTTGAAAGGGTCAATATACTTTTACAAAAAGTAGTTTTTCCCATTCTGTTCTTTCAGTAGGTCCACCCACTAACCTAAATAAACCTCTTTTCCTGGTTTCTTTTTTTTTTTGTCCTCTTACCCCGCCTTACGTTTATTTGGCGGGAGGCCTAGGTGTCATTGGACTTGCTCATCACGATTGGACCTGCCTTGGACTCTCCCCTTTACCTTTTTTTTAAGGGCAATTTCTTATGGTTATATCCGTTTCTGCCATCCAGCTCTGTTTTTCATTATCTGGATGATTGCGCTCAAACTCATTATTGTTATTGTGCCCCTCGAACCAGGTTTTTTCTTTGGATCCTCCAGTGTGTCAAGACATTCCTACCTTTAAACCGTTGGCTACATCCTTCTCTACGACCCATTTTTTTTTCACTGTTCCCCACGTTCATGTTCCAGTTAGTTTTCAGGTTATTTGTCTCCCATCTTTCCTTTTTATTTGCACCGGTTCATTCGATCCTTTTTTTTTTTGTTGGTTTACTCGTTTTCCTTGATCGCCTTTCCCCTCCCTCTCCTCCGCACTAATCTACACCTATTCCCCCGCCCCATTGAAGTATTCCTTTTCCCCGGAAAGAATCCTCTTGTTTTTTTCCTTATGAGTCATGCCATCTTTTGTTCTTTCCATTAAGAATTTTTCTGATTGGTCCCCTTGTAACTTGCGGTCTGTTAATCTGCTTGTTTTTAGGTTTTTGATCGTAGTTTCTTGTGTTTCAAAAAGTCATCCATCGCTTTTGTACCTCATTATCCGGGCATATCTGAGGATTTAGGTCTCCTTGTGGCTTTACATTCTTGATCCCATTTCAACTTACCGCCGTTAACCGTTTTCTGTTCTTTTCTTTTCAGCTTCTTTCATCGTCTCCGTCTCTTGTTGTCTTCTCCTCTCAATTACAACCCCGTGTCTGGGTAGATCTCTCTCCTGGTTTCTTTCTACTCCTGGTTTGTCCTGTTAGATCCTTACTTTGTTTTTTGGAGCATTCTCGCAAGTGGTTGTCCTCATATAATTCTCCCTGCTCCCTGACGCCCAACAAAAATTTCCCCCCCCTGCCGCTCTGCTTCGTCCCTTTTTTCTTGTTCTTTTTTCCTTCTTTTATTTTTTCTTCCCCTTCAGGGACCTCCACATCCATCTTTCGACATCTTATATGCCCCCGGTCGTTAAAACCCGCGCCTGAACGTCCCCAATCAAGTAACTTCCCGTCATCACCCCCCCCGTGATGTCGCCCAGTCAATTCCGTTGCTCAGCGACAGGACTTTACCCATGCTTATGTGACGGCCCGATCCCATTTACTCAGGACCCCTCTATTGATTTCAGTTCAGATATGCAGTGCTTACGCGGGATTGAGTTGCTTCTGTATTAGTGGTTTATATTACCCTTTTTTTCTTCTACCCTTCTAATTTGACAGTCTTTAACCTTCCGCACTTCTTTTTTCCCTACGGGTCGGGGCGCATTCTGACGTAGACTTCCCCCTCTTTCAACGTCCCCCTGCCCCCCAAGGGTTGTTTCTTTTTTTCCCGGACTCGCCTTTTCTTCTGGATGCGGCTCAATCGCATTGTTTTCGTTCCGACCTGCTTTTTTTGTTTCCATCCCCTCAATTCGCCCTGGAATCATTTACTCTGCCTTGGGGGTGTCCCCTCTACACTTCTTCATTCATCTTGTCATTCAAATCGCTTTAGGGCCCCCTTTCTTTTAAACGCAGCTTTTATTCACAGACCCCCCACGTTGAATCCGCCGCTCATGGTCCTGTATCCCAAACCCCCCCTCCTTTTCCCGTTCCGACAGGATCTTCTTTTCTCCCTTTTTTTTCATTTCCCCCTTCCATGTTTATCTTTCTTCCTGGGATGATTCCCCTCTCGGGGGTGAATTGACGCTTTAGGTACCAATCTGCTAGGTATGCCCCCAGTGACAACTTTTTTCAACCAATTTGTGACACCCTGCTTCTCCTTTTATGATCCTAACCCAGGGTTCTCCGCGATGTTTGACATCCCTCTGCTCCCCAAAGACTTCTTCTCTCGCCTACGCCCGTTCCTGCTCCCTCTTTATATGTGATCTTATCTTCATCTTAGATCCAGGTCCACATGGACCTTTTTGTATTAAGCCCTTTTTTTTTGTTTAGGCTCCTTTTGCGTGAAAACCATGTCTTTAAATGTTCCTCACCCTCGCTGTTATTGGATTGATTTCACACATTCTTTTCCCATTCTTTTTCCCCGGATCCCTGTTTTTTTTGAGGTGTGCATGGGTTTTGGGTTATTTTCCCTTATGCGGATTGCATGTAAAGGATCTTCTTTTTTCCAGC
>Ga0179593_1283194_pt1 | contig 11312 bp, 10 predicted proteins | sample CZODoug2_1_08_16_FD_185931 | JGI IMG/M metagenome (GOLD analysis project Ga0179593, IMG submission 185931) | Vadose zone soil fungal communities from Angelo Coast Range Reserve, California, USA - CZODoug2_1_08_16fungal (PacBio error correction) | ecosystem: Environmental > Terrestrial > Soil >... | reverse complement strand
TCCATCCCGTGTCGCCCTTGTGTTGCCTTTTTTTCTCCTCTACCTCGAAAATCTATCCTTTGTAACTCTATTTCATGCGATGGTTATCCAAGTTTTTGTTTATTTGCTCGGTCCTGCTCGCATGCAGGGGAAATCTCCTCTGTTTCCCACCTTTTCACTGCTCCTACTGACCGCTCCTAGTCGACTACGCCGCAAACTTCGATGACCTTTTTGTTATCCCTGAGTTGTTGCATCTATCTCCTCTGATGCCGTACTTTGATTCGTCTCACCATGGTGTTACGGTGTTGTGTCCCGTGAGTTGGACGCTTTATCGTCTTCTTGGGGTTGTTTCGTCTAAATTTATGCCGTCGAGACCTCGTGGTTTCTTTTGATACGCATGTCTGGCATCCCCGGCGGTGCTATTGTTTTCCCTTCTTCTCCTTCCTGCGGATTTTTTCACCCCTGCCCTATTTTCATGTCTGTATTCCCTCTGACTTGCTGCATTCAATTCCTCCCCAATCCCGTGTATCCCCCAATCTTGTTGACGTTTTAGCTACGGGCCTGGAACTTAAGGCACAGCGAACAACTACACCAATCACCCTCTGTGTGGTCTGCTCGCTCGGGCCCCACGTTGAAGTCGCGGCACACCTGTTGCAGTATGTGACTGTTATTCCTTTCGGTATTATCCCTATAAAAAAACTCCCTTTCCGTTTGTCCTGGTCTGTTCCAACCGGCACCCCCCCAGAAGAGAACCCTCCCTCTTCTACATGAGCGTAATTCCGTGCATTAGTTTTTCGGTTTTGCTCTTTCTTTTTTCATGCTCCCCTCCTTTTCACCAGTAAATAGAGGGTGAGGGAAGTTCTGCCGATCATGAATTCTTGTTTCCCGACGTTCTTGTAACCCCTGCCGAGATAGAAGTGTGATCGGCTCCACCCGCATCTCGCCCCTTTTTTCTCCCTTCCCTTCCTTCATGTCCTTGCATTTATTAAGACGCCCCTCTCCTGATTCTATCGCTCCGAGCCACTGCTCTTTCCTCGGTCTGCCTTGGATTATAGTAGACTGGCGCCCTTTTTGGCCCCTCTTTTTTATTTCCCGCCTACCAAACTGTGCTGGACATTCCCCATCGTTTTTTACCTTTTCCGTCGCTTGTCCGTATGTCGTAGTTGCTTGTCACGACCTATCCCCTTCCGAGCACTATATGGTCCTATTTCTTTGCAAGGCTCCCCCGGTCCTGGGAACCACGCTTCTTACTTTCCCATTTCACTTGAGCTTATCTGAACCATATTCCACCTTTTTGCCACAAAACGCTGTCCCTTTGTAGCAAGACATTCCCCCCTCTCACATTGTGCCTGAGCATAGGACTGTGGCAACTCCCCCTTGTGCTAAGACCTAAAATAGTCCTTTCCCCTTTCCGTGGTCCCTTGTCAGGTGCCTCTGTCTTGTATGTAATTTCTCGGCCACCTCATGCCCTTCTTGATGCGGCACCCTTTTAGCCATTGCATCACCACGCTGTGTTTCATTTGCTCGCCTTTTAGCGGAGGACACTTGTGGTGTTTCATCCGCTGAGCACACCTGTTATCGTCCTGTACCTATTCCGTACAATTTATTGCCTATTCATGCTCAAGGGAGACTTCGAATTTGCTTACCCTCCCTCTTAATATCTTATCACCGCGTGGGCCTGGCAAGCTTCCCTTCCCCCCCTTCATACGCACGCCTCTCCCCGTTACCGATTGTACCTTAATGGCCGCAAGGTCACCATCCTTCTCCTACTCAGTTGATTTTGTAGTTTGTGCTCATGTTCCTTCCCTGCACTTTTTTGTCGCTGGTTGGACTTGTTTTTCTCCCGTTTTCCCCCCCTCTTTCCTGTCTTTTTTTCTGTGATTTTAGGTACACCTCCTCCTGCGCCAGAGGCCTCCTCCTCCATGTGAGTGATGTGTATCTGTCGATCTTCAGAGTTCTTCTCATTTCCGCCATTGGTTTATACGTTTTTCCCTTATATCTGTGTTATTAGTCAGGATCGCGTTGGTATGACCCACCAGTCATCTTTCTACCGCTTCAATTTGTTTCTTGACTTTGTCATCGACGAGAAGCTTTCTCACACTTCGCTTCTCAGTTTATTTCGGAAGCAGTTCCACCCCCCCACGTCTCGCCGGAGACGTGTACCCTCTTTCCTCTTCACCGGGCCGCCACCCCCTCCGTTAGATCGGCCTTCCAATTCCCCTGCTGTCAGTTTCTTTTGCCCAACAAAAACGGACGTTTGCCATATTTAGTGGGGTTTGTCCCGCTTTCGAGGTTTGTTCCTTCCGTGAAGTCGGCGTCGTTTTTCCGTTCACTCTGGCCTTTTAGAGATCTTGAATCTGGTATTTTTCACTTAACCCTGTCAGACGTTCGCCGACCGGTAGGAATATTCCCCCCCAATTGCCAGCCCCCTCTTTCCAACCCACCCATTCCTGCTCTTCACCCGCTTTGAGTTCGCACACTTTATTTTTATTCCCGTAGGCTCACTCCTATCGAGTGTAGAAGACGTATGTCCCCCTTCACATAACGTTCAACACTGTCTTGCGGTAACAACCACTACCCTCCCCAACCCTATTTCTCCCCCCTCTGTTCTCCCCAGCTATTTTTGTTTATGCCGAACCTGCATATTGTCTGAAGCACCCCTTCCCTGAACTTCCCTGCTTCATTGTTTGCACTCCATTTCTTATCGCGTTTTGCCCCTTCCACTCCCTGCTTTCCCTGTCGATGGTTGACCCCCTGTTCGTTCTATACTGCACCTTTTTCATTGTCCTTTCCATAGATCACCTGTTTAGATTTTCTCTTTTGCCTCGATCATTCCACGGCGCGGTCCCTGCAGGCCTGCATTCGGTTGATTCCTTTCGCGCACCTTTTACTCTGTTTTTTTTTCTACGTTTTCCCTCAAGTGTTCTGTCTTCTCTCTACTTAGTTTAATACCCCCCCTTTGGCGATATTTCCCAATTCTCCTTGCATCCTTCTGGTGTTAAAAGTTAAGTTCTAAACGATTCATCCCCAATTCCTTCCCTGGGTGTCCTTTGTAGGAAATTACAATCCTTACTTTTTTATTTTGTCACGTCCTCCCCTGCCGTCTTCCAGATGCCTTCCCGTGTTACTCGCTGTCCGTAGCCATCTTGGTCGTGGGCCATTTCTATTTGACTCATATCCCCAGAGGCTTCCATTTCCTTCATCACTCGTCTGTGCAGGCTTCCCCATCTTTAACTCATACTTATGAATCCCCTTGCCAGCATGTGTTTATACACGTCCTGTCTTGTCGCGCGCTTCTACCTGGTGCTGGCCTCCCCAACTTATCGTCTTTCCGCTCTTTTGTACTCCTATGTGTCCTTTTTCCCTTTATAGGATCCTCTTCCCTTGTTCCTACAAAACACCTCCGGTGTCACCCCGCAGGCCTTGCGTACGGTCACAATGCTGGCACGATGATTATTTCATCCATTTTTTTGTAACCCCATTCGATCAGACACGTTTATGCATTCTTTTCTTCTCCTTTCCCCCGTTGCCCCACTGGCACCATCTCCCGTTTTTCACGAATAGGCTGACTTTGCCCCACGCCTGCCAGACTTGCATCATTCCTTGGCCTTTTCAGGAAGGGCGTTCCTCCCGTCTGTTCCCCCCCTCTATCCTTCTCCTTATGCCTCTTTCCATGTAATAAACATGCGTTTTCCTGGCCGTCTTGGATGCGGGTAGTTCCCCCCTTCCCCCCGTACCTTTAAAAAAACTCCTACGCCATCTTTTTTCCTTCTTGTCCTCAGCCTTTTTCCCTCTCTTTTTCTTGAATATATTTTGAGCCGCTTCGAACAGTTCCACTCCACTTTTCTCTATCCCGCGCCCACCTCAGTTTAGAATACATGGACTTTCTTTTTTATTGGAGGAAGCTTCCTCATTCGATTCCTTAGCTAGAACTCCGTGCCAGTGACTGCAGTGCATGTTTCCCCACTGCCCCCTGATATTTGCTGACCCAGTTTCCCCCACTCTGATTTTCTCGCCAATGTTTATTGCCTCTTTCTGTGCGCTGATCAAAAGTGATTGCAGTTTCCTCGCATTGGCGGTATCCACTATTGTCTTCAGTACTTGGATAACAATAATTCTATGTGACAGAAAGTTTCCTCGTTTTCCCGCCCTTAGCGTTCTTTTCCAGACTTATTTTTCTGCCGATTCTGAAGTTATAGATTCTGTTGAGTTCCTCAATGTCTAGATCTTTTTTTTTTTTTTGTTTCCCCATGAAATCTTCGACCGATGATATACAACGCTTCCGGCAGTTCAGATAAGCCTTTTTCCGGTCGGTCCTGAGCCCTTCAATTGTTTCCGTGCTTTTCTCTATCCTTCTTGAGATTGAACGTTGGTCTCCCTAGCTGGCCTGTCTGTTTTTATGATCGCGTGGGAATCGCCTTTTTCTCATACCTTGTACCCCTTTTAGTGGTGCCATGTAGGAGTTAAGCCAATCCCACCCCTCCTCACACCCTTTATTTCTTAATCAATGCATGGGCTTGTCCCATTTTCACACCCTTTTACTTTACCGCTTCCCCAAATTGCGCCATAGCAGATTTGAGCTCCTCTGTCCAAGGGAGCCTTAACAATACCCCGACCGGGACTTTTCCTTGCCCCCCCGGGAACTCCTCTACAACTGCCTCACCTCAAGGATTATAAATCTTCCTTTGCCAGCAGTACGAGGTTGTTTTTGCAGAAGGTTAAGGCCCCCTCCGCTAAAATGAGTTGGCCTAAGATCTGGTTCATTTCTCCCCCCCTTTGTCTTACTCGGACAAAACACGTGTGCCTCTGGTCTGAGAAAATTCCTGCTTAGCTATGTCCCCCCCCCCCCCCCCCCCCCCCCCCCCCCCCCCCCCGCCCCCCCTCCCCCTCCCCCCCCCCCCCCCCCCTCCCCCCCACCCCCGCCCCTCTGTCGAATATGCAAGCCCCCCCCACCCCCCTCCCCCCCCCACCCCCCCCCCCGAAGCCTTCTCACTTTACGCGTGACTTGCTCTTGATTGGAATGGGCCGAGCGACTTTCCTCGTGCCCCCTCCCCCGATGACTTGAGCCGTTGAGTCTGTTTGACCAGTTTCACATCCTGCCCCGCGTGCAGGGCTAGCTTCGATCCCTTCATGTGGCCCCTTCCTATTAGGAGAACCCCTCCTGCCGTTAAATGCCCTCCCGCCCTGTTTCCGCCCAACTCAAGCCCTCCACATTTTTGCTTTACAGCGACGTTCTTCTCAACCCTGCACAGGGTATCCTTGTGTGGTCCTACATCAACTGGTTTCGTGCCCCCCGAGAATCGGACTTTCCTCAATACTTGTTCTCCCCCACATTGCCTGCAATCATCATGGCTCATGCTCTTCGGCGTCTTCACTGGCGCTGCATCTGTTATATGTCCTTTTCCTCTATGTGGCGTCCTTTTCATGCTGTTTTTACCCCCGATATGAGTTAGCTGCAGAGTTGTGCTTCGGGAAATGGGACTTTGAATCCGTCAAACCTTTTTCTAAGAACCCCTTACCTTATTTCACCTTGCAGCTACGTGGATTGGGCCTGCCCCTACAAAGAGCGCGTCACGGTCCCTTTTAGTCCGTGGCGGTGAGTCTTTCTGTACTGTGTATAACTTCACTCTCGGGGCTCTGCTTTACTACCGTGCGACTGCCCCTTTACCTCTTTCCCGTAGTGTGGCAGACAACCGTCCTCTCTGAGTGTTCTTTTTTTGTAGGTCTGTTTCCTCGGTAACTTCCCTTTCTCCCGTGATTGGTTCTTTTCTTCTTCCTCTGTGAAGCTAAGGGCGATTGATCCCCTTGGGACTTTTCTTCACTTCAGGCACCTGTCCTGCGTTAACGCTGAAGCGATTCTCCGATGTTAACAGAGCCTCGTCTCTTCATCTTTATACAACTCTCTGTCCCGAAACAATTTTCGTTCTCCTTTTTTTTTTCCCATTCAGATCCGTTCCCAGCTTCCCTGAATCTTTTCCCATGCATTTGGCCTGTAGAGAAGAACACCAGTCCTTTTGTTCCGAATTCTCCCATGTTGTCGAGCCAAGAGGTTCCCCCCCCTTTTCCCCCCATTCGTGGAAAGAGTGCCCCACCTTTTACCTCGCCCTTTTTGCCATTTCTCGAAATTACTCTCGTCTCTTATAATCCCTTCTTGTTGTTTTGCTCTCTCAGATTCAGTGTTTTTGTTTTTAACTGAGAAGTCCTCCCTCAATGGGTAAATAGTTTCCTCTTCGTGGCTGCAGTTTTTTGTTTTGCTGGCTTGCACTGCATGTGTGACAGGGTGAGTTTATAATTTTATGCTTGTTCCTGTGAGAGCCTTGACGCTCCTCACTCTTTCCCTCTGCCAGTGTTTTTGGCATGCTGCTTTTAGCCTGGCGTCAGTTCACGTGCTCGCGAAATTTTTTCGGTCTGATCTTTTTCGTTTGTTCGCTGGTTCCTCCCCTCTCGTCTTGTCGCTGTCAGGATCGAAATAGAGAGCCTTCGATTGATCGGTTCGGGTACGGCCCCAGATCAGGCGGTGCCGGGTTCCCCCGTAGGCTGATACCACGCTACGAGCCTGCGCCTCTTTATTTTCCCCCTCCCCTTTCCACCAATCCGCTTCCAATCCTTTCTGCCTGCGGACCAGGCAACGCGATAAACCCCACCAACGTTTAGCTTTTTTCTCCTGGTTATCCCCAGCGTTCACTGTGGCACGTGTGCAGTAGATGCCCGGTCCTTTTTAGTAGAGCCTTTCCTATTCCTTTTTGCGAAAACCAGACGAGGCCCCCAGCCGCCTTCGGAGACAGAGAGTCCTTTGCCTTTTTTCCTGCCCCAGATCCAGCATTGAGCACTTTTAACATTCAAATCACGAGGGTTTCGAGTAAGGTTGCGATATAGAATTCATTACCACTCCCCCCCTTTCCCAGAAGCTTCTATCGCCGTTCCCCCCTTGCTCCCCTCACAAACGCCGAGTCGACTGCACCTTACGAGCCCCAGTCCCGATTCATATCATTCTACCATCTCCCTCCCCCCATTCCTCGTATCCTTTTGCTCTGCTGTTCGATTGTGCTTCCGGTTATGGCCTAGCTTTTGCTTCCCTCACTTTTTTTGTTAGCTGGGAAACACACCCGCGATCACCCGGGACAGCTTCAACTGCCGTCTAGATCCCGCCCAGTGCTTTTTAGGACTTTATTCCAGTATCGAGGGAAGAAATTTGCTTTCATTCTGATTTCATGGCCCCGTTTCCCCCCGGCCCTGGGACACCCCAACAGGGTATTGATGCCAGAAAAAACGAGACACCAGAAGAGGCACTCCTTCGGTCCCCCTGTGTGCTGGGTTTTGGCCTCTATGTGCGTACCGCTCCTTGGTCAAGAAGAGACTAAGAGCCAGCACAGTCAAGTGGAGGAGTTCCGATGATTAGAGCTCGTCAATATCACCACAAGCCCCACCCACGCGGTTTTTTTACGGAAATTCAGTAGGAGGGTCTTTCTTCTAACCAATTTTAGGGCCCCCACCCAGCAGACCCCTCCCCCCCCACCGGGTCCCATGAGCCCCCCCCCCACCCCCCCCCCAATGTCCCTCCCACCCCCCCCCCCGCCAACCTCGGTGATTAAAGTCGCACTTTCCCGACATCGAATGAGGAGTTGTTCTGTTTCCGTTGGGTCCTTTTTTTGGCCGCAAGAGTCTTAAGAGCACTTTCCGGTTAGAAAGCCTGATTTTTTGAGAACTCTTTCTTTATTTAGTCGTCGTTATGTTCTGTCGCTGTCCTTTTGGCCCGGGCTTCTTTTCGGTCACCGCCCTGTGTGAAGGGGTGGGGCCGGTGGCGCCCCTATTTCTTGCCTTGAGTTTTTATGACAGTTTTTTTGAACTCCTCGCGTTTCATTTCCCCTCGTGGAACCCATCGCTAGATCCTAAGTTTTTTTTTTTTTGGCCCCCGCAAGTTCTCCACCTTTATGGCAGTGCTTCCCCGCCCCATAGACGGCGGTCCACTCTTGGAACTCCTTGTATATCCCCCTTTTGGAACTTAGCTCTTTATCCCTGAAATCCGTTCTAGTCAGGTAGGTACCCCCTTTCTCCTTCCCGATGGAAGATTCTCGTCTTGTTATGGGTAAACCTCTAGTGATTTTTTGCTTGCCTAACATTGACTTTGCAGTCGCCCGCGGCTGACAGACTCCGCTTTCTCACTTTTGTTTTGTCCTCCTAGAGTTTTGTTCTCACTCCCCCCTCCTCAGATTGATTCAGAAATGCTTCTCCAAGTATCTCCGTCGGACTCTGGATTGACATTTTTTGTCTCAGAGGATTTCCTCCTCTCTGAGAGGCGGAAAACTCCTTCCACATGGCACTGTTTTCTCGGGAAGTTACCGAAGCGTTTTTACAGACCTTCCCCCCTCTCTGACTCAATGTTTACATTGGCTATCTTCCCTGAAAACCTCATCCCCCCCTTTACGGGTGTTGCATAAGACCGAAACGACCCCCCCGATCCCCTTTCGGCCTCTCTTCGTCCATGCCGAATTTAGTATTACAGCACTGCACCTTCTTTATTTATAAATGCATTTGGGAGAGTGCGATCCTCTGAGTGGGGATTGTGCTCTGACTCACAGGTCTCCTACCAATTGTATTTTTTGAGTAAATGCTTTACCTCCGCCCCAAATGAACCCCTGTTGAATTAGTAAGAGTTTTCCTCTTTTTCTCAAACTTGTTTTAGAACGACTTCTTCCTTCTCTTTTATATGAATCCGGTTTTGTTAGTTTAATGTTGTTTCTTTTTTTCTTTGTAAAAAAATTGGAAGCGACAAATCTGAAGGTAAAACCCACCTGCTTCCCTATTCTTTCTCATCCCTTTTTCTCCTTCATCCCAGACTGGAATGTAGTTTTTTTTACTCTTCGGTTACCTTAGAAATTCCCAAAATCCCATAGGCTGACGTACAACCCGCAAGAGGATCTGTCTTTTCCTTTTCCCATTCGTTTGTCCCTTTTCCTCCCCTCCAGCTCCTTCTGGTCTTCCAAATCTTGAATGCTAAGGTGGTCTTTTTTCTTTATTAACACACCCCGTTTGTCTTCTGAGCCCGCTGCCCTCACCTCCTCCCCCACTGTCCAATAAAATATTTGTATTTGTTCTTCTGATACGGTTTATTCTCTAAAGGTTTTCAACCCCTTTCCCCTTTTCTGAGTGGAAAAGACGACCCCTCACGATCTCCCCGGCTCACTTTTCCCAGTCACTTCTGCCGCTTCCTAAGCTGAGACAATTGCTTGGTCCGAAGCATTGGCGGCCCCATCGAGTTGACCTGATCTTATGGATAAAAAGCTCTCTTCCCCTCTGAGCAATTACCTTTCTCGTGGTAGTCTCCTCCTTTGCCTTTTCCCGGATGCTGCGCTCGATGCGTATTCGGGTTACCCCTTTATCTTTTTTTCTCCCTCAATTCCCCCATCGTCCCCCCGATTCTATACCCCCGCTTAGACGAGACAGATTTGTAGACTTTTTGATTCCAGTAAGGTATAACAATTTGATCCATCGGCTTTCCGCTCCCTTCCCTCTTTTCCTGTGTTTTTGACCCCAAAGAGCGATCGCATCCCCTGCTCGTGCTCCCCTTTTCGTCCCTTGCAAAACCCAGTACCCAACGGATTGCCCATTTGCCATTCCTTTGTCCCTTCTTCCCCCCTCTTCTTGCAATTCGCGGCATCTCCGCTCGTTTGGTATGGTCCCAGTTCGTATTGAAGGCAAACCTGTACCCCGTCTTCCCGTAGGACCGGACCTTTTCCAGACCCCTTCTGTATCCCCTTGAATCACACTGCGTTCACTAGGATTGGCCTTTAGGACGCTCTTAGCGGGGATTGAGCCAGCGTGAGGACGCCCTTGGCGGATCATGCCCCCCGCAAACACGCGTCCCTTCCGTGGCGATTCAAGTAGAGTCTACCTAGTTTCGGATGCTCCAAGTTTGCCAGATGCCCCCTAACCCTTTCCTTCGTTCCAGATTTTTTTCCCCGTCTTTCAAGACACGCAGCCCTCCGCAAGTTCAGTGACCTTTCACCCCCTGATCTTTTAGCTTTTGATAGCGACATCGTGACCCCGCCGAGCCCTTTATCTAGGATTCTATTAACCATATTCTTCCGCCCAGTACCTGCAAGATTTGGTGCGCAGGTGATTCGCCCGGTCCCCCCACTTCTAGACCCCCACCTACCTTTTTGTCAAAGTCCTGCGACTCCCGTTTCCAGACAAGTAAAGATCATCCTTTGCGCTACAATCCCCCGCAGCTTTGAATGCCTGTCTTTAGATGGCCCCCAAAAGTTTTCTTCACCACTCTTGAAGCCCTCTGGAGCAAAAAGTCCCTAATAATTCCCAGGCTTCTCGTCATGCTCGGTGGCGAATGAGCGATTGTTATATCGACTTTCTGCGTCTTGCATTCCTCTTAGTTTTTTTTTTTTCCTCGATCCTGACCCTTGCGATTATTAGGCACTTTGGGTGCTGGAAGGAATCGACTCCCCCGACCCAAATATATTAACCATCTCCGATTTAGTTCACCTCTCTTCTATGGTCTCTATCCCGAATGCGGGAAGGAAGATATGAGAACTTTACTTGTATTCTGTTCTCTACCTGTAGGGTTCACACACCGGCCCTCTAGTGGCCCTGATCCCCCTCGCTCCTGCCCCTTTCCCCCCCGGCGACTAGGTTTCTCACATCGAACATAAGCGTGGTCTTGGTGGTGTTGTTTTCGCCACTGGCTGATTTTTCCCCCCCGGGCGTTCAAAATTTGGAATCCCCTTTTTTTTTCAGCGTTATCTTTAACCGAAGGAGCAGTCCTCATTTTTCCCGCTTTTTGACCTGGAGATTGCACCCTCAGGATTACAGCCAAGATTTCGTTCTTTTTCTACCAGAAGCTTAGTCTCTCCTCATTTAACCCCCCCCCCCCTAGCCTCGAGCTACAGAGTCATTCCCCAAATTATATGACTTAAAGTACCCCCCTTTTAGCACGCTGCATTGTGGATTACGAACAGCTACGACCTTCTCACAAAGTGATCGTTCCTCGAGTCTTCCGAGTAGAGTCCTCCCCCTTACACCTGAGACGAAGTCTCTTTAAATTTCGAGAGACCCAGAGTCAAAAAAAGAAGACACCCACGTCTCTTACACATGACCACAATTTATCTGTCTTCACGGTCCCTGTCCCCTTCTCACCCCCCCCCCCCCCCCCCCCCCCCCCCCCCCCCCCCCCCCCCCCCCCCCCCCCCACCCCTCCCTCCCCCCCCCCCCCCCCCCCCCCCCCCCCCCCCCCCCCCCCCCCCCCCCCCCCCCCCCCCCCCCCCCCCCCCCCCCCCCCCCCCCCCCCCCCCCCCCCCCCCCCCCCCGAGACACCTGAACAT
>Ga0179593_1500652_pt1 | contig 11313 bp, 11 predicted proteins | sample CZODoug2_1_08_16_FD_185931 | JGI IMG/M metagenome (GOLD analysis project Ga0179593, IMG submission 185931) | Vadose zone soil fungal communities from Angelo Coast Range Reserve, California, USA - CZODoug2_1_08_16fungal (PacBio error correction) | ecosystem: Environmental > Terrestrial > Soil >... | reverse complement strand
CCCTTTTTTCTTAAGATTAGTCATTGTATCCAGTTGTGCGCCCCCTTTTTTTGGTTTGGTAGCGCGGCGCGACCTTTGGAAACCCCGACCCCCCTTGTACTCTTTCCCTCAAACCCTCGCTTACTTTACTAAATTCGTCTTTTCCCGCAGCAAATCCCGCTGAGCAGAGATAGAAGATCCTATTGTTTTGGGCCTCGTTTCGGGTTTCCCCGCTCAATTTCCTTTTTCTTCACCCGTCTGGGGGCGGTTTGCGCGAAGGAGTCCCATCGGATTCCCTTTTTGTTTCCGACATTCGCCGAGGGACGCCCTCACTCATTTTTGCAAGTTTTCACCTCAAGATTTGACCCCGCTTCCATGAAAGAAGGACTATCGAATCTGTTTCTCCAAAACCCCCCCCTTGTTTTCCACGTCGAGGCACACTGAGTTTTACAGAAATATGCATTGATGTGGGAGCAATGTTTTTACTCGTAGTTCAAAAACGTCGCTCCCTTCCCCCGGGCATAGTTTCTCCTAGGCGGCAACAAACCCCTCCTCTCCTGAATCGTTGCTATCTCAGTACGCGATAGAATAGGCGTTAGGGTTCCCCCCCCTTTTTCCCCCGGTAACCTTTTTCTTGTCTCACCTACGCGTGCTCTGTTTTTTGCCCCCCCTATGTCTTCTTATCTTGATAACGAAGCAGAATGTCGTTTTATTAAAATAGGTCGTCCTCCCCCCCCCTTGCCTTCTCCCCCTCTTTTTTCGGTGTTTCCTTCATCTTACTTCCTATTCTCACTTGTAGAGCATATGAAGATGCCCCGCGCTTAGTCTGTGTAAGACTTCGGGGAACAAGATGCAGGTTTCCTAGATACCTGTCTTCCTCTGCTTTATTCTTTACTGACGCCCCCCTGTCCCTGGCTTTACTCTTTCGAAACACGACTTTCCTTGATTTCAGTGTTCTCTAAGATGATGCGAAACGGTCTTCCCTTTTGAACCCTCTGCCTCTCTGCTCATGCGCTCCTTCTTTGAACGCGCTTGGGACTCAGAGAAACCAGCGTCCTTTTTTTGCTATCCGGCTGACTGCCACTTCTGAACGGTTTCCTGGTCTGGCGCCTCTTCTTCGGCTCTGAACGTTCAAGCTTTACGACAGGCTTTCCTTTGTACTCATTTTTGAGTTTTTTTTTCATTGCCGTAAGCCGACCCGCCATCCATTCACTGTCCATGAAGTTTACGATGTTGATCGTTGGCCCCAGACTTTCTCATTTTTTTCGCTTCTGCTGCTGTTTTGTTATCCGTGCACGAGGTCGCGTTTGCTTTTGGATAGACCCAGTGGACTTTTCCATTTGGCGAAAGGCGAGGCTTATCAATTCCCTCACTGGATCGGACCGACTACCCCCCCACCAACCCCACCTGAATGTTACATCTGCACCCCCCCAGCCCCATGCAATCTATCCCCGCGGTACAAGTTACGTTACCGCCCCGTGTCAGGTTTTGCGAAGCGTCGTATTGGTGTTCCCCTACGGGCGGTTGCGCTGGTACTTTTTCTTCAAAACGCCCCCCCCTTTGCAGTTCGCCTCTCCCCAGCAGTCCGAGTATTTAAATTTGCGATCAATGTTTCTCTCACAGAGATCAAATAGGAAAGCATCCGGCATTTTCGGACACCAAGTTCACCCGATGCTGTCTATGATTGATTTTGCGCTTCTCGCGATAGTTTTTTCGGCAGTGCTATAACCCATCCCTCCCCCCCCCACATCCTTCTGAGATGTTAAAAGATCAAGCCCTCCGTGGACCCCCCTTTTCGCACCTGCTAACCCAACAGTTTTTTCCCCAGCGGGATGGCCCCGCTCCTCTCTCCTTTTTACCTCCTTGTTTTTTGTTTCTCTTATCTGTTATTCCCTTGAATTTTTTGACTGTTTGGGACGGTTACCCTTCCGTGGTTGCTATTAATTCAGTTGATATTCTTTTTCTTGTAAATTTTTCTCTTTTTGTTGTTTTACATGGTTACCGTGCATGCGAACTATAGAGAGAAAAAACCCTCTCGACTAATTTTTTGTAGGTTCAGGCTCTCCCCTTTATGTAATATGTGTGATTCTCAGGAGTGACCACCTTTGATCGGCCGGTACATATGATTGCTGGTTCATCTCTGCCGTTTAGTGAAGGTTGAATAACCCCCCCCCCGTACCTTAGACCCTTTCACAACTTCCCCTCTATCGCCCCCTTTCCGCGTTGCTGGAAGATCTTTTCACGTTCGGTATATGAGGATCACTTCTGTTGCGACTTTCTCCCCTTTTTTGGGTTTCCAGTGTATTGCCCTGCCCTTTGGCTCTCTCCCTGAGTCTCAAGTGTTACAATGCCGCTGCCTCCAGACAATCTTTCCCGTCATCTTTTGCTAACACTCAGGGATCTTGGTCTGATTCCTTTCTGTTTCCCCTGCCCTGATTCCCACCCTCCCCCCGTAATTGATCTTTCCTGATGGCTGTTAGCTTACTTCCTCCTACTCGCTGCTTCACGAGATGCCTTTTTTCGTAAATTTCGATCCTTATTTCCAGTCTTCTCCTCAAACTACCCCCGAACCGTCATCACTTTGAAGTCATCAGGTACTAACCTGTAATATTGTGCACAGAGAGTTTAACCTCGGTCTCGGCCTTTCTCCTCCAAGGAGTTGCCTCTTCTTGACATTTTTTCGGCTAATCTGCCACACTTCCAATCATATCAAAAGTGTTTCCCGCCTCCTAGTCCCAGTCGTAGTACATCCAAGAAGATGTGTTTCCCTGTATTTTCACAATTCTTTAGAGAACCTTTTTCTTACACGTACTAATCATTGAGAATGACTAATTGACGCCCCCATTCTCCAGCCGGACTCATTTATTCTCCCCTCCCTGGTGCTCGCCGAGAAGGTTCCCGATGTGCCTTTCCCCCCCCCTCACTTATGAATGACCTAGATATCGGCAACCTTCCGTCGTAAACGCCTAGCATCAGGCGTGTGTATCATTCTTCCCGTCGTGTTAATGTCCTCCTCGCTTCTCTCATTTCGTCGCGGCTGCCCATTTTTGCATTCCGACCGCAGTAAGGTTTTTTTTACCCCTTGAACTTATTGTCTGAGCGCCCGCATTCATCCTAGTAGTTTGAAGCCGGGTTTTTTTTTTTTTGCCCCCCCCACCTCTATAACCCCCCAATTTATTCCCACATCTCGTTGTCAGGATGTCTTTAAATGTGGCCTCTTTGTTCCACGGCCCCTAGGGGTTCAACATCTCTGCCCCTTTCCGGGGACGGGGGCCAAACAGACAGTGCCTTTGAACAGTTCCCACATGATGTGCCCCTTTTCCATCCCCGTCTCCCTGTCGCCTACCTAGCCTTTTTCAGTGACCGCTGCGTCTCCGACCGCTAATCCTTTTCTAATTGCCTCAGCCATTGTATTTAACCCTATGGCCCCCACACGCGGCGAAATGTTCCGATCTTTCCACTTCGTCCTTACTCACTGTTTACCCATGTCGTCCCCAAGCCGCGATGGTGATTCACCGTTTTTCAACTCTTTGTTCGTGACATTCTCCCTAGCTGGCCTAGTCCACAAAAGCTTTTGGAAACAGTCCCGCCTGCTTTCTTTTTTGAAACATATCCCTTTTTTACTCATCATACGTTGTGTTTGCTGCGTTCCCTTTTTTCCTTCCGAGAGCTTCAGGGAGTACCTGTTCCTCCCCGTCTAACGGGTGGTGACGGAAACACTACCTATGCCCTTCCCCCCTCCCCCCAGTAGTTCCGCAACCAATTTTTAAGACCTCCTTCTCAGCTCCCCCTACTAAGATCTTGACTTTCCGAGATCTTTTCTCCTCTTTAGGGGGTTCTTCGCTGGTTCTGCCTTCTTTCCCCCTGGCCCACTCGTCCCCTTTCCTTCCGCGCGCTTTTCGGCGTATCAGGAGTCCTTCTGCCCTTCTTTTTCATTTACACTTTTACTCGAGGGAAGGCATACATAATGACGCTCCCCTGGCGTGAAACCAACGCCCATTTCCCCGAAGGGGCCCAATACTCCGACTCCACACCCTTCTTGCCTTTTCTAGTACCAAATTTCGAAGAAAGACTTCCCCTCGTCTGTTTTAGCCCTTGGTGTCCCACCCCCCCCCCCCCGTGCTTTGTGCGTTCGGCAACCACTGCTTTTTTTTTTGCGGCGGTTCTTTTTTCGAGGCGCACACCCATCGTTGACTTCTTCAGGATCATTGCGACCTCCCCTCCGATCCCCTTCCTAGAAAGCCCATTCAGGCCTTACCAATGCCGTCCGCCTTTTTCAAGAAGAGTTAAGCTTCTGTTTCTCTGGAACGAGGTCCCTCCGCTAGAGTAGGATCCAACTTCAGGTTACTCCTCAGCGATAGGCGGTTCATTTCTCCGATGCTTCACGCTTTCGCAATTCGATCCCTATTGAGCCCACTTGCGCAAGCGAGATAGTTTTACTGGAGTGTCTTTCCTCCTCTTTCGGTTCTTCCTTACGGGACCCCTATGATTGACTTACGTGCACCTCCTTTGTCTCGGAGGTGCGTGGGTCCTGAAGCGAACACGAAGGTTGGCTCTGTCTTTTCTCGCCCGGTTCGCCCTTTTTTTTCCTCCTTCTTTGCCCCCGTTCGTCGTACCCCCCCCTCTTGAAAACAGCAGTTTTAGCGAGAGACTGCCGTGTTCCCTCAGCTGCCCTTGCCAGCTGAAATTCTTTCCCTGGTGGTCTCTCTTTGCTCTCCCCCTTTCCCTGTTCCGCCCGCTTCTTCCTTCTTTTATTTCATAGAGGTTTAGGAAGACTTAACTCTCACGCCATCATTTTGACCCATGAGAAATGCCTTCGAGTTTTTCCGGGCGCAGCTTTATGACGCGGACGTGTTTTTGATCAGCCCCCCTGCTTCGTCTGCCGAATTTCTTGCGGGCTGCTCATGCTTAGAGCATTTTCGTCTAATTTGCTTTATGATCAGTCCTTCAGACTTGGATCGGTTTCGAACCCCCCCCCCCCCCCCCCCCCCCCCCCCACTTATATTCTTTGGCCCCCCAGAAGAATGACTGCCCCCCAAGACCTCTTCCCCCACCGTACCTCTAAAAGCACGGGTTGACGCGTCAGTTTTATGCCGCCCCCTGGTTCGGAAGATGGTATCAACCTTATTCACGTCCTCATCCCTCCAGATTCCCCCCAGAAGGGACATTTCTGCGCTCATTCTCTACCCCCCCCTCTCGTACCCCTAGGACAGCCATTGCGATACAGCCTAACCACAGCCCCCCCCCCCGGATTCTTGAGATGGTACTTTGCTCTTCTCGCATCTAGTGTTCAGAAACCATGTGCCATTTGAGATAGTCATTGACCCAAACCAGATCCCGCACAGTGTTAAATACCATGACCAGCTCCATCTGCCCCCCCAGTTCCACCAGGGGGACTGGCACCTGAATCTTATATATTTACACTAATATTTTTTTTTTTTTCGCTCTCTTGCCCCGTTGGAACCCTTTTCTTTAGGCTCGATCATAGGGTTTCTCCACTTTGAGTGCGTGACTCTTTTTTTCAGATATGCCTGTTTTGTGTCTCCACTTCACTCCTCCCTCCCTCCCGATTTTTGACTCCTCAAATTCCAGCTCGAAATCCTCTTTGCTTGATCTTGTTCGGCTCCTGGTCTCGCAATGTCTTTGTGTCGGCACCTCTCCCCCCCCCTTTTTCGGGACGGGTTTACCGCTCGGAGCTTTGTTCTGGCTTTGTGGCCTACGGTTTGAATAAAAAGTCGTTCAAGCGCACCGTTTCTTTCTCCCCCCAACCGCTTCCCTCAGTTGCATAAACTGCCCACAGATGGGATACGCGGCACCCCTTTATGTTGCAGTTTATCTGTGGTTTGGGGTTCTATTCCCTTTTCTGATATCATGATCATCCTTGAACACCTTCTTCTTCACTTTTCCCTCCCTATGATAACACGGATACCGATCTGACCCCAACAACATCTGCTCGGCGTCATTCTTTCGGTTAGAACTTTTCTTTTCCACCTTTCGAAAAAACCCCGGCAGGCTCATAATTTTCGATGATTTCCTCCTTCAGTACCCGAGCATGCACTTTCCTCTTTGCGCGGACCTGGGAGAGAACACTCTGTCTCCAGCACCTTTACAGCACCTGTTTCCCCCTTGTGTCCTTTATCCCCACCTATTCGACTCGCTCCTTCCTTTTTCTCTCCGTCGCCAGGAGTTTAAGATGCTTTCCCTTTCTTTTTTTCTTTCAGACACACACCCCCACTCACCGTTTTCGCCCGCGTGACTCCTCTCCAATCCGGTGTCCAGTAAGCAGCATACCTTCCGATGTGAAGAAAGGTATCCTTGCCCCCCTTCCCTCTTTTTCTTCTCCTTCAAAGACCTTTCGCATTGCCTTCCTGCCACTTTCTAAATAGGCCGTGCCTCCTCTTCTCTGCACCGCACTCTTTTTCTTTCCCCTGAACTTTCGCCGACGATTTGATCCGCCCGTATACGGCTGCCGCTCGATGATCCGCAACCCCTAGAGGCCTTAAACGCTCCTCCCGTCGCCGACGACTTGTTTCCCTGGCCGTCCCGGAGGAGAGTACCGTTCGCGGCTTCTTCCTCTGCATCCTCGTTAAAGGTTGCGCCCCTTTTCCCACCCTATCCCCGCACCCGAACTATCAGCACCTTTTGCCGTCCTCACCTCTATTTTACACCCATTTCTCCCACCCCCGTGCGTTCTGGAATAACTTTTTTGCACTTCAGGAAAAAAAGCAGGGTTTGCACAATCGTTCTATATTGCCCTTAGGGGGGCCCAGGGGAAAAACAAACCCCCCAGGGCGTTGTCCTGCCCCCTGAATGCCGTCCAGCCATCCATGTCTCCAGCACCCCCTCCCATAAGCTGTTGCCTCACTCTGCGCGATCAGGCCCGGCATTTCCCCGGACGCAATCCCCCTCCCGGAGCGGAACAAGCGAACTCTGCCCACTCTCGTTAATCCTCCCTCATCGATTTACCCGATTTTAGTCTTCTCTTCTTGAGTCTTAACGTAAGATTTTGCTGACACCTTCTTAAACCGCGGAGGAAGCTCCTTCGCCCTTTTCGGAAGCCACAACCCCCCCCCCGGACACCTTCAGAAATGAGGACTACTTGACTTTGAGAACCCTTAATATTTATTCAGTTTTGTTGTTTTTTTCTCTTCTGATATTAAATTTTATAGTACGATTTCTTGACAGGTATTGAGACTTTGCCTTTGAGTTTATGGTTTGGTCCGATAAGCTCGGCCCCGCACTGACTGAATCTGGCCGAAAAATAGTTGACTCTTACGACCCTGATTACTACCTCTTATTTTAAGTAATCCCACTCCCCTATCGCATATCTTCCCGACCGATTTAGTCGGGCGTTTTCCTCCTTAGGGACCGTGATAAATCTTTGCCAGGCCACCTTGCCCTTCCCCTGATTCCCTCCTTTTAGGAGAGAATTCGTAATAGTTCGGTCCCTGGCTCCTGGATATTCACATGGATGCATCAGGTTCCCATCCTTTTCCCATGGGAACGTACCCCCTGGCGACTTGGTTCACCACCCTTTGTGCATGGAAGGGAAAATACTCCGTCATGTGAAAACCAAGTGTTCCGGTTTTTTATTTTGGCCAGACATGACTGATGGGGATACGTTTGTTATCTCGGCTTCCCACCACGGCGCCCGTCTGTGAACATCGTTGCCTCCGGACACTCCCTTCACCCTGCCCAGGAATGCCCGCGTGCTTTCGTTTTCTCCCCCCCCCCAACGGATATTATTCTCTGCGTTGGACATTGAATTTCTGTGCCTTCTCCCGGGCTCGTTATTTTACGTGACTATCGTGAGCGATACGCTCCCTGCCCTCCTTCCTTCTCCCCACATCTTCCCCTTCTCCCTTCTCGATCTCGCCGGTGCCTTCTTCTGGTTAACGGCTATGCCCTCAATTGAGCCTATGAGTCCGTTTGCAACTTGTCGCTGGGATATAAGATTCTAATATCCCCCCGTGTCGTGCCCCCCGGTAGTTACCTGTTGCTTGACTCCTCACTTTCCTGGGCTCGTTGGAGGCGAACACGACGGGGATAGTGCTTCAGTTTTTTTTTTTTCTGAGGTCCCCCATTGTCTTGAATCTCCCCTCCGTGTCCCGCCGATTAATGAACCCGCCCTCTGTTTCTCGAGCTAACCGTGGCGCTCCCCCCGAAGTCTTCCTCCATTACGGTGAAAATGGTGCTGTGCCCCTCCCGCTTGCCTCCCTTGGAAAAGCTTAGTTCCCTCTCCTGCTGTGACTGCAGCGAGGTGCTAGCCGTAATTCCCCGCCCCCCCAGAAGTTTGTCTCCGGTCTCTCCCCCGCATGCTCTCCTTCCTAGCCTTTATTGTGTGCCAGCACGTTCGGTATCCTTCACTTTCTTGAGATCAGCGGCCTTTTTTCAATTGTATTTAATGCGGCGATTGCATGCTCAGCCTTACGACTGGCGGTGACCCCCCCCCCCTATAGAGAAGCTGCCCAAGACAGTTCGACATCACAAAGCGGGTCACTTTAACCGCTGCCCCTCTCTGGCAGGTGCGTCTTCTGCAAGTTGTCTTCCCTCAGTTCAAACGTGTGTCTACTTGGTATGCAACCTCGGCCCCCTTCAGTTGCTATCCATGACTGCATTTCCCTTCTAGTTTTCTCGGCTGCTTATAGGACCGTTCTCTTATGCCGAACCCTGATCCATCCGCGATCTCACTGTTTCGGCTTTCGCGCTCTTGGCCTCCTTTAACCAATGTACGCAACGGCCGTATCTTTTTTATATTGACAAACCCTTTATCCTGGCTCCCTTTTCAATCCGATGATTCCGTCACTCCCCCCCCCTGGTCCCCCCCACCAGGCCTGAATGCCCCTTTATCTTTTACTCCTCCTTGTTTGTTTTTTTTCTTTCTTTTGCCAAGGCTGGTTCATGTGGTGACGTTTTCGGCGGTGCGATCATCGTCTTACCTTTGATTGATCTTTTTGTCAATATTCCCTGATCGTCCTTTTTTTTGTATTTTCCGGCACTTGTTCACCTCGCGATCTTTAACCATATAATATCGAAATTAATCCGAGTGACGTTCTTACCAGTTATTTCTCCGTAATATGTGAATAGCCCTTTTTTCCTCTTCCCCCCCTTTCGCGGAGTTGAAAGCCTTCGAGGGGATCTCGTGGCTCTTCTTTAATAATTTGGTCCCTCGTAACGTCGACCAGTTGATTAGAATTTCCCTGCTCGCGATTCGACGGTGGATTTTCCTCTTTCCCCCCTTGTTCCACGCGTATGGGTCGAGAATGACCTTGATGTGGACTCCCCTTCTCAGTTTTGTTTTGTTTTCCTTTAAGATCATTAGTATCAGCGCATTTACTTCACCTCTTTTTTTTCTTCAAGTTCCCATGCCGCTGTAGACCTAAACATTCGGATACGCCCTCGTGCTGATACCAAACATTCTTTTTTAATTTAGAGGCGGTGCGTGCCACGATCACCTCGAACCCCAGTGCCATTTTTTTCATTTTAATGATGTCGGTCACTAATGATTAGACCCAGTCTGCAGTACACTTTTCCTTCTTTCCGTTTCAGTCGCTAGGGTTAGAGCCAAGAGGTAAGACCATTGCCAGCACCGTGCAGGCCCTTTGGCAGTAAGTTAGTTTACCACTTCCCTTTCTCCCCAGTTAGTTGACATTTCATTCCGGATTTGCCTGCGCGCCACCTTCTTTTCCTGATGAAAGGTTCATGTTCCTCTCATCGTCTGCAAACAGACCCCTCATTAAAGTAGTTTTCCGCCGCTCCGTTTAGCCCAAGGCCTTTCCTTCCCCTTCCTCCGACGCCTACCCGGGCGACTTATATTCTCCAGTCCTCTTATTGAGAAAGAATTTAGTAAACGACGGAGCGAGATGTATCGGAAAGCTTATGGATGGACAAGCATCAGGAGCATTAACTCCTTTCTCTCTCTCGCAGGTCGAAAGAGGGTTGATCGACTCATCCTTTACTCGCTATGCAAAAGACTCTTTAACTTACACGTTTCAAGGAGGAGTTTTCTTCAGTTACGTCCCAGTGTAATTCCCCTATGCTGCGCGTATCCCTTTCCTGGCGGATGACTTTCTCCCCAATCTTTCATTCTATAATTGGTTCCTTTTTTTCTTTGAGAATATCGGCCAACATCTTTTTACCCATCCGCCGCGTCAGTTGACTCTTGGTTTTCGAAGTTTTCGACTCTTCTGTACCCCCCAAGTATCACCCTATTCCTAAGGATGTAGGTTTCAAGGTTCCCTCGCCCCTGAAAACACGCCCTTTTTTCCAATTTTTTTTTTTATATTTCCATCTTTGGGGTCCCAAAAACCACAAAGGGCTTTTACTTTGCCCACTATAAGGCCTCGGAACCACATTTCTCATAAACCTTACATGCCTCCCTAGAATCCGATTCGCCGACCCCTTCGTCATTCCGCCAGGTTTAAGCAAGCATGATCACTTTCCAGCCCCTCTCAAAATGACCGCAAGAGGCCCCCTAAATCTTCGATCTCTCTCTCTTGACTTTGTTTCGAATGACGATTTTGTGAGCCACCGAAGAGAGTTGCGGCCCTCTCGTCACCTTGCGGTTTCTCAGATTAACGTCGGCTCGTACTTCAAACAAACCCCCGTAATCTTCCACAAATGCTCCCACGGGCCTTCCCCTATCCATACTCTCTCTTTCCTCTTTTATAACCTCCGGCTGTTTCGACTCATTCATTTTCTCGTCAGAGATCTTGTCAGTGGACTTCTGCTTTCCGGGCGGGCCGTCTTGTTTTTGGACGTAGCCCCATGTATTCGCCCCCTGCCTGTACCGCCCGTCTTTGCCGCAACACCCTGCGTCCTTTTACTTCCACCTCTCCATTATATCCCCTCAACCTCCTCGGACGGCTCGATCGCCGTCCTGCTCGGCTTTGACTTTCCTTGGGTTCTCCGTTCTCAATGCTGTTTCCCTTCTTCCACATTATTAGATTTTCGGATTCTCCTCTTTGGACTGGCTCCTTTTTTTCTTCGAAATTTTGCTTTTCGGGACGCCTTCACCTTCTTGGGCACTTTCCCGCAAGGGTTTGTTGGAGCACCTACTTCCAGGCCCTGACTTCCCCCTCCTCCTCAGATTTGCCCCCCCCCCTCTTTTTTCTGTCGAGGCCCCTCCGAAATACCCATTGATGGAAACCTTTATTTCATTGTGTCACTTTCTCGGCTTCAACCACGTTTTTCTGCATCGTTCGGTTTTTCCCCGTTGCCTCCCGTCGCAAACACTTCCCCGTTTACCACTTTCGTCTTAGATCTCAAGCCGACGAACGACAACGATTATCCCTTCCTTCCTTCCCTCAAATGCGTCGTTTTCTTTCCCCCCTG
>Ga0179593_1424734_pt1 | contig 11313 bp, 9 predicted proteins | sample CZODoug2_1_08_16_FD_185931 | JGI IMG/M metagenome (GOLD analysis project Ga0179593, IMG submission 185931) | Vadose zone soil fungal communities from Angelo Coast Range Reserve, California, USA - CZODoug2_1_08_16fungal (PacBio error correction) | ecosystem: Environmental > Terrestrial > Soil >... | reverse complement strand
ATCGGTGGGTAGGCGCTGACTAGAACTCTCAGAGTATCCCCCTACTCCTTGCTCCGGGAATCACCATGACAGTCTTCCTGCTCCGTGCCCCCTAGGCCTTTTACATTTTGATGAGGTTTTTGTGGTTCAAATCTTTTTCAGTCCTGCTCGGTCCGGCTTCTCTCCTGCAAGCGAATGGGTAGGCAACTCACTCCCACGTCTGCCCAGCCCCCGTTCGGTCATCTCCCACCTTTTCAAAGTCTGTCCTCCTGAGAAAACTCCTTTTTTTTCCCCCTTTTATACAGGTGAGCTCTTCTTGTCTCCAACCCCCTCCTTTTTGACGAGTTCGCACTGCGCCGCCTTAGGTTTTCTTCGCGCGTAGTCGGCGCTGAACTGTCCAGTGAGCAGGCCCATCCCTCCTCCTCCCTCTTCCTTCCAGGGGCTGACAGGCCACCCCAGAACGATTGTCCCATATTGGTAGCCTTCTCCAGCAGGCGATTAGAAGCTGTGTAGGTTGGCCTGTGAAAGCCCCCATTGTCCGCTTGTTACGTTGGATGCTTTTTTTCTGGTATGTGTCCGCTGGGCGGCAACCAAGAATCTTCGTGGCCCTATGCTCCCTCTTTTTTTTTCCCCTCCCCCCAGGGCATCTTCTTTTGACACTGTGGTCCCTTCTCGTGATAATCCTTCATTCCGACGAGTCTTCAGGAGGACCCAGATTTTTTCGTTGCCGCCTCGATCTTGCAGGCAACAAGTTAGGGAGTAAGAGTGTTGTTTCCCATCTTTTCTGAACGGTTCTTCCCCCGACATAATTATGGTGTGTTCGTCCTTCCCGTTGCCCTGGCAGCTATTTGCTCCCCAGTTGGGTCCTGCTCTGATTCTGTTTGAGTTTTACGCTTCGTGACTCTTGCTGCAGGTTTTTCCTGCTTCGTTATCTGTGTCGGGATAGTGTGTCTTTGGCGTTGACTCTGGCTATTGCGTAGTAGTTCGGCGCTTGCTTCTCAGATTTGAATCGGTTTTTTTCGTTTTTTTTTGAAGCGCCCTTCTCTCGTTGGTTGTCGGCTCGGCTGAAAAAGTTACCTTTTGAGGTTTCGCTGTAGGCGTGGGGTTTTTCTCCGATCAGCGAAAGGAGCCTGAGAAGTATGCCAGATTTTCTCGGTATTCGAGGGTTTTGGTCGATTTCTAAGACCCGTCCCGGGACTAACGGTCCACCTTCATGTAGTGGTATTTATGCTGTTTTTTTCTGGCGTGTGTGATGGGGAATTCGATGCCGCATTTGCCTGTAGGCTTTTCCCCTTTTCCGTCGTGGTCGTGGTCTGACCGTTCCATCATTTAAGCTATATCCGAGGAACTCAACTTCTTCGGCCCTGTTGTGTTAGAGAGATCCCTTCCCCCGATCCATCTCCCTCCTTCATCGCCTCGTCCTTGCGTTTGAGACCCCCCCCCGTGACCCCAACGTTGCCACCCAGTCCAAGTGGAATCTCAAAGGCCCGTTTTTTTCCCAACTTCAGCCGGAATGGCCCCATCCCCTCCCCGTCTAACCTCCCATTCTGTTTTTGAGATCTTTGCTGGGATGCAACTACGTTACAGACCCGCCCACTTGGACGCACTCGGCGGGAGCCCTCGGTCGTCTCACCCTTTGAACGGCCCCCTTGTTTCCCTGATTATAACTTTAGACCCCCCTCCCTCACCTTTCCTCCAGGCGCGCTCCAGATGTCCCGGCTTTATCGTTTCGACCCCTAGTACCTCGCCTGGCGTTCCGCCCCGCTCAGACAATCGCCCAGCTGTTATCGCCTCTTTCTTCCCCAACGGGCGCCTCTTCCCCCCAATACTATCATCCCTCGGCCGCGCCAGCAGGCCTCACGAACCCACCCCCGTTTCCCCTGCAAAATTGCCCCTTCTCCCCAACTCAGGTTTCGCCGATAATACTGCAAGATCTAGTTGCCGAACCAAGAGCTGTGCCGGGTATTAGGCCGACTTATTGATTGAGGCGTGACCAAACCCCTCCCCCTCTTTCCCCCCCCCGCCCCAAAGAAACAAAAGAACAAGCCCCACCATACCACACCCCCGCACTCCCATCCACCGCCACCACACTTCGCCCCCCCCCGCCCCCCCAACCCTACCGAACACCGCACCGCACAGAGCCCCCCCCGCACACCCCCCCCCCCCCCCCCCCCCGGCACCCCCCCCCCCCCCCCCCCCTCCCCCAAAGGCCACCCGCACCCCCCACACCACCCCCCCCGAAAAACACCCCCCCCCCCCCCCCACCCTGTCCCCCATCCCACCCCACCTGGCCCCGTAGCGACACATGTCTACCGCGCATGCCCCCCCCCCCCCCCACAAACACACACCCACACCCACGGGCAACCAACACACGCCCCCCCCCCCCCCCGCCAAAACACGTCCCCCCCCCCCCCGCCCCCCCCCCCCCTCACCCCCCCCCCCTCCTCCCCCCCCCCCCCCCCCCCCCCCCCCCCACCCCCCCCGCCCCACCCCCCCCACACCCCTTGCACCGCCGTGAGCGAAAGCTGTTTGGTGGGTACTTGCGCTTCTTCTTAGTTTTCAGCAGACCCAATATTGGGATCTACCAGCTGTGGCGTTGAAGGTCCCCTTTCCCCCGGGTCCCTCCCCGACTGTTTTTTCAATAGCAAATTCTGGCTTTTCTTTCAATGTTGCCAATTCCGCTCGTGTGGAGCTGGTTCCTGGATCTCTGGATCCTTTCATTTTATGCGACACAAGAATTTTTGCAAGCGCACGGACATCTAGTTCGCAAGAGACTGCAGTACTTTTCCGGTGTTGGATAGTAGTGTTATGGGTTGAGTCCTCCCATTTATTGAGATTTCGTTAGGGTAAGGTGAATGCCAGTTTTCCCTTCCCCCGTGTTCCCCTGCTCTTTGCCCCACAGTCCCCCGTTTGCTGGTCCTTTTCGTTTTCCCCCTTGCCTTTCAGTGCCCGCCGCTGTGAAGAAGGGGCCCCCAAATATTTTTAAACGAGCCCCGTCTCTGCGATCTGATCTGCGTCTTCTTTCTCCCCCCTCCCTGCCCCCTCGGGCGATCCTCTGTTGTGGGACCAGCTCGTCCGTCTTTTTCTCGTTGTTGGCTTCCCTCCCTCGTTCCCGGGGGGATCCCCCGACCAACCAACTCTGTTTGAGTTTTCCTAGGTGTTCGTCAGTTCCCCCTCCCTCCCCCTCCCTCCGCGTCTCGTAAGTCGTTTCTTTCCCCTTTGTTGTTTGCGCGGCGTTGGTTCGATGAGCAGCCTGCTATTGGTCTGTACCGGTGACGACGTAACCCCCGTGAGCGTCTAGGGCCTGTTCACAGCTCCTCGTAAAGCCCCGTACTTTTTCTACAGGCCATAGCTCTTGCCCCCCCCTCGGTTTCCCCGGCAGGTCCCTAGGTCCGGCACACCACGGTTAAACAAGTTGTAGGCGCCGACCGTAGACGCACGTGATTGTCCTCTGGTGCCCCACCCGATATTAACTTTGCGTTTTCTGCGGCAATTTCAATTCTGGCCTATGGGGGAGAGACTTCCCTTGTCATGTCGCCATCGTGTTTTCGGTTGATTCATGTCGAGGTATGTTTTGAAGTCTGAGCCAAGAGAAGCCCGTGTGCAGGCAGTGGCGTGACAAGTCCGACCCCAATACGACTGCCCCACCCCCAGGCAGCTGAATGGTACAGGGGGGTACAGGAATGCGATAGGAATGATTGAGCACCGTATGGGAGGATCCGTATGAGGCTTGTTGTTTGCCCGCGGGTGTGTTTAGTAGGATGGACGTTGGGTTGCAGGCAGAGGCATGGGGTTTAAAATGTGGATTCCCCTTGGTTTTGAATGGCGTGAGAGAGGTATCCATAACGTGGGGGTGCCGGGTTGTACCATTAAGGCCGCTGGTGTCTTGTTAACCGCTGCTTGAGATTCTCGCTGCAGATAACTGACGCCCTGGTTTCCGCATTTGCAATAAGAATGGACTCCCCAATGTCTACCTAGGTGGTCTGGCAGGTGCAGATGTCGAGTGATTCACCCTTCGCGTTAGTGAAGTCTACCCCCCGCTTTTCGGGTAATAATTGCATCCCGGTGCCAGCTTCTTGGCGGTAGATAGTCAAGGCGTTGGTTTTGACCCATAGCCCGCTCCTCCGAATAGTCCTTGCTAATTGTTTAGTGATGAGAGAACCTCCCCCGTTCAACCACGTTGCCGCAAATAACTAGAATGAAAGATTGCTACCGTGTTCCCTTGTCATCGAAAGGGGTTCCCCTTCTGTTCACAACCTTCTTATCCCTGCGGGGGTGAGACCGGTGAGGTGGGTTGGGTTACGCCCTCTCATGCAGCAGTGGACTCCTTAGTTTTCTTCCGCTATCCCCCCCCTTCTGCCCGGTTTGAATTGTGTTGGTTCGATCGCCATATGTCGTCACCCTGTGTCTGATCCTCGGGATTTAACGCTCCGGTTCGCGCTTCATTCCGCGCCCTCTGGTGAACTTGACGCAGTATCTGCCTCTGATTGGCCGAACCTGATTTCCGGTTGTTTTATGGCCTATCGGCGTGAGACCTTCCTTTCCTTTTGAGTACCCAGCCTCCTCGTGTAAATAGACCCTTGAACATTCGTTGGGGGACGGAACAGTCATGCTTAGCGCTCTTGACATAGCCACTTCCTCTCTAAGGGTGGTGTTTTCTTTTTTTCTCCTTTTTCGGGTCTGTGACAATCTTGCGTAGAGGAGAGGTCCCCTTCCTTCTGTTTCCTGCTGGCAGACGCTGTTCACTGTTTAGGATGGATGATCTGACCAGCCGTAAGTTCGTCCCTCCCCCCCAATCCCAGGGCCACCTTGGGGGTGCAAGTGTCCCCAGCCTATCGCTTGTGGAAAGAGTCCTTTGTGCCTCCCCGGTGTCCATTGCAATTCCGTTCCCGCCAAGAGGTTGTGGACTTGCGTGGATTACGTCCGATACCTTTTCCCGACGTCGCTTGTGCCCGCTTCTTTTTGCGCAGGTCCTATGTGACAACCCAAAGAATTAGTGCTCCCCCTTTTTGAGGGCAGTGGATACCCGAGACCTGTGCGGAGAGGAGGTTCCTTTCTGGCACACAACTTCGTCCGTCCCCCTCGAGCCAGGGGTTCGTGCCCTTTTTCCGTGGAGGGCTGGTCCCTCAGTTTTTCTGCAGTGATATGCAACCAGCTGTTTTTTATGATACCACCTCTTTCCGTATTGCTCGCCTGAGGACGGAATTGTTGGACAGGATTTCTCGCCTGGACTTGATTTCTTTGCATAAGCTGTTCAACGCCCGAATGAGAAAGAACCAACTCTGTCCCCGGGATGCCAATGCTGAATCGTACTGGTGTGTTTACGAACGGAGGAACCTTCCCTCCTAGCGCGAGCTTCCCAGGAGCTAACGGGACTTTTTTGGTTACGGCGACCCTTTCTGGCCATTGTCTGAACTGGTTGTCGACCAGGTGGCGGGGCGGTCCGGCGATATGCTGCCACAATATCACAGTTTGCGGTCGCGTTACTAGTGAGTTGCTCCTGCCCCTTTTTTTCGCCGACGCCTTTCGCGAGAAAATTGGTAGGGGGAATGCAGTACCCCGAGCAACACAACCCGACGGTCGCATAGTCACCATATTGGCTCCTTTTTCTCAAAGTTTCCGCTCACCAGGCAGGGCTGCGGGTAATTGGTTCCTGGTTTTGGGAGCTTCCACGGTCCAGTTTTGTACGTGACGCGAATCCAGCTGGTATACAGCCGACCAGCCCAGGGGTTTTGCCGACCTTTCATGCTTGTCGCGGTACCACGCGTCCCAGGAACGTTGTGACCAGCGGTTTCTACTGATACCTACAGTTGACGATTGCCGTCGCAAGCCCGTCCCTCCGGGGCTCGCTTAGCGTTTTGTGCACTCCATTTCACTATTTTTGTTGCTTGCTACCGTTTTCGTGACACCTGTTGTACGGGAGTTTGTTTCTTTCGTGAATTGTTCACATTCTGTCATTTCGTAGATGCTTCCCCGCCGCCCCTCATCCGCATCAAGTGGGGAGCTGTGTTGTTCTCCCGGTCAGCTCTAATCTTCCAAGTTCGCCACAAGCAAAACGGAAGAACTATTTTTGTTTTCGGATGGCCTCGTTCCGGCTGATCACAGTCGCCCCGCTTTTCTGTCTACATCTCATATTCGCCAAGCGGTGAGCTCGGTACTATCTTGTTTTTCTGTAGAGGGGAGTATGCAAGGCTTTTCGCACCTCCGCACCGATGGTGGCACAAATCTGAACCGTTCACGGTCGTGCGTTCTGGCAAAATGGTGGATTCCTTTGTCAATCGATCAGGTTCGGCGCATGAATGCAACAGTGATGAATTCCCCGGAAGACGTCCCTCCTGTTGCTTAGCTACGAGGACTCTGTAAAACAGGTTGGCAGTTCTATCACATTTCCAAGTAACTGCCGGAGAGTCCTGCGCTTTTTGCTTTTAGAGTACTTTGCCCATTGCAGGCGAGGAAAATACAGCCCTACTCTAAGATACGTTGAAAAAGTACCCACCCCAGCCTTTCCCTTCATGCTGTCCCGATCTAAATCCCGCCTTCTTATTCGACTTCCTTTGTCGTGGTCGCGCCATCGGGCGCGATTAGGATCCCGCGTTGCCGCTTTCCGCCGCCCTAGGTTTTCCGTTGACGCCCAGAGCTGTCGTTTCCCCGCAGGCAGGCCTTGACATTGGTTCCGTGTGTTTTCCGCGCATCGACCGTTCGTGCGGTAGATTCTTCCCGATCTGGGTGCGGTGACACCCTCCGCTTGCGTTGTCGTCTGAAAGGGGGGGAATTTTTGCGCAGAGTGGCGCGTGAGTGCAGGAGAGGGTGACTGTGGGTCGTGTCGGCAACGAGGAGCGTGACGAGCTATTCGGCGCAGGCCTCGCTGGGGTTGTTGACGATCTCAGCGAGCGGGTTTCGGGATTTGCTCCGGCAGTAGAGTTCCCGCTTTGTGTTGGCTGTCGAGGGATGGAGTGGTATTGAAGGGTAGCGACTGTGGTAGGGAGGGTCGGGAGATTCTCCGGAAGGTAGTCTTTATTGTCTCCCTCGGGGAGGATGAGAAAAGAGGATGTAGGGCAAGCCGAAGATGTAGTCTGCGGCGCGTGTCCTGTATGTCGTGCAGTGCCCTGCTTTCGATGAACCAGTTTGATGACTTCGGCCGTTTGATGCTTTTTTGGTATATAAGGATTGAGAGAGCCTGCCAACGAGAAGTCTTCCAGAGGTTATGAGGTTTCTAGAGGGGGTATCGGTGGCCCGCCCAGCAAGATCTCCGAGCAAGTAATGAGAGCCGTTGGGTACGGGGGGCAGAGGGTTGGGGCTTGTTGGGGGGGGTGGGTGCTGGGCATATTCAACCTTGCTAGTGCTTGCACTTTCGATTTGTGTTTTGCGATACGCAGGACTTCTCTGATGTGTCGTAGATTTGATTTTCGGCTGTCTTTCTCCTTCTTCCTTTTCCGCCTCCTCGCGGTGGTGGGGTTGATTTTATAATACCCCTGTTCAAGATAAGCTGCCCCATCAGTGTTGTTTTTCTCGGAGACCACCCCCGAGCCTTTCTTCGCTTGTCCAAGCCGCTATTCCAAGGTGGAACAAGCCGGCACTTACTGGATCGCACGTATGATGTGTGGTGGGTAGCAGTTAGGGGTGGAGAGGGTCGAGGGAGAGATCCTACGGGGAGTAATCCTCAGACGCTGTGGTGTTGCGGGTGGTGGAGTGGAAGGGACGGGTAACAGATTAAATTTGCTGGACCGACGGGCTGGTGGGCCTGATCTTTCTAAAACAACCCAGCTTCCCCTGCCGAAACCATAAAATTCTTAAGCGCGTGCCCTCGCCGCCGCTCCAGCCGGCTTCAATCCTTGGTTTTTTTTCCCCCCATCCCCCCCCACATAGATGCGCCAATCCCAGGCCCCCCCACCATCCGAAACCCTATTCCCGGTACAAGACGGGGGTTTTGCTACTCTCGCGTCCATTCCAAGAAGTACTCGTTCCCCGATACACTGCTTTTCCCCGTTCGCCGCAAGTAGCAGGCCGCGTATCACCCACTGCCCTCGACGTGACAATCTGATAACATGATGTCCCTATTTAGTTACCTCGACTATTTCCTGCACTTCGTTGACAAGGCCAATTGGCCCTTCCGGCCCCTACGTCTTCACGTACGGCGCGAAACATTGTCCACTGGCCCGTTAATGGAGTGTCCTCTCGTTTTTCGGCAAGTGCGCATTAGTTGCTGAAATCCCCCTTCCCACATCGCCTGGATCAAATACGCGGCCCTTAACCTATTGGCGGTCACGCCACTGACGTTCCCTCATTTTCTCCGCTTCCCTCGGTGAGAATGCCCCCCTCTCTGGCTGTTTGCTGACTTCCTGGTCTATCTGAGGGCGGCGGCTGGCCCTGCCCACTTTTCTCGTCCCCCCCCTCTCTCGAGGACGCGCCTTCCTGCTTTTTTCCTTTTTTGAAAGGTTCTTAGACCCTTCCTTCTGTTTGAGAATTTTTGCTCATGTCTCGAGCCCCTGGTTTTATTTTTAATGCCAGCCGTTTTTGCTTCCCCCCTTTTGTCCGAGTGGACATCGTTGCGGGGGGCTTTTCCTCCCTCTTTTTCCGGAGACTGCCGCATGGGTATTTCTACTTCTTTCATATCGGGCGATTGCGGGATGTCCCAGCCTTTCTCCTCCCGAATGAGTCAGCCGTCTCCATATGACGAAAGATCGCGCTTGGCCTCTCTCTCGGTCAAGCATTTTTTCTCAGTACCCATACGACCCAATTTTTTTTTCTTTTTTATCTGTTTTCGGCACTGCCTCATCTACACCGACTAGAGTCCGTCCAGTTTGGCCACTGCGGGTTCTCTCTCCTATCGGGTACCTGCGCACTCCTCCCCCCCCGTGCGCGATGAATCGCACTGTGAAACCCTTATCCGAGGCGTCCCTCGACTTCGCGTTGCAAGTCCGAGGGCATCTCTTTCAGCAAAAACTAGAGTTTTTTCCCGGTTCTTTTCTCCAAGGTCTACACCAACTTTGGTTCTTTTTTCTTCTTCCCCGTCTAGGCGAGGCAATTTTTGCTTCTGCTCTTTGTCCCAGATTTCAACTGGCTTAAGTTTCCAAAATGTTCCCGCGTTTTTCGGTGCGCCCGTACGTGACGCCCCTTTGCGTCTCAGGGACACTTCCTGTTGATTGAGGTTTTCCCTGGCTTTCAGAACAGGAGCATGGCCCTTCAGAATGAGCTTTTCACTGTCTGAATCTTCCTGCCCCTCCTGTGGGTTTACGAGAGTAGGTTTTGGTGGGGCCTTTTCCCCATTGAGATCTTTTCCCGCCTTGCTGCTTACACCAATTCCAGACTCAACCGCCAGTTTTTTTTAGTTCCACCGTGGGAGATTGGTACAGCCAGATTCACTTCCTTTCCCGCGGCCGTGCCTCCCCCAGTTTCGCTTGAAGCATCCTTTGCTTTACCGGCTGGGTCCTGCCTGGCAGCTTCTTTCCTTTGATGATCCGCCCTATTCCGTCCCGTTCGTTCGTGAGTCCCAGTTTCTCAGCCGTTTTCCGGGTCAGCGTTTTAGTTCCTGTCCGTTTGACCAGATTCTTTTCTCCTCAACGCGCCGCATCTCCTTTTCTCCTTTTGTCCGCCGCTGTTCTTAACCTTAAGTTCCCATTCCCTTACCTCTCCCCTGAAACTCGCCCAGGGCAGGAGACGTTGCGCCAATGTCGTGCTTTTCGCCGTCTCGTGTTTTGTTCGGTCGAAGTCTGTAGTGTTTGCGGTCGCAGCCCCCCAGCTTAGCCGTTAGAACGTTAGTCCTGTTTATGACCGGCGGTGCCTCCCCCAGTTTTACCGGATTTTACCACCCTGATTTTTCCGTGGGCCTATCTTTTCTTCCCTTACTGCGTGGCTGTATGACTTTTTGGTACGGTGACACTGATACCCAGATTTTTAGTCTCTGGGGATCCCGCTGGTTAATAGGGAACGTTCCCAGCTGGACCCTCTTTCTCTGTTTTAAACGAGTAGTCTTCCGCCGCGCTCCTTGCCTGTGTCGCATTCGTTTAATTCTCATTTGCAACTAATGTGGTTAGGATCTAGGCATCCAGGTGATCTCGCAACTAAATGTTCAAATCTTTTTTCCAGGCATCTGCAGAACTTTTTCTCTTAACATGTACTTCTTTCTCGTGATATGTCGCGCGACAAACCTGTTACCTTTCCAATAGATCACTTGTTGTTCGGGCTATTTGGCTGGACCGTCTCCTTTCTTCCCTTCCTCCTTGAGCTGTTTCCTCTCTTCCGGCTCCAGTTTTCCTCGCGATGTTAAAGTTTCGTTCCTAACTGATGTAACCAAGCACGGATTTCGATGCGTACGACTTTTTGCCCCTTTTAAGCTTCCCCTTGTTTCAACATCGCTGGGTGACCCCGATCGCCTTTACGGCGTTTTTCCCTCCCCCATTCTCGTGCCAATCTGTACTTACACTCGGTGATTCGAATACCTCGGACAATTTTTTTTTTGGACTCCTAGGCGGGATCGAGGTCACTCTTTTCACCGGGCCCTGTTTCTTTCTGTCCCACTTTTCCTCCCCGCCTGACTGACCGTGCCGAGTCAGGCTGAGAAACGCCCAGAACCCCCAACTACCTGGTCGCTTTTGAGGTTTTCCCTAAGTGTCCCCAGCATCCCTTTGCTCTGCCCTGGTTCTCGATTCGGTCCTTTCTTGATGCATTCTTTAACTGGATTTTGAAATTTATACTGTGGCTCGGCAGCGGCGGTTCAAGTCGACTTTCTATGTAGTTCTTTGAATCCTCGGTAACAGAAGAACTTCTCCCCCTCCCCCAATTAACAGTTAAGATGACCCCAAGGCTGGGCTCTGCAGAAAGGGAAGCGTGGGCCGGTCGTTTCGGTCCCGCCCGGCCTCCAGCCGTCCCCTCGGAGACTTCTGCTTCCCTGTTTTCTCTTGTAAGAACCGGTTTGCCCCTTTTTTCGGAAGTATCTCTGCAGATCCAATCTGGCTTCTCGATCCTTTATGATGGGTTTTTCATCCTTATTTGGTGAGATCTCCTCTCTTTGCCCTTCACCTCCCATGAGGATTCCGACCGCGTCCTGTTTACCACCAACCAGATATGTCCGCAATCCGGAACGAAATATGATGGTCAGTTGACTGAATACTCTTCTTCAGGGTGACTCGTCCCCTCCCTGCGGCTGTTTTTTTGGATCCGGTGGACGCCCGGTGGTGTGGAGCAGCGTAAATCCTCCTTTTGACCCACCTGCACCGTTCCTCCCCCCAGTAGGGGGGCCCTGTACGTTGCTGTCTACACAGAGGAAGAGGACCCCAGTGAGCTTTCCTTTAGCGTTTCCTCTTGGACTGCGCCTAAGAAGCGCCCCGATTATCC
>Ga0179593_1701420_pt1 | contig 11314 bp, 15 predicted proteins | sample CZODoug2_1_08_16_FD_185931 | JGI IMG/M metagenome (GOLD analysis project Ga0179593, IMG submission 185931) | Vadose zone soil fungal communities from Angelo Coast Range Reserve, California, USA - CZODoug2_1_08_16fungal (PacBio error correction) | ecosystem: Environmental > Terrestrial > Soil >... | reverse complement strand
TTCCCTATGCCTCCCGACCTTCCCCTCTTTCCTCCTACGTTGTTTTCGGGGGAGGGATAGGGTGCTTTCTCGATTGATCGCGGCGCCCCCTTTCTTTCCCTTCCCCTGAGCTTCCGGGAGTCGAAACGCCGGTCCTCTTTTTTTTACCCTGAGGATGTAGAGGGGGCCCCGAAGGAGGACGCTTCCCTCAGATTATTCTTCCCTTTTCAGACACCTCACCCGGATGACTCCTTTTTCTTCTTTTTTTGCACCATGGAGGTATTAGCGAGCGCCCCTTCGGATGCAGAAGCTGATCAAGTTTCTCCCCCTAGCCCCTTCCCGACACCGCGCCTTTCCCTTCCTCCGAGCCCCGATCTTCATTTTTTTCTCCGTACCAGAGCCAACGATCCTTTCCCTCGAAGAGAGCCCCTCCCCCTCTCTTTCCTATAGGAGAGGAGTTAGCTTTGAGTATAACAGGCCTTTTTCCCCCTCCCGAGGCGGGTTATAAAGCTGAGAGTTTGCTCCCACGATTCTTCTTTCCTCTCGTACAGCTTCTCTCTCTCTTCCAGAAAGGATCTTGTAAACAACGGCCCCCTTTCCCTACGCCCTTCAGCGTCCCTTTCAATCAATCGTTTCTCCGTGGGATCGCCTGTTTTTTTTCTGTCGTTTTTCTCGGAGGGCCGTTTTAAATTCATGCGTCCTCCTGAGAAAGAAATCCCCCCCCTTTCCCTCTCGCCCCTCCATCGGTCCGCGGTGACACGGTCCCCTCCTCCTTTATAAGTCGACTTCTCTTTTTCTCTCAGATTTTCCTTCCCCCCTCGGGCATGCGTTATGCCTTATTTTTTATCCTAGGTCTCTAGTCGGATCCGCTTTCCCGCCCCCTTCTCGATCTCAAGCTTTTCCGCATCGCCTCATCACGGCCCCCCCCCCTCGACGACGACGGCGCGACGGAGCTTCTCTTTCGTGATCAAGGTTTTTTTACCCCCCTTACTTGCCCATTCCCCTCTCTCTTCCGTTTCCCCAGCGAATGAAGGGGCCTTTCGTCACCGCCCCCGCCCTTCCCCCTCACGCGGTTCCTCTCTTCCCCTTCGGTCTTCTTTAATTCTCGGCGGCTCGTGCTGGCCCGTTCCCTTCTCTCGGTCCCGCGGCGGCTTGTCCCTGTCAAGGTTTTCGGTACTACCGGAAGCGTGGTTCCTCTTTTCCAGGAATGGGACTCTTTCCTTTTTCTTCCCAAACCTCCTGTATATACGGATGTACCCTTTTTTCTCCCCGATGGTGATGGATGCGAGGTTTCTCCCCAGACATCTCTCTCTTTTCTTTGATTCAGTTCTTTCTCCTCTCCCTCCTATCTCAATCCCACCCCCCACAAAACTCCTGTCGATCGTGGGGAGGACGTCATTTTTCTCTCCCTCCCCTTTTCCCAATTTTTTGCCCCTCCTCACTTTTACCGGGAACCCCACGTCTCCGCACCCGCGAAAGCTCAACCTTTTTTTCTTCCCTCACCGTGACGGCTTTTCTCCTGGGACAGAAGAATCCCTCCTCCGCAAGGAAAGGCAAAAGAGAAGCATTCCTCTTTTCAGTAAGGGATTTTCTTCTTCTCTCCCTTCCATTTTCTTAGGGGTGAGAATTTTTATCCTTTCATAGAGAGATGGGATAATTTCTTTCCCTGTTTAAGTTCCTCCTTAGACCTTCTTTCTTCAGTCGTTGTCCGGACGAGTAGAGAGCGTTTTGCTTCTCCTTCTCGATGGAGAATAATGTCCCCCCCTTCCCTCAAGAGAAGGATCCTTTCCCGAGTCCCCTCCTTCCCTTCTTCCCTCCCTTCCCCCTCGCATTCACGCGTTTTTTGCCTCTCCGGGAGGATAGAGCGATCGCGTCTTTCCCTCGGGACCCTTTGTGAGGATGCCGCCGCCTTCCTTCTACGGGAGGATGGAGCTCCTGACTGCCTTCCTTCATTTCTCTCCCTTTCCTCTTTCACGGATAAGGATCTCCTTCGGGGTCCTCCTTCGCCCAATGTCCTCTTTTCCTCTTCAGTGTCGACCTGCATCCTGTTTCCCTTTTTTTTCCTTCCTCAATAAGAGCGCGGATCACGACTCCTTTTCCTCCTCTTAACGCGAATCTTTTCCCTAGGTTGAGTCTTCTCTTTGATGCCTCTCCCCAAAGAAGAGCAGATAGTGCCTTTTCCGGTGAAGGGGGCTCCCTTTCCCCTCCTCTCGTCTGCCTTCCTTGCCTTTTTCACGACATGAAGATCGGGATCGTCTCTTTTCCTCGGGAGCGGGGCGTCCTGGCGCGGGTGTTCCCTCTCTTATAAGAGTAGGAATCGCCGTGCTTCCTTCTTTTCCCCTGTGAAAAAACGACGTTCGAGTACTTTTTTGCTTTTGCTCTTCTTCTGCAACGCTGCTGCCGTTACGCGGCCCCCCCCCCTCTCTTGTAAGCGATCGGCGCCGGATTTCTCCCCCCCCTGCGGGAGTGAAGACTCGCTTTTTCCCCCTCTCCCGACTACTCCCTCTATCAAGAGCGAAAGGACGGCCACCCTCCTCTCCGATATCTTCTCTTTTCACCTCCTTTCCCCCCTGAGATATCGCTCGGGGGCTTTTCTTTTTGCCTCCTCGCTTGATCTCTTCTCCTTCTTCGCGGTCTCGCCTCTCTCGTATTCACGACCTTTTCCCGGCCTTCCCTCTTCTGTAAAAGAGTTTCTTGCCGAATTAGTTTTCAGCAGTCTTTTTCTTCCCTTCCCAGTCCACATTAACCCGGGTTTTCGCTCCGTAGCGTCTCTTTTTTAAAAATGAGGTATTCGTCTCTACGTTCTTCCCTTCTCTTCTGACACTCTCCCCAGGTGACCGACCCGCCCTCCCGACTATTTCTTACCGAGACGAGCCTCTCTCTCCCCCTAGAAGAAGAAGTACCAGCGTCTCCTTCCTCCCTTTTCGAAGTTTTCGAACTTCAGGTACGTTTTCTCCACTATAGGAATAGGGATTCCCCCATCACTGTAATCTCTTCCTCCAACGGTTATTTTTCCCTCTTCTTAGAAAGCTCTTCCTTTCGCAGTTTCGTTCCTTTTCCTTCATTTTTTCCACAACGGATGCAGGTCGACACTTCCCTTCATGGGTCGGCGCAATCCATCGTTCTTCTTTCTCCCCATGAGAAGTGAAGATTCGGGTTGGTCTTTTTTTTTTTCTTTCCGGTCAATGTAACTCTTTCTTTTTTTCCGTGCGAAAGCCAGCCTCTCTCCTTCTGGAAATCCGTCCCCCTTTTCCCGGTGACAAGGAGATAACTCCTTTCCCCCTCCGCTTGAGCTCAACAGGCGCAGTTCCCCCCCACAGAGTGGATGAGTTATGATCTCCCCGTTCTCCCTGGTTTCTCCTTCTGCTCCGCCTCTTGAGAAAACTGAGGTCTTCTCCCCGTAGCCTTCCTCCTTGCCAGTAATAAAGGATCTCCCCCTTCCTACGTCCGGCAGGCGCGAATTCTCCCTCCCCCCCCTACGAGTTAGATGCTAAACGTTTTGTTTTAAAGTTAATGCCCTCTCTTATTCAGTGTGCATCTTTTTTTCCTTTTCTTCCGTCGTAAAAGAACATTCAACTCCCCCCCTCCTGGTTCTCGAGAAGAGGGCCCCTTCCTCGATCGTGTTGTCTTTTCCCGTGCGAGGATTCCGTTATCCCCTTCGGAGTAGAAAGAAAGGCTTTCCTTGGTACTCCTTTTCCCTCTATGAGAGTTCGCGGGAGGGCTTCCTTTTTCTTTGGTTACAGGGGAGCCCGGCTCTCCCCCCCCTGCAGAAGGATGTATAATCGGATGACTTCCGATTTTCTTTTCTGATTTTGACTTTTCCTTCTAGGTCTACAGAAACATCTCTCTTTTTTCCCCCCTTTCTTTTCTTTCTAGGTTATGTAGGATTGGACTGGAGATCCCTTTTTTGGAATGAGATAGTGGAGGAGACCTCTTTTCCCCTTTTTTTATTGACTTACGAACTTTCCCCCCCCCTGAATAGTCCCCATTCTTTTTCCCTCTTTACGGTAGGACCTACCGCCGTTATTGTTTTTTTTTTTTTTTTTTTTCCCGCGAATCTCAACGGAAATCCGCGCTTTTTCTTCAGGTCCCCCCCCCTGTCTGCGGACTCCCCTCTTTTCGCGAGGAACCGGCGTGATGAGCTTACTCTTTTTTTTTTTTGGTTTCTTTTCGCGGTCGCAAGGACCATTAATGATCTGTCTTTTCTTTACCTTTTTTTTTCTGTGTTCCTCACCTTTGAGCACGAAACGCGTCGTGTCCCTTTCCTTCCCCCTCGGCAGTAGTCGAGAGGGTTTTGCTCTAGTGATGAGGCGAATGACGTCTCTTCTTTCTCCTCCTTTCCCCCTAAGTTTCCCCTCTCTTCTCCGCCCTGAGAGACAGGCTACGTCTTCCTACTCCTTTTTCCTCCCGCATGAAACGCAGGTGGTGTCCTTTTTTTTTTTTTCCCCCCCTCGGATGTATAGAATCGTGTGTCCCCCCTCTTCCTGCCGTGTTTTTCCAGCCGGATGGGGAGCCGTGTCCTCCTCTTTTCCCTCACGGAAGCCGCGGACGTTCCATCTTTTCTCAGAAGAAAAAATACAATCCTCCCTTCTTCTCCTTTCCACTTCTCTTTTCACTTTCTGGACCATTTCTCTACCCCTTCCCTTCGTGCTGGATTTCCTTGTGAGGGACAAGCTGTCTTTCTCAAGCTGGACGATACACGACTCTTTCCCTTTCTTCCCCTCCTAGCTTGGCCCCCCCCCTCCGGTCGTCTGATGAAGGTGTGACTCAAGCAACGCCCTCTTCCTTTTTTTTTCCCTGCCTTTCCTTTGGCGTTTTCTTGCTCTGGCGCGGCATTTTTTGGGACGGCGCTTTTTTTCGTCCCTCCCTTTTCCCGAATTTCCTCTTCGTGCTAGTCGAGGTCGTCCGTTTTTTTCTTTCCGGGGAGCGTACTTTTTCTTTTGAGGGTGGGGGCTTCCCTCTTTTTCATTTTTTCACGACTTTTTCTCTCCTCTGAGATCGGCGTAATCTCCCTTTGCCCCCAGCCGTTAACGCTCTTTGGTGAGGTGATGAAGGCGATATGTTCCCTTTTTTTTTTTTAAGCTTCCTCTCCCTGACCTTTCTTACTCTTCTGCGCTGGACGGCGTTCGCCTCCTGTTTTTCTTCCTTTTACGACGACGCGAGACCTCGAGCGCCTGCCCTTTTTTTTTTTTCTCCTTTTTCCAAAACGAGCCCGACACAGAGCCCTCAAGAAGAAGAAGGGAGCTTTTTTTTTTTTTGATCTCTTCTTGTTCTTGGCTCGGGTGCCGCCTTGCTCTCTTTTGCTAGCGGCGAAGGCGCTCGCTTTTTTTTTTCTTCCCCTATCACGCGCGAGTTCACCCTCTTTTTTTTCCCCCTCTTCAGTCTCCCCTTTTTAAAAGAGGATGTCGTTTTTTTTCCTTTCCCTTTCTTAGAGTAGACCGGCCCTCCTCCTCTTTAAACCCGCCATTCCCTTCAGCAGAAGTAGCTTCTTGTGGGTAAAAATGAGGTATCCCTCCTCTCCCCCCCCTCTAGAGAAAGGAGGCTTTTTTATGCTTTTTTTTTTTCTTCAGGCGAGCTTCTTAAGACCACCACCCTCTTTCTCGCCTTTTCTCCCACACTTGCTACCTCGACGAGCCCGCTCCTCCTTTCCCCCCCACCCAGGAGAAGCCCCCGTCTTCCTTCTCTGCAACGTCTGATGAAGACAGAGCCGCGCATTATTCCCCCCCCTCGCAGGCACTATAGGGACCCCTTCTTTCGGCTTTCGTTCTCTTGGAATAACCTTCATCTCTGGGGTTTTTTTTCTGCGTGCCGCTCGGAGAAAAACAGTTTCCCCCTTTTTGCTTCTTCCGCTTATGGAGCACTTGTCTCCCTTCTTTTCGGGGCTTGTTCACACCATTTTTGCAGTAGTCACGGCCATAACGAAGGAATGTGTCGCTCCCTCTCCTTCTTTGCTAGATGGAGCAGTGAAGCCTTTTTTTTTTTTCTTCTTTGTTTTTTTTTTTTTCTGTCACTTCCTAGGCTAGTCCGTTCGGCTCAGCCAGACACGTCGGCCTGCCCCCTCCTGCTTCATCCGAACCATGCCCATCGGTCCGTGCTTTTTTCTCTTCTTTTAAGTTCTCTTCTTTCCATCCCTCTGCGTCCCCCGGCGCCGTACGACCCACTCTTCTTTTTTTTTCTTCCACTCAGGGAGGGAAGTCGACTTTCTTTTTCCCCTTTCTGAACCGCGCTTTAGAGTCACAGATTAGCCATAGGATTCTTTCTTCGATCGCCATGATCTTTCCCAGCAAGTCCCTTTCCTTCTCCTCATCAAAGAGCGCAGCCCCCCCCTTCTTTTCTATTTTTCTTCTCCGAATGGAAGATCACGAGGCGTTCCTTTTCTTGTGTCGTTTCCTCCCCAGGTCACCTTCTCCATCCCTATCGCTCCGTGCAGCTCATGAAGGTTTTTGTAACCGCCCCCTGCAAGGTGAGTCCCTTCCTTGGTTCTCTCTCCTTTCCCTTGACGGACGGGGCCGTTTCCCCTTAGTCTCTCGTTCGGCTGTGATTGTCCCGTGCAGAGGATTTCCCGTGGCCTTTTTTTCCCCATCTTCAGGCCGTCGCCCCGTCCCCTTTTTTCGGTTAAGAACTCTTGATCGTTAGAGGGGCTTCGGCCTGGGGAATTGTTCCTGTTCTCCCTTTTCCACTTCAGCCTCTTGCAAAAAAATTGGCCGACGGCTGTATTTTCTATATAGGAGGAAGGTATACTAAAGTGCCTTTCCCTGGTGATGGGAGTATTCTTTCTTCCGACGTTTCCTACAGACCCATCCCTCTCTTTTAAAATCCCTTTTTTTTCTTTTCTTTTTATCTTCTCTCTTTCCCCTTAATGAAGATCCTCCATCCCATCACCTCTTTTTTTCTCTTTTCATTTCTATATAGAAGAAGGAGGGCCATTTGTTTCCCCCTTCTTTTTTTTTCCCCCCCTTGAAGAGTCCCCCGCTCTCCGCTCAACGCGTTCCGGTAGTACCTCCTCCGTTCTTTTCCCTCCTCTTGCGAGAATATCCACGGAATCTCGCAGGGCAAGAAAGAGCCGCCCTTTTTCCTCCCGTCTTCTTTCTCCATCGTCAGGATTTCCCCTCGTGATGAGCGGACTCCCCATCTCTCCTGTATTCCCTCCCCCCCGGTAGCCAGGCCCTCCTTTTTTCCCTTCTCGGGGGATAAGGTGAACTGGTAGGTCCCCCTCCCTTCTGCAAGAACGCGTCCTTTGCTTTCAGCGGCTAAGTAGCGCCGGCCTTTCCTTTTTTATTTTTCTCCGTCTCGTGATGAAGGAGAAGCGCCTTTCTCCTCTTTTTCTCTTCAAGTAATTGAGCATCCATAAGGTCCTTCTGATCCGACGTCTGAACGTTTGTCCTTCCGCCGGCGTGTTAATACGTCCATCCCGTCCTTCTCTTTTTTCTTTCTTACGTCCGAATGGGGAGCTCAAGTGTTTCCTCCTTCTCTCCTCGAGAGGGATCTACGATGTCACCGAGGACCTCTTTTCTTTTTCTTCCTCCTATGTTTATCTCGAAGCTGGTTTTTTTCTCCTGCACGGAAGAAGCATGGAAGTACACTTCGGTCCCCTCCTCCCCCCATAACAATTCCGCCCCCCCTCCCTTTTTCCTTTTCTCCCAGTAGAGGGGATCCTTGCTCACCGCGGCTTTCTGCCGTGTGAGACCCTGCATCCTTTTTCTTTTCCTCCCCTTCTCTTTTTCTTCCCTGACGCAAGAATTTCTATCCCCTTCCCTCATACTGCCGCTTTTGTGCTAAGATCCTTCCAAGAGAAGATGGGCGCACCCCCCCCTTTTTTTTGTTGAGGAGGCGATGACGGTTTTTTTCCCCCTCCCCGAGAAAGCAGAGCAGATCTTCTTCCTTTTTTTTTTTTTCTTTCCGTGGTATTAGTTCTTGAGGGGGGTTTCCTTTCCTGTCTGGTGAATAGACGCGCGTGTTTTTCCTCTTAGTAGCTTTACCGAAATGAAGATCGGGCTCTCTCTTCTTTCGTTGCGTTTTGTCGGGAGCGGGTCATTTCCGGGAGCGGTTTTCTCCTTTCCTCTCTCCTTATCATCTCAGAGCTCTCCTTTCTTCGCGAGGAGATAGGCAGAATTCCTCATGTTGTGTCCCCCCCTCCTGTTCACGGTGACGTCGCGAAGGAGCAGCCTGTTTTTTTTCCTTCTCCTCCTGTAACAGGAACTCTCTTCCTTCTCTGCCTACTTCGGCCCCTCTCAACCTTTTACGCGATAGGCGCCTCGGCTTTTCTTTTCCTCCTCCCTGCGGTCGTGAAGACTCGCGCGTGATAGGACGAAGCGAGAACCTCTTCCTCTCCTAGAAAGCGCGCCATGTTTGAACCCGTCTGCCCTCCCGAGAAGATTCTCTTTTTTCTTGTTTTTTTCGAGAGATGATAGGCTCGGTTTTTTTTTTGTTTTCCTCCCCTTTTGCGGATTTGCTCGCGTCCTCCTCTTTTTCTCAGGGTCTTGAGACTCTCGCGTCTTACGCAAGCCCTTGAGTCTCCCCCTTTTTTCTTTCTCTCTCGTAGTAAAATCTTCTTTCCCTTTTCTTGGCCGAAGGATTTTCCCCCTTAAGCCGCGTTGAAGGGGAACTTCTTTCAGCACCCATATGCTTTTCCTTCGCGAATCCCTCTTTTAACGGAGGGGTTCCCTTCCTTTTCCTTTCCGAGAGACATCGCGAGACTTTCCTCTGCCGACGTGATCCCGGTGATTCTTCCGACACCCCCCCCCCTCATCCGCCCGAGAAAGAAGAGCAGCCACTCCTCCCTTTCTCTCCCGATCTTAATGTCCTTCCCCTCCCCCTCTAAGACCGTCCCTCACGTCGTCTTCAGATGCCAAGAACTATCTCCTCCCCCCTCTCCCCCTTAAAAGTCATTGCCCTTTTCTCTTCCCTTCGTTCGAGTGGCGAGTTCCCTTACTAGCATCCGCCACCCGGGGGGGCGGAAAAGCATGAGATTCCTCCCCCTCTTCCCAAGACGCGACGAGTCGTGATCTTCCCCCTCTTTCTTCAGGTAGAACAGACCGGCCCACCTCTGCTGCGGTCGAAGGGAATAAAAGCCTTCCCTTTTTTTCCGCAATCCATAGTTTATCCCTTTGCCTTTTTTTCCCTTTTTCTCTTCCCTGGGGCGATGGTCTTTTTTCCTAGCAGGTCAATGGAACTTACTTCCCCCTTTTTTTCCCCTCCCCGCCAGCCAGTATTCCCTTTTTCTTCTCTCTTCCGCACCTGCCACAGGTCCGCCCCGGTGACAGGAGATCCTAGCTTCTAAGTCGCTTTCGACCCCCCCCCTTCTCCCAGGCGCAGTACTCCCCCCCTTTTTTTCTTCCTCTACCACTGCCCTTGCTGAGCCGGAGCCTGGTGGTCTTATAAGTCTATCCTCGCTTCCCCCCGGAGGGATCGCATGAGCAGATCGCCACTCTTCTCCTCTCTCGATTCTCAGTTAATACACGATCCTCTCTCTCCAACCCTCTCGACGACCCGGTCCGAACGGAGACGATGACTCTCCTCCCTTTCTCCCGGTGTCGTAATCGAAAACCGTTTTCCCCAGGTCCCCCTGATCCCATCTCCGATTCCAGTGAAAAAGCTCATGAAAGGTCTTCTTTCCCCTTTCTCACCGCAAAATGAAGGTGTTCCTTTTCATCACGCAGAGTAATACGCGCTTTTTCTTCCTTTCCAAGAGTTCCTTCCTATCCTTCTTCTTTTTTTTCTGCTCTTTTCCGGGAGATTCTAGGCAGCGGAGGTCCTCTCCCCTTTTCCCTTCATTCGAGTTTCCACTTCTTCTTTCTCGTTCCGGGGAGGGCGTCCCAATGGGGACTTCCTTTTTCAGGGTCGCCCCCCTGCGCTTTGAAACCACTTTGCTCCTTCTTCTATATACTGTCTTGACGGTCTACTCCAAGATCCATCCCCGATTTTTTTTTTCTTTCCGAGCGTCCTACAGAAATGTTTCTTTCCCCTCCTCCTCCGTTGTTGTTGTCTCTCTCTTTTCTTTTCTCTTCCCCTTCCCCCCCATCCCCCTCACCTCGGGGGATGAGATTTTTTTCTTTCTTCATCCGCATATAAAGCCGGCTTCCTTCTCCTCTCCGGGCGACTAACCCCCACGGAAAGAGTCACCCTTCCCCTCCCGCGAACGATCAAACGCGTTTCCTTAGTACATCCGACGTGACGGGCGACGCAGCTGGTCCCGAGAATCTCCACTTCCCTTCCCCTTTCCATCACGAGAAGCACGCTCGTTCTCCCATTGCCCCCCGCCGATCAGGGAATGCACCCGTCCGATTTTCGTGACGAGTGATGAGAGGACCCTCTTTTTTTCGGGGAAGACTTCCTCTTCTCTCCCACATCCATCGATACGATGGGATCAGGTTCCTTTTCTTCCCTTTTGAGAAGAAAACTGAGCACGAACGCGGCGGGATGTCTTCCTTTCCCTACCGTCGCCGACGGACAGTTCTTTTCCCTTTTTTTGCTTACTGCTCGTGATGAAGGCGTAAGAATGATGAGAGTTTCTCACCCTTATATCATTGAGAGTACCCCTTTTTTTCCCTTCTCCTTCTTTCCGGGGACAGGAGAAGGCTCCCTTCTTTTCGTGTTCCCAAGGCAGAACGCAATGCCACGGTTTTTTCTTCTTCCTCCTTGGAGCGCAAGCGGATGTATCGAAGCGAATTCTAGAAGCGAGAGTTTATTTTCTCCTTTTCCTTTTTCCTTTGCGGATGCCAGAAGATTGGGGAGCCGTTTCGCCCCGTTGCTGGCTGGCGCCGAACCTTCCTAAGGAAGTTAAATTGACCGGCACTTCCCCCTCCATCCGCCCGAAGCTTTCCCCCGCTCTTTCGAGAACACCTGCTTTTTTTTCCTCTTTTTAAACTTTCTTCGAGAACAATGCCTCTTGATGGCCGTTTTTTGACAAGCCTCTTTCCTGCGCGACAGAAGCTCCTCTCCGACCCCCTCGCTTGTGTCGCCGAGGTTTTCTCGCAACCCCACGCGTCTCTTGGGTCCCCCCCTCGGTGCTGCCTCCCTTTCCTTCGAGCCGATAGTGCCCGATCTCCTTTGAAGGGGCGCTCTTACGCTTCTTTTTCTTCGGCGACGTGGCTTGTTTTTTCGCGGATGACTCTTCTGTCGCGGTAGGCTTTTTTTTTCGTGCTCGGGGAGGTACTGGGCTCTTGTGGGGGCGGAAAGAAGCGTCGGCATAGCCGTTTCTCTCCCCTCTATCGGCGAATAAATCATGGTGCCCCCTCCGTTCACGCGTACGTCGCTCCAACATCCCCCCCTTTCCCACCCCCTCCCTTGTCCTCATCACCTTATTCCCTAGGTTCTTTTTGATCGTAAATCTGCC
>Ga0179593_1661716_pt1 | contig 11314 bp, 14 predicted proteins | sample CZODoug2_1_08_16_FD_185931 | JGI IMG/M metagenome (GOLD analysis project Ga0179593, IMG submission 185931) | Vadose zone soil fungal communities from Angelo Coast Range Reserve, California, USA - CZODoug2_1_08_16fungal (PacBio error correction) | ecosystem: Environmental > Terrestrial > Soil >... | reverse complement strand
TCTTTTTTTGCCAATTATCGGTTCGAAGATCGGTTTTCTCTCCGCTCGTCGGCTGGAGAAGTTCTTTTTTCCATTGCCAGGGGCGCGGGTTTTTGTTGGCCTCCTGTCACTTCCTTTCATTCCCTCCCTGTTCCGGATTCCAACTTTCGCCATTCATTCTTCGCGCTTGGTTTCAGAGTCCCTTTTTTCTTTTCTTTCAAAAAAAGTAGGCCCCTTCTCACCGTCTATTTTTTTCCTAGCTCAGACTGAAAACCCTTCCCCGCTGGGCGTGCCGCAAGCGTTTTTTTCTCCTTTTTAGGCTTCGGGTCGGTGCCACGATTCGTTTTAGTGATGCGTCCGAGTCGTCTCCTCTCTTTTTTTTCATTAGTGCTACTTTTTTCCTCACCCCTGTCGGACCTATTTCTCATTTCCCTCGTCAACGCGTTGATGAGTGCTCCTTTCACTTGTGCTGTTATATGATTTCCCTCTTCCTCCTCGTTGTCCCACTTTTCTTTCCTCATTGGCAGCAAAGCTCGGCCTTTAGCGAAGTTTTTTTTTCAATTCAAGCGGTCCTTTCCCCAACCCCCCCCCCCCCTCGAAGTGGCCATTTCAGCATGCCATAAAATTTCGACCCTTTTGACACTAAGACTCTCGATTATCTTGACCTCCTCTGGAATTTTTTCTTCATGGGAGGAAACAGTCGTCTGCCTGGTTCAAGAAGGGCCTTTTTTTTTTATCCCCAACGTTTTCAGTCCACCCCATGCAAGAGCCCCCTCTGAAGTATGGACGTTTTTCACTAAAGAATGGACTTGGTATGATCCCCTCCTCGAGTAATTTCCTAGCAAAGGTTTGGGAAATACCAGCCCTTTAAACGACCTTCCCCTGTTTCACTAATTTCGCCGATTTCCCTTGGCTTAGTAGAGGAGCACCCCCCCTTTTCATCAGAAGTTTTTTTTCTCGGAATCCCCCCTACGCCTCTCCAGCCACCTCTTGTAGCAATGCCTTACTCGACCAAACCCTCCCACCCCGCTAACACCCCAGGGACGTTCCTTCGCCTGTCGTAACTTCTCCCCTTTTTTTTTTCTAGCGGTAAATATTTCTTTTGCAGGGTGGATCTTTACCGCTTTCACACCTTCGTTTGTAGTCCTGTCACCCCGTTCAAGCTAATCCCAGATTTCCTTGATGCGCTCCAGCTTTTTTTCTTTCCTTTCCAGTGCTTATGGCCCTTTTTTTTGTCACGGATAGCAAATGACCCTTTTTAGCACTAATATTCCCCCCCCTGGGGGGGCCCCGGATGCGAAGGACAATTTTCCCCCGCAGGGGTAGGAAAGTCCCTAGGAATGGTGGCTTCTGAGGAAAAGACTTTCCCAGAAATAGATGCTTCTTTCCCCTCGCGTCACAAATTCCCCCTTTTCCTGATACAGGCGCATCTCGAAGAATTTCCTCTCTTCCAGCAGGCCTTTTTTCACCTACGATGACACTCACGCCAAAAGGCTTGTTTTTTCCTCTATTACGCCTTTTAAAATAGGGTATTTTTTTTTCGATTTGTTTACTCATACCTAAATATGGAATCTCCTCTTTGATACTTTTTATTTAAGGCCTTTTAGTCCTTAGGCTGATTTCTCCTTGGCCAAGTTCCTTGTTTGAAAGAGGTTTTAGACCCTTGTTTTGGGTCACCCTTTTCTTCCTCCCAAGTTTTTCTTCCTTCCCCCCCAGCCCGATCGAAGGAGAATTACCTATAGATGCTCTTTTTGGGTCGGGATCTCCTGCTCATCCTCCTTCGTTTGCAAGGGCCTTCCCCCTCTCGTTTTTCTCTTGGCGCTGGTCTTTCCCCCGCGAAAAGCCCCTTTCCCATGATCTCCTTCCCCAATCTTTGCCCAAAACCTTCAATCAGTTCTCTTTTCTCGAATAGGGGGGGGGGGTTTTAGATTGTTAGTGATTTTTTTTGAACTTAATTGGAGACCTCTAAGTCTTTTTGTGATTTTTTGGACAATTGTACCCCCTCACAGATCCCAAGAAGCTCGTCCTGCGGGGCGTTTAGCGAGGAGGATCGCCTTGGGACGACGAAAGCCCCTCCCGAAAGCCCTTTCCTCACCTCTCTTCCGTCTTCCACCTGTCCCCTTCTCTTCTTCCGATTTTTAATTACCTCTCCTCTTGCTTACTTCCCCCTTTACCCCTTGCCCCATACCCCCCTTTCTCTCTGATTTTCTTCGAATGCTCTGGCGTAGTTTGGAAATGGCCCCTCCCTTTTTTTCAGTCAAGGTCCTGGATCTTTTTTCAAACCAATTTTTTCGTGCCCCTCTTACTTTCCACCTACATCATTCCTCAACGTTCCTGACTCGCACGGAAACCCCAGCTCCCCCCCTGGCCCCTTTATCTATGCGGTCCCCCCGTAAAAAGGCTCCGATGGTCTGGCGCGGATCTTTTCCCCCAAAGACCAACCGGTGGGCGCTTTTTCATTTACGTCTCAGCTCTCCCCCTAGAGCGGGGGCTTTTTTCATTTCTGGGCCCCCCTGGAGGAGTAGGAGTTTGCGCCTCTTTTTCTTTTTTCGAAAAGAACTCTTTCAGGCCACCCGTGGTGAGGTCTGTTTGATAGAACTGCATTCTTTTCGGGTAAGACCCTTTCTCAAGTGTAAGGCTCTTACCAGGCTCACTTTTCTCTTATTTTCCCGTGCATTTTTTAGGTTTCAGTGATCTCTCCACCAGGAAATCCTCAAGGAGCAAGAGATGGTCTTTCCTCCCCTTCAGATGGCATTCGTCATGAGAGTCTTGCCAGGAAAGGCTCTTTTCTTTTTTTTCCCGAAAGACTTTTTTCGGGTTTTCCCTTTCCTTCGGAGAGAAAGATCGTTCCGCGGCTTTCCGAAATAGTTAAAGAGCCTCCTCCTTGTTTTCTAGTGAAGGAAAGAGAGAGTTTGGAAGGGGGATTTTTCCTTGTTCCAGAGTGTTGCCGGGGGTTTCTTTTGGGAAGGTTTGAAATATGGCATTTCCCTCTGGTGTGAATGGGCTCAAGGTATGTGCTCTAAGACGGAACTTTCGATTTGTATAATCCTTTTTTTAAACTAGTATTCGGTTTTTCCATGGAGGCGATTTCTTTTTTGGGGCTGTTTCTTTTGAACTACCGCCGCCATTTTTTCGGAGATTAACTCTGGGGGCGATGCGATTCTCTTGCAAGACGTCCCTGGCGCTGGCGTGGTCTTCCATTTTTCTCTTGAGGCAACTTTCTGAAAAATTGAGTTGGCTTAAGCCCTCACACCTCTTTCCCCTAGAGATGCCCCTATTCATCGATTTATCCTGGTCGAGGACCATTTATGGCATGAGGATCCTTCTCTAATTGGGTTTTTCCTCTTCCGCGTTGCTTTATCTGAAGCCCCCGCCTCGCTTTCGCTTTTTTGAAAGAAGTTGCCCTTTTTCGCGTTTTACCCTTTCCATCACTATTCCCGCAAAACGGGTCCGGCACTCCTCAGCCACACGCCGCCCTTTTTTTTTTTTGATTTTACTCGTCTTCCTCGGTCCTAGCTTTTTTGGGCTTAAGAGAAAGTTATTTTTTTTTCACACATTCAAGATCCTTTCCGAAGAGTGGGACGCCTCCTCTTCTAGGTGGCTTCCTCCCCGAAGGCGGGGCCACTTGCCCGACTTGAGGGAGCTGAGGATTCTTCCAGATTGAGATTTTTTCTCTTGGTTTTTCCTTTTTCACCTTCTTCTCCCCTCCGGTGAAGTGTCCCCCCTCGGGGGCAGACCCCGGTGGTGAAATTTTCTATGCGTTCTTCCCTCCGACCCCACACGTCTTGCGCGCTCGTTAATGGCGAAAGGTGGAATCTCCTTTTCTTATACGGAGCAGCTTCTTCCCAACCCCCATCCCGTGTTGCCGATTCGACGACTTCAAGTGGAAAAGCACAGTTCTTTTATTGCTCTCGACGTCTTTTTTTGCGAGCTCGACTTTTGCCCTCGAGACGAAGTATCACTTCTTTCTATGAGCCAGCATACTACTATTTCTTTTTTGTGGTTGAGAGAGCTTTCTCTTCGCGACCCTTAGTTCCCCCCTTTTTTCTTGGTGCGCTGCTCGGAGGTGTCTTTTTTTCCCTCCCCCTTGCGGTCAATTGACAGGGCGAGGTTTCGATGTTGTTGGCCTCCTTTTTTATAAGCCCCATCCTTTTTTTTCCACCTTTCCCCCCCCCTTTTCTCGCGCGCTCTTGGTTCGGCGTCCCTCATTTTCCCCGGATTTGTAACCTTCCGTGATGTTTTGTCTTTTCAAGAGCTTGACCCTTTTCCTGGGTTGAACCCCCCCCCCCCTCCCCTCTTCGCCGCAAGCGGAGCTCTGTTAGGTTTTTTTCCTTCGATGGTCACGCCACCCTTTTTCGTGATTTTCTTCTCGGCCGATCTCGTCTGGTTAAGGCCTTTTTGAACTGCTTTTTCTTTGGACGCTTCACGACCCGCTTTCCCCCTCCGTTGCTGCGTGTGTTCTTTTTTTTTACCCGGGTGCTTTTTGACGAAATTTTCCTTTTTTTTCCTACGCCTTTCAGCCCCCCCCCTCCTAAAAGGAGGCCGGATTTCTTTCCTTTTTACCGAAGTAAAGTCCCCTTTCCATGAGTCCCCCAATCCACGTCCTTTCCTCCAGAATGCCATAAACTTTTCTTTCCCCCAATCGTGATCGACCTCTCTTTCTTTTGAACTTCCTCTCAGTCGTTGGTGCTTTCCACCAGCCGCCTTGGCATACCAAGTTCCCTCTAGTCTTCCACTTTTTTTCAATGAACCTTTTCGGACGCTCGTCTTTTTTTCTTGGGACCGCTCCCCCTTTACCCGCCTCAATGGCCCTTTCGTTCAATCCCTCCCCCGCGCCCTCCGATCCGAATGCCGATTTGGAACGTCCCCGCTGAATCAGCCTGTGCAGCGGATCACCCCCCTTCCCCGCCTTCGCCAGCCCTTTTCCTTTTTCATGACATAGAGTCTTTTCCCCCACGACCAACCTCCCCCCCCCCGCTACACTCCCCTTTCCCGGACAGATCTCCTTTTTTTCCCTCCCCGGAGGAGGATTCCCTATTTCGGCCCTTTTTTTTTTTCGTTGATTCCTTTTTTAACAAAAATCCTTTTGTCATTCAACCGTTTTTTTTCTCCCCAGATGCCTGATTCCGGTAGATGCTCTTCCTCGCGTGCTCTTGCTCAGGTCCCTTTCTTTCTTTCTAAAGGAGAGCCCCTGAAAAACACTTTCCCTCATATCCCATAGCTGGGTAAAGGATGCGCCGGCCCCCCCAACGCTTTTCTTCGGGTCAATTCTTCCCCCCTGATTCGGCAAACCCCCCCCGAATCAGATGCGTCTTTTTTCAAATCGTTAAAACCCCTTCTTTTTGTCATGAGAAGATCTCCCTACCCTTATCATCTTCTTCGAATGAGAAACTACTTTCAAGCCGACCAACCGTTTCATTCGGGGTTTTTTCCAGAGAAAGGCTCTCGGAAGGGGGACTCCTGTGCAATAGATCCAGTACTGGAAGAGACCCTGAAGAATTCCTGATGGTTTTCCCCCACCCCCTCCCTGTTCGCCTGGGGTGCTTTAGACTTGCTTTTCACCAGGAGTGTCTTTTTGCCCCCCACTTGGTTTTCCCCATCTTAGCCTTTCTAGTTGGGTTTTTCTCCGAAAGATCGCTCTCTCTCAATTTCTTGGTTTTTCTTTGGATCAGAATAGGGTTCCCTAATTCGGCTTTTGAGCAAGACGCCTTCTCCTTTAGCCTGGTCTGCCCCCGACTCCTCTGGAACGGATCTCCTTTTTCCCAGGGCAAAAAAGTTCTCTCTCTTGGAGAATCATCCTTTTTTTTTTTCTCTTGATATGGATTCTTTTTTCCTTTCCTTGCGAGCATTCCCTGAGTTGGGGGCAGCTTCCCCCCTCCAAAGACCCCCCCCCCGACGCTCGGCCGTTTGTGCCGTTTTTTTTTTTCTCAGAAGGAGGATTTTTTGTCTATCCCGCCCCGCCCCCTCCGAGCTTTTTTCGGTCGTGCTTATGGCTTGGCCCTTTCCACACTGGGATTTTCTGCAGAGGGGGCAAAACAAGGTTTTTCAACCGTTGGTCCCTTCTGGAACTTGTTCAATTCTACATTTTCCACGGACCTTCTCCCTTTCCGGACAAACCAGTTTCTCCCCCCAATGTCGCCTTCCCTACTTTATCTATGTAACAAATCGTCCTCTTCGCCCTATGGTATGGAGCGTTTTTTTCCCCAAGACCAAGGTTTTGGCTGTACATCCTTTGTCTCTTTTCCTGATGGAGAGTCTTTTTCGTCCTCTTTTTTTACCCATCTTTGGAAGATTTTTTTCCCCTCTTGGCCTCGAATCGCCTTGGAGGACTTCTTTGGTGGTGCTTTTTCTCTTTTTTGCCTCCACCCTGCATGATGCCACGGTCCTGTCCTTTTTTTGGAATGTGGGGAAGGCGAATACTTTTTCCCCGGATATATTTTCCCTTTCGGTTTCTCTTGGTTGCATTCTCTCTTTTCTCCAAAAAAGGCCCTCACGTTTCACTGGAGCAATCTTCCTCTGGAGAGAATTTTTCAAGCATGAATCTGTTATTTCTCTCCTTTCGGTTGTAAGGGACTATCCTCCTTGTGTTTTCATCTCTGTAGACTATCTACCCTGCAGACTTCCTTTCCTTTAACGATCCTAATACTTCTTCAGACACCCCTTCCTTCTCTTCCCTCCCTTTTTTTCGTTAGCGGTTGTGGGTCGTGGGTCCTGTTTTCCTTCCCTTGCTGCCGGTGGCTGTCTCTTTTCTGTGGACTTTCTCGGCACGCCGCTGTGCTTCTACTGACCCTTTTTCCCTTCCTCACTATTTTTTGATCCTTTTCTCTCCTGTTTTCGTCCTTGAAATCCCTCCCTCCCTTCCGGAGGAGAACTTTTTTTTTTGATACAGGGTCTTACTGCAGAACGGACGTGGTTTTTCGGGGTGTGCTCAGGTTGTTTGCGGAACTTGATGCCCCAGGCCTTGCTTTTCGCCCTCCACCCCCCACCCTTCCTTCGCATGTTCAAAGCTTTTTCCCTATTAGTATCTTTGTCGAGCTGACCAACCTTTTTATGGCCTGTCTGTCCATGTCCCCACCCCCTTTTTGGTTGAGGACTATTCTCCGGGAATTTACTTTTTTCTTCTCCCCGGCCTCGCCTTTTGCAATGTCTTTCCCTTGTTGCCGATGATCTTTTTTCCTTTTTTCAAATAAATATAACAGCATTCGGAAAATAAGCCCCCTAGCAAACCGTTTGAATCTTCCTTATCGGTTTCTTTTTTTCGGAAAGAGGTTGCCCGGAAACCCCCCCTTTATTTTCTTTCTACGACTTTTCTATCACGATTTTTTTTGTGACATTTTTTTTGAAAATGCCCCCTTCTTTTTTTTCTGAGCAAGCTCTCCGCTTGCTGTCTGGGGGATGGTTTTTCCTTCATTCCCAAATATGCCTTTTCCCCCCTTGCAAGGAGGCGGTCCCCATCTTTCGCTTTTTCTTTTTTCCCCCCTTTTTTTTCGAGTACTGGAGAAAGTTTTTTTCAAGATGGGGCTTATCCCGGCGGCAGTCTTCTTTTCCCCTTTTCCGATTGCCGTTTGTCTTGCTTTTTGATGCTCTCGTACGAGCCACTCTCCCTCCTTTAGACGAATTCCTTGCGGCGTCATGCGGCCAGCATTCTCCTTTTTTTTGTTGTTGATTAGATTGGTTGAATTCTTCCCCCTTCGCCTCGGGTTTTTTTTTTTTTTTCCCTAAGAGCATCATTGCCGTTCATTTTTTTCTCGCCACGCGCTGTGTGGCCTCCTTCCCCCTTCTCCCGGATAAGCCTTTGGTCATTTCTTAAATCGCTTTTTTTTCCTTTCCAGAGCGAAAGATTTTTTTCCCATCGTGATGTTTTGCAGCACCCTTCTTTCTGAGATGAAGTCCTCACCATCCCCGCCGGGAGCTCCCCCCCCTTTCTTTTCTATAAGCTCCTTAGGCTTTTTTGCACGATCGATGGTAACGCCATTCTTCTCGTCCGAGTCTTCCTTTTTCTCCGAGCTGGTTTCAGGCCTTTTTCTTTCTTGCATCTGCCTTCTTTCCTTGAGCACGACCGCCTTTTCTTTGTGTGGCTTATTGTTCCCCTTCCTTTTTTATATGATTTGACCCTCCCTGCGTCATAGCGCCCCCCCTTTGGCGAAAAGCAGGCCTCCTTCCTCGCGAAGAACCATCCCCTCTGTTCCTTACCCCAATAGATCCTTGGACATGGCAGAATGCCTTTTTTGGTCAGCTCTTTTTCCTAGGATTTCCTGATCTCGGTTTCCTTTTGGAACATCTCCTCTTTTCCCTTTAGGTGGTTTCTTTCTCATTACACATTCCAGGACTGTTGCAGTACCGTCGGGACTCACTTCTGAAAAGGCCCCAACGACATTTTCTTCCCGTTTTTAGTTCCCCCTTACTTTTTTTTCCCCGCGACAGGTTTATCAATGGCGTTCATTAAAAGACCCCGCTCCCCCCCCGCAAGGACTGATCCGAATGGCAGATGTTCTTTTCCTTAGGAGGGAGAACTTTTTTCTTCAATAAGTCAGAGGCGTTGCCCGTTTTTCCTTAAACTACCTTCTCCCTCCCCGCAATGGTCCCCTTAGTAGAATCACGACCACCAACTGCCAACCCCCTCCTTCCCCCCAGGCCGGACATTCCTCGTCACTGCTCCCAGGAGGAGCCTCTTCGGCCATTCGCTCTTTTTCAGAGATGTTTTTTCTCTCTTTACCACCTGCTGATAGTTCCTTCCTTTCCCCTGCGCTCCTCCCCTCTTCTTGTAGATGCGCTCCCTTTTCAGTTAAGTGAGGGGCTTTTTTTTTCGAGCAATGCAACTCTTTTTTCTCCTATTCCAAACTTTTTGGGGCCCCTTTTCCGGACAATTTCTCTGGTTCTGACCGTGCTCCTGTGTGCTTCCGGGGCCCCATCCTTTCTCTTTTTCGCCTGCACCTTTTCACTCTCCACGGGCCCTGTTCTTCCTTTTGAGCGATCTTTCCCTCTTCCAGCAGGCGCTTTTTTTCTTCCCCCCAAGATGCAATCCTCCCACCGGAGTGGTTTTTCTTCCGAGCCAGACAAGATTCCCTCTTTTTGAACGATTTGTTCAGACCTCTTTCCCTTCTATGGCCAGCTCCCCTTTTTTTTTTTTGTTGCCTGTTAAGGGAGAGCGAAGCTTTCTTATTCATGGATTGTCTTTTTTCAAAGTGACCTTGCGATTCTTTTTTTTTTTTTTTTTTCAGAGGTTGATACCCTCTTTTTTTAAACTATTCTCTTCCCCCAGTTTTTTGTTTTTTTCCAAGTGAATTCCCCAAGGAGGAGTCCCCCCTCGAACATAGGTACCCCTATCGCTCGGTTTTTGAGTCTTGGGAGAAATCTTTTTTTCCCCTCGGAACGACACAGCGCCTCTCGCGTCTTGATTTCTTTCTTTTTGTTGCCCCGCGATCCTAATTTCCCCTTATCGCAAGGAACTTTTCCCCCGAATAAATAGATAGCTTCTCCTCCGTTGTGGTTTTTTTTCTCGAGAGTGATTTGTTTTTGGCTTTTTTTCTGATCAGTGGCATCGGTTCTTTTTGGGGCAGACCCTCCCCCTTCCCAAGACGCGCTTTCTTTTTTTTTTCTGGGAGGGGTGGGCCTTTTTTTCTTTTTCGCACTATGGCTATACCCCTTTTTCACAAAGCCCAGAGCTTTTTCCCCCTTTCTTCGAATGCTCTTATCTTTTTAGGCACTTTCCCCTTTCTTTCAAGGCGAATTTTGTCCCCCCCCTTCTTCCACTAGTGAAAGAACTGTCTTTGGCAAAGGAGACATCCTCCTCCCCCCTCTCTCCTGAGTTTTCGACCCCCCTTTTCGTCCGTGCCATACGGGATAATCTTTTTCCCCCCCCCTGAACAGGAGATAAACTTTTTTGCGGTCCTTCCTCCCCCCAGACGGTTTTGATTTCTATTCGGTTTTTTTTTCTGGAGAGATTTTTTTCGATCTGTCATTCCTCTCCCCCGTGGAGGAGTTCTTTTTCCTCTTTGCAAGGCTTCCTCTCAGCGCGGCTTTGATGGAGTTGGCCGGAGAACGGCAGTATTTTCTCCCCGGGTTCCATTGTCCGGTTTCCCCCTTTCGGCGATTTCTATTCTTTCAAGCAGGAGGTTTCCTTTCTTCTCTTCTCAACCATTGCCCCCCTTTTTTTCACTGGAGCAAGGAGTTTTTTCTACTTACGGACTTTTTTCCTTTGGGATGACCTTCCCCTTTTACCGGCACGGTTGAAGGTAGACCCTTTGTTTTTTCTCAGCGGAGACCCCCTCTCGACCTGCTTTCCCTTTCCCCCCCCTCCACCGGAAATTTTTATCTTTTTTTTCAAGCGTTTTTTCTTTTTTGTACGTCATGGGTTGTCGTGAGCGGTTTTGGTTTTATCGGGTTGGTCGTGTGTTTTGGGATTTTTATACCATTTTGCTGGCGAAGGCGTCTTTCTCCTCCCGCGGAAAGCCTCGCTCTAATTGTTTCTAAATCTACCCTTTTTGCGGAACTTTCATTCTTTTCCTTTTTAATGGAGGTGTTGGGTTCCTCGGGCTTTTTTCTTGAAAAATACTCCTGTTGTTGAGGCGTCTTGATCGGGGACCAGGAGATTTTCCTCCACGGCCCGACTGCTCCTTCGCTGGCGTTGTTTTCATATGTTTGCAGAAGGTTCCCCTTCCTTCCGTGCTGCCCAGGCCTTTTTCCTTTTTCCTTCCAGACACCACTTCATAGAAGATGTTCAACTTTTCGTCTCCTCTCCCGAGGAGTACGATTGACAAAGCGTATGTCATTTCTCCCCTTACGATTATATGGTTTTCCTCATGACCGCGGGAAAATCTTTTCCGGCCGAGCTTTTCCCCTCTGGAAAGACCTTTTTTCGTTTCTCTCTCTCCCATTAGTCAAATCACCCCTATCCTGCAAGGAATAAGCCACCCCCTTCCCGCTTCCTCTTTTTTATTGCTCATCCTTTCTTTTGCGGCACTTTGACTTTTTTTCACCAGCTCGAGATTTCCCCTTTGCCCGCATCCCGTACCCCTTTGGCGTTTTGCCCCATCTTTTTTCCCTGCCCGAAGCAGAGATTTTTCTCCGCAGCGACTCTTGCTCTCCCTTTGGGGATGTTTCCCTTTTCCCTTCTTCCCAACATCTGACGTTTCTGCCAACCCTACGTTTTTTCAAAAATCTTCTTTTTTCTCCTGAAAACGTTTTTCTTCTGGCCGAAAGTTGGCCTCCCTCACCACCTTTCTCAGCTTTAAGGCGGGCCAACACAACTTTTTTTGCGATTGCCGCGCTTTCTTCCCCGCAAGTGATGTTCTTCTCTCCCTTCGCGCTCGACCCGATGCGTTGGTTTCTCAGA
>Ga0179593_1643536_pt1 | contig 11314 bp, 13 predicted proteins | sample CZODoug2_1_08_16_FD_185931 | JGI IMG/M metagenome (GOLD analysis project Ga0179593, IMG submission 185931) | Vadose zone soil fungal communities from Angelo Coast Range Reserve, California, USA - CZODoug2_1_08_16fungal (PacBio error correction) | ecosystem: Environmental > Terrestrial > Soil >... | reverse complement strand
CCCTATTTTTTTTCTAACTGTTAGAAGCTCTTTACCTGTCTTTTGGGTGCGACCTTTTGTCATGGACTTTTCCGTTCATTCCCGAAGCACCCTTGAGTCTAGTTCCGAGACGTGGTCAATGACGTTTAGCGATGATTCTCTCTCTGATTGAAGGGAACTCTTCCAGTTACGGGAGGAGTGATGGGCCAACTCTCTTTAGGTCCCCCCTCCCCTCCCCACCCCTGAAAATCTAACCACTGCCACACGGTTTATAAGCCCCACTGAAATTTTTGTGCAAACACCCTCCCCCTCCTCCCCCCCCCCCCCCCCCTCCTCTATTCGCTCCCATTGAGAGTGGTCGCTGAGACACTTTAGGTAGGGTCGGAATCTTTCGATTTTTCTAAGGGTCGTGGGTTCCGGGTGGTCTATGTCGGAGGCTAATTATTTTCCGTGTCGTCTCTGGGCATGGCCCTCTGCTTCGAACCTACTTTTTTCTCCAAGCCGCGACTTTGTCTTCCTTTCATTTTTTTTGCCATTTTTTCCAGAGAGATCTCTCCTTCGCGGCAGATAAAATGACACACCTTATTCCCACTATTCATCCATCGCATAGAATTTTTCAAGGAACCAAGATTGGAGAGTTTTTAAGTTTCCTGCTTCTGTTTCTATCGTTTCATACCTCTTCCTGTCATCTCCCTAACTCCCCAAAATATGCCCATTTCTACTTACTCTCCGTTTGTAACGTACTATGGACGTTTTATTCTTTTTTTTTTGGTTCCGTCGCAAATCTTAAATCGACTAAAAAATAGTGAACCTGATTCTCCATCCTGATCTTTTTTCCTTGCTTGATTCCCTCTTCTTCTCGCTTTTTTCTCCAAAATCCTTTTCATTTTTTTAAGGTGTTTAGCTCTTCCCCCCCTTCATCTAAAGTTGTCTTCGTGCCCCCCCACCCTTCGTACGCCTGAACTTTTTACTACATACTTTTTCCTCTGTTTGGGCGAGGTCCTTCCTTTGACTTCCGAGAACAACAGAACCAACATATGACATTAATTGCATTCCAACGGAGTCCAACGGAGTTCCCCTCCAAGTTTAGTTGCTCCTTTTTGTCGGGTTTTTTGCCAGTGTGAAGGCTTCGGATCTGTTCCTCCTCCCCTTTTTTTGGAGCGCCCCAACATAACCTCGAATATTTGATTGGTTTTCTTTTCCGAGCAACTTTATACTCTTCTTCCCTTTGGAGAATCCCGTCGCCTGGACAGAGTGGATTGAAGATCCGGAATTCACAGTTCCCCCCTCACTACCCTTCCCCTTTCAGGCACGAATTTCTTCTTTCCTACCTCCTTTTTGTTCATATGAATTTCCATTCTTTATGTTGGTACGTGAGGTCTCTTTTTTTTCTCAACCCCACTATTCCCCCCTTCCGTACGGGCTCGGTTTTGTCCCTTTGGGTCTATTATCTTTTTCTTTCGCCCCCTAGTCAATTTGATTGTTGCTCCCACTGCGTTCTTTCGATTCCAGCACACTTGCCCAACACCCAAGAATAGCGCGATAACCACCCCTTCCCATTTTCGATCTTTTTTATGGTATGTCCCTTCGTTCATGTTTCGTGTTTTGCTGTTGTGTCTCATAAGTTCCCACCCCCTTCTATTCCTCCTTACCCCTGGAAAACGCTTCTATCCCCGTTCCTTTCTCACTGTTCACTGTGCAGTTGTGTTCTGTTTGCCCCGACCCGGCTGCCTTTTACGAGGCTTTCCACAGACGCCAAAACATAATGCCAATTGGTGTACAGAATTCTTTAATCCATCAGCGCAAGTCGTCCCTCTATTAATTTTTATTGATCCTCAGAGTTGACGAACTTGAACCCGTTTCCTCCCCAACCTTGCATCGGAATACGATGACCCAAATGCTTTTAGAGTGCGCTTAGTCCATCACCCCCCCTTTTTTATAGGGTTCACCAATTTCTGCGATGGGACCCAGCGATTTGATTTTTCCTCCTATGCTTCCCAGTACCCTTCCAATTGGTCTGCCTTTTACCAACCGTGTTCTCCAATGCCTAAATCATCGCATTATGAGCACAACCGTAATTTTGTCCCCCCTCTTCCCTCTGTAAAATTACCCCATCTGTCTCCCCAAGCCTTGAAATGAGGTAGGTATTAATCAGCTTTTTCTTTTGCTTTTCCCTTAGGATCGCGAGGTCAAACCTAGTAGATGGCGTTTTTAAGCCCAATGACCTTGACCACCCCCCCCCCCCTCCCCAACGTGCTCAGCCTTTTATAAATGCGGATACGCGATTCTCCGTTACCCCTTTTCAGTGATCATCACGCGTCATATTTGAGGAACCCTTCCAAGAACGCGGACCCTATTTTTCCCGATCCCTATTTTCAGTACACTCCCTTGTGTCTGGCGCGATTTGTGGTTTTTTTTTGACTTTCCAGTTATGACTCTTTTCCATAAGGTTATTCAATACAACTTGCCTGCCCCAGACACTTTGCAGCGCTCAGCGGCCAACTTCTTTCCCCCTACCGGGGTATTTTATATCCTCGCGAAGTTCTTTCGAACCCCTTTTCTTTTTTTCTTCCTTGTTCCCACCTTCTGACACCAGTTTCCTCCCCCAGCATTCTACTCTTTTTCTAACCCTGGCCGCCCCCCCCCTCCCTTGGGATGATAAAGAACGGGCATTTTATCTCTCTCCTCACTCTTTTTGAGTACTCGACGCTTTTCCTTTCTCCCCCTGATGTGGGCGACTGTAGACGATTCTCTCCTCCCTTGGCGTCCCATTCGTTCCTGCTTCTCCTTCTTGACATGCGCATTCCACATTCGAAGCACTTCGCGAGCTACTTTTTAGTCCCTCCAGTGTATCTCCAATTTCTTCATTGCGAAGGACTCTTCCCATTCTGGGTTTTTCAGCCCTGTTTGAACAACTCGCATTTTCCCCGATCCCCCAACTTTCCATCAACACCGGAAATCAGACTTCCCCACCTCTTATACTCTTTTAAATCGGGACTTTCTTTAACAAATAGCTCTCTTTCGTGTTCATATTCTAACTCCCTTTCTTTCACTCCTCGGTCCCGGTACTTTTCTGAATCAGAGTATCAGCCTGAAGACGGCTGCTCACGTCTTTTTGGGTTCCTTTTTTCCGCGTGGTTTCTACTCCAGATAAGGCCCCTCAGGTGTCTTCTCCCTCTTTCGACGGTTCTAGCATTCTCTGTTGACGTCTCAGAATGTTTGTGGTTTTAGAAGAGAGAGTTCTCCGGCGATGCCCCTTTTTTTGACCCCCCCTCAATTCTTTAATGCGCTTATTTACATTTGCAGCTAGGATCCCTATTGTTGGTCTCCTCCAAGTTTCCCCCGGTGTCCTCTCATCGTGGTCCTTAGCGTTCCCCCCCCCCCCCCCAGCTCTAAAGTTTCCACCCACCCTCTGCTCTAAATCTCCTATATTCCCTTTTTGTTTTTGATTCCGGTATGCTTCCGCAAGTTCTTTTGGTTTGTGGTCACGGTGGCAGGTCACTTTTCTGTGTGAACTTGCTCTCATGCCTCCCTCTAGTGAACGATCATGTATTACCTCTTTTTTTCCCCCTTCAGGTTGGGTCTCCAAAATTAGGAATGAGTTAGGTGTGGTTTTTTCCTTATACTTTAGGTTCCCTCCCCAACTGCTGCTTTTTAAATCCCCGTGTTTACTAGTCCCGATATCCCCTCGATTATTAGTAGACGCTGTTTTTCTTTGAGTCCGGGACCCACCTCCCCCTTTGGACTTTTTTACCATAACTTCTTGCCAACCTGAGCGAATCTGACCTTGTGTGCTGTCTTGTATCCTTTCTCTTGGTGTTGCACAGCGACAGTTATATAGTTCTCTCGCTTCTACGCATTTTGGGGCGGATGGCAAAACCTCTCTGTTCTTTTTAGTCACTGTACACCCCCCCCGTTCAGGGATCCCCCCTAGCCCAGCTGGACTTCTTGAGACGAACGGAAGATCCTCTACCCCCCTCTTTTGTTCCAACTTACCCCCCGGAAAGCATCTTCCTTCCCCCCCTTTGTTGTGTGGATGGTTTCAATGTTTGACCTTTGGTTTTTCATTTTTCTCCGTTTTTTCAATCTCTTCCGTGGCGATCGGTGGTGGTTTTTTTTAGGGTTATTTACTGTAAACTGTCTCCTTCGGAAAAAAACTCCCATAGGCCTCTGTCCATCCCGAAAATGCTTCCCATTCTTAGACCGATCGTCAGCCTACCCCCACGAGCGCGCTCCCCACCAATGCAAACGTCTTTGTCATCGACCTTTTTCCTTTATGGTCAGTCTTTTTTTTTTTTCCGGACTATTTTCTTCCCGCGCTACCCCCCCCCCTCCCCCTCCCTAACGCAACGAACCCTCTTTCTAGGACACACGTAGTCCCACGGTCCCCTTTGTTCCGGGGTTGGGTCTTTCCCGAAAGGAGGCATTTCATGTCCTAACTCCCGCGACCCCCCCTCTTTATAATTTTTGGATATACCAACCTGCGTACATAAAAATCTGTTCTTTTTTTTCCTCATTCCTCGAGTGTACTATGCTATCAGGTTTCTTGAGCGTCCCTCTTTTACCGAACTTGAACCCCCCCCCCCCCTCAACCAAAATCGGTCAGCATACCGGTTACGATACAACTTTTTTCGCTTCTTGAACCATTATTGAGGCAGAGGTTTTTTACCCTATGGTCCCCTCACGGAGTCCCCTCTAGAACCTTCTTGAGCCTCCGGACCCGTTACCCGCTCCCTCTTAATCTTTGCAACTTTCCCCCCCCAACAAAGAGGTCTTTTTTACCGCCCTACCCTTCTCCGCTCCAGCGTGTCTTTTCTCTTCGGTGATCTTTCTGAAAACCCCGAAAACCCAACTCCCCACATCAAGGTCCCCATGCTAGGAGTCCGCCAAAAAAGCGTTTTGGCACATTCGTTTTTTTTCTCTTCGCAAGACGTACCTCCTTTCGTTTCCACGGACCAATAATGAATCCGCTTTCGACTTCCCCTTCTGTCAATCACTTCTGGATACGCGATTCGACAGTCTTTTTAACTCGAGCTATTCATCATGGAGGATACTTCCCCCCCGAAATATTCTATGGGTTGCACTACAGTTCTCCAGGTCGGTTCAGTGGCTCTATTTTGCGTTTATGGCCTTTCTGACCTTTTTCTTCCTCTTCTTTAAATACCGTAAAATGTCCCCTTAGCGACTATTACGGCTTCAATTTTTTCCTTCTCTAATTATTCTATCCGAGAAGTGCTCCTTTTGAGCCTCGCTGTCCTACTCAATCCCACCAGTTCCTCACCCCCGCATTCTTCCCCCTCCTTTCTAACATTCCCCTCTCCGCGTCCCCTTTTTCTCACTCCCCCTACTCCTTTTTTTTAGCGAGAACCAAGCCGTTCATTTTGAGACTTACGGCCCCTTTGTTTCCTTTTCTCCCTCTGAGACAAATGGTTTTTGAGTTCCTGGACCCTGGGACTGAGAGACAGGCTAAGGATCCCACGAAGCACTTCGCGTTTTTTCCTTCCTCCCCGAGCCTTTTAGCGCTATTTTTCTCTCTTCCCCAGTTGACCGTATAGGCGCTTATTTTTTTTAGCTCCATTCCTTGACCTGATGGAACTCCCCCTTCCTAACTCTTTGCCGGAAGGTCCGACAGCCCTTACCCTCAAAGATTCCACGCACCACCCACGAAGGAGTCATCCCCCCTTAAAAGATTGGCTTCCCCCCCATAGATTCATATGTATTCCCTTTAGTTTGTGGCTGCCTCCTCGTAATAGGCGGGTCGGGATTCTTTTTCCCCCCTATCCCTCATTGATGTTTCTCTTATAAAGTTCTGGTTTTGGTTCGTATGCCTTGTGGTGTTCGACGCACGGACCTTTCTTCGACTGACTCCGGACCTCTTTTCTTTCATCCTAAGCATTTTTCATATGTTTCTTCTTTCTGAGTCTGTCAACTCCACCCAAACGAATCGTATGATTCACTAACTGCGTGCTATCCTTTTAGCCTTCCCTATTTTTTTTTTTATTTAAAGGACCTTTGGTCGGGTTCTCACTGCTTTCTCAGTTTTGCCTTTCATACCCTGGATGTCACCAGAAATTTCACACTCTCCGCTCTATCCCCGAACCCCGCGTCTCGCCCCCTGATCTTTATTTTTTGTGTGGTTCACGGTTCTCCCCAAATAGTCTCCCCCTCCCACCTCGCTAAAACTCTGTAACTCTTGCGGCTGATGATATTAAGCTTTTTTAGTTGTTACCCCCATCTTAGGGCATGCTGGTTGGTGCTTTCTTACTTCTACTCCCTCAGTTGCCCCTCGTCACACCACTGTCCTTCTCCAGTTTAACCCTCTCTTGGGAGTTTCTCCCTGATTTTTCGTTTCTTCGACCTCTGAGTCCAAACAAGCCTGCCATCCCCCCCCCGGATTCCACCTGACCCACGTTTTTTGTTTATCTTGTCTTCTTGGGGTCGGCACCTTTCAGGATCTTTTCTATCGCAGCGGAGCATTGGCAACCTACAACCCCATTAATCGATTGCGTTTTCATGCGGATACCCCTTTCACCCTAGTAACGGCTGTCCCACCCCACAACTCAAGCAAAGAGGGGAACTCTTCTCTCCTAAACGTTCCCACCCCCCCCCTGGAAAAACAGACAATTGGGCATCGAATATATCTCTCCCTCCTCCCTTTGACAAGTGTAGTTTTTGTGATTGTTTGTGTTGAATAGGCCCCCCGTGACTGTCTCCCTTTTCCCTCCCCTCTTCCTGTTTTGCTTGTGGTTTTATCCCTTTAACGGGCTAGTCTGAAAATTTGCCTCCTATTTCCCTAAAATAGTCTTCCCCAGTTTTTCCCCAATTCGTACGTTTCCACTCTTCCTCATCCCCCTTTTACAACCCTCACGAGCCCCTATAAAAACAATACGCAACTTTTTCAGGACCTCTTTTGGTCCCGGGTAATTACGTAAGGTATGGATTGTTTGTTTCCTCCTCAGAACTGCTTATTCCCTTGCTGCCAACGAAACCTATTTCACGAGATTAGTAACCCGTCTTCGCTCCCCCCTAGTACCGATTCCCCGCAACTATGAGGAGGCCAGCCGTCCCCCTCCACTCATGCTAATTTCTCTTTGATCTTAACAAAGTTTTTATATATAGCGCAAGTCGTTCCCGATTTTACCTTCTATGAAGTTTTTTGTACGCTATTAAGAGTTTACTCACTTCAAGTGCCCCCCGTAACCAGTCACGATCCCTCCCCGATGACCAAACGCGTCGAGTGCGCCTAGAAAGTCCCCATTCCCTTTGCGCCAGAGGTTGTGAGTTTTTTAACTTTGATGTGCTCTTTATCACGCGGAACCCATGAGCAGCAGGACAAATTCCCCTTTTGATCTATACACCCCCAAATATTCAATATTGGCCAACAAAAACTTCAGTGAGCAAAGCCTCCGATTCTTTGTGTCATTGATCCCTCCCTTTCTATCTATGACCATTGCTGAAGCCCCCCCTCTAGGGAAATTGCTCTTTTGATTTCCCCCCCCCAAATTCGTCTGGCTCCACCCTTTCCTGCGCGACTTCCCCTTCCGTAGCTTTTTGTAGAACCCGGCCCAATAAGACTCCGCATCCCTGACCCCCGACAAGCCTTTCCCGCTTCTGCATCAAATGCTTTTTAGCAGCCCTTCACCCCGCCTCTTCCTTTAGCAGCATTGGAGGCGACTCCCCCCAAATTAAATACGCCCCGCATTCTATGGGTTTGCAGTCTACATTGGCCCGTATGTTTCTGATACTCGTAGTTTTTGGCTAGATTTGCTTTTTTTTTCCTGGATGTTTCTGCCGCTTTCTTTTCCCCGGTTTACCCCCCTTTCAATTTCCCCCTTTGCGCTATACGGCCAACTGTCTCAGCGTTATTCCAGCGTCCCCCTCTAGGTTCTTCCTCATTTCTCAATTTCTCTTATTTGGTCGCCTCTCTTCCAGGAAATCAAAGCAAACCAGTTTGTGTTCCCTGAACCAATTTCTCCCCCCATCTGTGCGCTTCCAGTCTACGTTTCATTTTCCCCTTGGGCCTGATTTTCTTTTTTTCTTTTGTTGTTTGTTGAGAGATATAAATGACCCTTCGGGACTTCTTTGAGCTGGACGCGCCCGATGGCCGAAATTTAGACGCAGTCCCCTCCTCAGTTGGGTTTCGATGTTCGTTCCTGTCCCTGAAGGAGACAGCTAAGGAACCCTTTCGCAATCGCTGCTTCCCTCCTCCTTTTGTAATTGAAGTTGAGGCCCGCGCTGCCCTTTATTGCGATACTTGGTTAAGCTCACATTTCCGGGACTGACCGACCGATTTCCCCCCCCTCAAACTCTTATTTTCCCTCTACTGTCAGAGATTGCACCCCCCCAAACTCCCCCGGAGCCGACCACTACACCAAATTGATTTCTGTTAGCTGTGTCCACCCATAGAATGCGAGTATTTCGTTGCATCTGCTCCCCTCTTTTTATGTTTACTAGTCTTTCGTTTAAGTGCTGAGAATGCGTTTTTTTAGTGATGAGACTCCCCCCTTTCTTTTGAAGGGGATTAATTTTCCCCAAGTTGCCCCTCCGCCAGATACGGCATTGACTGAGACTTTTTCCCCCTTCCCTCCTTTTGTCGTCTTCCTCTAGCCCTTTTCTTCCTTTTTTTTTCTTCAGAAGTTTTCTTTCTAAGAAGCCTTTGGATCCTTCCTATGAATCCTCGGATTGCCTTTTCACTAATGAGATGACTACATTGGGCAGCATAACCCCCATTTCATTTGGTTTTCATTCCACAATACGGTTCCCTCTGTCATACGTTGAGCGTTCATAAACGCTCCTGGTTCTCAACTCTCCCCCCGTGCCCACACTCTTTCTCAACTTCAATTGTAATTTATATCGCCCCTAGCCGTTTCCCCGCTTAACGCAGTATTCGTTGTGTGCCTGGTCAGTTCGTAACTCTTTTCCCTCCCCCCAATCATCCCCCAGTACCTTCCTCTTTGAACGACTTGCCTTCCCAATAAAGTTTTTCCGGTCACAAATTCCCGTTATTTGGTTTCGCTCCTGTTCAGGTAATCCCTCTCCCCCTCCCGCACAGAACCACCTTTCCATGTAGCTCCCCGCCGTTCTACTACCTTCGTTCGATTCAAGGTTTTACGTTTCGAGGATTAACGTTGCACTTTATTCTCACCCCCAAAAAAGCAATTCCTTTTCCTGACCATACTTTCACTGTCTCCTCAAACCAGGACGTTGCGAGATTCCCTTTTTCCTTGGTTGTAAGTTTTCACGCTGCACAGGAATATCGTTTTTAGTTTTCCTTTTTTCCTTGTTCTCAACCTCAAAATTCGCCCTTTTGATTGGTTTCTTTTTGGACCCAATCCCCTCTCTTAAAGTGACCCCATCAGCGACGACGGGCCAGAGTGGATTGAATTAATCTCCTCCACACCCTTTTCCACAAAGACACCCTACTATACCACTCCTACGCTAGATTAGACCTTTCCCAATTGTATGTAAGTGAACCGTGAGGGGTGCATAGGACTTTCCCCTCTCCCACTCTGCGTCGCTGAGTGGTTTTTTCTACTATGGTCGTTGTCATTCGACCCCCCCCTAGTCTAAATTTGAGGTTGCCACCGGGCCCATTTCCCTTCGTTCCTGTGCAGTCCCCACTTGCAAAACCTTGCCCCAAGAAAGAGCATTCAATACTCCAACCGGTCTTAGAGGTCGCGCAGGGTCGGGAGTCTTCCCCCTGGTAATTTTCGTAAGAAGTGGGAACCTTGTTCGAACAGCCTGTCGTCATCCTGCCCCACGTGGTAGTAACCTCTTTCACACATTTTTCTTTGTACGACCGGGCAACTTCTATTTGACCTAACCCACACACTAAATACTGACCTACTTGGATAAGACACATTTCTCCCCCCTCCCCATTTTGAATATGCCTCTCCCTTAGTTACAACCATTGGATTCTTTCAATCTACGATCTTTTCCTCAACCTGAACACTAACACGCAACGAACAACTCTCCCGTCTTTCTAATTCCTTGCCCCCGCGGCGAGTTTTCGCATATAAATTCCCCTCTAGATCCCCACCTTTTCCCTCTGACCCCCTTCTTCTTATGTCCCGATCCTCCCCCCTTGCTCCGAACTTTCGCTTTCAACTCTTGAATTCCTTTGTTGAACACAACACCTTCCCTATGATTGATGCCCAATGGAATTACCCTCTTTTTTATCATCCACGCTCTTTTTTTCTTTGACCTTTTTCTGCCCTCTCTTTCTGAACCCCACAACTGTCCTAAAACTCTTCCCTCTAGGAGGACCCTACAAAAGCGTTCCGGCGGCTCCCACATTTTTTCTTCCGCTAAGTCAATGACGTAGCTTTCGTCGAAAACGCCCTTGCATACGTCCAATATTCCCCCCCCTTCAACACCTTCTGTTTCCGCGCTTCCATTAACGACCCCTAGCCCTTCTTTCCCTCGCATTATGCAAAGACCTCCCTCTTCATTATATGGGTTTTTTACTTATATTCTCTTTCTTCCCTTGCCCTTTTTTTTCGCTCGGGTGTTGTCTTCTGGTATAGGAGCCCCCCGATGCGGTTCTATGATTCCTCCCCCTTTTCTTCACCCTTTGAAAGATTCTTACGCTCCTATACTGGCAAATGTGTCTCTCTCGCTGAGGAAAACTGGTTATTTCCTTCCTTCGAATGTGTCCTTCTCTTCTACTACCCTGCAGGAACTCAACCTTCGAAACCCTTTTGTCCTCCCACAATCCTTAAAATTTCTCCCTCTTTCCTCTTTTCCAGTATACGTTTCCGCCTTCCTCTAACGTTTTCTCGCTTCCTTTTTTTTTTCGATAAATGCCCCCAGACCAGTTATCTGGCGAATTTCTGACGCCGAGAGATGAAATGCGTTCCAACAAACTGGTTCTTTAATGGCCCCATTAGAATTCCTTCGCGAGGATAAGAAGAAACGTTCCTGTCACTTACTTTTAATCGCTCAGATGGTTTCTTTCCTTCTCTTCTCGAAGGACTTTTGAGTTGATCACCTGATGGAAAAGAAAGGCCTCCTTCCCATTTCGAGCACAGAGCACCCATAAAATCCCCTAGACCCCACTGTCCCCCCCTCTTCCCCATACGGTTTTGGTGTGTCAACAACTAGGATGGCCCGCTTGTGTGCATCTGTAGCCTCCCAGAGTTTGATGACTTTTCTATTGCTGAGATCTTTATTCAGCAGTGATGCCCCCCAAGGATTCTCACTCTTTTCCTTTTTTTGGATGTCTGCGATTATTTTTTTTCACAAAGAACCGTTGTTGAAGTTCGCGCTGCGAGGTCTTTTCCCTTTTTGTGTCTATGTGTGTCCTGAATGTTTTCAGTTTCTTGGGGGAAGAAGA
>Ga0179593_1635536_pt1 | contig 11314 bp, 13 predicted proteins | sample CZODoug2_1_08_16_FD_185931 | JGI IMG/M metagenome (GOLD analysis project Ga0179593, IMG submission 185931) | Vadose zone soil fungal communities from Angelo Coast Range Reserve, California, USA - CZODoug2_1_08_16fungal (PacBio error correction) | ecosystem: Environmental > Terrestrial > Soil >... | reverse complement strand
AAAGTTCCCCCCCCCCCTCATGTTCTTTCAGGGTTGGTCTATCTGGAGGGTCCTTTTTTTGATTGTCCAAGGGCAACGTTATACCACCCCTATTTCCCTTCCACGTCCCCTACTTTTCCCTTTCCTTCAGAGTGATGGCTAGATCCCCTCCTGTACGAGCGATGGAAGGGTCCTGCTCCTTTTCGAAGCGGCGCCCTGTTTTCCTTTTTTCCCTTCGTATTCCTCCCACTCCCTGGTCACGGTTTCGACCTCCCTGTTGGCGAGCACCCTGCCTTTCCCCATCGTACCACCTTTCCCTCCTGACCAGAAAGGGCCTCCCGCGTGTCCAAGTTTTTTCCCCGAGCCCCCGGCTGGCTCTTGCGTAACATACGAGTACGGGTTTTTTGTCTCTCGGCTTTTTCCCGAAGGAGGACGCCTCCCTCTTCCAACCCGACACCCCTTTCTTTCTGGGCACGCCCTGCTCTGGGTCCTTGAAACCAAGCCTCGTTCGACAAGGTAAGCGGCGCGTGGCGATGCCTTTCCCCTTTCCGTTAACGTTTTTCCCTTTTTGTCCCTCGAGGCCTCGGGCACGGTAGCCCTCTTGGTTCTGCAAAGCCCTTTTTTGTTGTCGACTTTCCCCCCGATCCCCCCCTTTTTTGGGGTCGGCTTGGCTCACCTTTCTAAGTTCGTCTAATGCCCTCTCCTTTGCGGCGCTTCTCCGGTTTTTCTTTTTCGACGTACAGCTCGAGTCCCTCTGACCCTCGACTGAGTGGAATACCCGAGCTCGACCATGATCGAGCCTGCCTTTTTTCCTTCAAAATGACGGCCCTAGCTCTCCCTTGACGCAGCGGCGCCCCTATGGCTTGTCGAGTTACCTTTCCCCTTTGTACGGAAGGATGTTTTTTTTTTTTTCTGACGGACTTTCTTTGGTTTGGTCTCTTTTTCCCGGTCTCTATCTTTGAAATCGATAACCCCAGTTTTTCACAGTTTTCTCGAGACTTCTCTCGGCAGAGCCCCCTCGAACGACGACCGTTTTCTCCCTTTTTTTTGAGCCCTGCTTCCCTTCCAGCTAGAGTCCGGCCGTGCTGGCTAGTCCCCTCCTGCGAGAATTTTTCTCTTGGGTTTCCGTCCCCCCTCTCTCGTCTCTTCCCAGACTGCATTTGGCGATGAGATTTTTCTGACCCCCCTCTTCCTTGGCATCCTTTTTAGGTGCCGCGTGCGATGCGGCTTCTCCCAGCTCTTCGCTCCGCTCATCTCATTCTTTTTCTCCCATCATTTTGTTTTTTTTTTTTTTTTTTTGATTTTCTTTATCGGCGCTATCGAAGCCTTTTTTTTTGAAGTACTCCGACTCCCCCTCTGGGCGATTCTCCCCTTTTGTTTTCCGCAGTCCCGCCCTTCAGAGCCCCCTTTACTATGCTGTTCTTTAGACTACAGTTTCCCTTTTCCACAAAGCGGATGTCCCTTTTGCTCCGATTCGGTCTACTTCCTAACACCGAGTTCCTTTTCCCCCCCCGGCCTCCTTCCCCTCGGAGAAAAAACTGCTTTCCCAGCCTTTTCTTCTTCCTCCCTCGCACGCCACCTCCGCGCCGGGTTTCTCCTTTTCCTTTTCCCACATTTTTTCCGAAGGGGCGCCCCTGTGAGGACCCCCCCCCCGATGGCCGGCTCTTCCCCTTTCGTACAATTTCCCCCCCCCCTACACAAGTGATAGGAGGATCATTTTTCTCCCTGCGCCGACGGCGTTGCGATCGCCCCTCTTTCGCCGTCCTGTTACAGGCTCCCCTCTTTTTTTGCCCGTTGGCGACCTGTTATTTTTTTCGTTCTGAGAGGTGCTCCCTTTTTTTCTTGATCCCTGATCTTGTACTCGCTCCCGCGAGCTCCGTCGACGTCGCGCGCCGCCCGGGACCCTTCTTCTTTTTTCTCACTAACTTCTCCCCCCAAGGTCCCTCCCCCCTCAAGGTGATCGTGCTCATCCCTCCCCCTCCCCCCTCTGTGATTTTCCTACTAGCAGTTCCTTTTCTCCCTTTTCCTGGTTCGCACCTGGCACGAGCTCTTTTTTCTTAGTTGAGAAGAGCTGGGGGGTGTTCTTCACCCGGTGGCACGAACCCCGGTAGGTCTTCGACACGGGTTTTCCCTCCCCTCAGTTATTTTCCTCTCTGTGTTACCCTTCCGTGTCCTAAACTAGTTTCCTGCACCTTAGTTTTTTTTGAGGGATTCCTCGAATTTCTTTTTCTTTTTTTCTCCTGCCCCCCTCCTTTTGCTCGTATGTGTGCCTTCCTCCGCTCCTGCGAGTTCGCAGCTTAACAGAACGTTCCCCTGGGCCGCCCCCTTTTTTTTAGCAATTTTTTTAGGGCTTCTCCTTTTGCTCGACAAAGCGGGCTGCTCCCCAAGCAGGAAAACGCGTGCTGGTCTCTCCGCCAGACCCAGGGCCCTCCGCGTAGACGGACTTTCCCCTTCTTTCTTCCCCGCACTTCTTTCGCCCCCCCTCCCCCCCTTTGTTCACGCAATCACCTGCTTCCTGCTTCAGGTTCCCTCGACCCGGTACGCTGCCCTTTGGGGGGGAGAAGTTCTTTCATCTGAGATCAAAGCCTCCTCCTCTGAGATTGGTCGTCGGCTGCCTCGGTTGGTTCCTTTCCATTGACCTGGTTAGCCTTTTATGATATCGACGAACCCCCTTTGTTAGATGTCCCCCCCCCTCCCCTGAAGATTCCAACTCATGTTGCGAACCTTGCTTTTTGTTCCCGCCCCCTCTATTCGACGCGCCTATGTTCTACCCTTCCCAGCTATGAGACACAACCTCCCCCCCTCGATCCTTTTCCCCCAGGTCCTGAGCGTAGCCTTTCCTTAGAGAGACTTTTTTTTCCGGCGAGGCTTTTCTAGTAAGTGCTCCGCCCCTCTTCTGTCGCACGACGCGGAGGTGTCCTGAGTTTTCGGCGTGATTCATTGAGCTTTTTTCCCCCCGCGCCCCGATTGCGCGCCGCGTCCCCCCTCCTCAAACGGCGCTCCCCTGATCCCACTTGGGGCTTTCTTTTATTTTCCCCCCTTCTCCGTGTTGGTTGAGAGTCTCTTTTGATTCGCAGAATTCTTTTTTTTTTTTTTTTCCCCTAGAGGTCCTCCCGGCCTCTTCCCCTCGCTTGGACCGTGACCCTTTCCCATTTTCTGCGGCACTCCCCTGCTCCTTCCCCCTCGCGTCGGCGACCCCCCTGCCTTCGTTTTGAAGAAGTCCCTCCTCCTTTTCTTCCCCTGCCGCCCCTTCGCTCTCTGCCTTCCCTTTTTGGCTCGCGCCGAGAACATACCCTGCTTTTGCGGGTAGAGAGGTTTGTCCTCCAGAGGCGCGGTCTTTCCCTATGCGATTGAACTCCCCCCTCCGTAGTCGGCCCTTCCTCCCTTTTTCGCCGCGTCGGTCCTTTTCTCTCGCTTAGTCGCTCCGTTTCGTGACGATCATCCCTCCTCCCCCCCCTTTTGCACGGGTTCCCCCTCTTTGCAGTTCCTCCCCCCCTTCGCGCTTCTCGGATGCGGTTGGTTTCGTGTGGCCTTTACTTCCCTGCTCGAGCTTACCGTCCCCGGATCTTGATTTTTCATCTTTCCCCTCCCTGCAGGTGATTGGGCGACTTAGGCCCTACGAGACCCTCTTGGTAGAGCCCGACCGCCCTCTCCCCTCCGTCGACAGTTTTTCTTGGCGTCTCCTTCGACGGTTTGACTGTGGCTTTTTCGCCAGAGTTGGCGATGTCCCGCGCAGCCCCCCCCCCTGCGGAACTTTTTTTCCCCACAGTCCCTTTTTCCGGCGTTGGCCCCTTTTCGGTAAAGCCGTCCTTCTTTTCCTTTTGGCACGACAGGCCAACTTTTTTTTCCGGCTCAGGTTCCCCTCAGGATCTTCCTCCTCTCACCCGCCGTCTTTAGTCTGGCAGTCGCGCATCGGGCACGTTCCAACCGCCCTTTGAAAGCTCCCGCTTCTGCCCGTGTCTCCAAATCGTCCCCGGTGATCCTCTCGCGGCTCACGTCAGACCCCTCTCTTTTCTGTAGAAATACCAGTCTTTTCCCCTTCTGAGGATGTTCCTTTTTCCCCCTGATCGTCCTTAGGTCCCTTTTCACACTTGCCCGTGTGGTTTGTCCCTTCCACTCGGGCCTTAGGTAGTATACCTGTCGCGTCCGGGAGGCGACCTGTTACGACCTTCAATTCTTGTAGATAGGCTTTTCCAGATAGAGAAAGCTTTCCCCCTCTCGTCCGGTCTTCCCCTTTTTTTATGCCCGAGCTCGCCTGATAGATCTTGTTCCCTTTTGCCTGGAAAAGGTACGTTTTTTCGCGTCCCTCATTCTTCTTCTGCGAAAGATGTCTCCCCCCCCTTGGCTTGGTTTCAGATTTCCTTTCATTGTAAGGCGGATGTTTATAGCTTTTCCCCCCCCTTGTGGGTTCCCTTCGCCCTGTTTCCGGAGATACCCTTTATTCCACCTTAGTTTCAGCCAGCGTTGAGAGTGAGTTCCCCCCCCCCCCTTTTTTCCGCCTCCCTTAGGGTAGCATTTGTCCTAGGGCGGCCATTTCCCGATCCGCTCTCCCCCCTTTCCTCAGATCAGTGTTTCTTTCTTTGAATCTTTGCATTCCTGTCGGGTCCGTACAAGCCCCCTCGTACGTTCTCCAGCCGAGGTATTTCAGTACTTTTTTAGCTCGCCCCCTCTAGGACCCCCCGCTTTCGTCTCCCCCCGTATTTGACTGGAGGTGGGTAGGCGGGAACCCTTTTTCCCCCATAGAGCCCCCTTTGAGTTACTCGACTTTCGCGATCGACTTGAGTTTTTTCCTTAAAAGCCCTCTCCCCCTTCCTGCGTCCTCCTTGGCGCTTTGCGGTCAAGTCAGATATAAGTCCCCTCTTATTCTGTCATAGCTGTTACCGTACTCGAGGCTGGCCTCTGTATTTTTGGCCTTCTCAGGAAGTCTCAGTCTCCCGTATGCTCAGATAGCTGGTCCTGCAGAAGAAATCCCTCCAACCCTTTTTAACCCCTCCCCCTCTTAGGCCCCTCTCTTTTTCGTCAAGAGCAGGTCTCCCCTCCGACTGGTTCTTCTTTTCCCCACTCTACTTTCACCCCCTTCTGGGCCCTTTTTCCCCGTTACACCACCAGTCGATGGCCCGAGTCCCTCCCCGTACAATTTCACCCCTCTTCTCGAGGAAGCATCTTACCAGTGATAGACGCTTTTGCGCGCGCCCCCCCCCCTTTTCCCGCAGTCCTCTCCCCTTGGTTTCCCCCCTTTTATCAGGGCGAGACTCGTCTTTTTTAGTAACCGATTGTCTTCTTTCGCGACGACCGATATTTTCCTTCACCGTAGACGTTTTTTCTTTCCCGATCTTTTTTCTGTCGCAGACTCCCCCTCCCCCCTTTCTCGCGAGGTGCAGGAGACGACCTTCCGTGTTCAGGCTCCCCCACCAATTGATCGTGTCTTCTCGGATCGCCCCCTCTTAAATTCTCCCCCCTAAAACGTTCTTTTTCTCTCGCTAGAGGGCATTACGTTCGAGTTCAAGACGAACCGGGCCTCCTTTAGGATCCCTAGCCACGCCCACCCCGGCCTCCCGTTATTTAAATCGCGTCTTTGTCCCCCGGAAGATCCCGTGAGACCTCTTGACAGAATCCCTTCCCATGTCTTTGGTTCCCTCATTTGACCTGAATTCTCGGGATCAAGCAGCGCGGCAAAACATTGGGCATGTGACTGCCCCCGACGGTCCCCCCGAGTTTTACCCAGTCCATGGCAACGCCCCCCCCTCCCCCCTTTTCTTGCAGCCAGGACTTTCCGCTTGGACGGGTTTCGGTTTCCCTTCCCCAATCGGGTTTCCCAGCAATTCAACCGAGGGTTTCCCCCTCCCGCCACCGGACACTTTCCCCCGCGCGATGGGCGGTCCTTTTTTGACCCGTTCCCCGCTCGCCCCCTCCTCCCTTCCCCTAGGGTAATCCTTCCAACTTCTCCTTCGAGAAGATGAGACTTTTTCTGCCACGTCAGGTCCTCGCAGTTTTTTTGAGACTTGCCCCCCTTTTTTCCCTATCCAACGACGGACGCCCTTTAACGCCCCCATGAAGGGCTCGAAATAGGGGACGGTTTTACTCCCGAAAATTCCCTTTTGGATTTCCCTACCTTCTCCTCTGCTTAGTACCGCTACTTTTGTCGAACCCGCGAGGAAGACCTCCCCGCGAGTGTTCTCTCTCTTTAGTGGCTGCAAAGAATCTCTCCCCCCCCAGCGATAATTATGTGCCCTCTAGAGCGGGTGAGTCTTCGCTGCGCAGAGCTCTTCTTCGTTCCTGATAGGATCGTCCTTTTCTGCGTTGATGGTCGCCTCTTCTTGGGAGAGGCGTTCGTTGTTAGCTTTTGTCCGGCGAGGCCGCTGCCTCCCTCCTCCACTAGAAGCTTCTTTCTCTCCGTACAAGACTTCCCCCCCACTGTTTTCTCTTTCCCCTCTTTTTTTCCCTTTGTTGGTGTGGAGAGTCATTTTCCTTGATCCTCCCTTTTTTCCCTCTTCGTTGGAGAAGTGCTCGCCCGCTCACAGGAGGCGTTTTTCTTTGCCTGCTCAACCTTTCCTTCCCCCCTAGCCGTCCCCCGGCTCTCTATCGCGAGCTGAAGGCCTCATCTGCCCTCCGCGGCAAAATTGTCCTCGCTCTTCTCTTTTTCTCACGCCGATCGAGCACGGAGCCCCTTGGCGTATTCCGAGAGATGGCCTTCGCTTTTCGGTCGAACGAGAGCTGTACTCAACGCCAGGCAATTCCTTTTTTTCGTTCGATTTTTCTGTAATCCTCCCGATTTTTTTCGTAGCGAAGTTCGGTCCCTTGTTTTCCTGGTCCCCTTTCTTTTACGCTGAGAAGTCACGTCCCCCCGATGGTTAGGCCCTCCTTCTTTGGAGCGCTTCCTTGTCTGGGGATCTCTTTCCTTTTAAAGTCTAAAACATGCTTCCTCGGCAAGGACTGTGATACCCTTAAGTATCCCCCCCCTCTATTCATTTTAATGATCCCCGGCGAGCGCGCACCCCTTGCCGGGGAGCAGCCGAACGCACGAGAGTATCCGCCGATCTGTTTCGGAGTCCTGTAAATGGTTTGTGGCCTGAGTTGCCTCTATTCTTTTAAACGAGACTCCGCAAGTTCCCCCCCGAATAATAAGGGTGCTTCTGAGTGACTTGTCCGCAGAAGAGGTTCTGACCTGTCTAGGGCGAGTCACATTTTTAAGTTCCCCTCCCCCCGTCTTTCGATCTTTTCCCATAAAGAAGGCGACGAAGCCCTCGTCCAGACCCCCCCACATTCCTTTCAGTCCCTCCTCTTGCAACGTCTGTCCGTGATAGGTACTTCCCCAGGCGCGTGTCACCCGGACGCGGAGGCCCGTGGCATTGCATAACCACCAAGTAGTACTCTGCTAAGTCAGCCCCCGCTCTTTCGTTCGAACATCCCTGCACCCTTTCTGGGGTGCCCCCCTTCCAGCTTTTGCTGAGGCACGATAACTTTCTTGGGGGGTCCTTAGACCCCTTATTTAGATAATGCCATTCGCAGGCGACGACCCCGGAGGGCTAGCTTCCCCTTTCGTTATTGCTATCTCCTTACCCAGCGCACCTCGCGAGTAGTTCCCTACTCAGTAGTATTCCTCCCCTATAGTCCGGCACACCGCCTTTCAATCCCCCCTAACCTAGTAGCTTTTTAGGATCTCATTCGGCGCACATCATCGACTCTGGTCGTTCTTTCTCGACCCTTTCCTGGATGTTATCTCCCTCCCTTTTTTGGTTTTCTCTGTCCACGTGAGCCGCTCCGACTTCCCCCATGTCTTGTCCCCCAACGTCTGCCAGCACGCAAGAGTTTGCTTTTGAACTCTCCATGCGAAGCGGTTTTTTCTCAATTTTTTTTCCGGATGTAGGATTACAAGATAGAGGTCGACCGTGGCGGACGTAGACCTCCGAGAAGTTGGGTTTCCCCAGTACCCCCTTTCTCTCGCCCCCGAAAAGACATTTAAAGTACAGGAGCTTCTTGACTAGACTCCTTCCCGCTCTCTTCGGGAAAAATTGATTCGTGAAGTCTTCGAGACAACAACCCTAGTCGAAGAGTCTTTCTTATATTTTTCACCTTGTTTTTTTTTAGATATTTTAGGAGAGTGAGAGTTCGGTCTTGTTAATAACAGTCACCGCTTCACCCTCGTCCCCATAATTCAGCCTCTTCTTAGGGGCTCGTCTAGAGATAAGAGCCTACTTTGATACATCGCTGGAGGATCACGCCGATCTCCTGCGATGGCATTTCTCGCGTCGGTAGAGGCCTCACCCCCGTAGATGATCGAATGACCTACCTCGTAGAAACCCCGGATGCCCCTCCCGATTCTGCCATCCGTCTCCCCTCCGAACGCAAGGGCTTTACTTTGGTTATCTCTGCCAACATGGGATATCTCCCGGTGCCCGAGACCCCACAACATCGTCCATTAGAAACATACTTACCAAGGTTTAGCCGAAAACTCCCCTCCCCGAATTTCTCCTATTTCTCTGCGAGCAGATAGTGTTCCCGAGAGTGGTCGCCGTAAGTTCCGGTGCCCCTTCGAGTTTTTCGTCGACTGCTCCCCCTTCCGCGCGATGTTTTGACAGCTCTGGAGCTGTTTCCTTCCCTCTGCCTATCGAAGCGAGACCTCTTGTCTCGCGCAGCCGCTTTTTTGCAGTCTCCCTCCTGTCAGCCCCTTCCTCCCCAGCGGGCAGTTTATAGTGATAAGCGCCTTCGACAACCTTGGCAGGTCACTCCTCGAATTTTTTGGTGCAGAACATAATTTCTCCCGACCTCCCCCGCGAGGGCACGTCTCCGGGAAACGGTACCGTGTTTGGATAAAGCAGGGGACGAATTTTTCCCTGTTATTTAACTCTCTGTGGTTGAGAAATTTTCTCTACGGGAAAGGACTCCTTGGGCTGAGTGTTTTTTTACGGAGGAACAGCATTAGGCGCACCCTTTCACTTCCTTTTTCCCTGGTTCCTGAATTTACGCAGGAACTCTTCCACGGGCAAGCCGGCGCGTTCGCCTTCTCGGTATTGGACGGGCTGGCGCCCTTTGCGCGCCAATGTGGCTCCACGCAGAAAAGTCCATTTTTGGTCCGACAGACTTCCCCCTTGCCGCCGCTCGTCGGCTTGCGACCTTTCGGTCGCGACTCGCCCCCTGGATCAGCCATCCCTTATTCGAGAATGTTCCTGCTGCAAGGGGCCTTCGTCCGGCTTCCGTGCCCTTCCTGCGATCCAACGTCGCCTTTTTTAAGCGACGAGACGAAAAACTGCCCATTCTTTTGTGCCATCGGGGACAGGTCTGCGTCTCGTCCGGCCCCTTTCCAGGGCGTTTCTCCTCTACCGATTCAACTCGAAGTTTTTTGCGAAGATTCTTGGCTTCGTAAAGTCGCGGCGGGTCCCCCCTAAGACCGTTTTTTTTCCCCGAGGCTTTTTGGAACTCCCTTTACGGACAGCATAAGATCGACCCCACTCCACGCGATATTATTCTTTTGCGGAGCATCTGCCAGTTGAAGACGTCGTATAGCCATGGATATTCACGGCTCTGTTTTGCGCTCGAAGCCTGATGCACGCGATAATGAGATGGGCTTCCGTAAATTAGGATACAGGAATCGGGGGCTGGAGGATAGGAAGCCTCATGCTCGGGGCGGAAAATGTCCGTTCCTCCCCCCGGCTCGCTCCCCCCCCAAAATCAGCCGCTAGTTGTAGCCCCTTCTCTTGAGCCCAACTGGGGTTCTTCTTCCTCCTAAGTCTCGCCTATAACCCCTCTCGTGAGGTCCACTCTTCCCGAGCGGCGAGGTGGCCTCTTCTTAGCCCCCGCTAGGTCGCCTGGCGTGAACCCCGCCCGATCAACCTTACTCCCCCTAGCCCCCCCCCCCCCTTTTCCGCCCATAATGATCGCCTTTTTGTGACCGGTCCTTCTAGCTCCCCACGAGCAGCAACTGTCAGCTTACGACAGAGCCCCCAGCCTTCGCACCCTTTCGGGCTTTTTAGGCGTCTGAAGAGGGCGCTTCCCCCCAACGAGCGCTTGACCACCCCCCGATCCTGTCATCTGTCCCTCTCTTGAGTCGGTATTTCGCATGTGAATATCTTTTCGACGAGATAACCCCTTGCACATCCCACTTTTCCCTTCTACCTCCCCTGATGGCAGTATAAAGGCATTTTGACTTCTAGGTCGGTAGTCTTTTATCATGTTTGCACGTATCCCTTATCGCCCTTAGTCCTTACGTTTCGAGGATCCCCTCGTCGATATTCATTTTTGATTTTTTATACCGAAGGTATCGGATCTCCTAATGTGCAGCTAGAAATAGACTCTTCTCTGGGTCTTTTCAGCAGACGTTTTCTTGACTTTTCTCCTGTTGGAGAGCCCCGAAGCATTCCAGATCACGCAATAATGGATTCCCTTTCCGGTTGCGTCTTTTTCGTTGCTTGCGCCTTTCGAAACTCCCACATCCCGTCCTTTTGGCCAACGTAGGTTTTTCCCCCTCGGTTCCCCCTTTGAGACGGACCCTCGCTTTTCCAACCGCCTCAGGACGGCTGTCCTTTACCCGATTCTTTTTCCCTTTAACGCCCGCGTTTTTGCAAGAATTTTAGATGAGGACACCCCTAAGACCCCCCTTTTTCGTTAAAGCCCCGTGAACCTCTTCCCCTCCCTCGATCTCTTTTTTCGAACATCACGTTCTTTGCCACCGTATCGCTCGGTGACCTTTTCTTCGATAGCGCTGTATCTACCACCTTTGTTTTACGACTTCCACGCGGAAGACTTTAGCACTAGCGTCCTTCCCCTTTTCGCGGCAGACCCTCTTCTTTGTTCGAGTCCCGATATTCTTCTCCCGCTCGAGCAGCTCGTTCCCCTCCCTCGTTTCTTAGGAGTTCTCTACAGGTCGACGATTTTTGCATGATACTTCCCAGACAGGCAAATCGTAGTTGGTCGGGCGGCCGGCACTTGAGACAAGTTTCTCGATCTAGGGCTCCTCTGTTCGCCCCTTTACGTCCTGTATTTTTTTCGAGGACCATTTTTTTTTCATGTCTGTTTGGTCTCGTCGCACTTGCGCTTTTTCCGGGGGGCTCCCCCAGCCCCACCCTCTGATTCAGCCTTTTGAGGTCGGCGGATCTTTGTCCGCACGCCGCCCGGTACGGGGGCCTCGGGGTTTGTGACGAGCGTCGGTCCGTCCTCTGTGCTAGGTGATTCGTATACCAGCTGCTTAGACAATTCATGGCCTGTGGCGCTAAGTACCTTATAGTCAGAAAGTCGGTCGACCGCTTCCTCGTCAGTCTCTGACGCGGACCCCCGATAGCGCATCAGACCAACTCGGAGTTCCTCGGCGTAAGGCACCCCACCCCGTCCGGTTAGACGC
>Ga0179593_1528069_pt1 | contig 11314 bp, 13 predicted proteins | sample CZODoug2_1_08_16_FD_185931 | JGI IMG/M metagenome (GOLD analysis project Ga0179593, IMG submission 185931) | Vadose zone soil fungal communities from Angelo Coast Range Reserve, California, USA - CZODoug2_1_08_16fungal (PacBio error correction) | ecosystem: Environmental > Terrestrial > Soil >... | reverse complement strand
TAGGACCCTTATCTCGGAGAACATCTAAACGGCCGTCGGCCCCTGGGAGAGGTTTCACGTCGGGCTTTCGACATCGAGGAGACCACGCCCCCGCCCGGTCCAGCGTTTTTCGAGCTGAAGGGGCATCGGCGCCCCTTTTTCACCAGGTTCGACCCGCGTCGGGACCCAGACGGCGGGGTACGGGGGCATCCTGCCAGCCACAAGCACGCCGTCTTTACCGCGTGCCAACGCTGTCTCGTCGAGGGAGAGCGCTCTTCCGGCCGGTCCCGGGACACCCTTCGGCGCGCCTTCTGCGGTCACGCGCGTCGGGTTCCGAACGGCGAGATGCCTTACCGGTTGCGCCTGAGGGGGGTTCGACACTTTTCCCGGTGGTGGGGAAGCTCGGGGGGTTTCGTCTAACTGGGGAGCCGGATTTTGGTTTGCATGCGGTTTCCTTTCCGGTTACTTTTTCCTCTGGTTCACACGACCCTTTCGTTGGAGGGCGGAAGCAGGTCCGTGTAGGAATTTCGCACCCCCCAATTGGGAAACGAGGGGCCCCAAAGCGCGCTGGTGTCCCGCTTCTACAATTTCCGTAGGCCGTGGGACGTCTTTCCGTGAGGGAAGTCTGATCGGTCAGTCCTAACAAGCCCCGTGTCGACCTTTGCAAAGGTTCTGGAACCTCCCCCCCCCATTCAGCGCTACCGTTGTCGTATAAGTCTTTTTTTTCCCCAGTGGGCTCGATTGTCCGTCTATTTCGCCAATTACGTTTTTGCTATTCAATTGCGAAAAAAATCCGTGGGGGTGGGCTTTTCGTTAGGGCCGGCGAGTTGTCGAGATTCTTCACCTCTTGTAGTTTTCGGGTCCTGATGCGTTGCTAGTTTGTCAGGGTCCTGAGGCACGGTAGGAGGGCTTGAGCGGAGTGCTCTCTTCCGGGGCGCTTTTTCCCAATTCGGGACGAAGGGAAAAATTTTCTTTTTTCATCCCGGTGTTACGGCTCGACGGAGCCGTCTGCCCGGGGAGACTTTCCCGTGCCCTACCCGCAGAGCCTTCCTACTAGCCATGCTGATCCTCTCGCATGCTTTTCAGGATTTGGCCAGGCCCCTCCCGCCGCGGCCGTATCCCTCGCCAACGTTCTCTTTTCGGCACTGCTGGGTTTCACGGCCTCCGGGGCCTTTTTGGACTCAGACGGCCCTCGGCTTAAAGCCATCCGCGGTTGGCTAACCGCAGATCCTACGTTCTATGAGGCACCCAGTAGGGAAAGCCGGGTCACAATCCTCGGTCCAGCTGACCTTTTTTTTTTCTTTTTTCAGCAAACATCTTCCAGCAGGCAGTCCACCTCACTCGCAGGCGGACGGGGTACCTTTCCCGGTCGTGAGACCCCGGGCGAAGCTGGTCGGACCCCAGTTAGAGACTGGATCGGGACCTTGCCAGGCAGTGTGCCCGGTCCTGGCCCCGCCTTGTCCGCCGTGACGCTAGTTGGCACCCAGCCGCGAGTCATCTGGCCCGCAGCGAGCTTTTCCGCATGCCTAACGGGGTTAGGGACCCCACTTTTGCTGGGTCGGTCCGGTTGCCATTGGGCCAGGGCAACGCCTTTCCAGCGTGTTTTAGTAACGACCAGGGAGGACTACCTGCTCGTTTCTTCCCCTAGAGTTAATCGTGGGCGCTTGGAAGCGTTTCCCGGCATGGAGGAGCTTGACTGCAGGAAGTCGCTGCTTTTTTTAGCCGCGCAGAACCGCTACTGACGCCAGGGATCTTTCCGAAACCGACTCCTGTCCTTGTGTACCGGGGGCGGCCCCAGAGCGCCAATTGCTCCTACCGTTGTCGAGGGACGCCTTTTTCATGGCATCTGACGCGACATCAGGTTCCAGTGTCCGGAGGGTCAGTTTTACGGCGTTATAGTAATTGACCTGCTCCTACAAGGCGGAGCCGGTTCCCGCCGTCCCTTCCGGGTTGGAGGGCCCCTCAACCCGTACCCCAAACTGGCCCGTAACTTGGTATCTACTCCTGGAAGTTTGAGCGATACGTTTCTTGCAACCTCGTTGGCTCTGATTCAGGTCCGCAGGCGCCCAGCTGGGGAACTCCTTGGGCCCTTTGTTTTTGGACCCGGTGCAGTCCATGGGGTCCGGCGTGACGCCGTCCCCTTTCGCCCTCATTCGCAGACGGCTGTTTTCCCCTAACTTGGTTAAGGGTCGTGCCCCCCTTTGGGTACTGGATAGAGCGGGCTTCCGGAGGGGGTTTCTCGAGGAAATTCTTCTTCGGATAGACGGGCTTTTCCATGTTCTCCCAGTCCGTTTCATCGACCACCGCCATCAATTTAGTTTGTTACTGGCTCGTGGCCTCCGACGGCGGGGTTTCTTCGGCGACGCTGCAGCTTCGGATCACAGCTCCCCCATCGCTTGATGACCAAGCCCTTTTTGGTTGGGCCTTGGCGGGGCATTACCGGTGCGGGTGACAGCCCGTTGGTACCGGTTGGCGTAGACTCGGCATTTCGGCCTTTGCCCCGCCTCTTCTTCGGGGGCAGAATTCCGGCACCAGGCCAATCGTCGGCCCTTGGGGGGGGCCCCCTCGCCAACCGGCCTCGTTCTTTTTTTGTTCGCGCTGGCGGCATATTCGCCTTGCGCGCCGGTTCGTCGACCGGCAGCATCGGTTATTCCTAAAACACTCCCCCCCCCCTCGTCGGGATGGCCCCCCAACCTGCCGGGGCTACTGGTGGTCGCCTAGGATGCGGCGTCTTCGTCGACGCCGGCTTCTTCGTTCGAACTTGTATCGGCTAAACAAGCCTTACGCGATGAGGGATCCCCCCCCTCGAGGGCTACCCCATGCTCGCCGGGAAGGCAGGATCCTCAATCGCGACGCCGCCTTCTTCGGCGCCGTCCGTCTCGTAAGGGGACCGGCGCGGCCACCAAAGGTCTTCCTGGCGGTCTCCAGACGCGCGACCGGGTGGGGGGAAATGAAAGTCGTATCTCGATGTGTTCCTCCTACCGAGGAGCTTAGCCGATATTCTTTTTTTCCATTCCCCTGTGGTCGGGGCATCGAGTACGAGCACAAGCCCTCTCAACTTCGTGCCATTCCAGGAGAGGGGCTCCTCGTCCCAGGTCCAACCCGAGAGGCGGTGCGAAGATCTTCGTCGGTAGTGTACCTTTTTTTGAGGACTTCGACGGTCCCGTCGATTTTTCGTCGACCGGCAGCGGCAGAGTAGGCCGTCGCCCGAAGAGGCCGGTCTCGCCTGCGGTTTGCTGTGGTTCCAGCTCGGAACTTTTCTTTTTCGCGTGCCGTCCCCTCGCACGGGAGGCGGGCCTGACGTTGGTCGAGGATCGTGATGCCGGGAGCACCGACGCCCTGTTCGGGCACCGATGAGCGGCTCCTTTTTCATCACCGTCCAATCTGCAGTGAGTCATTTGGATTCGAGCGCGTGTGATCACCCGTTCTGGGCAAGCAGAACCTCGATCTCGCCTGGGCAGGACGCCTCGTCTCGAATTGCGGTCTTGCTGGAGCTGAATCCTTGAGCGTTTCTTTTTTCGTACTTCAGCCCAGGCGCCATTTTGGCCGGACTGCCGTCCCGCCTTGCACCACCCATGGCCTTCCCAGTGCTTCATCGCCTGTCCCAGGCGCCCAGCGGAGCCTTTTTTTCTGCTCCGGTTCAGGCGGGCCTTGTGGCGGAGATCGAAGAAGTCCCTCCTAATCGTTGTTTTCTAGAGATCGACTCTTCTCTTCCAACACGCTCATGCCCGCCTGCCCCATCATTGCCCCCTGTTTACCCGCTGGCGCCTAGGGACCGCTGAGCACTGCGGGGTCCTTCCCCGGGGTTTCAGCATCGTCAGTCTTTAGTCCTGACAGCCAGACTTTCTTTTTTCTTCAGGCGGCGCGACAGTCCCCGCCCTTGGATTCCAGCTCCAGATAGCCCTTTCGAGGACGGACGTTTTTTTTCGGCCCAGTCCGCCTTATCAGGGGGCGGCTTGACATTTCCTGCCAGGGTGATCACCCCCCGAATCCAGGCAGTCGATGACACTGCTTGTGCGTACGGTGATGAGGTCGCTCTCAGCGGTGATCCCCCAATCGTCGTGTGCTCGGAATCATCTCGATCCAGCGAACACTTTGCCCGCCTCCCGTTCTTTTTTAGGCGGACTTTTTTTCGTAGGTTCGAGCTGGAAACGCACCCTGGCCCCGACGGATCAAGAGCTGCGGGATCTGCCGCCTAAGGAAGCAGGCCTGCCCCTTCACCCCCTCCTTGCTCTGAACGGGACGTTTCCTCGAGGCGTCGGTACACTCCCTCCCCCACCGACTCCGCCTCCTCTCGTGGTGCCGTCCGATGCGGTATGCCTGCTCCTGGAGATCTTTGCACGAAGGAGAGGGGTTGTGCTCGTAAATCGATGTCCCGACCACGGCCGTCGGACTTCAACCGGGGGGTGGGGGGGGGTTGGGGGGGGGGGTTGGGAACCCTATTTGGCGGAAGTCCTCGTCGGTCGTACCACACGAGGATGGCCACGCCTTCTTCCCCCCCACCCGGGTCACGAAAAGCAGCGAGTATGGGTCTTGTTAACGACCAAAAGGGGGGGGGGGGGGGTGTTGAAGCAATTGTGGTCTCCCCGCCCGCCAGGTCCCCGACGAGGGGACCGTTTTTGGCCCTTTTGCTTTGCCCAGGAAGGCGGGTACGACGCATTGAAGGACCCGCCGCCTTTCCCGGAAGACAATGTAAGCGGGGGGGTGGGGGGTGGTCGTCAGGCCCACCCCCCCACTTCCTGTTTTTGGGCGTTCGCCCGCATCGCCTCCCTGGTTTTTTGAGCCGGGGCTCTGCCGGTCGACGAAGAAGCCTGTCGCGAAGGCGAAGCCCTTTTTTTCGAGGCCAAATCCAGTAGCCCGGCGGTGTTCCCCACCCCCTCAGTTCTTCCACGGTGGTTGAGCCGGATGGCCGGTCGACCCGAAGACTCCTTGGCGTCGCCGAAGTTACGAGAGATTCCCGTCCGAGTGCCCACATCAGTAGCCGAGGCCGTTGTTTTGCGTCGGGGCATTGCCCGACTTTTCCGGCTGGTTGAGCGTATGCCGGTCGACCAGAAGCGGCTCTCGGCGAAGATGACGCCCCCCGACGCACAATACAGTAGCCCCCACGCGGTTGCCCTCCCTCCCCGCACCGGTACTCCCCCGCCATGACACCTTGCACTGCGGATGCCGCCGTTGTTCCGAAGTCAACGCCGCGTAGCGACCGGGAGAAGAACGCCGTCGTGGCCACGATCAGTACCCCTGCCTGAGTTTGACCCCCTAGAGACGACGGGCTTAGGCCCATGCGCCCGTCGAGCCTAAGAATTGTTTTAAAGAAAACACGATACCCCAAAAGACGTCGACCCCTTTCCCCAGTACCCCCCTTTTCACGACCGGAACAGTTGGATTTTTCCCTTTCTTAGGTGCGAATCGTCGCCCGTGTAGTCGTCACGATCCCCTGATCTGCACCATGCTCCCCTGCAAATCGGCCCCAGGATGGGCGTGAGTAAAATGCAGACCCGAGGTTGACGTGATCCCGGAGTTCGCTTCAAGAGTACGTCACCCTTTTTTTCCACTTTTGTACATGTTTTACTTGTTTAGGGGCAATCCCGTCGTCGGGGACCTTCGGGGAAAAGGAATCAGAGTGTAGCCCAGGGAGAGGAAGCGCACCTAAGTAGAGATTTTTCCTTTTCCAAGCTATTTACTGAACTGTCCCAGAGGTAGCGTTCATCCCCGCAGAAAGGTGTAATCTACGTCGATTTCGACCGTTGGCGCTTTTCTTCCCGCCCCCTTCCACATGCTTTCGGAGGTTGCCAGTAATGGCGTAGGGCCGTAGCGGTTCTGGTTCCGAGGAGTAGGATCGTTTCAGTGACTGCCTGCGCCTTCCCTCCCTCCACGGCACGCTTCACCCGTTCAAAACGAGGCGCGACTCGAGGGACTCCCCCCGAGCATAGTCCTCCATCCGATTGTTGACGGTTCGCTGGTTCCTGCGGCGTTGCCCTTCAGGGCATCACACTGACCGGGATTACCAACGAAACATGGGTCCCCCACACGGGAGGAATGCCTGGAGCAGATCGCTCTTTCCCCCATTGATGCTCCCCCTGCTTGGGGTGCCGCCGGGCTGCCTTTCGGGGCCGGCGTGTGAGGTCCGGAGACAACGGACCTTCCCCGGTCCGGAATCGCTCGAAATGGTTGGGGCCGCCCCTTTCCTTGCAGGGCTACGTACAGGTGCCAACGTCCGCGTTCTTTCGGTCCGTGCTGGAAGACGATGGTGTCGTTCCGTCGCCTCCGTCAGCCGGACGACACGTTTTTTTTTTTTTTTTTGAAGGGGTCATTCCCTTCCCCGACTGTTTTTTGGCCGCCATAAAGTTGTCCGGATTGGGTTTCCACCCCCTGCGGATGGCTTCCGTCTTGGCCGTACTGACCCTTCGCCGTGGACCCCCATCCGTTGGCCGGCCAGATCCGTGGTCGAGGGTTGATACGGCTTGCGAGGAGGGGATTTCATGGGCAGCCGACCATTCCGGCGCTGAAGCCTCCTTTCTTCGAGCTTGCGCGGGCTCTTTCCGGCGTGCGGTATCCCCGGGCCGGTCCTCCGGGTCGTCGAGCCCCAAGCAGGATCTCTTGCCCCGGTTTTCCTTGTTCCCGAATGGGGCCGAGAGCCCAGAAGAGAGCCCCCCTCCCGCCTCCTCCCGTGCCCCCTGACACCCGTACTGCCACGCATCAGGACCTCAACCCTACAAACGTGCCGTGAAGAATCGAACCCCTCGCCGTCCCCATATGCAGACCCACCCACGCCGTACGTTTTCCCTTTCTTGTTCGTCCGTTAATTGGCGTACTAGACGGGACATTTTCCTTCCCACACATGTCCCGATCCGTTTTTCAAGGTAAATGGCGATGAATGGATTTCCTGTGCCCCAGTTCTTAGCTTCTTGAATCGTCTTCAGATCAGACTTATCTGGCGGGCCTGGAGGATAACGGCATAAGGTGACTTTTTTTAACGACTGCAAAGCGCCGCTTTGGCCTCGTTCCCCCCCCCTGTCGCACTTCGACTCGGAGGCGGCCCTTCTTCCAGACAGCTCCACAACTAAATGGTCGATGGTTCAGTTGTCCCCCCGTAAACGGAAGGTCATGCCCAACCACCAGGCCTCTCGCTCCCCGGAGTTCCAACCTCTACCCCGACCCACTGCTCCCCAACCTTTGTCCTGTCGAACCACCATAGACCCCCCCCCCGACCTTGTCTGGCCATTTCGCGTTCGTACGACCCCCCCCTACGAGTGACAGCAGCGGCTCCCGGCGTCATGGTGTCCTGTGGCCGGGTACCGTGACGATTTCCGCTCCCTAGACGAGACCCCCTTCTTTTTTTTCCTTTACTAGGCGTGAGGGTGGTTCTTTGATGCCCCCTCCTCACCGCCTATTACACGCGGTAGAAAAAGTCTGGCAGGCCGATTCCCCCCCCCCCCCCCCCCCCCCCCCCCCCCCACCCCCCCTGGCAGATCGGCGATCTGACCCTGGCGTGCTCTTGCTCCTCGAGGTCACTCGACGGGGCCCCTTTTCCCCCCTGGAGAGCGGTGGCCGACTTCTGGTGGAGCGTGGCTACGATGCGGGCCCTATCTCTCCTCCCCTCATCAGTTGTTGTTGTTGCTTTTCTAGTCGACTAGGAGCCACGAGAAACCCCGGCGTCGGTCAGAGAAAGGGTCAGGGGACCCGTAGGGCGATTTTCCTCGAGGAGCACGTCTTCCAGGGTCTTTTTTTTCTCAGGTGTCACGGGGCATTGCCCTCAGCACCACCAGGTTGTCTACCCCCCCCGTCGTGGAAGATCGGCGAGGAGGGGGATAATGAAGCCCCCCACGCACGCCGAAGGGACTTTTGCCCCAGCGGGATGTATCGTCTCCTTTTCCGCGCTGTCACGGTCCCGGCCCATTTTTGACAACCAGGACCGCCTTTTCCATCCGCTTGAGGTCCCGGAGTAGGGGTTTTTCCGACCTGCGCGGATGGACCCTCCCAGGTCGCGCGGTCGAGGGTAGAAAAGGCCATGTGGTGTTTTTTTCTGTGGCAGAGTTTGGTCGGGTTTCGGATTGTACTCTTGGGGATCTCGTAGTTCAGGGGTTGTGGCCTTGCCCCTTTTCCTTCTGGTATTTTTTACACCTCTTTCAACCATCGACCCTGTCGTCCCTTTTGAGGCTTGGAAGCATGCCTCTACGTAGTCGGAGTGCGCCCCTGGTGAGAACGAGGCAAAGAGCGCTTGTGTTTTCCTTCCCCCAGTCAGTTGTCCGTGGACGTCCTCCAGGCCCGCGAAGGCTGATCCCCCGTTCCTCGATTCAAGCCGGTTCGACCTGTGCCACAGGACCCACAAATTTCATCGCCAGGTGTCGTAGAAAGATCTTTTTTTTCCCGCGATTTCCGTTCTAGTAAGTGCTTCCTTACGGACGCTATTTCCGTCCGCGGGGAAAAACGTACGTGAGGGGGCTCTGGCTCGTTATGGTGGACGTCTCGTTGTCGCTCTCTCCCTCACTGTGTAGGGTTTTTAGGTTTCCTGCGTTCTTAGGTTTGTAAGGGGAGGCAAGGGAGGAGGGAGGCGAGTGGTTGGTCTCTTCCCCTGGGCGATACGGCACCCTTCGAACACGTCCGGAAAACCGGGGCACTTGATCCGGCTGTGTACGAGAACCTCCTTTGTATTCATCTTCAAGGGTGATCGTCCCCCCTTGACCAGGAGCACGCTCCTCCCGAATAATGGATGACTATCTTAAGCTCTATGTTTTTGGTAGCTCCACGGCCCATCCCGCCTGGCCTCGCCCGTCTTCACCTTGGATTTCCGTGCAAAGGCGGGGTCAAGGCCGGGGCATGGCAGTACGGGCCCTTTTTCCTCCCCCATTTTATGTTTCGTACCCGCCAGGATCCTCTGCCCTTATATGGCTGCAAACGATTTTCGGGACAGAAGCCTTCCCCCTCGATTCCCGGTCAGGCACCTTCTTCTCACGGTCACCTAAATCGTCTTCCAGAAAGCCTCCCACATCAAGGACGCCGGCGGACTTTCCAGGGCTTTCTCGCCTGCGGGCGACCGGCCCCCAACAAGTTCGAGTCTCCAGGCGCCCCTGCCAGGGGCCGTGGTTTTTCGAGTCCTGGGGTCCCTCCACCTCCCCCCGTGACGCTCAGCCGCCGGCACCACCGCCGTAGAGCAGCCTTTCACCTCATCGAGAGGATCCAGGCCTCCGTGGGAGGGACCCCTCGTGGGCGAGTCCGGGGCCGTGTTTTTCTGGGCCCCCCACGACCAGCGGACCGTTCATTACCTCGGGATGTTTCCTACTGATCGGTGTGTCCCTCGGGAGTCTTCACGCATCGTGGCGACTTGGGAAGCTTGGCCGGAATGGAGGCGCTTGCCTTCTCTTCAGTCGTTGGACGATTCCTACGCCGCGTCCGCCCGAACCGCTAAGCCTACGCCCCGTCCTCGCGTACCCCGACTCTGAAAGGTTGTGGCGGGCCAGAGCGGCCCACCGGTCGCGACGTCGAGGACGTGCGGCCACGGCTTTTTAACGATACGGGGCACTCCTTTGTCAGCGGATTTTGTCTGACTGAGTTCTAGTAATCTCGGAGGCTACACGGCGGATTGAACGGCCCTCCCCCGCCGTTCCCCGACGACGGGCGTGCCCCTCACCCGTACCACAACTGGGACGTCTTTTGTCGAGCTGGAGTCGCTCTACGACGGTGTGATCGGAACCTCGCGCAGGTGACGAAGCGCATCATGGGCGACCTAGGGTTGTGACCCAGTTTCAGAGCCAGGGGAATCCCTTTTGAAGCACAAGGGTTCCTTGCAGCTTCTGGGGTCTCCGCTCCCCTTTTTTCGGTACCCCTTTTTGTTTCCTTCGGCCGGTGCGACGGCGGGTGAGGCGGGGTGTTTCGTTCGGGCAGCACCTTCGGCTCGAAGGTCCCCCGGCATCAAGTTTTGAAGCCCGTCTTTTCCCCAGGTGACACGAAAGGAAGCTCCTATACCGGTACTGCTCGTTTTCTCAGGCGGGTTTTTTTCTTTTCGGGACGCTGCGTTTCGTCCCCAACGGCGTCATCCGCTTGAACCAGCTTGTGGGCATTTCTCTTAGTACCGGGGGCGTGCCGCACTTGGTTATGTCTGGTGGAGCTCGGCGGCATCCCTCCTTCGTCGCCTCCGGCTTATCTTTCGACGGCCAGCACCTTGACAACCCGCCCATCGGGCATGTTCCCCGACCCACCGGACGATACTGGATGGTGGCTTCGGACGGCTGCACTTCTCTCCTTCGGGTAGACGCAGTTCCATAGGGGTCTACCGGCAGCATCCGGCAAACCAAACCCCCTCAGTTCTGTCATCGACAGACCCCCTTTTCCTTGGCTACTTTCTTTTTCCTGCCTCGGCCCTTTCGGCGTCTCATCGGCGAGAAGGCTTTTCGACCGGACATACGGCTCAAACATCCGTACGTTCTAGAGGGGAGACTCCCGGCGTCGGGCTCTCCATTCTCGGCCCCCTCCGGAGGACGTTCTTCACTCTGCGAAGCAGCCTTCTTCGGCGACGTGCCCCGTCTCGTCAAGACCTTTCCGGCCATACCAAGGTCGGCCCCCTGGCGTTCTCCAGGTTCCTGGCTGATACCTGGTGGTGTTGCGGAAATGAAAGGCGGGCGTGATTTTTTTGACGTACGACGAGGTCTCCTCCTCTCTCTGTCTTCCGGACCATTTTTTCCGTGGCGGGTCATCTCCTCTCCCCAGACATTCCCCGCACCCATGCAGAGATATTCCAGTTCTGTGCTACCGAAGTAACGGTCAAAACCGTCTCTTTCGGCCTATCTTTGATGGCGTGTACCGCCGCCCATCGTGGGATTCTCGTCCCGTTTTCCGCTGCCCCCCTTCGAGTGTTCGGGGAGGGAAGAGGAGGGCAAGCCGTCTCTCGGTCTCGGGGCCAGGGTGCTGTGGTTCATTTCCCTCCGACTGCTTCCGCCTTCGCCTTTTGGGCGGGCTGACGGTGGTTTTCCTCTCGATGTAATGATGCGGAAGCCGATTAGGGCACCTCGTCCCCTCCTCCTCCTCACCGTCCTGCCGTGATCATTGCCTGGATTCGGAGCCGTTTTCTTCACCCTTCGCGGTGCAAGACAGCCACTAAGGCGGACTGGGCCGGACGCCCGTCCTAGAAATGAGGCGAGTTGGTCTTCTGCCTCATTGGAGCGGCGCGGTCGCATTAAGAACCGTGCGCCATCTTCTGGCTGACTGCGATGCGATGCTCCCCCCCCCCGGGCGACCGCAGTGCTAATTTCCCCTTTCTTCTTGCCCCCAGCGGAAGAGGACCCCCTTTTTTTTTCTGCTCCGGTAAGGCGGTCGTTTGTTGGTGAGATCGACCCAGTCG
>Ga0179593_1406331_pt1 | contig 11314 bp, 13 predicted proteins | sample CZODoug2_1_08_16_FD_185931 | JGI IMG/M metagenome (GOLD analysis project Ga0179593, IMG submission 185931) | Vadose zone soil fungal communities from Angelo Coast Range Reserve, California, USA - CZODoug2_1_08_16fungal (PacBio error correction) | ecosystem: Environmental > Terrestrial > Soil >... | reverse complement strand
GTTCAATTTCCGTTCTTTAGACTGCCGTAGCTTGCTCTTTAAACCTGCCTCCCTTCAACCTTCCATTTGCAGATTGGTCTTTCTCCCGACGCTTCTGCCTCCGCCTTGGATGTCCCCCCATCGGCGCCTGCGTGGCTTTGATCCTCATCCCGAGGTGCGCCGTTCCCGATTTCTTCTTTCCTCAATTAGGGGGGATCGTTCGCGCCTTTTTTTTCCATCCTTTATTCGTTTCGCTTTGCGAGCCTGAATCCGTCCCTTGCTCTGTGGGACCCTCGCGAGTGCTTCCTTGGCCCTCGTTTGCGTTTTGAAACTTTTCCTTAAAATGTTCACTAAATTGCTGACTCTCATGGGTGATCTCCACACCGCCTTGTCGACCGCCGCCGCTCATGCTGTACCCTCTCTTTCCTCGTCTTGGTCAACTCTATCTCGATAACGCAGATCCGCCCCCGTTCTAGAGTGTTAAAGATTGTGCTGTCCCCTCTTTTCTTCTTGCTCGTGTAGGCTTTTCCTGACGGAAATAATTTCCTTCTTCGAAAGTCTCGACCCCCTTCCTGTTTTGTTCTATGTGTCGTCCTTTCCTCTCCCCCCCCCCCTTTATGTTCCCTCTTCAGTGCACCTCCCAGTACCATTTGGTCTTGTACCTGTTATCCCTTTTTTTTTTTTTTGCTTTCCGATTACGACCCCTTCAGGACCCCAAAAGCGATTTGCTTTTCATGTGTACTTACCTGATTTTCCCGTGTTTCTCTTTATCGTCCTTCCTTGCCGTGATTACTCCCGTTTTGCCTGCCATATTTCCAGGACAGTTTTTTTTTGAGTTAGAAAACGTTGAGCTTTTAGGTAGTCCTTGAATCGCTCTTGTTATCTCTGTGTTTTCTCCTCGTGGGCAGAGAGGCTCCCCTTCGCAGGTTCTTCCGCCGATTAACCACCGAACCTGTGAACGGTTTTTGGTTTATTTCGTCATCCTTTTGGTTGCCTATCCCCGTCCCCCCATCAGCCAATTGACAATCGTGAATTGAAGGGTTCTTCCGACAGGAATGGTTTTGCTTCCGTTCACCCTTTTTCGCCTTCCACGTTTAATCGAGATTCCCTCTTCACCTCGCCGAGATTTTCAAGGTGTCTTCCCCAAAGTACGAGATATTGAAGCGCCGAGGTTTTCCCCCCTTCAAGATTCCCCGCGCCTAGCTGGTTTTTATTCAGGATTTAGTGGGTAAACCCCCCTTGTCAGTCGTTTTAGTTTTTCCAAGTTTTTTTCTCTCAAACACCTGGCCCCCGCCTCTAAAGGCGTTTGTTTTTTCCAGAGAGCAATATTGGGACCTTATTCGTCAACTCCCTTCTCTCCTAACTCGTCTCAAGCATCCTTTTCTTGAACGCAGTTTGCCCAGTTCAGATCGACACCCCCAAGACTGGAATTGGCGGTGTCTTTATTTCGGTTTTCCCCTGGATATTGTCGTCAACGCCCCAATATTTTTCAGTTTGGGATCAGTTCTTGGTGATAATGCAGATTTTCCCCTCCTCGGGCTGCAACCCTACTCTTTCTCCTCTTCCGTTTTGTTGATTTTCTTTGGCTTTCCCGTGTACCCCCTGAATGAAAACACCCTTCCTAACCTTTCCCCACCCTCTTGGCGTTGTCCAAATAGTATATTTTTCTTCAGACCGTACCATCCCGGTAGCTTGCCGCTCCCATTATTGGGTTTTATAGTTTCGATTCTTTCCCTCCTGCGTCCAACCTTTATTCTTTGGCGAGTGGAGGCTTCCCTGGGCGTTCCAGGTCTCCGATTTATTTCACATCTTCTCTTTACAACTGCTTTCGATTTTTTATCAAGTAGCTTCAGCAAATTTAAACCACTTCACGGACTGAACGTGTACCCCACTCTTCACTTTCTTTATTTAAGACTAGACCTCTGTCTCCCACACTTTTGCTCTTCCTTATCTCTTGCGGTTTGGCTATATAATGCACCACCTTTTTCAAAAGATTTATAGTAGAGTGTAGTGGATTTTTCGATAGATCCAGTGTAACGAAGTTCCATTTTTTTCTTAACGGACCTTCAGCGGCTCTTCAGTCCCTCCCCCGATTGTAAATTGGCTTATTGGCTTGTTTCTCAACACCCCCGTCGCGTCCCACTCCTTTTCCCAAGTGCCATAAGAGTTTCTCCTTTCTGCTTCCCATTTTGTGGTTTAACAACCCCCCCTTCTAAGATGTCTTATTTCCCCGTTCAGTGAAACCCGATTCAAACTTTATTTTTTCCCTGTTGATCGAGTCCATGAGTATTTGATTGCCTCGAGCAACCGGTGCTCGATAAAATACGAGGCACCCCCACCTGCAGTCCCTCCCAGGCCATTTACTTTTTTTCCCACCCCACGTTTTCCTCTTCCTTCCCCATTTTGACCATAGCTTGGTGGCCCTCTTTCTCGTCTCGCCAGCAACACCCAACGCCGTTCGTACGAGCCGGTCCAAGAGATAAAAGGACTATTAGTCTTACTGTTTAGCGTCCCTTTTTTTTCTTTCACGTTCGCGTCATGCCCCCCACCCCACCAAACAAACTGGACTTTGGACTTCGCAATTCAAAAACGCTCACTTGATTGTCGAACTACAGTTCCCACGGTTTTCCGGAAGGAACCATCTAGATCTCAGCTCTGCAACCCCCCCGCGGACCTGAGTGTTTTTTTTGGCTTTCGCTCTTTTTTTTTTTTCCTCACGTTTTTTTTGTTGTTTTTTTCCCCCCATCTTTTGATCGTTTCCGAATGAGCGTGAGGCGTTCCTGCACTGTGCTCTCCTCCTCCCTTAACCAATTGGTGACATTTGTCTCAGCATTCGTCGTGTTACCCGCCCCCGCTTTGTGTGTTCACTTTTAAGCCCTTTTTTTTCCTCTCCCGGGTGACCTTTTAACCCCTGGCCGCCCCTCGCACCGACCCAGAGGCTTTTGATTCTACGCAGACCAGAATTACTCTTTCGTCAATGACCTCCTCTTTGCCGGATCAAAGGTTTTTCCCCCCTTTCCTCCCTCCTCAATTGCAAAAGGTTTTTTTTCATTCCATGCGATTCTTCTTCCAGCCTTCTGGGCGTCCCACATCGTAACTTGTCGTTTTCTGGAGGCAGCGTTTGTCCTATGGATCTTCATTTTCGATTGGCAATCCTTAACCCCACACCCTTTTTGTACTTATTTCCCCCCTCTCTCTTTCCTACTCCCCGTGTTTTTCGCTATCTTCTGCCTTCCATCAGCTTGACTTGTGTTGTATCTTTCCAGATGTTTTTTTTTAATTTTATTTTTTTTTTAGTGCATGTTCTACTAATCCTCTTGTCTCCTTACCTGGAAATTTCTCGATTTGTCATCGAGCCGACCATCCCCTCTGATCTTCTGTTGATGAAAAAAGGGTTTATTGGTGGAACTGTCTTTATTCAACGAGTTCTTCCTCTATTTCGATCCTCGTACCCCCTCCTGATTGACTTGTTGCCCGAAATCGGGTAATTCTTTCCGGCGTCGGGTCAGTTTTTATTCGTTTCGATGGTCGAGCTTTTCTGCCTCTCCCGTCCCGTTTCTCCTGCGGTAAAGTTCGATTTCTTTCCTTGAACCCCTTTAGTGGCGGCAACCTACTCAATGCTGCGACCTTGCGCACTTTTTTCGTGATGGGGATACCTGCCTTTTCTTTTCCGCCTTTCTAACTGTGTACGATCATTTCGGCGCTGTCCTTTCTATGATGTCCCCATTTTTTCGTGGCGATTTAGATCTGATATTCTCCTACTGTGGAAGTGGGACGTGGCCTTGGAAGTCTCCGTAAACATTTCCGCGTTTCTGACCTTTCGCTATCCCCCGGTTTTCATTTGTTGTGGATGTGTAATCACTCGCTTCCTCCCCAAACGTTCTCGCCGTTCCTTGCTCATAGTACACATTTGTTTCTTCTCTGACCTCTCTTTCTTAGGTGGTGTTTTTTTTGCGTTTCTCCCCGCCCATCGTCATGACCCAACCTTCTTGGCCCCATGTGTAATTTTCCTGTGTGGTTTTTCTGACTCTCACTTTCTTTCACGGTTTGCTTGTTTTCTCTGTTTTTTCTGCGATATGTATCATCCGTTTCCCCTGCATTTCATCATCAAATGTGAGAGAGACTAATAGCTTATGACCTTTGAACTCTCGTTTTGATTTCACGCTTTGTTCGACTGTCTTGCCCGAAGGACTTCACCCCTAAGTCTCGATGGCCACGATTTCTTTCAAGGTGGGTCCTAGTTTGTACTTTTCTGTCCCACCCCCTTCCCTCCACTTTTACCCCTCGGTCGTACTTTTTTTCCTGCCGCCTGACTGGTGGTGCTTTTCCTCCTGACCAAACCCCCCCTGGGCCGGGAGGCACTTTTCCCCCCGAGATCGACACTCACTCCTCCTCTCCCTCTGACTTTTCGTTTCCCCCCTCAGGCGCCTCCGATTAGCGCAGAGGTGACTTTTTTCTCGAATTCGTCCTGCGGAATCTCTGGGCGTCGAGACGTCGTTGTGTTACCGGTCATTCTTTCTCCACGTGGTTTTCTCTTGCTTCTTCCCCACACATTCCCCGCAAGATTATTCCGCTTTTTCCTGTAGCCTTCTGGGCCATTCCCGCTACCCAGGACTGCAGTCTCTACTAACTCTTTACAAGACCTGACAAGTATTTGAAATCACTGTCTCCAGCCGTAAACCACAAACTGGCTTGCTCGGTTCGCTTTACCGGGATGGTCGGATCCAAGAGAAGATTTCCGGTCAAAGACCCCCTTTTGGAGTTTTGGGGTGCTCCCTTTCTTTTGATCCTGCAGGCGTTGTCCGCAATCTTTCGAAAACCAATCTCCCTTCTCCCTCTCCTTACGTGTGTTGGTTTCTCTCCGCTGGTTTGAGCCCGATGTTACACCCATGCAGGTCCACCAATTTACTTTCTCCCTTTCCAAAATCGTGTTTGTGACACTCGTCCCTGTTGTGTTATCCCGTCCCTCCCTCCCCCACGCAACGATTCACTTTGGTTTCGATGCTTATTCTTTCTTTTCTCCGATTTCACCATACTTTTCTTGACGAGTTATTCGTATCGAACTGGGCTCTCCGGTCTCGCTAGGGCAGAGAATGCCCATGCTTTTTCTGATCCGTGTTTTTTTTTTTTTCTCAAGTGGTCTAACCACGTGCACGGACCCCTCCCCTCTTCCTTCCTATGTTTTGTTTCTCTACCCCCCCTTTCTACCTTTTGGTGAAACCCCCCCCCAAATCGCTGCCCCTGCTTCTCCACTGCCCCTTTCTCAGAATTGCCCCTTTTAACCTCCCCTGGCGCTTTCATCGGACGCTCTTCCTTTGTTACTGAAGAACCGTCAGACTCGAGTTCGGTTCGTCCTCCCTATTTTAACTTAAGGCTTTGCCCTTTTTCGTACGCTCCCCCCCATTTTCTGTAGTCAGTCCTCATCCCGATTGCCCTTGGGGCTGTCCCTTGGTGATCAGCGTCCACCACCTCGCTCCACATTACCCGCAACCCCCCCCGTGTCCCCGCAATTCTTGGCTCTCTGCTTCCTCCCTTTCTGATACTTCCAGCAGTATTTCAAAACGCTCCTTCCCCCGTCGATTTCCGGGGCACGCCTTGTGTCCCTTCTTGATGCTTCACTGCTAACGCTTTCTTAAATATCGGGTCCCCCATTGCTTTTTTCCCCTTCACAGACCGCCCCCTCCTCTTTACTCCAACCACACAGTTGCCTAGTGTTAATTTCACACATGAAGACCCCCCCATCCATAGTGGTTCTATGTCGTATGGCCTCAAACCCCAACGATTCTACGCGCTTTCCCTCTTCTTAATATGAGTGAAGATCCCTTTTCGAGTTTTTGTTCCTTCCCGGCATGTTCCTGGACATCCCCCCCTTTTTTTTTTGTATCGGCGAACTTTTCCCAATGCTTCCAAGGTTTTTCGAACTCCCGGGCCACGTGGCTCCTTTCGGAAATCGTACCCGCCTCTTACCTCTTTCCCTCTCCTTCGATTTGGCCCGGTCTTTTCATAGATCATCTCCCCCTTTCCCCACGCTTGGAACTGCTTTTTCACTCTGATCCCGGCGGCGTAGCCTTGCCCTGTGTTGCTCTCCCGCCATCCTTCAACCTTTTGCGAAAGCCTTCAGATTCCTTCCTTTTTTCCTAAGACGCCTGTGCTGAACCGACGTTCCCCCTCTTTCTCACGGCCTCCGCAAAGGCTGTCCCCTAACACGACCAGCAGCTGAGCGAATCCCGAACCAGCCTTTCCGCCTTCGTCAAGCCCCTCCTTCTTTACGGCATCCCCCCTCCGGCGTGTTTGACGATAAGCTTTCACTTCAACAGGACTGTTTTCCTAACTATCCATCCTTTTTTGGGATCCCTTTTCCTGTTCCGTTGAAGGGTAGGCGAGGTTTCCTTAGAAAGCGGCTTCGTCAGAATCTATCTTTGCATTCTTGTCACCCCATCACGATGACGCGGTAAACTGTCAACTATTTCTCGTTAATAATTCTTTTTGTTTGTGCTCTAGCTTGGACCTGTTTCAGCGTGATGTGTGTTGTATAGGGCAAGATTCCCCCTCCTTTTCTTAGCGACTCTAGTCGCCTGAAAAACCGCCCCCTTTCAACCTTCCCATTTCCTTTTTTTTTTGTCTGCAAGCGAACGCGTCTTTTCTCCGCCTGGCTTCACACACTGTCAGAATTGGTGAATATGTCAAGGACCGATGTTTCGATTTTTCTTTTCGATATTTTTGTGCTGTACTGTTCCTTCTTTCATCGTTCGTGCGGGTCCGGCTTATTGTCGGTTTCGATGGGCGTCTTGCATGCTGTTTTTTCTTCGCGGGAAGGTGAGTGACCTTGAAAAATGTTATTTAGTCACACGCCTCCGCCATTGACTCCTTGATGACACTTTTTTAAGTGATGGAGATCTCACTTTGAATGGCGAATCAACCCTTCTCACCACCCCCCCAAGTCTTCCGATGTCTGCATCATTTCGATCTTCTATCCTGCGATGCCTTTTTTCCGAGGTTTGTTTCCTCTTGCTCTTAGGTCAGATTGTCTGCCCTGCTTGTCCCTTTCTCGTCTCCTGGTTCACACTCCCTTTTTCCCGCGTTTTTTTTCAATTTAGTCTTTATCCCCCCTTGAAGTTGTTTGTGTTTGTTCCCTTACAGATTTGAAATCAACCCCCACGTCTTGCTCCCGTTTTCCGTGACTTTTAGTACATTTTCGCCCCGTTCCCTGTTTCTTCGGTGTTTGTTTTGTTGCCTGATAAGACCCTTTTATTCACACGCGATTTTTCTTCATGTGTAATCCTCAGTCCCTGTTTTTTGGTCCTCTTTCCAAGTACGTTTTGCACGGCCTTCTTCCACTCCTTTTTTTCCTGCTCCCGTCATCAATCCCCTTTTTTCTCAGTGCCCCGCCCACGGAGTTCCTCCCCATGCGACTCGTATTCCGGAAATCCCTCTCTTGTGATGAAGCGTTTGCTGTTTCGACCTTTTTTCTGAGCCTTATTCGTCGTAAAGTCTTCAGCCGTCTCCATGGGCTTCAGTCGTTCACTGTTTGGTCCGGGATTTTGTGCCCTTGGTTGCTCTTCCCCCCTCAAGACCCTCCGCCAATTCACCTTCATGTAGGTCACGTCTACCGGAATGGTTGCTCGTCCGCAACAACCTTGTGGCGGAACGTCCCGCAGATTCGACCGACCTCTACGAGACTTTGCGGGTCTTTCCAGACCCCCACTGCAGGCCTAATCCTTTAGTTTTTCCGATTCTGACTATGGACTTCTTTTTTTTTCTCGGCGGTGCAGATCGCGTTTGCTGCCATTTACGATTCGTTGGGTGTCCTCACCGGGGCTGTCACTTTGTTTTTTTTGTACGTTCTTCTTCAACACGTCTTTTCTCCCGAAGGCCCTTCTTTTAATGACCCTATTGCCTTCTTGTCACCCTTCCCCCGAGACCGGACACGACCCAGTCTCTTTGGACCCCCTCTCGTCTACGTCCTAAGATTTCCGCCAGTGCTTTCCGTCAATCCTTCTCCCCCCCCCCAAGAGTGCTTCGGAGTGCTCCCGGGCATGGTCGGATCGGACCACACAGGGTCTCTTCTTTTTCAAGTTCCCCGATTTTGGCATTTTGATAGGAGTTTTTTTCCCGCATGGCGGTACGACACTGCGCAACCAAATCTCTTTCTTTTCATACTATCCGGGTTGTTTTTCAGTTCTGTTTTTGCGACTCTCGTCCCACTCATGCAGGATCAACCCTTTTATCCATCACTGGCCACAATTCGGTCGTTATAAATTTCTCCTGTTTGTGTGTCGATCCCTCCCCCCCCGTTAGAATCGCGAGCCAATTCATTTTTTTTTTCTGAGGTGATGGACTGTGGCCATTCCTGCCTTCCCTCCTTCTTATTGTGAGAGTTACTTATTACCGTGACCTTGTCCCCTTTCCCCTTTTAACTTTTGGAAAGGCTATCTTCACGTTTCTCTTTTCTCGTTTTTTCGAAGTCCCTGGGAACCAAGTCCCGTCTCGGTTACAAAACTATTTACTCCTCCCCGCGATCTGCGTCGGGACGCTTAGTCTCCTTCCCCCGGCGAATCATCGGATTGAATTGCGGTGTGGCTGCAGCCCTCCCCTGAAGTATTCCGCTTTTTTTCTTTTACTCTTTACACTTTTTCGCCCTTCTTTTTTTTTTCTTACGACGACAACCATTCTTTTCCAGTCCCTTCCATTCCGATTGTCTTGGCGGTTTTTCCCTTTGTTGATCGCAAAAAAATTTTCATACTCTACCCCACTTTTACCAACTCTTTTCCCCCCTTACGGATGCATAGACAATTACGCACACGATTAGTAGAACAACCTTTCCCCCGCTAGTGGTGACCCTCTGTCCCTCGTCCCCTTTGTCTCTGCCCTTTCTCGCCCCCCCTGCTTGCAACCTTCTCGCATGCACACAAGCTTACTTTCCCCAGGCTCCACTTTAGAGTTAACCCAAAGTTGCCTATGGAAACCACCTTTCCTACCCCCCTTCTCTTTTGTTTTTTCCTGACCTTTAGTCATTTTCGCAAACATTTGCTCCTCCGTTTTCAAACGTTGCTCCCCCCTTTATGATTAGTAAGCGTCGACTTTGGGTTGCTCTGATGTTATTACTCACACAACCCTCGGTACATGGTGCTGTCCCATTTTTCCCAACTCCTATGAAGTTAATTCCTTATTCACTCCAGTTCCACAGGGAGCCCTTCCACTCCCATCGCCGCCTGATTGATCTGTACACAACTCGCCCGGATCTTTTTCCTTCGCTGCTCCTCAATCTAACTTCCCACGCGGCGTTTTGTGATTGTAAATCATTAGCGTCTCGGCGCCTGTGTGAGATCCTCCCCACTTCCCAAGTTCTCCCTTTTTTTTTATCTCCGTTTGTCCACTAAGAAGGCTGTGTCAATTCGCTCTCCTCTTCCATCCTCACTTAAATTCCCCTGGCTCGTTCCATCGAAACTCATAAAGAGCTACGCCCGCCGCTGAATAACTCCCACTTTCGTTCAAGCACTCTGCGGCGGCCCTGCCGTCTGACGACTCCGCCCGACGTATCAGTTTCTTCCCCTCCCCTTGCGCCTTCTTTTTTTCATCCCCGGCGTATTAAGCCTGTCCCTTCTTCTACACGACACATCGTCAATGTTCGTTATCGGAGCGTGTTTCCCCCGGGTCTTACCTTCTTTCCCTTCAGGAATTTAGTCCTTTTCGTATCCCCACCCCACTTCCCTCTGTCTTGTACCTCCTTTCATCCTTTTTCCCCTTCCTCTGGTGGTGAGATGGAAGCTTTTTCTCATCAGTTTTTGTTTCGTTCCCACTCGCTTTTCGCGCCCTGTTTTCATTTCTCCGACCCCCTTCTCCAACGGAAACTTCTTTCTGTGCTACGAATTCTTAACGCAGGGACTGAAAAACATCCCTTGTTTGTCATTGAGCTTATCTGTCCGAGGCTTCCGGCTTTGATTCCGCTGCGAGGTGCTCGTGACCAACTTCCCCGGTTTCGACCGGTGAATTCTTTCTTGTCAGTCGGCTCAATCTCATTAGGTTTTAGATGGGCATGAAGCATTTGAATTCTGCTTTTTTCACGTGAGATGCGAGCCCCGCGTCCTATTTCTTCTGACCCCTCTTTTGCGAACACGTGACTAAATGCTGTTCCTTGAGCCTGTTTTCATTTCTGGTCCTGATCTCCCACTTCCTTCGCCTTGCAGCGCCTTCTCGATTTAACAGAGGTCGTTTTGTTTTGATTTACATCATCTTTCGAGTCATGCGCGCACGGTTCGGTTTTTGAAGTTAGCTTTCGCGTTCTTCGGCGTGCTCACTTGCCCCTGGCTTCTACGTGTCAACCTTTTTTTTTTTTTTACCCCTGTTCTGACGATCCAACAAACGGTTACCGTTTTTTTATGGTTTAACGTTTTCTCGTTCCCCCCACCTTTCTCGCTTGACCCTTTAAGTTTGGGCTTCAGGTTTTCTTTACTCCTGCTGGGCCTGTTTCTCTCTATACGACCCATTTATTCCCCCGCTCTTGTTCCTGTGTATCCCGGTCCCCTTGTGTGCTTCTCTCATTTAAGACACCCGTTCCCTCTGATTACCCTCTCCTCCCCTTTTTTTGCGATATGTTCTCCAATCCGTTTCTCATTCTTTTGCCGCCTCCTAATTCGGTTCCCATGGGACGCGCCCCGAAATCGTTTTCAGGGCGGGTTCTGTCAAGCGGTGGTTCCTGACCCTATCCTTCGATTAATTTTTCTATTTTATTCAGCTTTGGTCCCGAAGTTATTTTTCGGTGGTTCTATGTATGTTTCTCCCTCTGTTTGTGCTCTTAGACTCCGTCCAAGGGACAACTGATTGTTGTTTTTGTTCTTTCCCTCTTTTTCCTTTTGGTCGCCGTCCCCGAAAACCAGGGGCGCGTGCCACCTGTTATCGCTCTTCCCCCCCACCCTTCTCGAGACATTCCTTGCGGTGATCCAGACCACACCTCGTGATCCTCGAGCTCTTCAGGTGAAATTGATCGTCGGCGCTCCTCCGGTCTTTATGAGTCTCTTTTTTTCCCCCCCGGTCCGTCGTGCCTGGTTCTGTCTTTTCACACTTTCCGTTTGCAAGCGACCCGTTGCACCTCGAACCTATGGGATCCCTTTCTCCGGAAAACGCCCGTTTTTTGCTCCTTGTCTCCCCTAAAGCAAGTTTTCCTCCTTGCTCCCCCGTTCATCGCATAGACACCAAAAAGCCAAGGAATGCGGCTCCTTGATTCGGTTCCCCCGGATTCGACCCCCTGCTCCCTCTTCTTTCCTCCACGATTTTTTTGGTTGGATCAGGCGTGGTGCTCCCTTGATTGGTTTGTGTGCGATCTTGCCCATCACCA
>Ga0179593_1653675_pt1 | contig 11315 bp, 17 predicted proteins | sample CZODoug2_1_08_16_FD_185931 | JGI IMG/M metagenome (GOLD analysis project Ga0179593, IMG submission 185931) | Vadose zone soil fungal communities from Angelo Coast Range Reserve, California, USA - CZODoug2_1_08_16fungal (PacBio error correction) | ecosystem: Environmental > Terrestrial > Soil >... | reverse complement strand
AATCCTTTTGGGGGTAGCTTTCCTTGTTCCTTTTTTTATTCTTGGAAGAGTTAATCGGGAGGAGTGTGCTCGCCTTTTTCCTCCTGCATGCTAAACGCATGGCGGTCCGTTTTTTTTTCCTTTTTTTTTTGCTTGTTAAAGAGTAATCGTTGTCGGATCTCATGAAGGTTTAGAGTCTGTAAGCACCCCCCTTTTTTACGCGTGCGACGTTTTTTTTTCAATCTTTAGGGAAGAGTAACCCTTTCTTTCTTTTTCTTTTTCTCCTGACTAAAGAATGGCGGTTCCGCATGCTGTTTTTGTGTTTGAGTTTGTTTTCTGAGTAATCGAATGCGGTTCGGCGTTCCTTTTTTCCGCGTGCATGCGCAGAAGGAAGTGGTTGGGAGTCTTTTTTCCCCCTTTTTTTTTGAGACAGAGTGATCTTTTTTTTTTTCTTTCTGCATGCTAAGCCATGGAGGTTCGAGTGCTTTCCCGGGGTTTTTTCGATTCCCCCTTTGAAGTAGTGTGCATAGAATTTTTCCCCGCATGGCGGGAGGGATTTAATAGAAGTTTTTTTTCCTTCTCCATGAATGAGAGGGCCCCCTTCTGAGAGGGAATGCCTTTTGCCTTCCCCCTACCTCGTTCTCTTACCCCTTCTTCCGAATAAGGATGGCCTTTTTTTCCCCCCCAGGCTCCATTCTCTCCACTTCCCGCAACGACGGTTTACTTTTGGGGGACTGCCATTCTTTGTCTCGTCTCTTTTTTCCCTTGAGCAGAAGAAGGCAATCAGCCCCCTCATCTCGAGAATGGTTCTTCCCCGACGCAGGACTCTTGGACGGTACTTTTTTTTTTTCCCTCTTTCCTCGAAGGCAAAACTCCCCATTATTCTTCTTTTTTTCCCTCCTCTCCCTCTGGTGAGATACATCTTTCCCTCTTCCCCGAATGGGACTCCCGATGGTTCAACCCCCCTCCCTCCTCTCCTTTTTTTTTTTTTTCCCCCCCCTTCCCCATCGGAGGCCCTTTACATTCCACCATGATCTTCAACAGAGCTCGAATCCTTTTCCTAGTACTGAGTAGTGCTTTTTTCTCCAGCCCATCCCCCGTGCCGCTTCCCCTTCCTCTTCAGCTCCTCTCCCTAGTCGATTTTTTGAGATCCTGATTAGCGGCGGACTCCCACTCCCTCCCACTCCGAACCGGGACAACCCGCATGCAGTCCCCCTTCCCCCCCTTTTTCCTTCTGCTATTTACATCCTTTCCCCCCCTTTAACGGATTTTCAAAGAAGTAGGAGCTTTCTCTTATTTAGGGACTTTCTCTTGCGCAGCAAGGATGAGGAAGCCTTCTCTCCGTCACCCAATTCTAATATCCTCCCCCTTTCTCCCCTTGCATGAGGACCCGTCCTTCCCTTCATATAAACTAATCCAGAATTTTCCCCTCCCAAAAATTCCGCGCAGCCCCTTTCTCATGCGTTAGCCTGCGTCCCTCTTTTTTTTGAATGGCTTTCCTACCCCCCCTCCCTATTTAATCTTCCAAACATCCCCCGCGCAGCCCCCCTCCCATGCGTTAGACACTCTCCTTCCCCCTCCAGCAGATACTCTGCTCCTACTTTCCCCCCCCCCCCCCCCCTTTCCCATCCGCGCAAGACTTTTCCCATTTTGAGTTTAGAATGCGGACAGAGCTACCTCCCCTTCTCCCCACACTACTCACGATTTACTTCCCCCCCTCTTCCCCCTCAAGAGAAGCACGCTTTCTCTCCTTCGGACGACGCGAACCGCCCCAGTCGCTCACTCCCCCTTTTCCCACATCCTCCCCCGTACAGTTCTTTTTCCCCTAAATGAGTTTAGAATGCTTCCCTTTCTATCACACTCCTCCCGATTTACTCTTCCCCCTTCCCGCCGCGTATCCAGGAAATTCCCTTTCCCCCCCCCATGGCGGAGAGTTAAGTTCCTTTTCTTCTTTGACCCCTTCACCCTTCCAAAACGCCGAATCCCCCTTTTTCCCCTCCCGTCACACCCGAAGTTTCTTCCGTCCAACAGCCGCCGTAATGGACTCACTTTTTTCTTTTTTTCCTTTTTTTTTAGACTGTACAAACTCTCGGGACCAGTTCCAAACCCAGTCCTTTTTTTTTTTCTTCCCCCCCTGCTTGGTAGATTTTATGGCACTTTTTTTTTCCCCCCGAGCCTTCCTACGCCTTTTCCCCCCTCTTCTGGAGATGGTAAGACGCCGGACTTCCCTTGAATTAAAGGAATAGCCCCTTTCCTTTCTCCTCACTGAGTCTTTAAAAGCGCTCCGTCTCCAGACCCCCCCCCCCCCTTAATGAATAAATTGGCCCTCCTCGGGCTCCCGACCCCCCCCCCCCTTTTCCCCAAGAAGATTCTTCCCGAGAAGAACGATTTTCTTTTCATTCCTTTTCCTCTTTTTTGCCGTCGGAGGCCTTCAAACTTCCCAAGAGGGACTCCTCCCGGGAGAGAGGAGATTGCTTTCCCCAGAAAAAGAGGTCTGGTTTTTTTTCCCCATGAATTTCAAGCTCTCGGGGACTCTGGAACACTTTCCCCTTCGCCTACAGACCTTTCTCCCCCCTCCCCCCACCAAAGTTCGTACCCTTTCTAGGTTATTTCCCTCCCACAAAAAGGCCCAAGAGCGAATTCCCTTCCTTTACACTTCCGACTCCGTCTCTTCCACAGAAAGCGAAGCTCTTTTCATACAGGATCTCCCTCTTCTTGCAAAGAGACATGGCGAAACGATTTCTTCCCTCTCCCGGCCAATCCGATGGGTCGTCTGAAGACCCTCTTTTTTTCCTGTCCTTCCACAGTCCTGCGAACATTCTTCCCTTTTCTCCTTCCCCCACTACACGAAAGTTTTTTTTCCCCCTAAGAAGATTTGAGCCCTTCTTCCCTGAGCATCTCCTCCTTTCCTGAATAGCCATCCTTCCCTCGCCCTTTTCCTTCAGATGACGGTTTTTTTCCCTCTCTGCATCCGCGTCGTCTTTTTAAGAGGTTCGTTTTTCTCTTCACTTGGAAAACGTTTTTTTCAGCTCCTCTTTCTTCCTTCTTCGAATAAAGTCCGATTTTCCTTTATACGCACGCTGATTCAGCGGAACCCTTCCCTGGTCAGCAGGATACCTTCTCTCCCCCGATTGAAAAAAGCGGCCTTCTTTTTCCGAACGGAGGTGCGCCCCCCCGATTCCTTGACTCTCCCCCCCCATCGCCGTTTTCGCATTGACCCCCTCCCCCGTTCCGGAGGAATTGTTTTTCCTCCTATCACGTCCAGCCACCTTTTTTTTCCTCCAATTCTAACCGGTATTTTTTTCCCTTCCCCTTCTACGAAAATTTTTTTTTCTTTTCCCCCCCTAGGATGATGCAGACCTTCTTTCTAAGTTCGTTTTTTTCGCTTATTTCATCCCACTTCTCTTTCTCCCTCGAAAGGTTTGCAGCAGCGGGAGTCCCACTGTTTTCCCCTCCTTTCACAAAGTCGAACAAAAAACAACCGTTTTTCTCTTTCTAAGTGAAAGCAATATTCCCACCCCCCTTTTTCCCGAATACAGTGTAATCGATAGTGTCTTTCGTTGTCCTCTTCTTCCTCCAGCTCTTTTAATCCTCCCTTTTTTCCTCTTTTAGATGCGAGTTGGAGGACCCCTCTTTTTCCATGTATTCGGACGCGCCTACTTTTTTCTTTTTCCCCCTTCACCACGGATATACGACCCCCCCCTACCCCACTTTATTTTCCTTTTTTTTTTTTTGGGAGGCTTTTTGATCTATCCGGCTACTCACAGCTGCTGTCCCCCTCTGAGATCGAAAGTGGATAGAAGACTTCTTTTCCTCCGAAAGCTAGAACCCTTCGCGAGGGATCCACGGCTTTTCCCCACCCCTTCCCCCCCAAAGACACAGAGGGCCCTAAAAACACCCAGTACCGGCCACACTCCGGTTATCCCCCTCCCGCTCCCCCCAGGGTTCTAGGAGACCCCCTGGGATCACTAGCTCTTCTCCCCTTACTTACAGTCTTGACTTGACTCTCCTACCGGTTAAGAAGGATCCCCTCGAGTCCGGGTTCAGAAGGATTTCTTTACCCAACAATTCCTCACGGACTTTTCCTCCTTCGTGAGAGCAAAGGCGCTTTTCTTTATTTCCCCCTTATTAAGAAACCGACGTTCCCTTTCCCTGCTTTAAAATCTGATGACTTTTTTCTGCAGACCAGTTCCTTCCCCCTTCTTTCGGCAGCCGCAGTTACCCTTTTCTTAAGAAAAGAGTTGAGCGAACCCTCTTTCATCGCAGTGGACTGGCACGCCTTTTTCCACGGCTCGCTGATTTCCCTTCCCTCTTTTTAACTCTTTCCAAGACCCACACCTCCTCCCTCCTTGAGAGGAGAATAAGCCTTTTCTTTTCCTGAGGGCCGCGGATGCTCTCTCTGGATCAGGACTCGACCTCTTTTTTCTCTCTTCTTCCTTGCGGCTGACTTCCGACTTTTTTCTTTCTTTCCCGAGGAAGAATGAGTTCCTTTTCCTGACCGCCGCGAGAAATAACCCCCCCCTTACGGAGACTCCATCTTCTTTTTTTCTCTTTCTGCGAAACGCCCGCCCCTTTTCTTCCCAAGTTGAAGTTGAGATAATTCTTTTTTTTTCCTTGGCGGTTCCGACGATCTTCATTGACTCACTTTTTTTCCCCTCCGCGCGCGGGCTGCACTTTTTTTTTGCTCTTTTTTACAAACTGGTTGGCGACGAAACTTTTTTCTAGGCGGGGGCGGGCCGGTTTTTGTCAATTTTTTCCGATTGATTTGTGCAAGTCAACACTTCTTCGCGATGGTTCCGCAAGGAAGACGTCCCTTGGTAACGCCCCTTCTCCCCCTCCTCCGGCATCGCAATTGCTCCCCTTCGGGAGGCGAGATTGCCACTTAGCAGGGCTTAATGCCTTGTTTTCCCTTTCGACCCTCGTAAAGATCCTTTTTCCTTTTTTTCCTTTCCCGTGTCGACTTAGTTGATACGACTTCCCCTCTCTCATGGAGTATATGCACTTGAATTCCCCTTTTGCTTCCGGGAGCGGACTTTTTGAGTTTCCGATGGCGATTAGGTCTTCTTTTTTCTTCGATGGCCATCACCCCCCCTCAAGTTTTCCTCCCCTGGTTGGAACTTCCTCCCGAGAAGTTGGAAGTGTATTCGCCGTGAGAATTGACCTTTTTCCGGGATGACATCCTTTCTCCGGAGAGGAATTAACTTTTTTTTCTTTTGGATCGTTGCTTTTTTTTCCGCTTTTAGTCAGAAGACATCCCTTTTATGATTATAGCAGGTGGGTGTAGGTTTTGGTTTTCCCTACGGGGTTTTCCTTTTTTCTTTCCTTACCCTAGGGAGGGAGGTCTTCCTACTTGCGTGAGCGTCTGTACGCAGTAACTCTTGCTGCGCTTAACTTTTTTTCTTTCTTTTTTTTCCTCTTACTGGAGTTGAGGATAGACTGCGGTTCGTCTGTCCTCCTTTTTTTCTCGGGAAGTGGTTCGGAGGATTGAGGTATCTTCCTGACGATTTCTTTCGCATGCTACGCATGCGGTCTCTTTTTTTTTTTTCTTTGGGAAGAGTAAATAGGAGCAGATTCCCGGTTCGTTTCCTCTCTCCTTTTTTTCCTAGGGAAAGTGGTTGTTGAGGAGAGGTTCCTCCCCTTTCCAGGTTAGAGTATGTAGAATGCTAACGACATTTTTTTCGTTAAGTGGTTGAGGAGATGGGGGAAGTCTCCCCCTTTTTCCTCTCCTGAGTCTCGAGTAGTCTCCGAAGGGCGGGCGTTTCTCTTTTACGGAGGAATATAGATTGGCGTACATTCTTTTCTCTCCCTAATGCTGCGCGGTTCCTTTACATAAATAAGTATACCCTCCCCCTGCGACTGGAAGATCGGGACGGCTTTTGCTTCCTCCCTCAGCGCAGACGCCCGACTGTCTTTTTTTTTTCCTGCCCCCCCCCCCCCCCCCCTTTTTTGTAAAGGTTAGAGGAGACGTTTCCTTTTTTTCCTAAGCCGACTCTTCTTTTCACTCAAACGTCATCTCGTCCCTCTTTCCGGCTTTCGCCCCCTCCTTCTAGCGGAACTGGGATGTTTTCAAGATTCCCTACCCCGGCAAAATCACTCAGTTTTTTTTTTTTCTTTTCAGCTTAGATTCTGTTTGCCTTCCTCTATGGGCGGTAAGAATGGGCCTTCTCCCGTGAACATCTCTCTCTTTCTTTTGTGGGGAGATTTTTGCAAAGTTCCCCTCTTTTTTTCCATCGTACAGGCCAATATCCCCTCTTCTTTCCCCTATCTAGAAATATGCCCCGCCGAGATACGCTCCTGTCGTGAGTTTGCCGTCCTTCCAGGCTTCTCCCCAGACCCCCGTTTCCCCCCTAGTAAAGTCGAGAGACGCTCTTCTTGATGAAGGTGTCTTACGATGCTGATTAGGCGTTTTCCTGTCACGTCGGACTCTCGCCCTCCCTCCGGAAGTAAAAAAACTCTTTTTTTGCGCATTTTCTCATGGAGCCCTTGGCAAAGCCGTTTTTCAAAGGCCGTCTTCCGATTACCTTTTTTGTGATGTAGCTTTCTTTCCCTCCTCGGAAGATGAACTTTCCCTCCCGCCCAGACAGGATGTCTTCCTTCCTCCCCCCCCAATTATATTATCTACAGTCACCCCCCTAATTACCGCCCCCTCCCCCTTTTTTCCTTGACAGACGCGAACCGCAGTTCGCTTTCCCCTTTACTCAACGATTTACTCCCCCATTCTCCCGCGCAGCAGAGGCTACCCCACACCCCCCAGCCAATGACGGAACCGACTTCCCCCCCCCGCTTTCTCCCCTCTGTCTCCGATTTTCCCTTTTTCCCCCCCCTAATCCCCCACTTCCCTTTTCCCCGAGGAAAAATTCTCCGTTAGAAGGAGACATTTCGAACAGCAGTTCTTCCCCTAGGAGACGATGGGTTTTTTCTCTTAGGAAAAAAACCGAAAAAAAACTTTTTTTAGCCCATTTACCAACGCCATGCGTTCCCTTTCTACAGACGACGAAACGTCATTCCCCCTCCCCCTCAACGATGGAGCTTCCATCCCCAAAGTAACGAGCCTCGTCACTCCGGAACCCCCTCCCTTTCGTGAGAATTTTCCCCCTTTTCTCCCAGCTTTCCCCTCACACTCCCCTCTTTACTCTTACCCCCCCCCATCCCCCCCCCAAGTCACGCGGAACCGCCCCCCTTTGACAGACGCGAAACCTCTCCCTTTCCCTCTCCCACTATGTACTCTCCCCCCTTCCCCCCCCCCCCAAATAAAGGCCAGCCCCTTTAAGCTACACCCCCCCTTTCCTTCGGGTATACGTAACTCCCTACCCTCGAAAAACCGCAGCCACACGTCGCACCCCTTTTCGTCAAAAAAGAAGGAGAAAGTTCCCCCAGCCGCCGTTCATGTACGCCCTCCTCTCGACGGCGATCCTCTCTCCCTTCCAAATTCTCTTATCCCCTCCATTTCCCTCTCCCCGAAGGTTTCTCCCCGACTTGAGTCGAGGGTCCTTCCGGGGCGTCTCCGGCCGCCTTCAGAAATAGAAATAAACCCTTTTTTAGATGGTCCGCTCTTCTTCCACCTTCGACTTCAATCCCCTCCCTCTAGGGAAGAATTCTTAGCCACCCTCTCCCCCTCAAAGGGCCACCTTTTCCTGTACGTTACGAGGGCCCTCCCCTTTCTTTTCATAAGACAAGGCCCTCCCAGCACGACTTTCCCTTTACGATGGGGTACGTTTGAATTTTTCTTTTCGGCCATTTTAACTTTTTTCCTCGGTTTACGCCGACTTTCTTTTTCGGAAACACCCCCTCTTGAGGTGGGTTTCCCTCCACATAAGAAATACTTCTCTTTTACTGTGAGTTGAACCTCATTTCTCCCCCGCATAGATAAAGAATTTCGTTCGGCCCCCCCTTTTATAGAGAGATTAAAGGGTCTTCCCCGAACGCCTTTCTTTGCAGCACTTCCCCCCTTCTTTTTCATCCGCGGAACAAGCCCAAGACCCCTCATGAAATGCCTTATGATGACCGCGCCCTTGAAAGCTTTCGCAAGAAGCTTTCCCTTCCAAATACGATGGTTTTGAAGACGCTCTTTTCTCTCGCTCTTCCACAGTTACCCGTGGCTGCCTCCTTGCGAAGCACCCCCCCGAAAGTTCTCCCAGGACTCAAGATCTCCCCTCCTCTGAGACGTTTCGTCGTCTTTCCTCTGTCAGGAATGAGCCTTCCCCTACGAAATTCTCCGGACGATGCTTTTTTCTCCTTCCCTATGTATGTCATTCTTCTTTTTTTTTAGTGGAAGCCCGGAGAAGATGTCTTCAAAGAGAGACGTTTCCCTCCCTTCCTTAGAGTTTGTGCCCCTTTTTCCCAGAGCCTTCGCTAACGTCCAACGCCTCTCCCTCCCCTCATTTATTCCGAAGAAGAAGGCCCTTTCATGCGTCTTTTCTGCATCCCGCCGCGATCATTTTTCCCTTTTTTTCCCCCAGCAGGCGGTTTTAGCCGATTTCTTAATCCTGTAAAAGTTACTTTTCGAAACCCCCCTTTCTCGACACTGTTCCCTTTTTTTTCCGTTAAGTGAGTAATGTTTTTTTTTCGCCATATTCTTAACGTTCTCTGTCGATCTCCTGATATTGCCTTTTCTCTTCCTTGCTGACGACAATTCGTCTTCTTCCCCTCCCCCTGGAGATGCTTCTCTTTCTCCCCCCAGTTCGCGGCCCCGCGTTTGCTTCTTTACATTCTTTTTTTTCTACTCGAAAGGTTTTCTGGGAGGAAGCTTTCCCCGTCATGGCCACGCCGCAAGCTCCCCCCCAGATTCTAACTTTGGGGGAGTATCTATCCGTTGCCGCCACAACAATCCTTTTCTCTTTCCAATACATGTATCTTTTTTCCTCAAAAATTAGAAAAATCTCTCCCCCGTTGTTGTTGTGAGAGAGATAGCTTTTTTTTTTTTTTTCCCCACGGACTTTCTCCCTCTTCGTCCGAGAAGACGGTTTTTTGTTGGCCCGATGTTAAAGGACTGAACATAAATCCTTTTTTTTTCTGATTTTCGTTGCGACTTTTTTTTTTTTTGCATGCTGGATTCTATCACTCTCTATTTCCCCCTTATATAAGAGAGATCCCCCTCCTTCCCCTTTCAAAGCGGGCAGCCGAACTGATCTTTTCTCTAACGAGTTACAAACCTTTGTCCCTCCTTTTTCTTTTTCCGTCCAGGTGCGCATGAACCCGCGTCTCATTCCTTTCCGTTAAGAAGGATGGCGTGGCCTTCCCCACGGAACGCTAAATCTTCCCTTCTCGCCAAGGCATCTTTTTCCTTCCCTTGACTCGTTACAGGATTCCTTTACCCCCGATTCCCTTTCTTTAAAATCCTTGATATTAGCGTTCTTTTCTGACAGTGCTATCGACAGCTTCTTTTTTTTTCCTCGTATCCAGCGGCGTCTCGAAGACCGCGTTTTTTTCCTTCTCCCTGTCCCGCCTAGGAATTGACACCCTCCCCCCCCCTCTTTCTCTGTTAAAAGTTCACTCTTTCCCCTCTTTCAAGACGCCCAGACTCGTAATATGGACGAGGCGCCTCTCGCGGGGCGGCATTATCTGGATGACCTTCCTTTTTCCCTTACGCTCGGGCTCATTTCCCACGCCTGGCTCCTTCCCTTTCGGGCACGACTTATTTTTTTTCTTAGAACGAGGTCCCTTGCTTTCCGCGTCCTCCCGTAACCGCCGTTTCCTCCCCCCCTCTTTTCTCAGGTGCTTTTTTTTTTCGATTCTGCGAAACTTTTTCTCAAGATTGAAGTTGCTTTTTTTTTTAAGGACGTCTCTTCCCCCCGTTTTCCGAGCTTATGTTTTTCCCCCCCCTTTTTGATTCAAAAGAAGGCGTTTTTTTTTCCGGAATACAGAGAGTCTTTCCCTGTTGGCGCGAAACCCTTCTTCCGCTAGGCGGGCGGAGGCTATTTCCTTTAACCGCATAGCTTCCCCCCCCGACAGCGTGTTTTCCCCCGCAAGACGACGAGCTCCCGTCGAGGATACCTCCCTCCTCCCATACAGATCGATCCCTAACCCAGAGGGCGGCCTCCCCTTTCAAGAGCTTTAAGGCCTGTCGTATGTTTTTCAGCGATTTAGAGAGCCCCTCGTCCTTTCTTTCTTCTTCCCCGTGTCGCTAAATCTTTTTTCTTCTGGCGGCCGCCTGGTCTATCCTCCTTTCTCTTTTTCAGGCGGCGGACCATCTCCCTCCCTTTCTTTTTCCCTCTTTTCTGTAGGCGGCGGAGCCTTCCCCGCCCGCTTTCCAATCGAAAAAGTCTTTTCCCCCCCGGTCTGGGGTTGGAATTTTTTTCAGTCCGCTAAGGAGTCTTTTCTCCCCTCCTTCTTTCTGCGTCGAGAAGGACAGAGGGTGTGCGCCTCTTTTTTCTGAGAGGCAGCTTTTTTGTGACGGCGGCCCTTTCTCCGTTTTGGGCTGTTTTTCCTTTTCTGAAGAAATTTATTTCCCTCCGACATGAGGTAGCGGTTTTTTTCTCTACGCGGGCGGGGAAGGGTTGGGAGGATGGGTTTCTTTCCCCTTTTCTTTCCTTGTTCTCGACTGAGGTTCTCCCGTTTTCTCTTTTTCTGTGCTGAGCAGGGACGTGGTCTCCCTCCATCGGGAGTGGAGTGATCGACTGTTTTCTCCTTTGCGCGGTTCCGCGTGCTGCGCTTTCCCCTTTTTTGAGATGGGCGGAAATTCTTCTTCCTTCCGGGTTCGCGTAGTCGAATGTAACGCCTTTTTTTTCCGTGCGTTGGGAGGATGGGGGGAAGAGTAACTTTGTCTGCGGTTCGCGCTGTCCGCATGTCACTCATTTTTCCCTTTCTCTTGCATGGTTGTCTTTTGGGGTTTCAATGTTTTTCCTGCGGTTCGCGTCTGTCGCCAGCTAAGAATGGCCTCTCCCGGGAAGTGGTTGGGAGGATGTGGTCTTTTCTTTTAGTGTTTGATCGTCCTTTTTTTCCTCCCTCCTTCTACGCATGGCGGCGGATCCTCCTAAGTTGGGCCTTTTTCTTTGCGGAAATGATGAGAGGCGTCTTTTTCTTCCCCTGGCCCTAAACTCTCCATAAATAATAGCGAATACGGCCTGGACCCCTTCTTCCTTCTTTGCAAAGCGTTGCCCCCTTAGAAAAAGGGCTAAATGTGGGTTTTTCTTTTCGATGGAGTCAGGAACGTCCCCTTCCGAAGAATCTTTCCTTCTTCCCTCCACAGTAATCTCTTAATTTCCCCTCGGACTATTTGGATAGGCACTTTTTTTTCTTTTCTTTTTTTACGACGTCCTTCAACTCTCCTTCTTCCGCGAGGCTTTTACGATTTCGCTTCTTTGAAATCTTTTCTTTTTCCCCTTTCCTGACTGGGA
>Ga0179593_1384248_pt1 | contig 11315 bp, 9 predicted proteins | sample CZODoug2_1_08_16_FD_185931 | JGI IMG/M metagenome (GOLD analysis project Ga0179593, IMG submission 185931) | Vadose zone soil fungal communities from Angelo Coast Range Reserve, California, USA - CZODoug2_1_08_16fungal (PacBio error correction) | ecosystem: Environmental > Terrestrial > Soil >... | reverse complement strand
TCCCTGCCCTCCCGTTTGTCCGCCCCCTCTGACTGCTGATTTCCCGGGTTGAATCCCGGTTCTATTTAGCTGCTCCTTTTGCTCAATTCGTTTCTTGCGCTCCGTACCCTTTGACCCTTTGGACCATTCTAAGAAGGCCCCGCCATGACCAGTGCTGAACCCCTCAAAGTGAACCAGTGTAGTTCCATTTCCCCCCCCAAAAAGAGGCAGCTGGGCGCATTTTTGTTTGCCTTCGGAAGCGGGTTTTATGCACCTGATTATAAAATGACGTCACTCCCTCCCATCCCCCCTCCTCCACTTGACGTCATGCCTTAACATCCAACTGTCTTCAAGACGACTCTTTTGGGATACACAATAGAGACTCATATCAACTGCCAATCATTCCTCCCCGGAGATCTGACCATCTTCAAGTGATATTTCTCCACTTGCGGCCCCATCGGATGTGCAGTATACTTTCCGTCCGGTTTTTGGGCCGGTTATCTTGCTCTTAATTTTTTCTAACGGTATTTATCTTTTTTCTCCTCCCCGAACCCTGCCTGGTTAATTGGCTCTCTAGAGAAGAGACACATACGAGGTATTATCCTGTGGAAGCAAAACGTCTCATATTCCCCTTTGGACGCTGTGTTTTCCCTACCCATTGGTTCCTCGCCGTGATATTTGGACCCAACCACGATTTGCACGCTGTTCTCTTTCCATATTTGGTCCCTCTGACCTTTATTCGTTTTGTTTTCCGGCAAAACTAGCTTCTTCTCTCTCCCCCTAGCTGTTATATTTGGTTTCGATTAGACCCGGGCCTTCAATCGGATGAGGGAATTTTTTTCTTTTCCCGCATGTTCAGCTTCAACGATTGGGCTATGGCCCCTTCGGCCCACAAGCTCTGAGTAGAATTCCTAAAATGCAGTTGCCTTAGCCTTTCCAGGCCATTTATTGTTTTTCCCACATTCTATGTTTTCGCAGTGCTTTTTCGTCCTTCTTTGCGAGGATTGTTCCAGTTTTTTGGTTCTGGTATTGTTCTATTTGAATCATCCCGGTTTCCTTTTTCTTTGCTTTTCTCCGTTTTTACCTGCGACCGACGTTGAAACCTTAGGTGACGTGGTGCATAAGTGTTCCCCCCGTAAAGATGTAGGTTATTTTGCCTCACCTGTTCCCGATCAAAATGTCTTCCGAGTTGGTTGATTAATGACGATTGATGATGGGGAATCCGGGCCCTTCCCCAATTCCCTGTTTCACGATTACCTGCTTATCCTCCTATTAACGCCTTGGTAAGGCCGAGACGATATGGACCCGTGTTGAGACAGCCTGATCTTTTTTCCTCATTAGCATTTCTATTTTACTTCTGCTTCTCTCCCTGATTTTAAACTAAAGTGTTGATGGGATGGAGGCCCCCTCCTCCAATAAGTTTCGGTAGCTCAGTTTTTCCCTTCGTCTATTGCTCCCGTCCCCTTGCGGCGCTGCGTCCTGTACGCACCTTGCTTGTTCTCCCCCCACCCTTCCACGCTGTTATGGTGCCGGTGAAGTTCGGCGGTCGCCTTTGTCTTTAATATTTGAACATCGCGGAACACTCGTTATAGGGAGTTTCTGTCAGGCTTGCTCTGTTGGGCTGCGCAAAGGTGTGATGCGTTTCTCCTTATTAGAGCCATCGTGGATTGTGGCAAACTTCCCGACCTCTTTTAGGATGCGCATTTTCCGCCCTCCCTATCCCCCTTCGGTCGATCTTATTTTCCTCAACGCCACAATTGCTACAGCGAAGGGAGCATGCACCCTCAAGGTGGTTCTCCCCCCCAATTTCCCCTTGCTGGTGTTCTTCAGTTTCCATGCCTCATGACCGTTTAACGGTCTGGCCGGCGTCAACCGTAACTGTTTTTGTCGCTTTTTGGTGGTTTATGTGGTATTCGCATTTGCAGGACCCTTGAATTTGTTCTTACGAGTCGTGGTGGGTAACTATTCGCTCCTCAGTTTCAAGTTTCCTTTTTCTTGTTGTAGTTGGTCTCTTCCTTAGACTATGTGGTACGCGTGCTGAGAAAAATGAGTCGTTGATCCAGAGCTCCCCCCTGTGCCTTCTGTTTGACGTCTCTTTCTTTTTGCGCCCCCCCTCCTTTGAGTCGCAGGGCCATCTAACCCGATGCGATTCCCGATAACTATCTGTGACTTATCTTATTTTCCCCTTTCATAAAGTGTGTTGCTTTCCCCAAGCCCACAGATATTTCTGTCCCGCCGTGGTGGTTTCTGGACGATATCCCTTCCCTTCTCTTTTTGCGCTTTCCCCTGAGCCGCCAACGCCGTACCCCCCGGAGCTCTCATTCACAGATACTTTTCCGCCGCGTTGCACGCTCGATAGATCTCAACCCTCACTTTGTTCTTTGCCAATTTGGCGCTTATCTTTGCCAATCAAGAGGCACAACGCAGACCATTTCCGCCTCTCCCCGGATGTCTTGACTTCTTGCTCCCCACCCAACAAACCCCCCTTTCAGTGGGATCAAAGAAACAATTTTCCACACCCACATTTTCTTGGTCTAGTATGACGATCCTGACCAATACATAAATGTATTCCCGGATGGGCCGCATGGCTGACTTGCGCTTTACTCCATTGAGGTTCCGAGAACACCCGTCCCCCTCATTGACGGCGGTCATGCAGCTCTCTGTTCCGGGGAATTTACCAACCCTCCGCCAACTCTTCCCTTTGCTTAAGCCCTCCCCCTCGCGGTCCAGATCAGCACGCAACGCTTACGCTTTCCCCAGGATCTATGCCCTTGTCGGCTGTAACCTTCCGGCGCAATGTTCATTCGCCCCAACCTCGCCGGAACTTAGGCAATTTCAATCGATGGCCCCTTTGTGTCTCAACCCCCCGCTCCTTCAGCCGCCCAAGGAAAAGTACTGAGCACCTGCCTAACAAAACTGTCTCCCCCCCCTCTCAGCAGAGCCCCATTTTCTCGCACGCCCTGCCAAACACACGGCTCTTGCCGCGTTTCAAGAAACTCGTTCCTTTACTCTCACTAACTCTTGCTCCTAACCCCCCTTCTCCTCCCGGCGCGTTTCAGACTTCGTGCACGGCGTTGCTGACGACTATTTTTGTGTGGTGCCCCTCCGGCCGGGTAAGAGCGACATGCTCGTGAAAATTTCTAATTTTTTTTTTCCAGAGACCTCCCCCCTGCAGCCCTCAGTTTTGGTCCCCTACCCACCCCGGTACTGGCTATGCCCAGACGGAGACAATTTCACCAGTTTACAGCGCCTTTAGTTCTTTCTCTTTCTTGACCTCTACTCACCCTGATCAATAGGCACCGCAGCGGCGGCACAGCAGCTACACCCCATGGACCCCCCCCCAACGCGAATGGGTCAGAGGCAGGACAACTCCCCCCCAACTGCCCCTGCCCAAAACACGTTTTTTTCATAACATAACTTAGGCAGGTCTAAACGTATGCCCCCCAATATGGCGTAGCCTTTACCCGAGCTTCCATGCTTCCTCCTCTTACCTTCCACTTATGGACCTGAGGAAATTAGTAAAAGAACCCTTCCCCAGGTTCTCTCTCCCTAGTGCATAGACCTACCATATCCCGCCAAATCCCCATTCAACCAAGAGGGGGGATCACGCCCCCCCCCCCCCCCCCCCCCCCCCCCCCCACTGGTGGCCACAAAAACTGTAGTCAAGACAGCCCACCTTTTTTTTATCATGAGAAGGCGTCGAACCCAGTTTGTCCCCCCCAATCCTGTTTACTCCCCCCCTCTTGCGGTTCAAACATTGGGAGGGGGGGGGGGCGGAAGAAACAAATCGCAACCCCAACAACCGTTCTCCTTTGTGGTCCTGATTACCTTTTCCATCATCGTCCTTTCTGGAGTTCTCTCTGCTACAAACATCTCATCTTTTCCCTGTCGCTGTTTTGGCGTATGTTCCCAAATCAAAATCCGGCCGAGTGTCCCGTTACTGTAAAATTTCTTTTGAAACCCTTCTCCTGAATCCACATCCTGCGCTTTGAGTCCTTGCCGGTACTCAGTTCACCGTTCGAGAAAAGTTGCTAAGATTTTGGCATCGATAGGGTCCAGTTCTCATTGCGGAAGTGCTCTGGTTGAACGTGAGAGTTCTTTTTCCCATAGCGTAACACCCGAGGGTGCAATTCGGCCCCAGTTGTGCCTATGGTTAACCTTCGCGTCAACACTTTTTTTTTACGTATCCAGGCTTTTGGAGGCTACGGGTTGCATTTTTATAACTATAAGTACGGCCCCCAAACAGCTCCCTTCGCTTCCCGGAACCCCCCCCAAAATGTTCCATGGAACCACCAATATGCTCCTTCTCTTTGGTATTCAATAAGAAGACATGATTAAATGTTACTAGATTTGAGATTTCATTGTTTTGATTGCCTTCTTCTTGAATTTGCTTGGTAACCAGAATGTGTTACGAGTCCGTTGCCCCCCCCCTTGCGAATTGCCTCTGTGAAGTGTCACAGGGCGCGGGCAATCACCGGCGTTTCCCGATGCGTCTTCTATTTTCCACTTGGTTGTGAGGCTTAACGACTCCACAACGTTAGCCGCGATGCCGCTATTGCCGCGTGCCTTGTGAACACTCAATAGCCGGGAGAGTTCCTTCGTTCTCCCAACTCTGGAGTCTTCTTCCTTTGACCAGTTTTTCCCCTTCAATAATAATTCACTCATTTTCCCCCAGTTGTGAGATTCCTGAATTTTTCTTGCCATACCCCCCCCCCCCCCCCAAATCCGGCAGGATTCGTTCTTCCCTTTTTGGTCGCGTGGTCCTTGACGGGATATGTTGTCTTCACGCCCTGGACATAAGTCCCCATGATCTTCCGCCCCTCCCAAACGCCTGGTTATCTTGCCAAGTGCTGACGCCATCCATGCCTTACCACACCAAGGACAAGTCCTTGTTTCCCTATAAAAGTTTGATGGAAGAATACGACTATAAGATCTACATGCCCTTGTAACCTCACATCCCTTGCACAATATTTCCCCAAGCACCGAACCCCGTCCTTTCCCGGTGTCCCTACGATCCTTGTTGTCCTCCTTTCTGCATGTGCTAGGTTTTCATCGTTGCCATCTTAATTTTCCCAGGAGGCTTCTTTTATGACCTTTATCCTCCCGCCTCCGTTTTTTCCCTTTGCTGGCAAGCGCGTTGCGGCTCTCGCAAAGAGAAACGAATCCGCTTTTATTTCCTCAGATCACACCGTCTCACTTTTTCTGCGTTTTTTTTCTTGCGCTGGGCGGCGAAGTATATTGGAAACACCTGTTTTTTTCACTCTCTTTTCTTATTTTTTTTCCTCACGTTGCTTTACTACTTTCTTTTTGTCCGGCAAATATTATTGCCTCTCATCGCGGTTTCTGTGGGGATGCTCTTTTTTTTTCCTCCAGTATCTGCCGTCTCTTTGTTTTGATTTCACTTTTAGTCTTGTCATGTTTTTTTCAATTTGCCCGCAGTTCTCATAAGTCTTCCCATTGATTGTGCGATGTTTGCGACTTGTCAGGCTACGCAATTAGTTGTCCACCCTCTGAGGCCTTTTCGCTGACTGCCTAGATTTTCATTCAATGCCCCCCTGGGTTACGTTTTTCGGCGTCTCCTTTTATTTTCAATGCATGCGTCGGAATTTGGCGTTTCAAGGTTTTTGTGTAAGAGGTTTTCTGAGTCTTGTTCCCGTGCCCCCGGTTGATTGGTTTGACGGATCATTTCTTCTTCCTTCCAGAAGAGTTGAAAGACTGAAGGATGAAGTTTTTGTCCTTTGTTATAGTGAGTCCCTATGGAGTTCTTTCAATGCGCGTAATTGGTCATTGAAGATCCAAGCGTATTACATGGTCGTTTGGTTAATGGTCCCCTTTTTACATGGTCTTTCTGCATGGGTCTTTCCTCTTTTCCACCCAGGCTGCGTTAAGTTTCGTTCGGCATGTGACCAATTTTACGGCCCCCTAGCAAGATAAGCTTTTTTATCTCTTTTTTTCTATGTCCCCCTCCATGTATTGCAGTCATTTTCTGTCTTCCCTTGCGCTATATTCTTTGTAAGTCGACGTACCGTTTCGGCTGGCCTCTGCAATCCTATTTTTCACCGTTCGGCTCGCGGTGTGTAAGTAAATATTTGCGAGAACTTTTATACATTTGCTTAATTAGGATGTCCCCTGCTTCCAATTGGGTTTATTCACCCACATTCCCCTCCCTTATTGCATGAAGGTGAAGGTGTAATTTTTGCTGCCGCTTACGAAATCTCCGAGCCGGCACAAACACTCGTTCGTCTCCATAGGTGCTTTCCCGTGTCCGGAGGTTTTTCTTCTTGTTTCGGATCATGCTTTCCCATTCCGGTTCATTTCTCTGGAGGTCTGCGGAGTGTTTGATCCATTTTAAGTAGCATCTGAGATTTCCTTTACGAAATCTTTCGTCATGGTTGCTTCCTGTGCCCTTCATCCCTTCCCCCCCCATTTGATCCATCGCCTCGGTTTTTTGCTGCCTTCAATTTCCGTTCCTGCAGGTTACACTTGTTAAGGTTTTCATTTCGAAGCAATGCCTTCCTCCGAGGTCTACGCACCTTGGTTGGATTTGTCCCCCGGAAACCGTACTTTTGGCTTTTATGGTTTGGCGGGGGTGGATCCACCGAAGGTGCATTTGACAATGGTAGACAACTTTTTCTTGTTTCCTTGCTTCTTTGCCTCTTTCATCTGGTTCGCCCTGTTCCCCAGTAGCCTCCCCAGATGCTTTGTTTGAAGTTGCTGCCTTTTTTTTTGAGGGGTTGTTTTTTTTTTTTCCGACGCCCGTTGCCAAACGCCCCTGCCGAAAAAGGATCTTGAGTGTGATACTTTTCTTTTTTTTGAATTGTGCTTTCTTTTCCTAGGGCAGCGCCAAAAAGCATGATTAGTCCTTTTCAGCGTAAGATGCCATTTTTTGAACTACTTGAATATTTAATCCCTCCCTCCGTTTTCTTTTTTTTTTTTAGCCACGATTAACTCTATGTATTTTCTCCCCCCCTTTTTCTCCTTTTGTGAGCGTTGACCCCCCCCCTTTTCCTCACCCGTGCTTTGGGAGTGCCTTCTTATCTGACGTCACCGTCCCCAAAAGGTAAAAAGAGACTCCTTTCTTATATACTTTTTAGTACAGAAAGTTTGCCCAACTTCCGTTACCTGCGACTCCCCAATAACCCACCAAAGAATTTCTAGTCTGTCTCTCTTTCGTTGACTCATCCTTGGTTTATCCCTTCTTCCCCCTTTTCTTTCTTTTCATCGCCCCCCTTCTTTTCTTCCGTATGATCTACCCCCCTCTCCTGCCTTCCTTATCCACTTTCTCCCCTGCTTACCAAGTAAAACCACTTCCACCCACAACTCGTTTCTTCATCGTCCTTTTTTGCTTGTGTCCACTCCCCCCCCCCTCCCCCCCCTTTCTCCCCCCCCCCCCCCCCAATCCCCCACCAGTCGGTTTCCCCCCACCCAAAGCGGCTTGGGACACAAATCGTTCTGCCTTTTTCTTACAGTATCCCTGAATTCCCTTGGTTCCCCTTCCCCAAAGGCTTGGCCTTTTTTTAGGTCACGGACAGGAAGTACGCTGGCTTCGCGGCCTTCCGGAAATTTTTTCCTCGTCACGTTTGACTTGATTACGGAGGAAGGCGTTAAGAGTTCCTCTGGCAAAGAGCCCCACCTCCCCCCCCTCTAACCTCGACGCTAATCCGACTTCCACCCCTTTTCCCGCGCACCCAGGCTACCCACTTCCCCGTTGACAATGACCCCCTACTAGTAAACTTCCTAGTGGATTCCCTTTAAACTTCTCTTCCCCTTCCATCGATCCACTGCGTCGAGCCGTTTGAAAGTAAACGTCACCTGTTTCCCCTGTCCCAGAGATTTTCCCCTGGTGTTTGTCATTGAGACCCCAGACCCAACCCCCCTCCCCCGTCCCCTTCCCATTCCCTCTTTACAAGGGCCCTGTCAGATTTTTCCCTCCCCGCTACTGAGGCCAGACCCTTAAAAACGAAGAAGGATTCCCTTTGATGAGGATGATTTAAAGAGCCCCCAAAAACACCTGAGAGCACGTGCGTTGTCTTTCCCCCTCCATATTCTCTCCCTCCCAGCAGGAAGTCACCTCGGCAAGGCCATGGATCCTTCTTTAGGCTAAGAAGCTCACAATTCTCTCCAGATCGCGCGTCTGTCCAAGGTTTTTTTCCTTGTGCCCGAAGTTTACCCCTTATATTGAAACGCCAGTTTCCTGGATTCGTTGAGAATTTTCCCCGCTGACCATTTCCTAGCGGTGACCACCCCGAAATATAAGACATCCACTCTGGCCTCAAAGGAACCCCATGGTCTTGTCAAAGAACAATAGTTTTCCCAGTCCCCCCCTATCACCACCGTTGATTTATGTGTTCTTCCAGTTCACTGCTGAATTATTAACCTGCTAATCCCCCCCAGTCCCGACAGCGCCCCTGCAACAGAAGCCAAGCTAACCCCGGAACACCACCTTCCAGCCCCCCAATCCGTCCTCCACTCCTTCAGGAACAGAAAACCCCCAATCCCACGTGAAACCGACACCAGCGTTTCACCTTCGCAAATTCAAATCCTCCTTGCGGACCACAACCCAGGCCTGAAGTCATTTTCTTTCCAACCGGTCTACCTGACCCCTCTGGTCACTCTTTCTAAGTCTCTTTCCCCTAACCAAATCCTGTGGAATTTGATCTGCACGTCCCTCGTGACCCATCCCCCCCCACCTACCCCAGCAAATGTCCTCCCACCCCCCCAGTAGATTCATTCTATTGCATATACTTCGCCCTACAGCCCCAGTTTAAGGAGCCGAATAGAGTGGTTAGTGCGATCCCCCCAGATCTAGTTTTCCGGACCAAAAAAACGCCCCTTATTCTACATCCCGTGTTCCTCAAGCCGAAAGAGCCTGCTCGCCCTGCCCAGTGAACCCTTACTTTTGTCAAACATAGCTCTGGTTCACTTTTCTGCCCGTCAAAAACACCATCGCCACGTCTCCCCTGAGAGTTTTGCTGCCCCCTAATTCAGTTTTGCCTTAATAAATCTCCTTGATGTGTCTCTTCTCTTTTCATGCAAAACACTCTTCCATCCTTTGCGTTGTCTGGCTTTTTGATACAACGGATGTCATCCAACTTCACTCTCCTGACGATAAAGAAAAACAAATGTCCCCCCCCGATCACCCAGGTCACACGTTCTCGACGAGCTCGCTTTCTTCCCTTGCAAGGTAAAATAGGAAGTTTTCCCAAACGGGAGAATTGCAAAAGTGACGAGATATCTTGCCCCCCGAGAGGGTAAGGTCCTGCTCCACTTTTTGACGTTCTCTCCCCTTTTTTCTAGTGCTGATCCCCGCGGTTTCTAGAAGATGATTTTCCTCACTCCCCACCCGTAAGGCGTTCTTGCCATTTTTTCCCCCTATAGGAAGTGTCTTTCGCCGCCCCTTTCAGTTCTCCCCCCCCAGGCGTTTGGATGTGCCATTTGTCTCCTTTCCTCACTCTTCGTATGGGTGAATCAAAAAATTTAAACATCGGCTAAGGCCACCGTCACAAAGCCCCCTTCATTCACAGAGATAGCTGGCTCTTTTTGGCTCGTTTACCAAACCCGCCCGAAGCATATATCCTATTCCCTTTTAAAAGCCCTTGTCCTTTCTTTTTATCAAACTGGTCTCGTGGCCTTTTTATTGAATGGTCTGGCCCTGACTTGGTTACCTTTGTGCTAATGTCCCCCCTTCAGAACGGACCTAGGACATTGCATAGTGCCCCCTCCTTGCCGGATTCAATCAAAGGTCACGCGGACCGCTTTGTAGGTTCGTTTCTCCTCCTTCTTTCTCCCCCTGGTTGTTCTGCTAGATTCACTGACGCCACCCAGACCCCCTTTTCCGCGATTCTTTTTTCTTTCCTCCGCCCCTCTTTTTGACACACCTTCTCAAATCGCCGGTCTTAGCTGTAGAGGAACTTTTCTTTTTCAAATTCTGGGAGTAGGAGGGTAACCATCTTGGAAAAGTTCACCTTTCAAGTTTTTGTATACTCAGGGCACGACCCCCTGTCTTTGACCTCCCCCTTCCAATAGACTCCCTTGGTGAAGATGAGATTTTCGTACCCACACACAAAAGCCGCTGTAAGGATCCCCTTGGACTGCCCCTTCCTTTTTGTTCTCCCCCCTGTGGACTTTTGCTTGCTTTCGGTGCATACCCTATAATGCTACTCTCCCTGCGTACACGTAGCCCCCTCAAAGGGGCTAATGACAAGTTTACTGCCGCCACATGACCTGAAAAATATATGCACCCGTTCCTCATGCAAGACCTCCCTCTTTGGGGCATGCCAGAATCCCCGGCAGCCTCCTTCCTAGCTCTCCCCTCCATTGAATCCTGTAATGCTTCCCTGAACATATATATTTCAAAGATCTTTCTCCCTTTTCCCTGCTGTCCCTTCCTCCCCCCCAGGGTTTTTAACTTGATGCCTTTAGGAAGTTCGCCCCCTTCTGAAGTACTTGTTCCTTGATCTTTTTCTTTTTTTTTTTTTTACTCCTTCCTTTTTTTTTTTACACTCGGCCTGTTATTGTTTTTTCCTGACACGTTTTATACTCAAAGCCATCCTTTGTAAAAGTGCTGTATCTCTGTTTGAGCATCGTCTCAGGGCTCCTGCGAACCCTCACGACTCCGCGTCTTTTACCTCCGCTGGAGAGCTCTTCCTCCCCCCCGTATCCCTTAAGCTTGGCTTTGTCCTAACCTTGGTGAAGGCTGAATGATCTTTTGTTCTAAAAAATGATTTTCCCCCTCCTGTGCTTCTATCACTCGTGGCGATAACGTGGCTGTACCCATGTGTGGTTTCCGGCAACCCTTCCTTCTCCCTTCCCCTCCCGGTTTATGCTCGTACTTTGGTTTGCGATTTCGAAGCCACTACGGGCTTTCAACGCCCTGATGAGGGCCAACTTTTCTTGCTTTTTCATTTTGACAGTCCTGTCTCCTATCACTGATTGGCTATTTCCTACCATGTTTCCAATAATTTTGGAAAGTTTGGCCCTCTTGCGTCCGCCATAAAAAGAGGACAATTAACCCCCTCGTCCCCTTTTTGACGCCTCCCTCTCTTTTTTACTCTCATGAACCTGGTTCTTCCCCGTCTTTTTGTTAGTTTCACTGACTGACGCCGGATTTTTTTTTTTATTTCTTGTTGTTTTCGGTTTGGATGCTGTATTTTTGCCTCGGTTCCCTTTTTTGATTTTCTTTTCTTGGGACTTCCCGTCAGAAGCTTTGTTGATTTCCTATTTCAACTTTTCCCTTGTAAATTGGTTTTTTCTCAGTGTCACCCCCTGTTTCTGGGCAAGAGCCAGTACGGAATTTGCGTTTACCCCTGGTTTTGCTTCTGTTTCTGTTCCCTGTA
>Ga0179593_1356692_pt1 | contig 11315 bp, 15 predicted proteins | sample CZODoug2_1_08_16_FD_185931 | JGI IMG/M metagenome (GOLD analysis project Ga0179593, IMG submission 185931) | Vadose zone soil fungal communities from Angelo Coast Range Reserve, California, USA - CZODoug2_1_08_16fungal (PacBio error correction) | ecosystem: Environmental > Terrestrial > Soil >... | reverse complement strand
CTGGACTGGTCCAACTTAGCCCCAAGAAGGATATTCACACCGGAGAAAAGAGGCATTGCCCCAAACTCTTAGTACCAACCTTTTCGACGAAACCTGCATTTTTCTTTTTTTGACCGCACGTGAACGTTTTTGACCCCCCCTCTTCGTTCCCCCCTAATTTGTATGACGCGATTTCCCGTAATATTCCACAAGGTAGACGCCTTCCTTGTTTTTCCTTTTGATTGCGTCATGGAATCGGTCGTTCCTTTCAACTTTGTTCCCTTTAAACCCCCCCCCTTTTCCTTTCCCCAAAGAATTAATGGGGTCCTGAGCCCCTTTCCGTTATCTCATGTACGGTTAGCTTTGTCGCGGAAGACTTTTTAAACCACATTTTGTCCGGTACTCGGTTTCTCCTCCGTTAACCTTCGGCACCTTTTCCCCACAGCCGGTATACATTGAAATTCACAACGTCACTCTTTCACAAGAAAAACTTTGCCCGCCACCCCCCCGATCTTTAAAGTGGAGAGCGGGCTTGTTACTTTTCACCAACTCCTTGGAAGTTCCGGTACCCTTTACGAAGCCTCTCTCCCTTAAGTGTATGTAATGCGCCCTTCCTTGTACTCCTTAAGGGTCCCCACATTTTCTGAACAGCTCATCCGACCCCTCCAGACCGCGCGGCAACCATCGTTCCGGTCCCGGACTTCTAATTTCCTCAGCTGCGACTTTTTTCAGGTTTTGCAAGAATCAGCGCTAGCAACTCTTTCTCCCTTTCGTTCCTTCGGTCAAACCAGACCCTAACCAATAGAGCGACAAATTTTCCCGATTCTCTCAGGCAAATTTCCGGAAGAAGTCGGTAGAGTTTTCCCGGGAACCCTGCTACCAGATTCCCAGACACAGAAATGTTAGAATCCTTTGACTCTGCAAGCTTCTGATGCCAGCCGTTTCCCCCAGCGCAGAGTTTTCGACCACTTAATGCAGTGTCCAAACAAGGAGGAACCCTACCAAGAACAACTGACACAGGCCTAGCTACCGAAAGACCGCTTTACCAGCTCCCCCATCCGTTTCGCCCCATTCTAGGCCCACTCTCAACATCTAGTGAGAGGACAGGGAAAACCGTGAAGAGCTCTGCTTGCATGTCAGCCCTCTTTTTGTAACACATGTAAACAACAGCGGAAGCTCTCGGGACGTCACCTTTTTCTTTAAAAAGAGAGATAGGTAGAATCGGCGGGGCTAGGTAGGCTATACCTGCTCGTTTTACGTTTTTCGGAAGGAACCGCGCTGGGTCTTGCTCCTCAAGATGTGTTTTAGGTGTTCCCGCTTTTCCCTGGCCTGTTTTTTTCCAACCCGGTGCACAAGGTTCACTCTATTAGCAACCGGCCCCCATCCGAGCAAATACCCTCCCCTCCAGGACGGCCTCTATCTCTCCCACCTTTTTGAATCCCGGTGCCCGGGCACCCCGTTGGCTTTCGCACGCTAATACCTTGTCCGGGGCGTACCTAGCCCCTTACCAGACGAATCAAAAGAGAGCCATTGCCAACGTAACTAGGTTCCCGAGTAGTTGACAAGAGGGACCTTGGACAGCACGTCTTTTACAGTGCAGTTCGGGCCACGTCCCCCGGATTAACGCTTAGCTATATGCATTTTTTGACCGTCACCCCCCTCCTGTGGCAACCTTAGGCACCAGATCCTTTCGTAATTGGCCCTTTTTTAAGAGACATCCCCCAAATCTTTTGAGGATAATAGTGCCAGGAGTTTTCTCACTAGGGACTCAAATATTTCGGCCTATTGATTCTTAACTCTTCACACCGGCCAGGAGCCGTAATGTGGATCTTATGATTCGGTGGCCTCGGGTCTGGTCAGCGGGGGTACTAGCTTGCTTTTCAGAGCAGGGGAGACAGTGACATCCCCCGGTTTCCAGCTTGGAAAAATTCTGTACGACCCAGGACAGTATCCCCCGCGCCTACCTTTGAAGTTCATGAGCTCCCGGTCGTCTTGTTGCCCATAGTGTTTTTTTCCTATGGTGTGTGGTTACTTGGGGGGTTGTGTGTTTTGGGGAGCTGCATTCAAATCGATTCTTGCGCTTCAAGGCTCGGAAATTCCCTTTCCTTTCGTGCGTTCCGGGCCGTTTTTGCTTGCGTTGAAGTGACTCGAGTCCTGACCAGGTTTGGGTCAGGCGGTTACAGCCACTGTCTACTCTTTTCTTTTTTTTGCACGTGATCGTGCTAGGTGCCGTTTTCCCGCCACGGTGATTCCGCAGCGTGTGTTCAGAGGTCATCTTACTTTTATCCCGCATACTTCTTCCCTTGGTCCTTTAAACCGTTTTTGTGTCACCTTCATCCCCGATGAATTAGTCAGACCCCCCCTGCATGTGTGATTTTCTCCATATTTTTTTGTTGTGAGAGAGATCTCCCCCCACTCTCTGTTCTCGACCTCGAGATGAGAACTGCTTCTCGGCCCTATTTTCTCCCAGGGCCTTCCCTTCTTTTTTTGCTTGGCTTCCATGAAGAAGTTGGGACAAACCCCACCTCGCGGCTTGACGACTTAAAGCCCCCTGTTTTTTTCCTGCCGAGTTGGCACGATCCTCTTTCCCCCCCCCCCCTCACCAGATCTCTTACCCGGGCTGGACGATTAAATATTGGGCTGACAAATCGAGATTAAGCTGACCCCCTGCTCATTGGCCGGCACAGGAGCACTGTCCATTCCTTTCCCTTGCTTCAACCCTCTCCCCGCCTAAGATTTAGCCTCCCGGCGGAACGCCGGTGATAAGTTTGCAGTTCAATTAAAAATTCGTCTTTCTCGCCGTCCATTCGCGCAGATCACAGTTTCCGTTGCCGAGAAACTCATGAGCGTGCGTCCCTTCTGTGCGAAGTCGACTCGATCTTCCCCTCCCCTTCGTCCATGGCCTGCCACAGTCCGCAAGTATCGTCAATCCCACAGGCCGCGTAACGCGGCCCCGTTCCCCGGCTGGCCAGTTCCTTAAAAGCCGTCTTTCCCACCGTCTCCTTCCCTTCTTTTGAGGGTCGAGCGTTCCTCAATCCATCGTAGGCTCTTCGTCCTCTTGGCCGCCCCGGGGACTGGCCCTTCCGAGTCTTTCTTCAATTTTTCCCCGTTCAGGTGCCCCCTGGTCAACTTGATAAGGCAAACATCTGGGTTCTCGGTCCCGCGAAAGCGTTTTGGCGATCTTCCATTTCTTCGTGAGTGCGCTCCTTCAGGGAGGTCCTCTCTACCGTCTTAAGACGTAGCGGCTTGTCGGCCTCATATTTGCATGGAAAGTTGCTTCCTCTCTTCCTCCTTGCCCTTTTGTTGAGAAACCCGCCGGGTACAACTCCTCCCCAAATATCAGCTTTTCAACCCACGAAGTCGTTCCCCCCCGACAATTATCCGAATTCAGGAGCGGTGGAAACGTCCCTCTTGGTCGTAGCCTTATCCATTTGCCTCGTTGGATTTTCCTGTTCCCAATGCGGACTCTCAGAGGATTATTACGCCGGCGAACCGACCGAGGCTTTGTACGAAATGTCTTGTGATGTTTAGTGGGCATTCTTGAAATTGAATTCGTTACCTGGGGTTCGTTTTTGAAATTTTTTGGCAAAGGCTGGCGACTGCCCCGTACAGTCGGGTGAGTGCCGACCGCTCCGAAGTCACGTTCCTTTCTCAATTGTCCTTCGTGCTTTTACTGTGACGCGAGATTAGAGATTTTGCCCTTCCCAGCGGCTCGTCTTTAATAGGTCCGGCGTTCGCCCCGCCTTCTTCGTCCTTCGGGCGTGGACCCTTTTGAATCCATTACGAGTCGATAGCCTTCTTAACAATGATGAAGATAGCTTGGGCGTGGTTTCACTGATGAGCTTTGTTATGATGTGGAGAGTAACTCTCCTGTATAATGTATGGTCCATTTCACGGCACTGGTTATTTCTGACTGATTCGAATAGCTTCACCCGTCTTTCTGTTTTCCCCACCCCTCCCGTGATCATCTTTTGAATTCCATCGTTGTGGTTATTTTAGGTTTGTTTTTACGGTCATGTGTGCTTGTCACACAAGGCTCTTCCCGCTGTCATCTTGCCGGGGATGTTGGCCCTAGTTGCCGCCGAGTTGACGTCAAACTGGTGTTACGATTCCTGCGCACACAATCTCGTTCCTCTTCTAGCTTCGTCCCCCCCGGGCCGGCGCGATCGTGCGATTCTCGATCTTTTTTAAACACACCGGGTGCAGTAACCGACGTATTCCACGCTACTCCTCAGCGGCACCTTGCGTGCATTTCTGCCGCTTGTGTCAGGGTCCATTCCCCCGCCGTTTTGCAAGACACTTTCTGGGCCTCCTTAGAAAAATGTGTTGTCCCCCCCCGCCCCAAGCCTCGTTTCGGTGCGAACCTTGGACCTGGAAGACGTGGTGGGTACCGCCTTTTGGTTTGCCGTCTGAAGGGACAATATCCTTCCTTTTTTTCTCGGGCACACTCTCTAAGTACTTTTTGTGGTGACTTTACATGTCTCCACCAGATGCAGTTTTTTTTCCGCTCGGTCGCTTTGCTGACTCGATCACAGAGTTGTGCCTGGGGAGTTTTTGAAACCGGAGTACCACCTGGGAGCGATTGTTTCTCCCCTTTGGCTCGCGGTCGACTCGGAGGCGTAGGCCTTGTTCTTATTAACCCTACACCTTACCGACGCGTCCCCGCGGACTTCCCCATCTTGCTGTTTCCAGGGTCGCGAGTTTTGCTTTTGCATCGCGCCCCTTGGGAGCCGATAGTCCTGGGGAGTTTTAGGCTAGGCCCACCCGACGCTCCGGATGGGCGGCGGTCCATCTATAGCCGAGTTTCCCAGGACCCAATCTGTCGGCGGGGCGGAAAGGGATCTTGTTGGGAGAAAGCGCACAGGGACGTAGGAGTGGCGCGTCGGTCGGTCGGAAGTGCTTCAGTTTTTTAACCCCGCTGCTGAATACCTTGTTGGGTTCCGCACATGTAGCACTTGGCTTTCGGTGAGATTGTTCTTACACCAACAACTCTTATCAGGACCCTCCCCCTCCCCTCGGTTGCGGTGCGCCGGGAAATAAATACTGAACGCCCCGGCCCCCAGGGCTTTCCTACAGCGTCTCTTGCTGGACAGCAACTTTTCCTTTCGTCCATCAAGAAGCTGCCCTGTTGGCTCGTTTTTTCCTGTTGGCCCGCCCAACTTTGCATGCAGTGGCAGTCCTCCTCAGCGAGATGAGTAGCTTCTCTTTTAAATCTCAGGTGTTGTTGTGCCGTGAGCGATCGCCTCTAGCTTCTCCGGTGCTTCCCTTCTTCCCCCTTTCTGCTGACCACCACAACTGGGTCGCAACACTTTCCCGGTTGGCTTGTGGTACCTCCCATGGTTTGTAGGCCCTCAGCCTCTCAGGAGGCTTGGCAGAGTTGCATTCGGCCATGGTGTTTTCCTTTCGCCTCTGCGCGTTTGCTTCTGAGGCTTGGGTTTTGATCTACTGTCGGCATTTTTGGACTTGCTGACAGCCCTTTCCTTTGTGCAAAAAAGACGCAATCGGCCGCCTTTGGTTACCTTGTGTTTTTCCACCAATCCCTTCACCCTCCCCTGACGCTTTTGCTTCCCGCGGCTTTTGTCCCTCGAGTTGGTGCCCAGTCTCCGCTCGTAATGCTTCACGTCATTCGCCTTAATTTCCTTCTCACCCTTCCTCCATGGAAACACCCCAGCAGGCCTGTTGGGACCTTCTTGGGGGAAGCTTTCTTTATTGGATGGTTTTTTTCGCCTACCCTTTGAATTCGAGAGTTCCACGCGAGCCTCCACGCGGGAATCCCCCCCCCCCTCATCTTGGTCCTTGGATTTTTTACACTTTCCTCCCTGCTAGTCCGCTCTTTTCTACCCCCCCACGGGCACGCCCCCGTCCTTTTCTCTGCATTCTGTTTTGTGGTCTCGAGCTTTCAGTCAACAACCTTCCGGCCGAACGTGGTTTTCAACGTTTTCTCCCCCCCGCATTGACCGGAAAAACTCCCAGAGCTTGCCACCCGCTTTCAGTTTCCAAGGGTTCGAGATAGGCTCTTGGGCGTTCAAGCGCTTTCTTTTTTTTTCGCCGATTCCAACCAGTGCTTGTCTGCCGGTTCTGGGCCACGCAACCAGTTACTTGTGTTTCAGTGCTGCTTTGCGATCCGGGTTGTCCTGTCCCAAACCCCGGGGTTGTTTCCGGGTCCACCACGTCTCGAGGGAATAATCCGCTCCCCACAGTCTGGTACAAGGCGTCTCTCCTTTCCTGCTTTCGAAGAAAGTCACCCAGTGGACCTCTCCGTCGTGCTTCGCATCTTGGACAAAGCCGGTTTCGGACCCATTTATCCCGTAAAACCCGGCGGAGCTTCCCAGCCCAATCTGGAACATAACACAACCCGCTACGTTTTAAGGATATGTAGTCCCAACTGAAACCAATTCGTTTGTCCTAGATTTTTTCTCCCCTCGAACTCTTTTCCCTCCCCCGGCCAAGTGCTTTACTCAATTCCTCTTTGTCCTCCTTCTTAGGTAACAATACCATATTATTGACCACCTTTTCCTCTTTGCCCCTCCGCCAATCTCCCTTTCCTCTTTTTTCATGTGATGCGACTCTGATGGAGATTTGTGAGTTTGGTTCCGCTCCCTCATACAGCCTAGCTTTCCAGTCGTTTCCAGTGCTTTTTTCTACACGCCGCTAAGCCTCTTACCCAAATTTATCTTCCTCCGTTCCAATGCCACGACGAACAGTCCTCTTTCCCTGAGTTTGAGGACATTGCCAGGGCGTAAGCTAGCCCCTTCGTTTTTCCTTCCTTTGGCAGCGTTCATGTAAAGGCCGCTCTTGTCCTCCTTCCCCCCCGACGAGTACGCATTTGAAGTTAAACAATTTCGCCCGACTTCCCCGCTCTGTGTCTTGCCCTCCAGACGTTCTTTCCTGTTCCGTCAATAAGTCTCTTTCTTAGTAACCGGTAAAGTTAAACAGGAAAATCCACGAGGCTCTCGACCCACTTGTACTTCCATCAGATGCGCAAGCGGCCGTCCTGTATTTCTAACCTGTACGGAGAACCTGGACTTTTTTTTTAACTTAGGGAGGATGATTTGTTACTCTGTGGTTTGCGAACCGGTGTCCCCCTTCAGGCGCGGTCCCGTTTTGGTCAACCCTTTCACCCATCCAGCCCCAGCTCAACGTCCTCGTTAAGATGATTTCTCCTTTTCGATGCCCGCCCGTTTTTAGTCCATTCGAAAGTTTCCGTACGAGCCTACGCACCGCATTTTTAGCTCCTCTTCCGCTGCCCAGGTGATGTTTGCACAAGTTTCCCCCCCCTGTGCCCGGGGGAGCACTGGGTTGCAATCATACAATTGCCTGATTTCGTTAATTTCGTCCTTTTTATTCCCCACCGTGCCCGCAATTCGCCGCTCTTGGCATGTTCCTTCTCTTATCTTGGGACCTTCCAACTCGGTTGGTCTCCGTGGTTCAACGCTTTTTTGATCCACTTTTTTCTTCCTCTTTTTCTGCCCTTTCGGCTTTTTTCACACGGGATTGACTTAGTATTTCTACTTTTCTTCTTTTCGGATGGTTGGACCATTTGAGTTAAATCTCTCTTGAGGACGACTACTTTCCCTTCACTCCTTTCCTCTATTTTACGAGACACTGACACTCGATCTTCCTCTCCCTCCTTTCTCTCAGAAATTCTTCCCCTGTTTCCAGATTCTTAGGAAAGCCTCTCTACGCAGAGCCTGGGGGGAATAGAACCGCTCTTTTAGTTTCCCCATTCTTCCTTTGCTTCCTGGCCGGCGGTGCCGTGCCGCTGCCTCATCTAGCTCTTGAACCAGGTTCAGCCCTTCGGATCTCCGCCCCTGTTCAGAATCTTGGGAGTGTTTTGCAACTTCTTTTTCCGTTTTTCCTCCCGTCCCGTTTTCTTTTTAAGGTCCACGCGCGGTTCCTTTATTTTTTTTTATTACCAACGTCCCCTGCGTTTCAATTGGATATTATGAACCGCCCATTTACAGCTCGGCCTTTTCCTTGCCCTCTCTTTTTGTCCCTTCTTTTACTCTCTTCTTTGTTGTTTGTTCTCTCGAGTAAACCCCCCCTCTTGCAATGTGACGACATGTGAAACAGGACCATTGAACGCTTGCCGACTTTTCCCGGCAATATTTTCTTTTATCGTCCCTTTCCTTTTAGTTTTTTTATCTGGACCGGAGGGAGTCTGGTTTCTTCAACCTAGGGCGCTCCTTGTCCCACGCTAGCTTGCACACGCCCCGATTCGCGCCCCAGGGTTTTTCTAGATGGAATTTTCCCACCTTTTGGTCTCCTCTCCCCCATATATCCACGCATCCTACCATTCTGGAGACACCTTTTTCATTTTCCTCCTCTTCCCCAACACTCAGCATTACCCGTGTTTCCGCTCCTCGGAGCGTCTTCAGCCCCGTAGACTTTCGCCTCTTTCCCTTTCAAAACTTCGAACAGGTAGATAATTCCAGTTAGAGAAGATACGTTGTTTTCCTTTTCAGCTCTACCCCTAGATTTTAGCGCTGCCTTCCCATGATGGAGGACTTTTTCCAGATCTCCCCTTCCCTGGCTTCCCCCCCCCCCTTCTCCCGGAAAGACAAGTCTCATACACGCCCTTCCTCGAGGCCAAGCCGCTTCCTTAAAGTTTTCCCATCACGTTCAACGCGATTTTATTCCAAGTAATAAGATTTGGGACAGAGCTGCGAATTTTTTTCCCCCCCTTCCCCCCTTGCGTGCTAGTGGTCCTCTTTGTTGCCTCCCCCCTGGGTTCCTTGCACCATTATAGCAACTTCTTGTTCGTTCTTGCCGTATCCCTGGGCACCTTCCCTTTGCTCCCCCCCCCAATTTTCTGGTGATCGGCCTTTGTGGCAGGTAGGTGGGTCGTTCGGATCTTTTTTTTCTCTCCGAAGGGAAATCTCCCGTCCTCTGATTAATCGGTTTGTTTCTTGAAGCAAATGTTTTTTCTGGATGGACCATTTTTGCTTTGAGGGTGAAACGGTTGCGCCTAACACCGACGCTTCCCACATAGCCACCTTTTTCTGATGTACCCCCCTATTATGATCATACTAAGCTGCTTTTCTCATCGTCGCGCGCGTGAACGACGAGTTGTCGTTCCTGCTCGCTGCTCGTTGGTATGGTTTTCCTCCCTGCCGCGCTTTCCTTCCTTAAGAAGAAGTCCCCCTTTGAACAACCGATGGTCTGCCTCGATGCTTCGGTCTTTGAGGTAATTGTGGCACGGTCGTTGACCGGTGGTTTTTGAATGGCCCTAGTGGTCTTCTCCGACTGAAAGCGGCACATAGGCTGCGGTCCTTCTTACGAGACGTGAATTCAGCTAGAGGGTACTCCTTTGGTCATTTTGGAAGATGCTCTGCTCGAGTCGCTTAAGGAGGGTAGTTCGATAGAATTAGTTTTCGCTAGACTGAGCTCGTTGTTTTCCCCATTGTACGCCAGGTTACCCATGAGTACTCAGTATCGAGCTTGCAGTTTTCCGTTTCTGGATTTGTTGGTTCCCCTCCGAGTTTTGTAGATGTACAGTCCCTTCTTACCTTTCGTCCTGGAACAAGTACTGCGGTTATAGCTCGCCTCCTTCTTATGAGTGTTATGTAAACACATCCAAGCGACCCCGGTATCGTGTTTTTGCGAAATAGGTTTCTGTGAGCGTTTGTGCTCTTTCCCAGTTGAGATGACGCTGTTGATCTCCGGGCTGGATCTCTCCCTATTTCTTGCCGAGAAAGGGTGGGAAAATCCGAACCTTTAACTTGTCTTGTCCTCGACGCCTTTCTCTTCACGAAGGGAGCTAGGATGCGCTTTGGAACGGACCACTTGCGTACCGACCCGATCCAGGAGCCTAAGGGACCAGGGTCGAGTTCTGGTTTTTTTGCCGGATTCAGAAGTTCCCTCTTTTAGGAATAAACGGAGTAACTCGTCGGGACTAACGGGCCGAGATTCCACGACAAGAGCCGCCACGTTTTGTCTGTGGACTTCCTCCTTTTTTGTGGAGCTTTTCGCCGTTTTCGGTTTTTTTTATCATGACCCTCGAACGGGGACACCTTTCGTTTCTCCTTTGGCGTTTTTTTGGAAAGACCTTCTACCAGCCTTGCTCGGCTGTTTTCTTCAGACGCTTCGGTCCGTTCAAGGTTCGGCCCTGGTCATTCCACCTTTCGGGCCCCAAGACGAGGTTGCACTGCTGAGCCCTCCTGAGAACGCGGCCGAAGCATCTGAACTTGTTCTTCGAACATCCCGCGCCCTCTACGTCCCAAACCTTTGTGCTATGCGTTTCCAGTTGCTGCTGAGTCAGGTGTCTCCCTTCACGAGCCGCTTGCTTCTTACATGCGAGGAAAAAAGAAAGCGATGGTTGTGACCAATCCGAAGAGGCCAGTCAACCCCAGCGGGTGGTCCCCTTTTGGACATATGACATAGCCAACTGTTTCCCGTGCGGGTTGCCCGTTCGGGTGGGACCCTGCTCGGTCTTACCTTAGCTGTACGACCAATCACTTTCGTCCTTTTAGTAGCTCGGCAGGCACCCAGCCCGTCGGTCAGACTTTGGACAGCCTCGCTGTGCGGGCCCCTTTCGCGCTGACCCTGCGTCTTCCAACTTACCTGGCCACGCTCTACCTCGATCTTCTTCCTCTAACCCCTGGGCGCTCAGCCAACACTTTCCCTTCCCCCGCGATCATTTCCATTTGTCATTAACTTTTCCGTAACGTTTTTCAGCCCGAGCAGAATTTTCTGCGCTATATACTTTTCCTCCTACTCTTTTTGTTGTGGATCTCTATCCGTGCCATGATTCTTCGTTCGGTACCAATTAATTAATTCGGCATACCCCCCAACCGAACGTACGTTGGCTGCGGGTTTTCCCCTTTTGATTTTTTTCTACTTAGGGGTTAGTTTGCGAATCATATCTGTTTTCTGAGTTTTTCCCGCGGTCGTTGCACGTCCATCTTTCCGTCTGCCCGCCGCCTCCCGGTAGGTGTTTTGACAGTATGTGTAATCCACCTCCTCTAGCAGGCATTGCCATTTTTGAGACCCTTTTTTCCTTCCCATCAATTTACTCCTCATCCCCGTGTGCCACCTCCCCGCAGGACAGTGAGATCTCTTTTCCGGTGTGCTATTCTCTTTCCCCCATTGCCCTTACCGAATTCGCTCCGGGGATGGCCGTCCCTTCTGCTGGGCTCGCTTCTGGGTCTTTGTGCGCCTCGTTCATTTACGTGGGCTATACAGGATTAGCGCCTTGCAGTAAACGTCAAAGACCTGGAACTCCTCCCGCCAAAGGGGGGCCGTCGCTGTCGGGGGGACGGTTCTGGGTCTGGGTTCTCCGAACCAGAGCAATACTCAACTATAGTACCTCAAGTCAGGCGAATCCCCGCCCCCCC
>Ga0179593_1349630_pt1 | contig 11315 bp, 14 predicted proteins | sample CZODoug2_1_08_16_FD_185931 | JGI IMG/M metagenome (GOLD analysis project Ga0179593, IMG submission 185931) | Vadose zone soil fungal communities from Angelo Coast Range Reserve, California, USA - CZODoug2_1_08_16fungal (PacBio error correction) | ecosystem: Environmental > Terrestrial > Soil >... | reverse complement strand
TTTAGTTCTGTCATCCGAGCTTTTCTGATGACCCCCCCTTTGCAGACTGTGGTGGGGCGCTGGCACTCGATCCTGTTCCCTTTGCCCTGGTGGGAGGACGTTGGCGTCTGATGGTTTACGGACAACCGTTGAGAACTTATTCAGTCCCCCACCGCCCCCGTCACCTCAACCTGGCGTGGATGTTTCGCTCTCCCCCTCAAATCATCTTTCCCTTACTGAGCCAGATCATCTTTTGCGGTCGTATTTTGACTGGTTTAGTAAATGAGTTTTTTCGCTCGTTTTTTCTAAATTTTTCTTTCTTTCATTCCGTTGCCGAACTTTTTCCAGTACCGGACCATTTCTTCCCTTTTTCCCCCCCCCTCAAGCAGTTCGAGCGTGTCGTCCAGAAGAGGCTGTCTCTGAAAGTGTTCCCCGTCCCATGAGGCGCTGTCCCCCTGTTCCTTTCGTGAAACCATCGGTGGCTCGTACTTTTTTAGTCATATACCTCCCAGACTTTAACTAATTTGGTCTTGGTGCTGGTCTGACCTGGTGTCCTTTAATTTAGTCGCTACAACTTTTTGGTGTCCAGGTCAACCACCTTCCTTGAGTAATGCAGTAGTCCGGTTTCAGCCAGGGTGTTTTGAAGTCGACCTTTCCCTGTCCGATCCTTTCTGTGGTCCATGATCTTTTTCCCCTATCAACCACCCTTTTTTTTTTCGTTTTTCTGAGATCCTTGGTTTGAATTCCTTCGCTGACGGTTTTTTTTGGTTTGGCGGCGTTTTGACTCTTTCTATGACCCGATCGCGGCCCAGCTCGCACCATGCCCCCCTTTCAGCGGCCTTTTACGTATGCTCGACTGACCTTCTTTGACCAGAAGCTAGTATGTTTTTGTTCCGCTTATTCAGGCATTTCCCCCCCCCACTTTGACTTCTTTTAGCAAGGAGCCTCCAGAGTCTCCAACCCTCCGCGGGTGACTCGCGCTGCTCGTTGTTTCCTTTCTAAAGAATTCGATGTCCCTGGGTTTTGTGCAAAGTTTTCCCCGCTCCGCCCCTTTTTGCCCTTTTTAGGTGAGGTTTAAGTCTTGGTTTTCCAGCACACTTGATTACACAGCCTGTGGACACCCTGTTGCATGGTCCCCACCCCCTTTTTTTTTTCTGTGACCTAAGGGGAACCACTTTTCCCCTTAACAAAGTTTTCCACAGGGGTCTTTTTTTTTAGGACACGCCGGCCCATTCTCTGATGGTTTTTTATTCCCTTCTCTCCGATGGCGGTTTGGTCGCGCTCCCTGTACTTTTCAGTGAGGCCTTGCCCCCTCCCAACTTTAGTGGTTGTCGGTGCTTCGTATTTTTCGCTTTTTTTTTAACTTCTTTGGCCCTCACCCGAGTCGACCCGGGAAGGGCCGTCCACCCCCCCCCCTTGTAACCCACGCCTGCGCGTCCGTTTTTTTCCTAGCTTCTGGATTCCTTTTTGTTGCTCCTCCGCATTTCTACCTGCTCCGGACTTTCCGGGGTCCTCTTCTTTCCCCGTTTCGTGCCCTTGACTGTTTTTCCCCGTGTGACCCCATCATTACAGCCTTCTGCTGTTCCGCCTGCCTTCAAGCCGGCCCAGTTTTTCCCTGACAACCCTTCCGATCTTTTCTTGTCTCGGGTATTCCTTTTCTTAGATCAGCGCATGTGGCCCCCTTTTGTACCAGAGAGTTTTTGGAATAATCGTTCACTGGGAAGTCCTTCCTCTGGTCGGATTTTCTCTGTTACCCCCCGTTTTTCTGGAGTTGGCCTTGTTTCCAACCAAATATTTTTGGCCCCGTTCCCCGGCGGCAATTTGGGATCCCATGCTTTTTTTAACCCCTGGTCTCATTCGCGCTTCTCCATGGCCGCCTTCTCTTTCTCCGCGGACATGCATGTCCCTCAGTATCCTTTCCAATCCCCCCGCGAACCAAACGGGGTGACCTTAATACCCCCTTGAGATGTCACGTTGCGCAGGGGAGAACGTCCGCCGCCTTCAAGCTTTTTCCTGTCTCGCTGCTGGGCCGTGGGCATAGTGTCTCTGCGGGGTCTTAACCCTTTTCACACCAGGTTTTTTTTTTTTTTTTGAGGAGTACATCGGTTGCAAGCCCGGGCGGTTCGTCCCTGTGCCCTGTCCACCTGTGTACCGTGCCCCAAATAATAGTAGGCCGGTGCATCCTTTCCCTCTGTCAGCTTCCCAAGTTGTGGTTTTCCCCGAGAATTGGGGCCGCATGCGGAAAATCTCTTGTTTTCAGATGTTCGTTTTTTCCCCTCTCCTTCCCTTTTCTTCCGTTGTTTGGTGTTGATTTCCGGAGTCGCCCCTGACACCTCTTCAATGGCTAGGTGATGGCGGCCCCGGGAGAGGCGTGTCGGACTTGAGTCGCACGACTCCCCACCGTAAATCAGTTCAAAAATGGTTAAGGAACACGGCCAATTAGCCGGACTTGCTTTTTTCTTTTTCTTGCGAGTGACTTGTGTACTTTTTCCGGACCAAGGGACGCAGTTTTTCCCCCTGTTTTTCCTGACGGGAGTCTTGGACGCTCCGCCTTTCCCGGTTCTGTTACTTCCCCTCAGACGACTTCCCCCCCCCAGCAGAACGTTAAGACCTTAGTTGTTCTTCTCCCAGGACAATAGGACGAACGCAGCAAACAACACGGAACTATTTTGCGGGCTCCCGCTGTGCCCAGCACACTTCATAACATCTCCACGTCCATGCGAAACCCTTTTTTCACCGGGGTCTTTTTTTCTGCAAGACTTAATTCTTGAGTTGACCCCTGACATAGCAGCCCCGGGTTTCCATGCCCTTTATTCTGTTTAATGTGCGCAACTTTTCTGTAGTCCAGCCTCCCTTTTACCCCAACCCGTGTGCTGGAATAACCAAGTGTTTTCGTCCAAGCACGGTCAGTTGCAGGGAAGAGATGTTTTTTTCCGCAAAAGAACCTCAGTTTGGAGTGAACAGCGTGCCTCCGAACAATTGTCGTGGGCAGTCTTCTTCAGGGACGATTGTGCGTCCCCGCGTCTACTTCCATTCGCTCCAGGACGGGCACGTTCCCGCCCCCTCTTTTTACTGCCCCCTACCCCAAAGAGGGCACTTTGCCTTGTTTTTTTTTCCATACCCCCTTGAAGACTCCGGATCTGGGCGGGGCCGGGCGCCTTTTTTCCGGCGTGCCGATTGGTTTTCAAAGAAGCTGGCTTTACCAAGTCCCGCTGGCCCGGTTCACCCAGGCGGTTTCTTTTCTGACCGGATCCCGTCCCTTCCCCACCGGTTCCTTTGCCGTACTTTTTCCCCCCCTTTATTCAATGGTAGAACTTTAGAGGATTTCTTTGAGGAGGCCTTTTCCCCAGCGGAGCAAAAAACAAACCTTCGACCCTTCTTTGGATCTTGTGTTACACCGTTTGGTTAGGCCCCTTATTTTGTACCCAATTTCTGACAGGTTGCATGACGCCACTTCTTCGTGGTTATATGACTATCAGAAGCCCCAACTGGCAGTACACGGTCACCCTCAATAGCCCTCCTTCTCTGCAATGCCCCAATGTAGTCGAAGCGTTCATTCCTACCCCCATCCTGACCCGAAATGGGCTTGCTTGATCTGCAGCTTTGCTGACCACAGGTGGAAGTTCTTCATGCTGCCCCCTTAGGGTTGCCTTTTTTCCCTTCGGTAACCTACGTTGGTTTTGCCCTTCCCTTTTTCCCCCTGGGATTTTCATCTTTGTTTGTTGCAATACTAATCCACTGCCCCTTTCAAGCCCGGCCGTCCTTTTTTTTAAGTCGGGTTTGTTGTTCACTTTTTGCACTTAAACACATCGTTGGTCTTGATCGAAACATAAACCCCGTTTAAAAGTTCCGCCTCGGCCCCTTTTGCCTGGTTTATCCGGTTTTTTTACTTTGTCTTGGCTCTGCTGGCTGGGTTTCCGGCTGCCGACCGAAACTACCTACTATCCCTTTTCCTTCAACCCAGAAGGGTACCCCCTCCCGTCCCCCCTGCCCCGGGTCGTGGGCGCAAATTCATCTTTTCCCATTTCCAAGATTCCCGTTTTTTTTGGCCCTCGGCCCCCTATCTGTGGCTTCCCCTTTTTAGTAGTCCCATCCAACAAGCCCCCCATGCAAGCTTTGCAGAACAACCCCCGTTTCATTTCTCAGGCCTGTTTCCCCCTTTTGTTCAACTCCTTTTTTTTTCACCGGGTTGTCTTGATTGCAACAGTTTGGAGGGACGCTGTTTTTTCCCCCACGACTTGCTCCCCCATCCCGCTTTTCTGTTTTAATTCGACTTAACCCCCCCCTTCATCCCCTTTTTGACTCGACTCAGTTTTTTGCCCCTTTCGGCGTTTCCCTGGCCCCCTACCTGGTAGCTCGACCCACGCGTCATTCTGAAGGAACATTTTGCCGCCCCCTTGGGGACCCCGAATTCTGGTAAGGCTTGAGTCGATTTTCTGTCCTTCGTTGCCCCCCGTTCCTTGTTCGATTGATGGCTTTATGTGTGAATCCCCACTCCTAGATTTAGGCCCTTTCCGCCTGACCTTTGGTCTTGTTGGCTGTTTTCTTTACGGCACCTTTTTCTCTTACGCGTCCGACCACGCCTGTGCCGGCTTGTTTGCCAAGGTCAAGGGTCCCTGTTCTCTTGATGCCTGGGCCGCTGCTTTGAGCTTCCCCCTCCTGAATGTAGTTTTGGAACAGTAAGGAATCCTTTACTTTTCTTTTCTGGGATCGCCCTGAGGTATGATGTTTTTTTGTTTTTCCGCGTTTTGAACCAATTGCCTCCACTTTGGTATGGTTGATTACGCTGTGTTTTTCCCCCCTGGACTGGCTCATCGTGGTTTGTTCCATCACCCCCCTCCAACGTTTCGCCATGGTCCATATGTTAATCCGTTGTGCCGCCCCCGCCGTTGGCAAAAGTCCAGTATTATTTTATTTTCTCGCCCGAATTTGTCCCTTCGTCTATCTCTCTTTCCCTCCTCCTTTTTGGTTGTTTAGATCTTTTTTCCCTGAGTCGCTCCTAGACCCATTTGGGACATTCTTCTTGGTTTAGAGGGCCCCTAGATCACTTTAGGGGACCAATGGTGGAGAGGTTGGCATCGTTCCGACCCTCTCTTTATGCCCGTCCTTTAACTGACAATTACAGACCCACCTTCCACCCCGGGTCGGGCTTTTTTTTCGTAGTCCTCCGTTCCACTCCCCCCCCTTTAGGTACTCATTCCCCACCCTTTTCCTTCCATCCGACGGGCCGATCCTGACTGGGTCGCACTTTTTTTTTTAGCGCCCGCGATGTTCTCATCTCCATCAGCTTTTTTTTTTTTACGACCTCAGCAGTTGAACTACCCTTCCGTGGTCTCCCTGACGGTTCTTGAGGGCGTGCGGCCAGACTCCGGACGGCAATTTGACATTTTTTTTTTCCCCCCCCCAAGAAAGAGGTCCTTAAAGGAGATCCCTCAGCACTCCTTTGTTTTGAGCAGCGGCTTCTTTTTTCTGTCTCCCCTCTTTGTATTCCGAATTCCTGCACCTTCCCTTCTTTGGTATTCCCTGTAGGACGGACCTTCTACCTTTTTGGCTTCGCTAACCCTGGGCGGTTAGGTGCAAACTCCGTTGTCCTTATGTATATTTTCCAGCCCAATTGTTGTCCATTCGTTTAATCTCTTCTGGCCTTTTTCAGAAAGTTAGTTGGGAACTGTTTGAGGGTTCAATCAGCCACCACAGTTCAGCCCCCAACCTGCTGCGACCTGCCACCGGGCTGAGGCTTGGATTGATGCAGTTTTGTATGCGCCTCGATTTTTGGTGCTATGTCACGACTTCTCCGCCCTAGGAATCCCTTCCCATCCGGTTTTTTCTTCGCTTTTTTTTGAAGGTTGTTTTTGCAGAAGCTTCCGTTTGTCTTTGTGGTATTCTTTCATCCCAGTTTTGCCGTCGTCGGTTTTCCTTTTTTTTCGCAGACGTTTTCCCTTCGCAGACCTCTTTTTTTTCTTTTCCCGCTGGGCTCTCTGTTTGCGGTTTCCCGGTGGGACCCCGCTCCAAACGGACTTTCCCCGATTTTTACCGAGTTATCACCTCGGGTTCACACCCCCCCTTCAGAAGTTCCAGTTTTGGCCCGGTGCTTTTGCCCTTTCCTTTTTTCCCCCTCGGGTCTTCATTTTTGTTTTAACGGTTTTCGACTTTTCCCCAGGCTTCCGGTCATTTCCCCCCCTCCCCCATTCCCCCCTTTTTTCACTGCCCTTCTTCCCGGATCATGCCTTTTTCGGGCGGTTTTTCTATTCGCGTCGGGGGTTCGAGAAGTTAATTCAGGCTTTTGTGCGGGCCTTTCCCCCTTCCCATTCTTTTTGTTTTGATCGCTCTCGTTTTTTCCCTATGACCACTATTTTCCCCCTTCCCGAGCCAAGCCTTCCCCTCCAAAACCGCAAGACTCGCGTCCTTCCCTTTCTTCTCCCTCGACTCCGACATTCTTCGGACCTGCTCCTTTTTTTCCTTTTCTTTATCTTGGCCTTGGTCTCGGCCCGTTTTCATCACCCGGTGTTCGGGCCCTAAATTCAGCAACGTCTGCTTTTTTTCCTCGGGGCACGCGGCCTTCTCCCCCTCACCCACTCCCTTTTACCCTGCGCCTTTTCTTTTGTGATGGTTTTTTTCAATGTTTTGTCTCCTTTCCTTCGTTCCTTACTTGGCTTTCGGGCCCTCGAAGTTGGTTAAGGCCTTTTCAATAACTCTGTCACATGGGCCGAGTCACATTTTTTGCTTTTCTTGGATAAACCGGGAATTTTGGTCTTTGACAGTCCCACCTCGCTTTTCTCACTGCCGTTTTTCTGTTGTGTTCCCGTGCGACCGATATTGTTTTTTTTTCGCTTCATACTCGAGTTCCCCTTCGTCTCCCCGGTTTTTACTGTATTTGTGTGGTTTTCTGACCTTCAGTACTTATTCACCGTAACCACGGCCCCCAAACCCGACCTTGGAAGGGAACCTGTTTTTCCTTAGACCCCCAGTGGGGTTCTTTTGTTTTTTTCCGCCGATGGGGTTTTCGTTTTCAGTCTGTTTTTTTTTTTCTCTCTTTCGGGATTTTGTTTGCTAGTCCCGATAATGGACGTTTTGATTATGCCACGACTTTTTTTTTCCTAGGAAAGCCCTTTTGAGGATTGTTTCCCCCTTTATCACTTCTTTTTTTTGGCACTTCAGTGCACCCCCCATAATTCATGTCGCCGGTGTCATAGTTCCTCTGCGTTCTTTTGCGCAACGAGCAGGCATTTTCCCAGCTTTCCAGTTTTTTAGCGGGTAGTGATCTTTACTCATTTTTTTGTTCGATCTTCATCCCATCCCCCCCCCGGCTTTACCCCTGGCAGGGTCTTTTTTCCGGCGCTCGGTGCGCTTGGACTGATCCAGCTTGCCCCACCGTGGGCTTTTTTTTTTGCTTTTTGACGGAGGTTTCTGTCCGTTGCTTCCTCGGGTGCAAAGTGTAAATCACTGCCTTTTTGGTGGTGAACCGTCGATTTTTTCGGTACCTCCCGTTTTATGGGCAGAACGACCTTCCCGCTGGAAGTACTGTCGTCTTTCCAGTTTTGGTTGCCCTAGGAACTGCGTCTCCCTTTTTTACCTTCGAGCTAAGACCTTTGCTTTTTCTTTAAGGGATCACTGTTTCATGTCCACTTGGTTACTGTTGGACGTGGAAGCCCTCGCTTTTGTTAAAATGTATACCCATGAGTCATCAATGGAATGTTTATTTTTTTTCTCTTTGATGAGCACCCTCGCCTCTCCTTTCTCCACACCCTAGCCCCTGCCCTCCCATGGAAGGCCTGTTTGCACCCCCACCCACGCCCCCCCCCCCCTGCCCCCCCCAGAACGGAGGGCCGGATCCCCGCCACAAGGTCCTCTATTGGTTGGTCCGGCCCACCCTCACTCTGGTTTCTTGGAGGGGTGACCCAGAAGCTGCTTGAAGAGTTTCCCCACCGGCGTCCCTTTGACCCTTCGTTTCGGCTCGGCCTTTTCCGCCAAATGCGTTTTTACTTTTTACCTTTTCTGATAAGAAATCTCACCCCCCTGCTCTGCTTCTTCCAAGGGAATCATCGAAAGCGTTTTCTTGCGGCTTTTCGGCGTGCCGAGTGAGGACCCTGGCCCTATTCTTCCTTTTCTTTGCCTTGGAAATCTTCTGTTTGCCCGGCCGCCCCACCTACCCCCCTCCGAGACGTCTGGAGCCCTTTTTTCGAAGAGAGTCGAGGAGGGTAGGCCTAAGTCTTTCACACCTTATTTCTTTGTGTACAGGTTGTTTTTCGGTCTCTCTTTACTCTTCTTTTCTCTTTTGTGTCTTGACCCAGTCTTGCGGGTTGTATGTCTCTTTTTTTCCTTCTTCAAGTTGCGTTCCCCCTGAGCCAATTTACTACTCCGGCCGTTTCCAGGGAAAGAGTCCCTTCCCGATCCCCCCCCATCCGCCGATTTTGATTGATTTCCTTCCCCTAGTTGCAACGTCTTTCAGGTGGGCCTTGGTCGTTCCCTCCGGGTGAGCCTTTTGGCCGGACTTTTCCATTGTCCGGGGCAAGGCGGGAGAGCTGCTCTTAGAAGGGATTTCGTCCAGCGGACTAGCCGCCACCCCAAGGCTACTAAACGGATGGGCAGAATTTGGGTGGCTGCGTGCAGAGTAGCCTACCCAGGGACGCTCGTTAAAGTCGTTTTTTCGAAGACACCTTTTGACAGTCCGCTTTGGACTCTCCCCACCTGCAATCCCGGGCTCTTTTTGGAACGATCCTGGGGGAAATGGACGGCCCGGTTTACCCCTCACCGCTCCACCCATCTACTCCTTACTCTCCACTGTAGGCGTTTTTTTCGTGATTCTGCTGCTTTGAAGACATACTAAACCCCCTTAGCTCTTTTTTTTTCAACCGGAATTTTGCCCCCACCCTTTATTTGCTTCTGTGAAGCACTACTTTTCGAGCCCCCCCTCTCACGGAGAAAGTCTTTTTCTTTTCAAGATTTCAATGAGAGGGCCCCGATGGTTTGATAGTGGACCCACACAACCTTCCCAATGTCCTCTTCTCTACCCCCCCATAAACAACCCCCCGGTAAAGTCTCAAGGCCGCTCCCCCCCTGAGATTTTCTCCCCCGTGGCACCGGTGTTTTCCTGAGTACCTGGTGTCCTCTGGCCACCAACCCAAACAACCAACTCCTTTTTAAGACCGAGTGTTCCACAAAATTTTTTTCACGGATACTTCCACCTTTTATTGGCCCTTTTTACTCGACTTTTTTTAGAGCACCCCCACTTTGTTGAGACCCGTTTTTACTTTTCCTCCCCCCAGGGAGGGCTTGTTTGTTTAGTGGTTTCCCCCTCTGTTGTGTTTCTCCTCTCGCAGTTGAGAGCACCTTCCACCGTTTGGCCCCTCCGTGTCGGACCCCGACTGGAGGTTCATGCTCCCGTTTGGCGTCGTGATATTGCCGAATTAAATCCGTTGCTTCTTTTCGAGTCGGATGATTGGAGTTCCCGTCCTCCACCCTTCGTGTTGTTTTTTTGGCTTTTTCACTGGTCAGTACCTTGACACGTTTCCCTGTGCCTTGTGCTGGTTTTGTCGCACCAGCTCTGAACCCCTATTCTTCCACCTTTCCCCCTGCTTGGACTTTCCGTGGTCCCCACGTCCCACCCACTTTTGGTCACGCTGATGCCTTAATTGTTCCTTGCGGTCCGGTCTGCCCCCCCTCCATTCATGCACCATTTTCCCCTGCCTAGGACCTTCGGTTAATTTGGTTTCCCTCCGTCTGGTCTTTTTCGTGTTTTTCTTGGGTGACCTCACGTCGACACCCCTGGGCCGAACTTTTCGGTTTTTCTTGCAATCCTTTCTGGTGCCACAGTAGCAACTTGGCTTCTACATTTCGCGGTACGTGCAATTTCCCATCCGAACCCCCAATAATCACACCGTTCCCATGGCCATAGGTATTATAGGTCATTCTGAGCCCCGTGTCGCCAGCTTGACCCAGTTGGCCCTATGTCCCCCTTGGTGTATTGCTCCTGAGTCTAGATAGTAGATCCTTTCCTACCGGCCCTTTTCCTTTTTTTTTTTTGTGTTTGAGTCATCTTCTTGAGACTCAGATACGTTTCCCCCTTTGTCGGGCATGGTGTGATTCTGTTAGGCCCCCCGTCTCAGAGTTTCCTGGTCACGTTTCTGTGTTCGTTGGCGGATTATGGCTTTTTCAACCCCTTCCGTCTATGCCAGGTCCCCACTGTGGTGCAACCCGGACATTTCTTCTTTCCCAGCAAAACCTTCCCACGTGGCGTACTTGTTTTTCCTAGAAAGTTCCCCAACTCCCCCGAACAAGGGTCCCCCCTTTCCGGTTTTCGTCCCCCCCAGTATTTCCCTCACATCGGTCCGACTGACCCTTTGTACCATTTGAGTTTCCCCTTTTCTTGAAGCGATGCTTGAACGGTCTTTTCCCTCTCTTGTCCTGACCTCAAGAGGGAATTTGTTAACCTTTTTAAACTCCTTAATGTCAGGAAGTTATTCCGTCCTGGTTAAGATTGCTGACCACATTCAGCAGGCCTTTTAATTTGCAAGGTTTACCCCTGAGGACCTGCTTCCCTTCCCTTCCCCCCCCAACCCTCCCGCCTCAACCAGGCTGCGTGGTAGTATCTCCCCTCTCACCTGCCCCCCATCCTTCGGTTCTCGGCCCTTCCCGTTGCCACTTCTCCCCTGCTTGTCCCGCTAACCCCCCCCGTTTTCCCCTTCCCATTAACATTTTTTCCCTCCCTTTTTCTGTCCTGGTTTTTTCTTAATATTTTTCAGACAGGGTTAATTGTCTTCGTTTCAAGTGCCCTCCGTCTGTTTAACGTCGGTTTTTTTCCGAGATCGTTTTAGGGGAGTCTTATGACTTTATCCAGCACCCATTGGTGAACCTTTTTTTTCAGTACCGTGGTCAGGTTCCCGGATGGAGGTCGAGAAATTTTCTTTGGGTTAGTTTTGTTTTTTTTTTTTTTTTTTTTTTTTTTTTTTTTTTTGTTTTTTTTTTTTTTTGTGGGAGCTTAAAGTATAACGCTGTTGGTCGTTCCCTACCAGTCTTTTTTCCTGCCTCCCAAATGCAACTCCCCTTAATGCCCTCTTCTTTGAGCAGTTTTTCCTCTCTTGACCGCTGATCCACCGATTAATGTGATGGCGCCGGTTCCCCTCGTACCTCCAGTCTCCGATGCCTCATCCCGGTATACATTCATAACCCTCCCTGGTCCCTGCGCGTCTTAGTATTTGGGCCTGACCCCCTAGACCGTGTGCTCTCGGCCCGTGTCGGATAAGTGCGCTATGATTTTGAAACGCGTTTTATGTTCTGGTAGTGATTTCGTTTTTGAATCCGTCTATTTAACTTGAGTATCTCAGATTCAGGAGTGT
>Ga0179593_1279697_pt1 | contig 11315 bp, 15 predicted proteins | sample CZODoug2_1_08_16_FD_185931 | JGI IMG/M metagenome (GOLD analysis project Ga0179593, IMG submission 185931) | Vadose zone soil fungal communities from Angelo Coast Range Reserve, California, USA - CZODoug2_1_08_16fungal (PacBio error correction) | ecosystem: Environmental > Terrestrial > Soil >... | reverse complement strand
ACGTTTTCGTTTTTATTAACCCACTGAAAGAAAGCGAAACCTCAGTCCATGGCCCCCACACACCGCCTGGCACACTTAACTGAAACCCCGCCCCTGAGCGAAAAATGCGCTGTCTTTTTTTCGTTATCATAGTCGGCGTTGACCCGAACCCTGGCGGTTGTCACGCCCGCCTCTTCGTTTTCCACCTGGACTTCCACCCAATCACCCCCACACGGGCCATAGTCACGATGACTAACCTTAAATTGAAGTTTCCGCGCTCTTCCTATGACTCCTGAGTCCTAATTTGCTCCCTGACCCCCTCTTCCAAGCAGAGCCGAGGAAATAGCAACCAAGACACTAACTCGTTTGACAACGCTGTCTCGGTCTTAATTCCCTCCCGTCCTTAAGTTCCCCAATCGTCGACCTTGCACGGACGACCGAAGGCCCTATTTTTCCCAATGTCGCTCTCGCTCCACCTTCAGTTCGAGCCTTTTTTTTTCTCCCGCCCACACCCAAGGCGAATGCATTCGTTAACCCCCTTCCGACAGCGCGGGAAGAGTCTCTCTCCTTCCTCGCGCCGCTTGTTCCTAGCTACGGTCCACACGCCCGAACTCCCTCTCTTTTATGGCCCAATTCCCCCCGTTCATGAGTTCCGATTCCTCGCTCTGCGAGTTTTGCCTGCTCTGTCATTCAAGCACGACTTTTCCCCGCTCAGCAACTCTCCTGGCACCTTCTTTGGTCGTTTTGATCTGATGGATCCCCCGTTTCCCGAAGAGTGCTTTTTCCCCTCCGATCCTGGTTTCCACCATCCTGGAACAACGGCATCCCGTCTATGGTGCCCTGTGGAACCGTCGGTCCTAGAAGAACGACTTCCTGCGGCTCCCATCTTGCTGGTGGGTCCCGTCTGAGTCGGAGCTTTCAAGACTTTTGCTTTTTTTCTCCTTGCTGACTTCTACCCTTGAATAAGACTGGTTAGCCGTTAGTTAGCCACCCGGCAACACTTTTTTCCCTGGATAACAACCCCGACAGCTTCCTGTCCTCTTTCCCCCTCTTACGACCAGTTGGTCCCCGCACTTATTCTTTCCACTTCAAGTTTGCAAAATCAACACTGGCGATACGCCCGTCAACCTTCCCCCCTTTTTGAAGCCCTGAGGAACAAAACCCCCCCCCAACTGATCTTTCTGGAGACAATCCCGTCTTCCCGTCCTCCGGCGCGTAACATCACCCGCGCATGTTGTCCTATCCGAAGACTACAAGGCTCCCCTTCCAACGTGCCCTAGATATGTTGACTGACCTACTGAGCCGGCTTATTTTTTTCCACCCAGAAGCCGAGCTCTCAATTTGCTTATACTGGGCTTGCGACCCACTCTGTAAAAGTTCTCTCCAGCTGGGTCGATTTTTTCCTTTCCATAGATATTCCGCCCCCTCCGATTTAAGCACGCGACCTTAAGGACTCTCATCCGGCCTACCCGCCGGTACTTTTTTCCTGATTACGCGGCGGAAAGTACGCAATGCTGCTCTCATCTCTCCGATGCCAAGCCCCTTTTCACAATAAACCCAAACGACCCTTTAAGCAGACTCATTAGGGCCCGCTTACTGTGCAGATGACCCCTCCGACGAACATTCGGTTTCTGTCCGAGGCAGGCCTCCGAATCTCCCCCGCCCCCGGTAAAAACAGAAGACTACGGAACGAGGGCCCTTTTTCCTATGTGTTACTCCCTCACCTTGCCTTTTGACATCTACAGACTTTGACGCACCCTCGACTCCCCTTCCATCCGCTCTCCAGTCGGCTGCGCCATTTCGCCTGCAAATTTCGCCCCCTTTCTTCTATTATTCCTTTTACGTTAGAGTTATCGTGCTTTGACAAGCCCCCCCGAGGCCTGCAACACGCAGGCATCCTTTACCTAGCAGCATTTCTCACACGGCCCTTTCAAAGAAATTTCCGGGTGTTAGGCCCCTCCCCGGAGAAAATCTAAATGCCGACAGCCCGTGGCGGGAAGTTTCCCCGAATCACGAACCTTCTTTTGCGATTTGCGCCTTTTTACCTTTTTTTTTTCAAACCATAATCTGCATGGGGAGAACACTGCACAAAGTGTCATCATTAGTAGGGCTCTCGCTGCCCACCAGCGCCGTGAAATCTCTGAGCCACTGTCCTAGGCCTATCCAGCCATGATTGGTCCTCAGTACTAATGGTGTTGTTGTTGCCTAGTTTGATACCACTGGTCCAGCTGCCGGGAGACGAGGTAACGCGGCAGTCTTTGCCTTTCATCTTATAGCGGCGGCCTTCGCAAGCCTTCCTTCAACTTTGTTCAGTCTTTCCCAAACTTCATCCCCCCCACCCCCACCACCCCCAATACACACACAAACAAACCACACCCCCCCCCCACACAACCCCGTCCCATAAAAACAACCCCCAACCCCCCCCCCCCCCCCCCCCCCCCCCCCCCTCCCACCCCCCCCCCCCCCCCCCCCCCCCCCCCCCCCCCCCCCCCCAACCCACCCCCCCCCCCCCCCCCCCCCTACCCCCCCCCCCCCCCCCCCCCCCCCCCCCCCCCCCCCCCCCCCCCCCCCCCCCCCCCACCCCCCCCCCCCGGATGATGTTTAACAAAGACCCCCCACTTCTGCAACTCGCTCTTGCCCTTTTTCCCCCTTCAGGTGTTGTTTTTAGGTCCTCTTCTGCACCCCACGGCTTCGCCCCCGGCCATCGGGCCGCCCGACCCCCAATTGCAACTTTTTGTTTTCTATGAATGGTCTTTATGCCGATGGCGCTGCGTGTAAAGTCGTTTTTTTTCTCTTGCCGCAATACTAGAAGCAACTACCGCCCTGACTAATGGAAGGGCCAGATTGGATAGGCGTTATTGACGTCCTGCTTTCAGATGATAGAGGAACGTGTCGTGCTTTCTATCACGTCCTTTCTCAAGCCCCCCTAGAGTACCGTACTCCCATTTTCGTTCGGAGAGATCTATCCATTAGTGCCGCGCACCTAGGAACGAGATGTCGTGTTTCGTCTGAGCGCTTATATCCGCCCAGGACGCTTTCGGTTTCATAGATGCTTCTGCAAGAACTTCTTTTTTTTCTTTTTGACTGGCCAGTCTTCTTCTTCTCCTTCTTTCCCTATCCTCCTTATTAGACCCCCTTCCTCCAGGCTACGAGGGAGGTATAGCTATGTCGCGAGTCTCGGTCTCTTTCCTTCTGAGTTTCCCGATCCCCTGTATCGCCTTTGCTCTAATTCTGAGGTCTTCCCCCCCCCGGATATTCCAGTTGTCGATTTTCAGAGATTCGAGTTTTACATACTGAGCTCGTCCCCGATTCAGTCATCCCTGTGCGGACTCCTTAGTCTCGCTTCCAATTCTCTTTCGGTGCGCAGATTTTTCTTTTTTTTTTTCTTTCAGAACCGCTTCTTCCGTACGGAATTCTTATACCCATTCTTTGATTCCTACGAGCCGACGCTCGGAGGGAAGGTTCTTTCTTCTCCTTCTCCCCTTTTGCATTTTTCTCTCAACTTGCGGCTTAAGCTGTGGGATCACCCCCCCCCCCCCCCCCCCCCCCCCCCCCCCCCCCCCCCCCCCCCCCCCCCCCCCCCCCCCCCCCCCCAACCCCCCCCCCCCCCCCCACCCCCCCCCCCCCCCCCTCCCCCCCCCCCCCCCCCCCCCCCCCCCCCCCCCCCCCCCCCCCCCCCCCCCCCCCCCCCCCTTTCCCTACGCGTCGTGCTTAGATTCGCCGAGTCTTTTTGGGGTCATTCGCCTGTCTCCCGGAAAAACCTGACCCCTTGCCCATCACTACTCGCATGGCATTAGGTTGCTTCCACGTCCCCCACAACGTCGCAACAGTCTAAGTTCTTCCTTGCCCGGATGTCTTTCCCCCCCCAACCCCCTTACTCGATGCATATCGACGCGAGGGAAGGTACCGGCGATGTATTATTCCCTCGGCAAATAGACGGCTCCCCCTCCGAGCTGCCGTATGTGTTGAAGGTTTCGCATCTGCGTTCGCACGTATCCCGTTTTTCCTGCTTGATGCCGCATGATCCCACCTAAGCACCCCCCCGCATCCAGTCGTGTTGGACCCCACGCACGGGGAAAACGCTAGATACAGAGCAGCCACTCGCAGTCTTTTTTCTCGCCTAGTACCCCAACCGGCCTTGTTACAACCCGAGTCTGATTGTTGGACTGCCGACTCCAATGCGCGCGTCCCTTATGGATACTCTGGGCCCTTTTGTCCGCGTGATAAGCCCGAGTGGTCTCTGGAGGTATAACCCTGACGGGGTGGGGGGGAGGTGTTTTGGGGGGCTCTCCCGACTTTGGACGCGGCATCACCCGAATTCCGCCTTCCCTGAAGTCATTCTCGGACGAGTTAGCACCCTTCCAGGGGGTGATCACAACTATGACTATGCAAATCGCCCCCCCACACTTCGAGCAGATGGCCAGGTTCATTGCAGTGTGGAGAGATTTTAATCTTTTTGATTCGGCTGCAAGTTGACCACGAGGTATCGTATCTCTGATATTCACCTTAATTGGCAGTCATTTCCCTATTGACTTTTCAACCCCCCCAAACACACCCCCCCCCACCCCCCCCCCCCCCACCCCCCCCCCCCCCCCCCCCAACCCCCCCACCCCCCCCCCATGGGTTTTTTCGACTTTTTTACCCTGTCGACGTTCTCCCCAAAAGTTTTGCTCGATTCTGCAGTTGTTGGTCCAGACGTTCCTGGCCTCAACAGCGCGAATTTTGACATTCGCACTGAGTAGGAATTCCCGAGCCTGGGCTGTGGCATTCCCCGAGTTTCCAGGCCATCTTTCCCTCGAATCTGCGTTACCGCGAGCTGACTCTCTCGGTTCTCCGCCGTTCTTTTTGTGTTGAGGGCCAGTGTCAGGTTCTGTTGTTTACTCCCTGAAGCCCGTCCCAATGGTCTGTTCCCACACGGCCCCCCACAGGCGACCCGGCACTCCTTCGGGGAACCATAAACCCTGCTATTTCCTCACACTTCCTCTGGTTTTTTTCGTCGCAGCTTTGCGGCCACCACTCCCCACTGGTTCTTTCACTAATCGCAGATTCTTTTTTTTTGGCCCGTCCCAATCGAACGCGGCGCTGGCCTGAATGGCCCTTAAGCACTATTATCTCCTCGCTCCTTAATATTCCAGACCTTCCCGCCCCCATCGCGTCTCTTTGAACTTATCCCCTGCGCGCCCGACGGAGCAAAGCAGACTTTGTAATATGTGCCTGGAAGAAAACAGAAGAAGGCAAGCGCCCAACACAGAAGGCTAGCATTAGCCCTCGCTAAAACCGGTATTGCAATCGGCCTGACTTTCATGGAGTGTCTGATGCCATTCCTCCCGAATGGCCTTCTTACTGTAGCTTTACCGACCCGCTTACTATCGGCCCCCGGACCGAGCTGCACCGTTTTGCTTCACAACAGTTCGATAGCCGTTTATTCTCCAGCAACCCCCCAAACTGGGATTCTTACGTCTTCTTTCCACGGCGTCCATGGCTTCTATCATCGCGCCTCCCGTGTCAGCTTTTCCAGGGCGTCCCCTTTTCCCGAAGCCCACAGTTTCCTACGCCGCCTTTATTGCCCAACCGCCGTTTGCGCCCGGGACTACATGCGTTTCAACGCTGCTGAATTTTTGTTTTGGAATCCACACTTCGGCCCTGTACTTTCCACTTGCATAGTACCACATTTCTTACCACTTGTGGTCGGTTCCCTTTCTATGCGGATTAAGTCTCCGACAGCTTGCTCACTTCTACTTTTTTCCTCTGAACCAGAATGTACCGTAACCCAATCGAATGGACCACCGTTGAACAGTCTAGCTTCTACTGTGGAGGCCTACACTACCCCAGATCGCCAGTTGACCCCTTCTTCGGATCTTCACATAGATTGTTTTGACAGCTGACTGCCGCTTTAACTTTAACTACCTTTGCGATCCGTTTTTTAGGTTCCTAAGCCGGATTTTTTTGTTCTACTCTTGATTTCATCTTTGCAACTTGCGGACTTTCCCAAATGCTCCCCAACCCGACAGCTTCTTTCCCTCGACTCGTTGCCGGCCGTGTGGTATTGAAGCACCCCTTACCTTTAGATTTTTCTCCTTCCCCCCCAAGGTATCGTAACCTTCCGCTCCATCGCGATTCGCGGGCTGAAACTCTCCCACCACCCCCGGATTTTCTCGACAAGAATCCGAAGACCGGCGGCTGTTATCCCACCCCCCCTCACCAGTCTGCCATGTTAATGCACCCTTTCCCTGCCCCGGTGTCCTTGACGCTGCAAGTCAATTTTCGGTTCCCTCCCGGAGCGCGGTTTAAGACCACAAGTTGAATCCTTCAGCAATTCGGCTACTTTAATGGGACGCTCTATGATATCTTCTCGTTACCCTGAGACTTCCAGGGATTTTGTCGTTCGTATTCAGTCCAATCGATTCGGTTCTCGATTATACTATGTTGTCTCTCCTGATCCGCCTAGGATTTCGGTCTGTCCTCCTGACATTACGTTTCATGAGCCCAGCCGCTCCGCAACACCTCCTGAGAAGCGCCCCTGAACGGTGGGTCAAAGACCAAACCAGACGTTTTCCCTTTGTCACAATCACGGGTTATTTGCTCTGATTAGCCCGAAATTCGTTGGCCGATCGTATCAGGCGCGTAATTAATCGATTGCCCTCACCTGAGAGACGCAAAGACAGGCGATAGGCCATTTTTTGTTCTGTTTTTGTGATCTTCCTGATGTGTGTCTAATTTCGCGTTGTTTGATCATCGCTGAATTAGCACGTTCGGCCTACCCTCAGTCTAATCTGACACATTGCCATCGGCCAAGACCGCTTCTTCCCGAGACCGCCTTCTTCTGAGCGTAGAGTTCTTTTCTTTTTCCGCAAGCCAACCGATTTTTTCCCCAGACCCCTCTGGCCTCGACGAGTTGTTCCAAACCTGACCCCCCTTTAAGAATTTCCTGGGGGTTCCTTTCCCCCGCCGTTGAAATAATCCTGATCGCGTACGCCCTTGGGTTTGCCGAATGTCCTTCCCTGCACGCGGAAATTGCAGTGAGATTCGACTTAGGCCGACGATACTTTTCCAAACCCCTCCTCCTCTGCTTTGATATTCACAAGTGAATATTGTATCCCTTTCCTCCCCTCCGCGCCTGCCGCCGTTTCAGGAATTTTTTCCTGCCATGCTACCGGCGAAACTCCCTTCACTATGTGTTATATCTCTCTCCTTTGAATTTTTTGTATTTGTGTTCTTCTGATCATGCTAGCACATTGGCTGGTATCTGCGATGCCGTTGTTCGCCCGCCGCCCGTCGTGTGAATAAGGCCATTACGTTTTTGGCCCCCCCCCCCCTTTTTCCGCTTGAGTCAATTGGAACTGCGTTACAGAATTTTCACTGTTCCGGTATGTTCAGTCATGAGTGCCCAAAAAGTAACATCAACTCCCCCATCGTCCTCGTGCCTTTCCATTTTTGGTGTTTTCCCGCTGTCATTCTTGTGGTGTCTATTTTTTTCCGGCCAATGTTCCCCTTGTTTTCCAGGACAAACGGAAATTTCTCCTTCCGTGTTCGTAGTCAATTTATGGCGATTGCGCTGGTGTTCAAAGGCATCAGGTTGTTGATTTCAGTGCCTCCCCTCCACAATAGACTGACCGGTCGCGTCGAGATGTGTGACGGAGGCGCTCTTGTACATGTACTTCCTGAGGAGACCGATGTGAAGTTTTGAGTAGAGGAATTTCTATACTTGACGTTCTGACTTCAACCGCACTGTGCACACACCCGGACTCTTTTTTTCCCCCAGTTGGGAGCATCTTTGTTTCGTTTGGGTCGATGTTTCCGAGTTATTCGCCCTCTCGGCCCCCGGAATGTGCGGAGGTTCTACCATACCTCCCTCCCACAGGCCTGGGGATTTATACTGATCACTGCCAACCGCAACTCTTTTGGCTTGAATTTTTGTTTCTTTCCATTCTTTGCCCATGGCAGGGTAACTGGCTTCTCCGGCGTCTTGATCTGCATTGACCGATCCTCTGCCGTGCCTACTGATGGCGCGAGATAGCTCTTCTTAGGCGTCTTAGCGGTGACTGCTTCCCTCTCTACCATATCCGCCCCCGTCTCCCCTTTTTTGTCTCTCTAATCGATTTTTCGATCAAGGATATATTCCAAAATTTTCTGAGGCCGTGGCTTCATTTTTTTTTTTGTCTTTTTAGATGTGTGTCTCACAAAGCCTGGTCCCTTTAAAGATACCTTTCATTTTCTTTTACCAAAGCCTTCTTTCGGATAGCGAGTCTGTTTCTAAGTGTACATTATTTCCTCCCAGATATTACCGTATGACTTTGTCTCCATCCCAATCTATCTTTGGGTGAGATCCCCTGCCCTCGACGTGTTTTTATGAGTTTTTTTGCTTTCAATTCCTTCGCCCTTTTTTGCTTTCGTTGTTCGCCCTTCCCTTGGAATTGATGCCCTAAGTCCGTCGTGATAACTAGAGACGCGTGTGATCGAGCCGAAGCTGTCGTTGAGCACCCTTTTTCCGGGCAGGAAACCCCTGCCAGCCTCTACATAACTTTGTCGAGGACTCCCCTTCTTAGCCGTGCTTCCCCCCACCGCGAAGTTAGGTTTCTAATCCTCAGGCCATGTCAAGTCACCCCCATATTTTGTAGCTTTACCTTTGAAATACCTTTCTTTTGGCGTATTATTGCAACAATTGAAATGTTACATGCCTACCGGCTGACTTAATATTTTGCGCGTTTAATGTTATGACTATTTTCCCTAAGCTATCCTGAGCGGCTTTTTGCCTGCCTAAAGGATAGATAAATGGCGGCATGCCCCCTACCCCCCCCCCCCCGGCCCCCCCCCCCCCCCCCTCCCCCCCCCCGCCCCCCCCCCTCGCGGTCCCCCCCCCCCCACCCCCCCCCGCGCCGTCCCCGCCCTCCCCCCCCCCCCCCCCCCCCCCCCCCCCCCTCCCCCCCCCCCCCCCCCCCCCTCTCCCCTCTCCTGCCCCCCTCTCCGCCGTTTTGTTCGAGTTTTTTCCGCTTCTTTTCACCCTCGTAGATCTTAATGAATTCAGACCCCTGCAGGCGCGGTCGCCGAGTCTGTCCCGTCGACCACCACGGCTACCTTAAACGCTGCTATCCGGGTTTTTGCGGCGTTGGCCCTTTTTCTTTCTTCCACGCCCGCGTCCGCGGGCCTCGCGGTACGATAGTTACCCCCCCTGGTTCCAGACCCCCTCACACGCCCGTCCCGCATACACAGAAATCCTCTGATCCCCCCCCCCCCCTTTTTCGGTTTGTAGCGGCAATCCCTACCTGGCCCCCTCAACTGCAGTTTGCCCGTACGCAGCCGATCTTCTGTCCTTAACAGTTCATTTTGATTGTAGTGTTTTGTCCGTTTTCAGATTGTCCTTTCGAGATGAGCCCTTCATTGTATGTCTTGATTTCTGTCCCGGTTCTTTCGCTTTTCCTTCCAAGTTTTGTTAGCAACCCCTATTCCGCGGCAGCCGTCTTTTTCGATTGTGGAGCTGGCACTTTTGCCTTCCACGTAGTGCGGCTCTTCATTACTTTTTATTGTTGCCCGGACTCCACGGCTATAGTAGAATAGTCATCTGTGTTAGCATGTCAGATGTATCTTTCAAGGGCAGTCACAGTATGGCCATGTCGGGTTTAGATTTGATAATCGTATGTTCTGCCAAAGAAGCGAGTCATTCTTCAGAAATTTTTAGTGTCTTAAGCAACACAGTATTTATTGCCGAAAACTACGCCGGACATTTTCACGCGCTTGACATCCTTCTTTTTCCTCACCCTTCTTTTTTTCTTTTCAAGTGGAGGCGTGGGTTGTGTTTGGGTTTTTTAGGCTCCGGAATGTCGTCCAGGTCCCTAGCCGGGGCTTCAATCTGATTTTAGAGCCGACTCCTGATTGAGATAATCATTAAGGGTGTTTTTTGTTGCCCGCCTTTTGTACCCGTGACAGGTTTTTTTTTTTTTGGTTTTGTTTAGTTTTCCCCTGCAATTGTTAATTTTTGTATCTGGTGTATAATGCGCCTGCCAACCAGAATTTCATGCCCCCCCTTACGCTCCTTTTTTTTGCGTGGGCTGCCCCCTTCCATAACTTGCCTTTTGCTCAAATTCCGATGGTTTCTCGCCTCGTAGGTCGGTATGCCGCTGGAACAGCCCGTGTAGGACGCATCGATCATTACGTTTGCGTCCTGTTTATTTCAAATTTCTAATCCCCCGACTGTCGCTCCATGTTCTTTTTATGACTTTTTTGGTGTGATCTAAGATATCTCCTCCTTTACTTATTGACCGCGTCTGCTCACATCCGACCGTCTTCCTTACCCTACAACGGATTCATTCTTTTTTCTTCCGAAGCGCCTTTGATTCTTCATCCTCGGCCCCAACGAGACCGCTATGAAGTGTGCCTTGACTTTTCGTTTTCCGTCCGCTACATTTCTGTTTGCATTAAACAAGCATGTCCCGTCTCACTAGTCCTCTGAAACGGACTCCCAATGCCTGCCACTCTTAGGCCATTGACCGGTTACGCGGCTGTCTTTCCGTCTTTGCTTAATTATTGCGGTTCTGATTTCCCCCTCCCCAAACCCCTTTGACGCCTACTTTTTCCCAATGAAGCTAGATTATTCGAACGTTTTAAGCTTCGGGCGTTCTCTACATCTCAGTAAGGCCCCCGCATACCGATAAGTATCGCATTCGTGCCCCAGGATGTATGAGTAACGATAGCCTGAGATTATCTCCCCTCCTTTGTGAATTCACTGTACTGGTTGTCCTCGGGCTCTTTCCCACAAAGGCGGGAGCTTGTTTTGGTGTTCTTCTTATATGATGGAATGCCTGCGGCCCCCCCGTTGCATCTGTCAGTCGTCCGGGCTTTGCCAGATTTGGGAGACCATATCCCCCGACATCAGAATTGAAAAGGGCCTGTCCCTTTCAGTGCCAGCCTGTGGGCCCCAGATCGTCCCACTGCACGTTTTGTCTTCATCCGATAGGCTTTGGCAGTGACAATGCTTTTTTTAGTTTCACCTTTCGGCCCGGTGAGAGGGGCCTTCAGTCGTCACTTCCGGCGCGCTGTCACGAGTATGGCAGTTGTGCTTTTTTTCGACGCGGCGAGAAATGCCCCCACACGACAGTGTTCTGCGAAATTCTCCCGACCTGCGAGTTAATTTTGTTCTCCCTGTCACGCATTCTTTCCCCCTGGGGGCTCCACCAGAATTGAAGTTTTTTTATGACATAGCTCCCATTTGTTTGTCCCCTCCTGCCGCTTTACTTCACCTATTTTCATCAAATAAGTTGTCTTGATGAGAGTGGTGGTTCAATTAAGGTTCATATTTGCAAAACTGGTGCGTATATTCACGAATCGTTAAAGAGGTAGCG
>Ga0179593_1705436_pt1 | contig 11316 bp, 11 predicted proteins | sample CZODoug2_1_08_16_FD_185931 | JGI IMG/M metagenome (GOLD analysis project Ga0179593, IMG submission 185931) | Vadose zone soil fungal communities from Angelo Coast Range Reserve, California, USA - CZODoug2_1_08_16fungal (PacBio error correction) | ecosystem: Environmental > Terrestrial > Soil >... | reverse complement strand
GGATTTCCTAATAAATGTTCCGTTTCCCGACTTGACCGCCTAAACCTCCGCGAGGTCTTTACCCTTAACCCCTCCCCAGGGGAAAGAGGAAGGAGTGTCCACACTGGGGGAGTCGAGTGGGGACCCAAGTCCCTTTCCCGATTCTTCGATGGAGTAGTCTCCCTGCAATAGAATAGGTCCCCTTGCTCGAGTGTCAATATTTTCCGGTATCTGTAACCCCCCCCCGGGCTGAAGATGACGCTTTTCGCGAAAAGCTCTCTTCATCCAACCTCCGTTTTTAGCCGACCCTTTTAGATTTCTCCTTCTCCTTTTTCCTCGAATCCACCCCTTTTTAAAGGTTTCCTCGATTATGGCAAGATGCTGTCTAGATCCCCACCACCCCCCCCACGACCACCCTTCCCCCCCCACCCTGTCCCCCCAACCCCCCCCTGTCGTCAAACACAAAAACAACACTCCTCCCCACAATCATATCGCAACCGCCACGGATTTTCCCCCATGCACCCTCTGCCACCCGCAGACAACCACCGCCGCGCGCCCCTAAAACAGACTGAACAAAGCTATCCGAACAGTAAAATGAAAAAGGGGCCACCACCCCAACCCCCCACCCCCCAAAAATGCCCCCTCCCCCTTCCCTCCTCACTACAACTCCAAATAGAGACCACCCCACTACCAACAACCTACCCGCCCCAACCCCAAACAGAGAACACCCAATACCAAAAACAGCCCCCCCACCCCCACAACCCCCCACCAAACACCCCCCAACCAAATAGTAAACAGTCACAAAAACAGCACAACTGACACGTTAGAATGAGAAGTTCCCAGATCTTAATCGTCTAAGAGAGCCCTCGTGTGGAAGTTCTTATGTTCCCCACCCGGCTGTGAACGAGCGCTGGGATCTCCACCCATCTCGGATATAGGCTTGGGTCTTTGCGCCTTCGACAACCCCCCCCCCCCCCAAGCTGTCCAGCGTTCCCTAAGGAATATCTTTTTAAGGCGTCAATCCTCCCGCAGCAAATGGCAGCTTAGAACATTCCCGTAAAAAAAAAACACAAAAAGTCCTTCAAAGCTCCATCTCTAGACATCATAGGAAGAGAAGCTAAAAAAAGTGTCCCGCTATATAAATGAGCCATCCCTTTGAAGTCCTTCCATCTTTTTTCTCCATCCTTCTGGGGGGTGGAGAGATAGGGAGTTCAAGCCAAACTTTATATCCTCCCAAGGGCCCTTTCTCTATAACTTCTTTGTTGATTGATGCTCTTCTCAGAATGTTTCGCACGAGACCCTTGATTCTGTTGGTGGTTTGCGTTTTGATCTGTGGGTTGCAACACCCTCCCCCCCGTCGGAGGACTCCTCTTGCCCCGTGATCAACCCAAGAGGGATGCTCTTTTTTTGCATTCCCCGACCTCTTTTTTCCATCGTGAAGGCCCGAGGTGTTGTAACGGATCTCCCCTCACCCGCCCCCTCCCCATCTCTTCGTTTCAAGACGGTGGGCCCAACTCCCCCCAACAAGTGTAGTGTCTCGAGCCTTCAAGAAGGCCACGATTCCCCCGATTCGAAACCCGTTCATGGCAGTGACAGGTTACACCAGATTTCCCAGAAAAGTCATAGTAAAAAACCCCCCCCCCCCCCTTCGATTTATGTGGTACAATGAGTAACCTCGAAGATTTCCCCCCCCCTTGGACATCGACCAAGATAGCCGCCTTCCATTGGGCTAGCTCCCCTGGAACTCGAATTTCTTTGATCTCTAAAAGAATTCTTCTGAACCTGGAATCCCCCCCCGACCTTTTTTGAGCACCTTCTTTTCTTATTTGACAAGCGTGTCGCCGCTCGGACTCCTCGACTTCTGTTTTCCCACGAGAATTCCACCTGAGCACAAGACCCTCCCCACACATGAAAGGACTCCCGCAGACGAAGTAGGCCCCCCCCGGAAATACTCCCCCCCCGGGAAATGCGATCCAAAGCCCAAACATTCACATTTCCCTCTATCTTGAAAAGGACATGTGTGGGTGTGTTCATCCCGCCCCCCCCGGGAGTCGGGTCTTTGTCTTCTTCCCCAACTCCTTCAAAAGGGCCGTCCGATTCAGTCCCCCCTTGACTCGCTCGATCCCCCCTCCCCCCTAACCCTCTTTGAAAGGTTCAGCCGAGGGTTAACATTTTTTTCCTTCGGCATTCGTGCCCCCTTTGACAGGAGTCGGGCGTTTGAACTTTTTTTCATCAAATAGTTTTTGTTGGCCCCCGTCAACGGTCCTCCGCCAATATACACTTCGTGAGCCCTTTCCCCTTCCCCTTGTCCTACCCTTTCCTGAAGATCTCGGTCCTCCGTCTGTGGCGGAAGTTGTAATGATCTATTTAACACTTTCCCGATTCTTTTCTCGCGAATAATGTCATGCTGTCGTTCACGGATGGCTTTACTTAATCGCGTCGGTGTGACTGCGGTTCCTTCCAGGCCCCTACAATGGCAACTCGTTTAGGCCTTAATTTTTCGGAGACGATTAAGCACTGGGCACCTGGAGCACTCAACTCTAGCACCTTGGGGATAGAAAATGACAAGACCTTGCAAAAAGCAATTACACCATCGCTTTTAAATCACCCTACCTCCTGAACATAGATAGGCCCGTCCCGGTAAATTTTAACACGTTATTTTGCAGCAGGAAAGATCTGCCAAGATGATAGGCCCCGGAACGTACAATAGGGCTTTTACGGGTACCCCGACGAAACCGGGGGCTGGCGAGGAAACGCCTCTCTACCCCCTCCATCTCATAGGAGATTTATCATTCCTTTTCTTCTCCCCGGTACATTCCCGTTCTCCCCATTAGCTCCTCCCTGAGGGCGATTTCGCTCCGCATGTTTTTCACCAGGAACAGGAAGATAGGCTCCCCCCATGAAGAAAGATGTACCTGACCAGGTTTTTTTAAAGGGATGTTTACCAAATATAAAGACTTTTCCCCTCAGATCGCGGGTCGGCAACAATGCGTGCCCTTCTTGGGACCGAATCTTCAGGAGGGAAGGTTGGATCTGAGGTCCCTCTTTTCCTTTAGTATCCTCCAGGGACGTGGTTCTCCCCAAATAAACCCCTTTGTCGGCGGGGGATAAGTTTTGAGTTACTATTCTCGAACCCCCCCCCCCCCGATCCCGCACCCGACCGTGTGGTTTTTCCAGCTCCAGCTGCTGTTTTATGACTTGCCCCTTTTGTCTTCGGGAGCCCGTAAACCTCACCTTGGTTCGCCCCGAAAGGCCTGTGAAGTGCCTTCTTCCGCCGACACCGGATCTCTAGTGAGTTGACTTTTTGGTTTTTTTCTCTTCTCGGAGGCCTTCCGAGGAATCCCGACCATGCAGGCGCCTTTGATCTTCCCTTTCCAGGGAAACTACGGTGAATCCCCGCCCAAGACGTCAGGCAAGGCAGGCAACCCGCCCCCGCGGTGTGGCCGGAACCCCCCTCTAAGGCAAACCCTGCAGGGAGAGAGCTTACTCGCCATTACACTCTTTGAAAAGTGGGACTGGGGATTCAAGTATTTTGATGAGTATCCACGCCCTTAACACGGGCACCCCTCCGAAGACCCCCTGCACGTCGTTCCTTCTGCTGCCCCCATTTAATGTTGAACACACGCCGATCTGCGCTTTTCACTTCCTGGAAGGGGTCCCTCCCGCACTTGAAAACCTGTTCCAGCAAACAGTTCGGAATCGTCTGTCAGTTCGTTCTTTTCGACCTTTTCGCACGTTTTTACACTCCGGTTCACCCTCGGGCTGCTATCCCCAGGTTTTTCCCGATCCCTGCTCCCCCGACGTTGAGAGACTCGCGAGCTTTGAGATCGCGAGTTGCCCTCGACGACCCCTTCCTCTTTCTAGTACCTCCCCCTCGTCTCCTTTCTTTTCTGGAAAAGACGAAGAGGCAACTTAGTTCCCTAGGCCCCCCAAATTTCTTGACCTTTCTATTTGCCGGGCGCATAGGCTTTCTCCGGTCTTGTACCTAAGAAATTGCTACGTTCCCCCCTGGCATACTAAGCGGTCCTATCCCCCCCGCTTTTCCCCCGGCCCCTTGAAAATTCTCTGTCGCCTCCCGAGTAGGCCGACCTTCCTTCCGTGTAGGTCCCTCCAAGTAGAGAAACCCCTCTCACCAACCCTTACAGCGATTTGTCAGATCCCCCCCCGTCAGAGTTTCTTCGAGGTTCAACTAAATCGGGTACTCTTCCCGCTCTTGACTTTCGCCACTCGAGTCTTTTGACCGAGATCTTCACTTCGTTAGGCCCCGTTTTCTGTCAGAATCCCCTGCCTCTTGCGTTGTCCCTTTTTTCACCTTTCCTTTCACCCAGCCCCAACTAGTAGGCTCCTTTAGCTTCTGCCTTCCTAATGTCATTCCCTAAGGCAGATCAAACAGATGTGCCACATACGCCTGAGAAGTACCTCAATGTTGGGGTAGGTAGTTCCCTCCCTATCAGGGGGCCCTCTGACCGAGGATGGAATTTTTTACGTTCTGTAAGAAAGTGTCTCCTAAGAAAGTCCCAGCCAGCGCCGGATTGTAGTCACCCCACCTTAAGAAGTCAAGGTGAATCTCCTGAGGGTTAAAAGGGTTCCGGTCTCTTTGTCTTCGAATGTCAAACTCACCTGGTGAGGAGTTTCAGCGACTCTAGCGTTTCACTCCCAAGGTAGAGAGGGTAATTGTTGAATTGCTCCTGCTCGTTCCAACCCGGTTTTGACTATTTTTTCTAAACTCCGTAAGAAACCCCCCTTTTCGCACCAAGTCGATTAGGAAGATCGGGGGCGGCTTAGAGCAAGTTCCTTAGATGCTTCCCCTTTCTAGACATTGGCAAGATGCAGGGCTATTGCCCTAGGTCTCGTTCAATCTTCTTGCATTACCCTGCCCCCCACATGCATTCCTTTTTCGAGTTTTTTCCCCCCCTCCCGTTTAAGTTAGATTGACACGTACCCCCCCCTCCCGGAGTCCCGTTTAGTATCCAGGTCAAGGTGCGATGATTCTGCCTTCTTCGAGATCCCTCCTTCCCCCCTTAATAGGGTGCGATGTGCCCCCCCCATTGCTGGCACCCTCTCCTGGTCTTTTTGACAAACCTCAGCTATCTTTTTGTTCCGCGATAACTCCCCCACACCTCCCCCAGCTTTTGCAGGACCGCAAGGGTCCCCTAAGCGATACCTCACCCCAAAACCCTTTTTGCATCCCGAGGAAAACAAACCCCAAACAACTTTCATTCCAAACTGAATCTCCATTACCCCCCAATAGCTAAGCCCCAATCCCTTTAGCACGGACCTTCGAGAGGTGGACTCCGAAATATATATATTACGAATAATAGTTTTTTTAGAGAGGACTGAGTCCCCAGACCTCGGAAGTTCTCTCTTTCCTTTGTTGCCTTATCGTAGGGATATCCTGGTTTTAGAATTTTTCATATTTTGATTGCATGTTTTTTTTTGTGTTGCATATTGTAATCTCCCCTTTGAGGTTTCTCTTTTTCTTGAAGACTTGCTCCTTCCGGGCGACCCCTCTTTCTCTCGTTTGTGGCGATCGAGCTGCACTTTCCTTTGTCAGCCCGAAGAAAATCGCATATGTTCTCCCCGAGCTATTCCCCTCAGACCAAATCTCCGACCCGAGGATTTTTTCCCCCCAGAAGAAGTCCCCCGAAGTCAGATCTTTTACCCCCGTTGGCTTTGACGCCCGTTTTCCGTGGCCTTCATCGACCTTTTCTCTTCAAGGGATATCTTCCAAACCCGTTCCTCTCCCATTTCGACATGTGGTACCTTCTTCCAATACTTTTTACCCCCTCGACCGTCGCGCACATTTAGCTGCCTCGTCATGGAGCCTCTTTCGACGGTCCATACGAAGGTATTTTTTTCGACCAGCGCTGACCCGTTAGACCCTCAACGTTTCCTCTGAAAAAAAGGTCTTTTTTTACACGCGTGTTCGCGTCTTGCCGTCGACAGCAGGGTTTTTCTTCTAACTTTCCCACCTCCCCGACCCGTGGAACTGGCACGAGCGTCCCTCCCTCGCGCACTCCGGGCCCCAGTTTTTCTTATCTCCCTCCTATACCCGCATGTCCCCCCCCCTTTAAAGAGAAAATTCACAAGTAGGTGAGGGTCCGAGACTAGCTGTTTCGGAGGTAGTTGTAATCGAAACCCATCCCCCCCAGCAAACAGTTCATCCTCAGAGTGCCCACCTCCCATCGATCAGGTCTTCCCTGAAGGTGACCCCAAGCGAGTTTCCCATGATTTATAGAATTTTTCTTTAATTGAAATGTCTCCCCTTTTCTTTCTGTCCAGCAGGAAGGACTTCCCCTTCGACCGTTTTGAAAAAGTACCTCCTATTCCCTTTCCCGGCCCATCCCCAACTGTCCCGGACCCTTGGCCTAAATTGTCATCTCTCGGTCCTCTCGAGGGCCCCCTCGATTCCCGGGTCCACAATCCTTGTCCTCTTAGTCCTAATGAAAACGCGCTGCCGGTCCTCTTAGGCCCTCCCTTGTGTGATGAGGGTTGAGAGACCATTCTCATTTGACACGGCACTCTGTATTCCTTCCTCCTGTTTTAGAAGATCCTCTTTCCAGGGGTTGTTGTTTGGCCAGTGGTAGGGCCTCTCCGAGTGCTTTTTATTCCACCTAGCGGAGAGTTCCGGGCACAAGATTCCGTTACCGAAACGTTCAAAAGGATGACGTTCGGACCACCTCCTCTCTCTTGGACCGATCGTTTGATCAGCTCCAGATACATGAACCAGCTCTTTATTGTCGCTAACAGTGACTTCTATAGGTCTTTTTGGTTAAGCTCCTCGGTTTCCTCCAGAGACAGCCGGCATCCCGACCATTATTAATCTTCTGCCATAGATTTCCCATAGGCGCTCCTTAACACGAGCCCTCCCTGGACCTTCTCTTCGAGTTTCGCCCGCCATTCTCCACATTGAACTTAAGGACGATTTCGAACTACAGCCTGGGTACGGACTCAGGGGTGAGGAACTTGTGTGGTTTGAGTATAGTTCGCGGGCGGTTTTTGACTAGATGTGTTTTCAACATGCGAAAGGGCCTCTCCCTTGGAAATGTGATGGGGGAGGACGGGTAAATGACCGACTGAGTTGATGACGAGATTTTTTTTTAGTGTTTCCAATACCAACCGGTTGAGAGTGGCCCTACGGGTCGAAGTTACCGCGCCTTGGTTGCCTCAAAAAGGTCCCCCGGCGAATATTCCAAAGTGGATTGGAACTTGGAAGGTGGGCCGCCGGGGTACCCATGGTTAAAGTTGCAGAAAGGCCGTAGGAATGCCTCCCCCTACGAGATCCCTTCAATTCCGCCTTTAGACGCTAGAGATTTAGGCGGAGGCAGGGACCGGCAAAGTCTCCCGGCCCGGAGGACCCGCGATCACGGGAAGGGAAACTGACCGAAACCCCTGCCCTTACGGCTTAACCCCAATTAGAACCTTAGAGCTTTCTCCCAGCTGGTTTGCACCTGTAACCATGAGTGCAGTATTCAATGATCCCCTTGCTCGACACTTTTTTGGGGATTTCCATTTTTGCTGTAGCTTTTCACAACCCCATTGTCGTTTGAAAATGTGTCCCTCCATCAAAAACCACCGATCCAACTTTCCCGACGTTCAGGAAATAATGAACGAAAACCAAAGCGCCCCCGTCCCGAGATGTGAAGCATGGATCGTTTAATCCCTCGCAAATTGCCCCCCTCAGGTTTAAGGAACACACGCTTCTTTAGGCCGTGAAGTGGGGGACGACCCTCTTGTATCCGACCGAAGGGTCACTGATGGGGTTTTTTTTCCCTTTCCCAATGTGGTGTCGTAGGGGAAACGTGCGCACCCGAGCTTAGCCGCCCCTGGGGCGTGTCACTTCTGCGCGTGGACTCCCCTCTCCGGAAACCCCCCCAATAGTTCTGTTACCCCAACTACCTTTCAGGTAGGTACTCCGGGTCCCCCTTCCCAGCGGGCAGTTACTCTTTCCCGATGAACCCGGTGAAAGCCACCGGATAGTGTGAGACGGTAGGAGGCCTCGTGTCGCATTCGGAGTCCTGGAGAAATAAATGGTGAACGCGGAAAGATCCTTCGAGGTGTGACGCCAACCCTCCTAGCTACCCCCAAATCGGCTCTGATAGTATCGCTTTCCCCGAGTCCCAACTGAGTGCACGGTCTTCCCCTCCACTTAGATAACCGAAAGACCCCCCCTGGATCTTTTTATAGTATTCGAACTCTCCGGACCGCGCGGTTTGAATTAGGCTGACAAACCTTGATGTTCAAGTTTCTGAATGCTTCCCCACTCAGACCTCTGTGTAAGAGACCTTCTCCAGTCATGTTGACCCTTGCTCCGGCATGTGGGATTGGTTTGGCCGGCTTCCAGTTGTTAAAAAACAAGCCAATATTGATGAGCATTGTCTACTCTTCTGACCGACCGCTCATTTTCCCCCCCCTTTTCCTCCTTTCCACCACGCTATGAACCTACGATCTCAAATGTACTCACTTTTCTGGTTTGTACCTTCAGAGAATTAAAGGTTGTCCGATGCAGAGGCTTCTGTATCGAACTCCCGTTTAAGTATAATCTGAAATAACTCTAGCGTTAAAAATAAAAACACAGGTAGATTTTAAAGATCATGCCCACTGGGAGGAGGCGATGTGGCCTGAAGGGCACCCGAAGGTGCCTGATTCGAGTTTTGTGCACTCGAACTTATGACAAGGTGCGTGTTTTGCATTTAATGGCCACGGGCCTTCAACCTTCGACGATCTTTGGGGCGACCTTGTAAGGGGAAAGACGCCAACCCACAGACCCCTTTAGATTCTTCCCCGGGATAAGGAGGGGATTTTCGAGATTACTTAGATGTCCCCTTCGCCTGCAGCTTATAGAGCTTTCAGACGTTTCTAGTGTTTGATGCTCTTCAGTACTTCCGTAAGGAAGAGGATCTGAGGGGGTTCAGAGTAGAACGGGCTCTTGTGCCTTTTTTCCCGTAAAACGTATTTTTCTGGTCCCTTCGGACCAAAGAATTGAAAGGGGGGAAGAGACTTCAGGTAGGTTCCTACTCTTTTTTAAGATACGGATAAGAGGGTTTGGTAGTTGCGTGAATCCCCAGGAGTTGTGAGAGAGAGGGGCTCCCTTTTGGTGAACACCCAATTCTACTTTCTCTAGGGGTGTCTCTTTTTTCACACAAGTCCTTTCCCTCCCTTTTGGACTATACAGGAGTAAACCCCCTTCTTCCGCAGAGTCGTTCGCCCACCCCCCGACGGCAACAGCCCCCCCAAATCTGAAGAGGCTCAACCCCCGCGATCCTGAAGCATCACAACTGAGAACTCCTCCCCCTTTAGATTTTTTTGATGAACGAAGATTCTTCCTCACTTTTCTGTTGAGATCTATTTAGGTCCAAAACGATTTCTCTCCAGTTCTAAACTTTTTTCCGCGTCTTTTTTTTTCCCCAGACCTCTTTCATCTGAAGGTGGTTTTGGTGATCGTTGCCACTGGTCCCCTAGAAGAGCCCCCTTTGGAGGTACGGATGGAATGAGTCTTGCGAGAGGAACTGCATCTCCAGATTGGGGGAGCTCGTGTTGTCCTTTTGTTCTCCCCCGAAGTTCGAGAATGTGCCGTCAGCCACGACTCTAGTTCGTCCCCCGGTGTGTATTAACATTTTACGATTCCACCCGAGTAGCCTTGCTTCGCGCCTTTTCAGAAGACTTCCCCCCCCCCCTCCCGATTGTTTAAACCGCTTGCTTCTCTTAACCTTTTAAACGACGCTCTTTCCAACGAGCGCAAGGTAATCTCCTCCCATTTCTCGGATAAGTCAACCAGAGCAGATTTACCCACGCGACCCCCTTCCCTCTAGGGCCTTCCGTGCTTTTTTTTTTTTTTTACCTTAGAATTTCACATCTCAGGTAGGAGGTTTTACCCCCGGGACTCGTCTTTTTTTGTGAACAAAGGAGGTTTTCCAAGCGTGTCTTTTCACCTGCGGTTGACGAATTTTTTGTTGTGGAAAGATCCGGACATTGAGGCAAGCCCGAGGCCCTTTAGCCCTGGCATAGTCTTTCCCCCCTTACCACCGTCACATACGGTCAAAAGTCTCTTTTTCTCCGATCAACTTTCTCCCTCAGTTCCACTCCTCCTCTTTATGACCAGGGTCACGGCCGTTTTAGGGTCAGAACGCCCTGGAGAAGGGAGGGTTTACGGGGCCCCTAGTTCCCCCTCCGCCAAGGACTCCGTGGCTCCGGCCACTTTCCTTTTCAGCTCGACCTCAGAAAATGGCTTGACAGGTTCGCCCCCTTTAGCCTCGGTGTTCAGCGCCTTCGTGTGGACAGGATTGGAGCCAGCTTCTAAGAGAGAGCATCTCAAAGAGTGCGCGTAAAAGCCCCCCCCTCCCCTGCCGATCGTGCCAACGCACTCCCACATGGCCCGCCAGGCCCGCTGGTAACTCCTATCGAACATAGCTGAGAAATTTTCCGATGTATACTCCCATCAGGTCCGTTGCCTAATGACGCGACGTCCGATTTTTATCTGAGGATTCCGCTTTTGCGGGTTCTCATTTTTCCCATAAGACAAACCCCCTCGTCTCTTTCGGAATACGCTGTAGTCTACGATCTTTTTTTCTCAGACGTACGAGCGGTTTGTTGGGTGATAGTAACCCGCTCTTCCCCCTTTCTCTGTATAAGCCCCTGGCGCTCCAACGCTATGAGACTGTCTGATCTTCCCTATTTGTTTTTTCCGAGATTAAAGTGACCTGTAAATCTTCACCCCAAGGAGGGTATTGAGGTTTCTGGACCGACAGCGACCTCTCGAAATCAGCCCCAATATTACTAGGAGCCTAATACCCCTTTTATTCTTCTTCGGTACCACCGTTGATCTCGGTTCTCCGAGGGGTCTTAGAGTTTCTCTCCCGAAACCGTTTTTTTGAGAAAAAACTGCAAGAGACAGGAAGTTCTAATCACCTTTGTGACTTCCAAGGGACGGCGGAAGCAATGTCCAGAGAGGTTGGTCCGGAGCGATTTCTGTTGGGTGCACTTTCGAACTTTGAAAGAGCGAACTTTTTTTCTCTCGCTTCTATGCCCCTTATTAGTCCAAGGGTGAAAGGACGGAGTGGCATCCGGAGAAGTCTTGGAATTGGCGTCCCCCGGTTTGTCGGACGTGGGATTTTTTCTCAGATCCCACGTCCCCCCACAGGACCGGTCCGATGCAACTCTGCTTTGTAAGGGGACCCTCCCTCTTCCCCCTGCGAGGAGCCCCTCCCCGTTTCATTCTTCCTCCGCCGTCCTCCGCTTGACACTCTCGACGGGCAAGGCCCCGCTAACGCCTGCGAAAGGCAGAAAGGCCCCCTCTCGCGAAGGGAATTCTTGTACCGCAAAGATGCGTAATTCGGA
>Ga0179593_1647953_pt1 | contig 11316 bp, 13 predicted proteins | sample CZODoug2_1_08_16_FD_185931 | JGI IMG/M metagenome (GOLD analysis project Ga0179593, IMG submission 185931) | Vadose zone soil fungal communities from Angelo Coast Range Reserve, California, USA - CZODoug2_1_08_16fungal (PacBio error correction) | ecosystem: Environmental > Terrestrial > Soil >... | reverse complement strand
TTGCGCAGAAAAGAAACCTTTTTCTTTCGCGGGGCCACGTCGAGCCCTCCCCTTGCGTCTTTCGCTGTTTTCTGAGGGAAGACCGGAGGAGGTCTTTTTTTTCTTCGTGCGTGCTTCTCGTTCTTTTGAAGTCTGTTTCTGGCAGCCCGCGCGGAGGTCCTCCTTTGCGGCCAGCCTCTCCTTCCACCTTCGTCGGCTCGGCGGTTCTTTCCACAGCAGGTGTTGGGTCGGCCTTTTCTTTCCGCTGATATGATGGATGGCCTCTGACAGAATGATGGAAAGGTGAACTTTCCAGAAGCCGCGCCGCAACCGTCTCTCTCGAGTGTGGTCTTTTTTTTTCTCTCCTCTTGTCGGCGTCCGAACAAGACATAGACTCTCTTCGGTGAACATGACCGGGCCTCAGTTTACGCGGTCCTCGTCCCAAGCAACTTTTTTTTCTTCGTTTCCATGAGTGACTGCTTTTTTTTTAGAACCTTTGCCACGGCTCAGGGTCTCCCCCCCAAAAAACCCCCCCCCAAATGCCGCGGACCCTGTAGCAGAGGCCCTCTGTGGAAGCGGAAGTCGTGGACGCCGTCTTCCCCGCGATTGGTCCCTTCTTTTTTTTTTTTTTTTTTTTTTTTTTCTTTTTTCTTTTTTTTTCCTATTTTGGCGACGTGGGAGACTTTTTTCTGGTTGTTTCTTACGAAGCCCCTTCTGTCTACCCGGCGTTCCGTCGGCAAGGAATTATAGTAGGCCCCTCCTTAAAGGACTGTTCGTGTCGTGGGATAGGCGTCTCTTTCCTCCCGCATGAAAAGGAGGAACTGCTTTTTTGGCGAATAGTTCGACTTTCGACCCTTCCCCCCAGGGAAGGGCCGTCTTTCCTGGCGCACCAGCGCGACTTTTTGGAAGACAGACTCTCTGTGCCCTGATCCGGGGCCACTGAGGTCGAGCCTCCCCCCCCTTCTCGTTCCCTCCGTTTTCCTTTACGTAAGAGCTCCTTTTCCGGAAGGTTAGTTGTCCTCACTACCCCCCAGCCGATCGCACGGTTCGCTCTTGTAAGCCCTTCTTCTCAGAAACGGATTTCGCCCCGTTGGTCGCCCGGATCCCCCATTCTACTGCCGCGTGCGCAGTAGCTGCCGTCGAAGCCGACCTGGCCCGGTCCGCAGACAGTGATCACTTCTTGGCTGGTCCACTCGCGCGACTCCTTTTTAGGAAACAAAACCCCCCCCCCGAGCGGCCTTCCCCCCTGCTTGGTGATAGTGACGTCCTTCGGTGTGGGGAGGTTCCTCTCTTGCTAGAAGCGACAGATCATTTTTGCAGGCCGTTTTCCTTCCTTCTCTTGTACTCACCGAAGCAGAGCCCCCCCTTGTAGGGCTCACGGTTGAGTTTTCCTCCTCTGCGAAATAATCCACTTTTGATCCCGCTTCCAGTCCCCTTCTGCGATTTTCTGGGCAGTTTGGTTGTTTTTCGGTAGTCGTTATATTCCGGTCCTTCTCGGCGGAGGAGAGGTCCCCCCCCTCTTGCCTTATCGCGGGGCCGGCTCCGCGGTCTTTGCAGCAATCGGCCGGCCCAGTACCGTTCTTTCCTTTTTATGCGTGCTGAAGAAGAGCGCCCAGCCCCTTTTCCCCATTTGTGTTTTTTCTCTTCTTTTTGAATCTTCTTACAGCACGACACATACTTTCCCTTCCTGGGCAAGCCGATGATGCGCATCTTAGCCGGCCCGCGAGTACGGAAATGACCCGAGGAGCAGCCGCCCGCCTCGCCCGTTCCCCTGAAGGGACGCAGGACTTCTTGACCCCCGAAAGACGAACCCCCCTTTACCCAGGAAGTACCGGATAGCTCAGGGGGGCCAACCGTTATCTTTCTTTCTGCTTTCCTCAACCGTTCGAAATGACCTCTTAGAGTTCCTCGATTTTAGTCACAAGCTGATGACGACCCTCTTTAGTCATTCCGGTCCTTTCTGCAAGCCATGTCAGTCTTTTTCCCTTTTTTTGTTTGTCGAGAAGCCCCCCACAAGCACTACCCCCCCCCAAGAAAAGGAATGTTCCGATCCCACCCCCTGCCCTTGAAGGGTCTTCTCCCCCACACGGGGCCTTTTTAGTAGAGTGGACCATTGCGGTCGCTTCCTTTTGGTGAAGTCACGTCCCTCCGACGCCGGTCGGTGCGCCCCCCCCCGGCCATTTTTTCTCGACATGCTCGTGTCTTCTTAGTGCGATTTCTCGGCCTCTGCCCCTTTTCCCCGCGGCGTTCCCTTGCAGGGCAAGGTTTTGGACCTTCCCCCCCGGATAAGGGCTCCCGGTACCTACGTGCGATTTCCCTCCCCCCGGATTCTTCGAAGGACAACTACATCTACACGACGGTCCGTAGCCATGAGACCGCTTGCTCATTGGGAAATGATGACATCGTGCGTCCCCGCTCAAGGCAAAACCCTCTGGTAGTAAGCGACCTTTTCCTACTCGTGCATCCGGACTCTTCCTTTTCCGGGAGGGGACGTTAAGAGGCCCCTTTTTTCCGAAGAAGGTCGAGCCCAGTGACGCCCTGGAGGCTTCTAGGGCCGTTAGAACGAAATCTCCCCCCAAGAAACAGTTCCGTTACGAGTACACCTTCAGAATTCCCCCCTTTCCATGGAAGGAAGCCTCCCCCCCCTCTTTCTACCTTCAGAAGAGGGTCTTTTTCTTCTATGAGGCCTTAAGCCCCCTTTTGACGGTCGGATTTTTGCGCTGGGTCTTGCTTTCTTCCTGTGCACGCAGGAGTCACTCCCCCCGTAAACATACGCGGTGTTCCCTCGCCTCGGCGAAATGGTGCCTTCCCCTTCCCGGCAGACCCGTCTCCTCCTCCGCAGGGTCCGAGGCAGTTTTCGCTTTCCCTCTCAGTGGCATGTAACTCCCCCCCCCGCACGGGTCATGTTTCATACCGCATATGGCAGTCTTTTTTTGCGAGGGCTGCTTCGGCCTCTCACTTTGCCTCCTCCCGACCGACGAACAGATCTCCGGCGGAGTTTCGTGCGCGGGCGGCTTGTCCCCTCTCTCAGGTAAAGAGATGCAACTGGCCATTCTACCCCTCATGAGCAGCGTCGCCTACTCTCCAAGGCAGACCACGACAAACTGTCCTTTTACGAAACCGCCAGCAGCCTTTTCTCTCTTCTGTAGGCGGTGCGCGCTCTCCTCCTTCCCGGGGACAGCACGCTCCTTTTTTCCTCCTTTGTCACCTCAACAGCCCCTCTCTTTGCTCTACCTGATGACGCAGATCCGACTCTTTTTTCGAACAGCGCCCTCCCGCCCCCTGTACAGCTTCCGCAGGCCCTTGTTAATGTGAACAATCCTTTCTCCACCCTCAACTCTCTCTTCCCTCCCTCCTTTTTTTCTGCTATCTCTGTTGCGCCGACTAAAGCCTTTTTTTCCCGGGCTGCGGGGCCACCGTCGTCTGACTTGCGTCCACGGTTGGCGTTTTTTTCCCCCAGCGGCGGGAAGCCGGTGCTTTTTTTTTTCTCGTAATCTTTAAGAGTGCGGCGCGGTTTTTTTTCCTGCTCGAACGCGGCCCGCCGAGCGGGCCCCCCCTCCCGTCACAGAAGAGAAATCGAAGTCCTTGCCTTTAGTTGCCTTCCAGGACTTTTCCCCCAAAGAAGTGTCCTGTTTCTTTCCCACGTCACGATCGGAGACGCTGTTCTTCTTCCTGCGATACGAATTTTTTTTCCCTTCTTATTGAAGAACCCTTTACTGGCCCACGCATTTCGCAGATAGGGGTGCTTCTTTTTTCGCTACGCGAAGTTGACTATCCTCACAAAAGGCAACTAGACTTTTCCCCCATGAAAGATTTATTTTGACCCCCTCGCCTAGGACTTCCCTCTTCCTTTCACGAATTAGACAAGCTACATTTTTGCGTGACCGATATTCTTTCTTCCGGGTCTTTCCTTTCTAATCAGCCTCTCTTCCCCCCCATGAGACGAAGGAGGTCGTGACCTGATGGATTTTTGTACGACGTCCGTCGTTGATCCAGGCGTGGCGTTCTCTTTTACGTCCGCCTTCTGGGATCCTCCCGTCTCGAAGGGTTGGTCCCTCAGCCCCTCCCAAGGCGGACGTGCTTTCCCCTCACGGCCAGGAAATTATCTTTTTCCCCGTGCCGTTGAAGGGGAATGTCGTTTTCGTTTCCCTTCCTTTCTGTCGATAAGCCTAGATTTCTCGGCACGGTAGGACGCGACCGGCTTCCCCCCCCTTCTCCATGACGCAGCGTAACCTTTTTTTTTTTTTTTTTTTTTTTTTGACTAGGGGAGGTCGGTCCCTTTTCCGTCTCTCCACCTGTCGTCCTCACCAGTTTGACTCCCAGGTTTGCCCTTGAGCTCCCCTCGGTAGCGCGTCAGGTACCCTGTTTTTTCCCCGCACCCTCCCGAGACTCTTCGAAAGTATTTCGAAGTGTAGCTTTTCCTTAGGAAGAAAAGAACCCCTTCCATCCATACATCGACCCGGCTGTACCCCTCCTCCCTCTCCCTCAAAATTGAAATGATAGGAAACGTCTCGCTTTTGTGTGTAGGCTCTTACCCTTAAAGCCCTTTCCTCACTGCGGAAGAAGGTAGATTTCCCCTTTCTTGATGGTTCTTTACCTTTTCCCTGATCCTGGGGTACGCGTCTGCCCTCGTCCATTAACAGCGACATTTGTTTTACCACTCGACGATTTCCTTTCGGCCAAGGGTGGACGTCCCCCTACCCGCTGTCTTCAGTTTTCCTTTTCAGCTCTGGCCGGATAGTGTCTCTCTTCCTTTTAGGTGGTGTTGATTGCTCTTTGGTGTCCCCCCCGTACGGCCTTTTCCTGCCCAGGCGAAGGACGTTTTCCGTCGAGCGATTGTACTTCTTTCTTCCCTCACCCGATAGAGGCACTCGACTCTTTCTCCGGGCAGAACGGGTGAAGTCGGCTTTTTCTATTTTCCCCATCCTCCAACCTTCGGCTTCTTTCTTCCCAGGAGGCGAGCAGGTACTTCCTTCTGGGACTCTGGGGATTTGCGTTGGTCGTACTCTTCCTCTTTCATTAATGCGAGGGAGGGCGGGAGTGCTAAATCTTTCTCTCTTATGTTCCAGGATCCTTCTTCTTCTCCTCGGAGGACCGTCAGTCTTTGTCCTCCGGTTTTACGATTTGAGTGCTGCCTACGTCCCCAGAAGCTATAGCTTTTTCCTTTTTGTTTTTGTCTTCTTTCGATTAGGGCGTCCCTCCCCCCACCTCATGACAGAAACGCCTTCCCCAAGTCTGCAGGGAAGCCGCTTTTTCATCCCGCTGGAGCTTAGAAGACCTGCCTTCTCCTTCTCCACGCCGCCGCCTCGACGCCCCGTCCCTGAAGGAGGAAGAAGGACCCGTCTTTCCCCTCCCGCGTCATGTGTCGTCTACGTCGAGTCATGTCTTCCTTCTTCGACTGGACTGGAAAGCTTTCCCCCCCCTCCTCCGTTGGAGGGCTCCTTTCTTGCCGAACTCAAACAGTTGCCCCCTTCCCTGCTGTGGTCTAGTTCTCGTCCTCTTCCGGAGCCCCCTATACGAAGTTCCTTCCTCTTCTCTTCTTCAAGCTTTTCCTTTGGGCGAGCGGATGCCCCCCCCATCAACAAACGACCCGGACTACGACACCTTCCTCGCCGCGGGTCAGTTGTTTTTTCCTTCCAACCCGTCTTTTTCTGCAACGGCGTCGTCTCCCGATGCCCGCCCGTCGCGTTTTTAAGGTGAATTCCTTAGGCGTGAACTTTCTCTCCCCTCCTCCTGGTCGGCTCTCCCCATAGATGGCCTCTTTTCCGCTTCCCGTTCGACGCCTTTCTCTCCACTCCTGCGACTTAGCCCCCTCTTTAAGCCGCTCTGTCAAGGTTTTTTCCCGGCTTCTGGCCCCCCTACCGGTCTCCCTTTCCCGCCTCGGCTGGAGGTTCCAATAAAAACTGCGACACCTGATTTTTTTTTCCCTTCTTTTTTCCTCGCCGAGACTTTTTTTCCTTTTTTCGGCGAGCCTCGTGGCCGAAGACGCTCCTTCCCTCCGCACTTCCCTTTTTTCATGGACGACGTTCCCCACCCTCGCGGCCCTCCGGACCGGGAAGGCTGGGACCTTTTTCCCCTCGGTCTACGGTTCCCTCTCCTTTGCCCTTTTGGAGGCGTTCCTCCTACACGAGAAAGAAAAGAACAGTCCCTTTCTCTTTCCCTCTCAATAGAAGTTCATGTTTTTTTCTTGCCGAGGTTGGAGAAGCAGCTTTCCCCTGGAGGGTCGAGGTCCTTACTTCCCTGTGGTATTTCCCAGGAGGGCGGCGTGCCGCCTTTTCTCCTCTTTCTTCACTACGTACTGTTTCCTTTACGACCGAATCGGAGACATGGTTGCTCTTCATTCCCGATCTGGCGGCGACCCTTCCCCCCGCAGCGCGCGTCACTTTTTTTTGAGAAAGTGGCTTACTTCTCCCTTACGGACCGTTTCACGATCGGGAAGTTCCATTTTCTGTAGTTCCTTCTTACGACGAGCAACTCCCTCCCCGCCGAAGCACCCCTCCCCCTTTTTCTTCGTTGCGCGGCGCTTTTTCTTCAAGAGATGCACAGGGTTTTTTTTTTCTTCTGTCCTGTCTACAAGCAGCTCCCCCCTTCCCTGTTAAAGGCACGACCTCCACTTTCTTTTTTTCCCTCCCCACGAACTTCTTTGAGGACGAGGCGGTCTCTCCCCTGATTCGCTGGTTTGTTCGGGCAGGACTGGACTTTCCCTTTCCACGGAGACGCTCCTTTCAACGATATACCTGATGACTTTCCCTCTCCCTTTTCCGCCGCCTTTCTTTTCCCCCCGAACCGGACCGCCCCTTTTTTCAGCCGCTTAGTCTCGACGGTGGCCCCGCAGGCTTTCTCCCCCTTTTTCTGGAGAGGCTCCCCTCCCCCCTTTTTTTATCATAATACGGTCTTTTCCTGTTGTTGTTTTCTCTCTTCTCCCCCTGCACAAAGATGGTTCAGCAGGTCCCCAAATTGTCTTTCTTTTACAGTCGAGACGACGCTTTTTTCTTCTTTCCCTTCGCTGTAGACCTTCTTCCTCTCGGGAAAAGTAATAAGGTATCTTTTTTTCCTGGGCTGTTGCTTTTTTCTTCTCCCGCGGTGCGGTCCCTTTCCTCCGAGTCCCCACGAGATCGCGCACTTTTTTTTCCTTCCCGCCTGCGGAGGGTTTCCTTTTTAGGGGTTAGGAATTGGACTTCTCCTTTTTTCCTTCCGACGTTTTCTTTCCCAGAAGACAGCTTCTTGGCCTGTTCTGATATTATTGATCCCCCTCTCACTCCCTTCCCCGGTGGTCGAGAAGAATAGGGTCTCTTTTTTTTCCCTCTGGCTTGCTCCTTTCTTTTTTCCCTCGCCGAAGGGAAATGCCATTTCCCCGTTTTCCAATGCCTGGAAGTCAGCTGGGTTCTTTCTTCCCCCTCCTGTCCCCTTTTCGCCTCTCTCCCCCCAGCGTGGAAGACGAGGTGTCTCTCCTTTTTCCGGACAGGACTCCGGGCACTTGGTTAAAAATTCGCCCAGGCGGTAGTACATCTTTCCCTTTTTCCGTCGGACGGTGTAGGTCTTCTCCTTTCCCTTGGATGAGGGAACCTCCCTTTCTTTTTTTCCTCGTGGGCTCATCCTTCTTCAATGAGACGGGTCCCGGTTGTATTAAGGAAGCCCCCGGCGTCCCGCTCTTCGCCAACCTTCCTTCGTCGTCCAGGAAGGTTAAGGAAGAGTTTTTCCTTTTCTTCTGACCGGGGTAGGCTCTTTCCCTCCCTCCCGCCCTCAGGAGGAACGGTTCTCTACCGGCGGTCCTACGGCGTATGAAGACTGTCCCACTCTTTTTTCTTGCCGTACGGGGCTGGCGCCCTCTTTGAAGTAGGAATGTCGACGGATCTTTCCCCGTTTTCGGGTTGCTTTCTCGTCCCTGAGTGCCGCGTCAGGTCCGGAGCGTACCTCCTTGTATCGGCGACGCCCTCCTCCTTCTTCCTTGTCGAGAGTGTTTTCTTCGTCAAAAAATCCATTCCCTCTTTACCTCGACGACCTTTAGTCCCTCCAATGGCCCTTGCTCGACCGGATGGGAGCCGCTTTCGTTTTGAGGGTTAAAGGAAGAGGACCTAGGTCGTTTCCCCCTCCTCGTCGAAGCCGCGGGTCGGAGTCCTTAATGGAAAGTGACTTTTCTTTCCAGAGTACTTTTTAATCAGAAGACCCCTTTCGAGCTCGTCCCCTTTCTTCTCCCCCGACAGCGGCGCATTTGCCGTGGTGGATCTCTCCCCACTCTTTCCGGTGGTGTTGATGATTCTTTTTTTCTCCTTTCGCAGCGCCCCTTTACGTACTTCGCCTTGCGGACGCGTCCCGGATGACTCTTACTCTTAATCAACGCCGACTTCTCCCCCTCTTTCTCAGGGCGTTGGGAAGAGGAGAAAAATCCCTTTTTTCCTCCCCAGCTTCCTTCCCCTGCTTCCCTTTTTCGCCGTCTCGGGACGCAGGGCGTGGGCGTGGTATCTATGGCGGTCTGCGTCTCATTCCTTTTCCCCCCTTCTCTCGGGACGTTCTTTTCGCTCTCCTTGTCTAGCGGGACGGACGCCCGTCTTCTCCTTCGGCCCCTTCGTTCGGACGTTCGGGGATGTGCTTGCCCGAAGTTTGCCGCCCGTCTTGTCATCTCTTTTTTTGAGAGAGATTATGGGCTTTCTTTCTTCAGCCCCCACCATCCTGTCCGAAAACTTCGGCCCCCCCAGACGGTTCCTTCTCTCTGGCACCTTTCCCCAGACGGCCAGCTCCTTACATGCGCTCGGTCTTTTCCGCCCGCCGCGCCGCCGCGAGAATCCTAAGGAGAAGAATGTCCCTATCCCCCCTCTCCCCCGAACCGCCCCCCTTTGAGAAGTACTCTCCCTTTGTAGGCAACCTCGACCTGAGTTCGCAAGTCACCCCCGACTCCCGTTTGCCACTGCCCGCTTTTTTTTCCTTTCCTTTGGTGAGTTACAAGTGATGTTCTCCTTCCCCGGGAAGAGGCCCGGCACTTTCGCTCTTCGCCTGGCGCTTTGTTCCTGAACCCCCTCCCCCTCCATCAAAAACTTTCCGTCAACGAATTCCTCCAAATGCCGCAGTTCACGTGTCCGTCCACCCTTTTCCCCCTTTCAGAGCCCCCTTAGTCAGTAGAGTGGACCCTTTCCGTTGTGCACAAGGTGAATTTGTAACCCGGGCGGGCCTTTTCTTTCCCCGGACCCCGGAGGAGGTTTCCTGGGACCTCCCTTCACACTTCATCTTTCTTTTACTTGATGGAAAATCCTCTCGCCACCCCCCGGCGCACAGCGGTAGCTCAGGGGCCAGGGGCGGCAAGGGCCTCCTTTTTCGGTAAAGAGGTTTTTTTTCTTCCGCTGAAGAAGGCCAACTTCCGAACCCACAAACTCGGTCGCTGAAGTCGTCGTCGCCGAGACTTCTTTCCCCCCGGGAATGGACGCTCCTCTCTGGCAGAGCGCTTTCCTTATCCGGTCTGGTTCGTTCGCCTCTACGTTCCCGCGCAATTGCGAAAGCACAGAAGGCCCGGTCCCTTTTTTTTTCCGTCCCCTCAAGCAAGGCCGATTTTCTTTCTTTCGCGCCGACTTGGCCGCCCTGGAGCCGCTGGCGGACAAGGAGTTAGCCGACCCTTCCCTACCCCCTCCCTGTCCTCCGAGTAAGGGAAAAGGCCGATTTTTTGAAGCCGCCAGGGCAGACTCACACTAAGAGGGGCCCCCCTTTGTGAGGGGCTGCGGCCCCTAGCTCTTCCCACGGAGCAAACCTTTTTTTGGCGTGACAGGTCCTTCCCGCCGGCGTACTAATTAGCCCGTCCAACATTCCGAGGTCCCTTCTCTTCGGAGACATGGTTGCCGCGGAACTCACTGCTTTTTTCACGGAAGAAGCATCCCTTCCCTCTGGGGAGCGGCGGGCTGGAGCTGTTCCGTGTCTTACGATGCCCGAGACCACGTGACGGCCCGTTTCCCCCGCATCTGGTATTTTCTTCCCGAGGGCCCTTTCTAAACTTCGGCCTTCCACCCCGCCGACTCACCCCCGAAGTCCTCCCCACCTGGCGGCGGAGTTCTTCGGTCGGTCCCATCCTCCCCGGGCCATCGCTGTCGTCTTCTCGCAAAAGCGTCCTCTCGTGATCCGTCAAAGGCCTACCCCGACACCCTGTTCCGGGGCCCCCGCCGAATGGATTGCGGTGCGCTTTGCGGTTGCCAGGTGGACGTCATTTTTCTTTTCCCTTCCTCCGGACTTAAACGCCCGCGCCTACGATACTGATGACGGTTCCCAGGCTTACAGCAGATGTCCCTCTCAGACCTACCGCCCCGTGGACTCAGGCACTGTTAATGCATCCCCTCCTTTTTTGGGGAGCGGCTTCCTTAGGTTGTTGTTGTGAGACTTATCCGCTCCCCTGCACAAAAGGAGGTTCTTCCTTTTGGCAAAGTCAGACGGATTTTTTTTTGTCCGGTCGGGTCGGCCGGCCTAGGACACAGCGGCGGGAAGCCCCCGGTCGGTCTCCTGGTAGAGAGTGCGGCTCTTTTTTCCTTCCTTGCGTAGAGGGCCGCCCTTCTCCGCAGAGGAAAGAAGAGAAATTTTCCTCTCTTCTCCCGGAGGAGGTCTTTTTGCCTTCCCACCGCAGGTGTTCTAAAGTCTAAGCGTGTTTTCTCTGCCGTTGGCCGACGACCTCCTCTCGGGGAATATAGGTGACCTTCCATCCGCCGCGCCCCCAGACCCTCCCTCTCTCGGTGGTAGATTTCTCTCCTTTGGTGACGAGATTGCCCTAGTTCTCCGGCGTCCTCCTCGCAGAAGTGGTTCCCTTGCCGTTTGGACCATGAACCGGGTTTAAGTTTTCTCGGGCCGCGTCAGCCCCTTCTTTTTCGAAGCAAGCTCCCCTTTCCTTCCCGCTTCCTTTGTGATTCTTTTTTTTCTTATAAATAAGGGAAAGTGCCGCCTCTCCCCCATGTCGCAGAGTGCGTTGTCACCGCCCGGACTTGAGTGGACTCTTCGGAGTGAGGGACTTCCTTTTCCCGGGAGCTTTTTTTCTGACGAAAGAATGAGACTTTTCTCAGCCCCCGGGCGCCCCTCTTGCTTAGCCACTTTTTTCTTCGGAAAGGAAAGTATATTCGGCCCTTTTCTTCTCTTCGGGGGAATGTTTTTTTCTCCTTTTTCGGAGGAGAACGCTGGTCCCTCTAAGTCGGCGTCTAAACTGAGTTACCTCGTCCTCCTCTTAAAAGAAGAAAGGGCAGTGCTCTTTCTTTTTTTTTTTTTGGAGCCGTTTTAGTAGGAAATTCTCCTAAAACCCACTTCCAGGTTAGCCGTCTCTTTTTTCTAGAGGATTTCCTCTCTCGAGTAAGGTGGGGTCTTCGTTACTTCTCTCTT
>Ga0179593_1516074_pt1 | contig 11316 bp, 13 predicted proteins | sample CZODoug2_1_08_16_FD_185931 | JGI IMG/M metagenome (GOLD analysis project Ga0179593, IMG submission 185931) | Vadose zone soil fungal communities from Angelo Coast Range Reserve, California, USA - CZODoug2_1_08_16fungal (PacBio error correction) | ecosystem: Environmental > Terrestrial > Soil >... | reverse complement strand
TCGACAGCATCACAGCCAAACAACGTTTGCCAAAGGGCGGAGCCTCCGCTATATCTTCACTTGATCTTTACCCCTCTAGTGCTCCCCCTTTTATGGAGTGGAACGGCCATACGGACCAGAAGGCTTTTTGAGCGCCGTCTTCATTTGGAGAAGTCATCTTTGACCAGACACCGCGGTTTTGTGATCCTTCTTTTTACGGCGTTCGTTTCGTAAGGGTGCGCAGGTGAAGAGACTCCCAGACCCCACCCCTTTCGTATCACTCCCTAAGGGGCCATTAGATGCTTTCTAGAAGATCGCCTCCGCGATGTTACGGCTGCAACAATCCTTTTCTTTTTTTCTGAAGTCCTTCGCCGTTTCCCCCATTCCTCTCTAGATAAGAGTAGACCTTTTTTTTTTTTCGGTCGCGCACGACGCGTCTTTTTGCGCTTGTCGGGAGTCGTCTCCGGCGTATTGATCTTTTGACCCGACGAGGTCGTAGAGTAGGCTTCCATTTTTTCAGACGCCGAACAGCGATCTCGGCGACCTGCGGAAATGCCAGACGCTCCTGAGCGAGCCGACTTCGCTGACCCTCCCCCCCCTAAGCACCTTGAGGTCACGGATCCTGGGGCCGGAAAGAAGACGCAACAGGCTTCCCGTACCCTGATCCCACCCCCTCCTCAGCGAATGAGGCTTCGTTAGTCTTGACGAGATGCGGTCGAGTCCTCGAGCTACCGTGAAATGTTCTCTTCCCAGCCAACCCGGTAGGATGCTCCTTTTTCGTAGTCCGGTCATCTGCCTAGCCGACGTTTCTTTCCGAGTAGAAGCCCCCTCCCAAAACCCCTTCCTCCGATATGGAAAGCCCTTGCAGGGATCGTAGGCGCCCAAGGAAATCGGTTTCCGAGTCGTCCAACGTCCCCTTTCCTGAAGTGTCTGCTTCCCCAGCGCATCAAGGAATCTTCCGGGCCCTGTATCTCTCTATTTCATCATTCTTTTCGATCCAAGCCTTGAAGATATGATTCTCTGATTGAGAGAAGAGGAAGTACGGAGGCGCGACCAAGTGATCACTTCATCGATACCTTCCCCTATGCGATGCTGTTTCATACGATAACTTTCTTTGATATGTCAGTTTTATATCTTCTTGTGTTCCTGCTTCCAATATCGGATAGACTCTGAGAGGCCTCTTTTCACGACGATGAAGACCTTTGATGGAGGCTCCTTTTTCAGAGCCGATCCTCCGTGATTCCGGTCTTCCTCCGGCCCGCCCCCGCAAGATTAAAGGATCCAAAGGCGACTTTTCGAGGGAAGGAGAGGTTTGGTTACGGCCCTTTGGCAACACACTTTGCCTCGGTCTGAACGCCCCTCTTTCCCCTTAAGGTCTTTTTTTCGTTCCGGCCGATAGGCGATCCTTCCTTTGCGTTTCTCTTTGCGACGGCCCGCAACCTCGGGAGTTTCTGACGCCCCCTTCTGCGACCGGGGTGGAAGACCCGGGTTTTCTAGTCGATCAAGACCCCCCCTACTCCGCCCAGCTCCCCCCCCTCCCCCCCTCTCGGGCGCGCTTTCCTCGACCTCCTCACAATTCTTTTTTTTAGCTATTTTTCTAATGCATGCCGCCGGCGTGCAGCTGCGTTTGTAGTCTTATTCCACGTTCACACGACTTTTTTCCTTCGGCGATAGTCTATGCGCTGCTTCTATTTCTACGCCTTCAGCGATTCCTTTCTGGTGCTTCCCCCCCGGTATAGTCTTCTCAACCCGTTCCGACAAAAAAGAAGCGTGCCCGGGTTTTCAGGCTTTGTTGGCGGATATCTCTCTCCAGCATTGATGAAGACGGCTCCGGTTGGTTTCGCCTCGGGCATTTTCCGTGCCGTTCCCCCATTGGTCTTCTCCCACCCTTCAAGTACGTCGGGCACTCCTGAGATAGGTGAGCTGTGATGGAGCTTCGTCAGATCACGTGGCTTTTACCATAACGGCAGCAGGCGGCTTTATTAATAGGAGAAAACTCCAAAGGATCGGATTCGGTCCTTAAGGACGTATTTTTTCTTGCTCTTCAAGGCTCGTAGTTGTTTTTCTGCCACTCTTTTCCCCGCAGAGGGTCCCTTTTTGGCGCCACCTCAGACCTCGGGCTTATAAGAGGCTCCTCCCCGATTAGTGTCTTCTCCGGTGTTTTCCGATCTCGACCATTTCCCGATTCCTTCCCTTGAAAGAAACTTTCCTCCGCCGGGCAAGAGCCACACGCCAGCCTTTTTCCGCAATCCAGCCGGCCCTCTCGGTTTCCGCACCCGCCATATACTCTCTCCCCATTTCAGCTTCCTCTTTTCTTGAGGGTCTGACCCTCGGTATAGAAAGCCTTCCCACCAGGGTTCACCTTGGTTTTTCCGCTGGAACGGGCCCCCTGTCGATTCCAGCGTTTCCTGACAATTTCTTCCCCACGGCATGAAAAACTCCGAGGAATCGTCGTCCCTTCCCTTTCCTTGCACGTAGAGCCGGCCCGTCCTATTCCGTTCAGGCTCCCCATGTCGGAAGAGGTTGTTGTGTGATAGCGCGTCCAGGAAACTTAGATATCCCGGGAGCAATTGGCGTCCCTCCGGAAAATCATTTTCCTTTTCCCCTAACGCTCTACCCTTCGACGAGTCGATCCGCCCTCCCATCGGTCGGACGAAACCCGGTGGTGGCCGGCGATCCGTTCCTGTGGCATTCCTTCGCACAGCGCGCCGCCCCCCAGTCCGTGTGGCCCTACCACCTGCCTTCTTCCCTTTCCGGCGCGGCCCCCGGTGACCACCAGAGCTTTTTTCCAGCTCCCACCCAGCCCTGCTTTCTCGACCTTCTCAGTTCGGTTCTTCTGCACCTGTTCATTGGGTCGCGAACTCCTCCCATGCTCGCACCCCTTTGAGGAACTTCCCCCCTAAGAGTGCCCAAAGACGGACTCACACCATTCCGAGGTTAGACGAGGACACTGTGTTGTAACCCAGCCGAGCCCTGATCGAGCTTAACCCTTCGAAGTTGCCACCCCGCACGTTAGAGCGCGTCCCAAAAATTTTTTCACCACCGGAATGAGGAGCCCCCCTAGGGTGTGTGAGGGGACCCCGGCCCATCTATCTCTGAGCAGGAGGGGCTCTCGAGAGAAAGGCCTTAGAAAGACGGGCCCGATTTATGCAATTACCAGGACGATTGGACGCCTTCAGATCTCTATTTTTCCCCTCCGTTGTTGTTGGTGATTCTATGTTCCCTAAGAAAAGGCCCTCTCAGGACCTATTGATCTCCTCCATCGTTATAGGTTCGAGCCCCCCGGAAACCCACCCCTCATCGAACCTGCAGGTGAATTTCTAGACCACCTAGCAAGCAAAGGGAGAAGAAGTGTTGCATCAACGAGTTTAAGGAACCACTCTCCCTTGCCTCAGCCCGTGAAATCTTTGTTCTCTTCCACGTTTGAGACATGGCCTTTGCCTCTTAGTCAGACCCTGACTTCTGTGCAGATAGTGGGCCCCGTTTAGGAGCACCCGGAGCAGAGAGGTGGTTTCTGGGGTGACCGGGAAAACTCGCGTCGTTTTTTTTCGGTAACGAGCGGCAATGCCCTTTCCGTGTGGTTTCCTGCAACACGTCCTGTGGGATACGGCGCTTTCGACCTTTCCCCAACATTGAGGCTCTAATTGCTCCCACGGTTTAGCTTTTTGTGGACTATTTTCGTAGGAGTATGGACTTTCGTTATCGCAGCAAGCCTTAGTACCGATGTTTTTCCCGGGGCCGCATTTGCCAGGGAGATGTCTCCCCTTTTGTGTTTGAGCCCTCATCACCCTCCCCTCTTCCCTTTTACCCCCCCCACCTTCTCGGGCAGCAGAAGGGGCCTTCTGCGGTCTACGTGTCAAGTATCTCGGGCGAAGCATATCCTCGATTTTCCTTTTGTGTGTTATCTCCCCTTTCCCTTAGAAGAGGTCCATCGTCTGGGCGTGAAAGCGATCATGGTGAAAATGGCTTGGCGGCTTAGTCACGGCCGGGCCTTCGACTTTCCCCCGCGACAGGAAAGAAGATTCCGTATATGGAGTCCAAAGTGCGTTCCCCCCCGCGGTTCTCAATGGTGATTGGCGTTCCCTTTGCGGTTCCTCGGTCTCTCCGGCCGTCCTTTTTCATGCAAGTGGCATCAGTTTACGGCAAACACCGATGCCGCCCCTTATCTGTGCCTCTTCCCTGCATGAGGGCGCCTCGTTTTTCCCTTGCGCCCTTAACCGGCGCGCCTCTCTTGGCGATACCGGCGCCGCTTTCCGGCGCTGTCTTTCAACCGGACGACCTCCTTCTATTCTCTAGCCGGCAGGAACGTCGTTCAGACTGTGTTTGCACTTTCTAACCTCGCCTTCCTTCCAAGAAAGGTGTCCTCCCAATCAAACCTCCCCAGGGGCGGCGCACTTCCGCCTCCGGGAGTTTTCCCTAAGACGTGCCCTGTGGTTCTTCTCGACATGATGGAGTGGTTCCGACCTTCCCTGACGGCCCTCCTCTCTCTTTCTTTTGGAATGCTGGCGGCTCCCCAATATCCCCCCCCGAGGGCAGCCTTTTCCCCTTCTTCGGGTGGGTTTAGTAACTTTGGAGACAAAAAGGTGAAAGGTACCTCCCCCCCTCGGAAGTGTTCTTGAAGGCATGCTTTTCTCGCATCGACGATCTCCTTTAGGCCCGGCGTGTTAGTTTCCAACTTTTCTATTTCCTGAATTCGAGATAGCTCAGTTCTAAGTGTTGGATGAGGTCGGCCCCCGCGATCGCTTTCCCGCTGGTCGGAGTCGGGCCGTCCTTGTTATCTTCCACGCGATCCGTTGTCTCTCTCAGCTTCCACCCCTCGGATGGCGCCTGTCAACATCGCTTGCGACCCCTGATCCCTCCCCCCCGAGCAACCCTTTCTTTCAACGAGAGAGCCTCTCGGCGGACCTCCATGAAAGAATTTTGCCTCGCTTTGCGGACAGAAGCCGCCCTGTGGGTTGCAAAATCTCGTAACCTTGATACCGACGGTCGCCCTTATCCCCTGTCATTGAGATCGAACGAGATGACCGAGGACGCCGCCCCCCTGATCGGCGACTGAAATTTCCACATTCCGTCTCCTTCGTAGTACATGTCCCCCCAAACCCTACGCATTCCTAGGACGAGGCTGCCACCACACGGTGACGTCATCTTTTCATCGAAAGCGCTTTGATGTAGGTTCTAGGTAGAGGTTATCCTGTCGCGGAGGCTTTTTACGCGCGTTTTTTCAGCGAATCCAGGCATTCACGCAGATCGTCGGCCTTTAGAATCTTTTTTCCTCCATAAGATTCTTCTAGCACAAAGAGCAGAATCTTAGTTCCCATCAGGGAATTACTCCCTTAAGGAAGAAAGGCTTGCCTTCAGTATTCCCCTGAAGTGCCCCAGACTGAAATAGTTACCCCGAGGGATCTTGAATAATCACCGGAGATATGGCGATTGGACGCTGAAGGTCCCCCCCTTGTGACAGGTTTCTGAAATAAATCTACTCAGAGCAGGTTCCTTTTTTTTTTTTTTTTTTTTTTCTTTCTCGAGGGAGGTGGGAGATGAAGACCCGATTGTGCGACAATTAATCCCTAGTTCCATAGAATTCTTAAGAGCCCCGATTCCTAGAGTGTTGTCCTGCGCTACGGACCCCCTTTACTCCCTGGACGCCTTGGCCGCCGTCCCTCCGTCTTATCAGCAGCTGGTACTTGTCACAATTGTTGGTCCGGCCCGCTCCCAGTACCCTTAAAGGGCGTCTGCATGAGCCCTTTCCTGTATCGGATTCCTCCCTGAGTTTCGACCCTTCTCGCGGCATGGGCGAGTCTTTTCTCAAAAGATCGGAGTCCATCCTTAGCCCCATTGTCTTTTAGAAGACCCCGGCCCCCCCCTATAACTACCGTCTTTCGGCCAGACAGGCAACCCACATTTCGCCCCTGAGCGTTGCGCACGCCACAATTCGACCTTTTCTCGAATGTTTCCGCTCTGCGGCGCTTTTTTCATACAACTCTCGTCTATTGGGCAGACGCCTGGGTATCTCGGCGATCGCTCTCTTGCGTTCCCCACAGCACTTTCCTTACGCGAGGGGGGAGGTCGCCGTTCGGCACCTGTTTTTCCTCTACAAACCGAACGTCCCTTCCCGGACTCCCCTAGGTGTCCGGATTTCTCCCGAATTCCTCGGTTCGAGCTTTTTGCCTAGAGACTCGGGCAGTCACCCGGCGTCTGAGTTCAACGCTTCGAACACCGCAACGCTCTTTCAATCCTTTTCTAGTGACACGGTGTCTTGTTTCTTTTGCGCCCCGCCATCCCCCGCCATCCCTTCCCAACTTTCGAGCACGGCTTTTAGTCAAATTGCATGCTTTTTCGGTACGGCCTTGACTTGTTCCGAGGACAAGTTTTGTTCGTCTTTGTTGAAGACTCTCGTGCCCCAGAGCCCTCGGGCGGTCCGCAGGTTGCTGCACCCCCCCAATAGGGCTTATCTCGTTAATTGAAGGGCATAGCACTCGGCGTCCCCCTCACTCGGGGTTGAAGTTCGCCATTGCTTCGCCAAGTAATTCCTTCTCCCTTGACCGACCACCTTCTCGAACGACCCCTCCCGCTCCCCGGCAGCTTGAACAATTAATTCATTCCCCCCCTCAAGCACGGTTCCCCCCGACCCGCAAATACTTCCCAGAATGGCAGGTCGAGGGCTTTCAAGAGGATTCCTTCGCCCGCAGCAGCCCCCCCCAGGGTCAACTTTCTTCTCTGTCACTTTTCCAGACGAGCTCTTCCCCTCGAGGTCCCTCGCCATGGCCTCTGAACCATCGGCAGTTTCGGAGGTCGATCGTCGCCGACCCCCTTTACTCCCCTGATTTCAGCCCTGGAGGACCGCCACCCGGGAAAAATTCCTTGGGCGTTTGATGAGAGATAGCAGCGGCAAATTTCTCTTAGTCTGTGGAGCTGCCTTGTAGGAAAATTAATCAATATGCCCTTGGCCTTCTGATGACCGCCCCCCCACTCAATTACCTCAGCGAGGACTCTCCCCTGGCCGAATATTCCCTGAGAAAAAGGCCTCCGGTTCCCGAGACGATAAGTTCCTGTTAGGCAGGATGTCGTAGACTCCTCCCCCCTTCTAAAAGACCCCCGCTGCGGTGTGGGACAACACCGCAATGCTCCGGCCTCTGTTCCAGAGCCAGGCCCCCTTCTTCCCTTTTGCCTTGCTTTCCCAGCGGATTTCCCCCCCAAGGCCCCTTTTATTCTTCCCCACGCTTTCGGTTTTCCCCACTTCGCCCCTTTAGCGGTCGATCGTTTCCCGTGGAAAGGCAACGACCTTCGAACAAAATTTCCCCACACGATTCTCAACTCTGGGAGACGATGGAATTGAGAGTGAATGCAGTTTGTTTTTCTCACAAATCTTCCCGGTCGATTGCTCGTTTTTTTCCAGGAAAAAGCCCGGTGTCCGATAGACTTTCATTCACCCAAGAGCCTTTTTTTTGCTTGCCGAGGATGATGCAATTTTTCCCCCCTCCTTAAACCGTTGTTTTTTGCATGCAGCAACGGCAAGCTTATTCTCTTTCCGTCCCCTCCCGGCCGCGTCTTCCCCTCCGGACGATTGCCCCTGCCTTGCCGCTCCGTTTTTTTTTGCTAAGTTCTTGTTGACGCCCCGCGTGGTCGGCCAGGCACCCCCTTTCCAGAGAAACTCTCTTTGTCCCCCTTTTAAATGTCGATGGCCATCCTGTTGCCTTTCGTCGACCCGCTTTCAGATAGTGGGCCAACTTTGCGGGTCCGGCTCAAGGAGTTTTTGATTGGAATCGCTGGTTTAATTCCTGCCAGGACAGGGCAGATCCGCCGGGACGCGAGTTCCGCCGGAGCGGGATTCCTTAAACCCCCCCGCGTGGCTCTTTTTCCGGATTTGCTCTCCGTTCCCCCAGGCACCTGGCGGCTCGACCTTTTTCCTCGACCGATGCTTCGGCGTGGCAGATCGGTCTCCCCTGACTTTGAGGGTTCTCGCAGCCCCTCTCCCCGCGTCAAGATGTTACAAGGCGCGCGCCTGCGTCCTCCTCAATTCTTCCTTAATTCCCTCCCCAATCCCATCCATGGGTAAAGAATTCAATTCCCCTTTCCCCTCAGAAGGGTAGATGGCACGACATCAGGCGCTACGTGCACCTTTCGGCTGTAAGATATTCCCCCTATGCGACCCTCGTGGACCGCCGCCATTGTAGAGGAGAATCTCTGGGAAGTGACAAGCGATAACCCTTACCCTTGTGGGCCTAGCCCCTTCCCTTCTCACTCCATATGCTTCCCCCGCCTTGATATGGCCCCCGTGCTGGCGCTTTTTCATGGTGATGGAGTTTTCTGGTGTCGGGTGGATCGAGTCACCTCTTTTCCGCGGCCACCCCCCCCGAGTTGGTTGCCCCCTCGCAAGTGGAATATCCCCCCAAGATCCGATTTTGATCTGTGCGACTTCCTTTCGTCTGAACCGACCTTCCCTTTCCCTCAAACGATCCCCTTTCTCTGCGTGGCTTTCGAGATGTTACTCAACCCCGACGACCTTCTCGGAGAATATCTAGATCCCTTTCTCTTCGCTTTTTTCGTCTTCCTTTTCGATTACCCGATTTCTCCATCAATGGGCCGACCCCCTTGCGGGCGGCCCATGGGCGGCTCATTCTTCCTTTTTTGCCCTGAAGTTTTCTTTCGGGGACCCCCAAACACCCAACCCCTTTCCCCCCCGACGCGGCCGGGACGTCCTCCGGCTAGCAAAGACTTTCTTAAATTCTTTTCGACCATTCGCCTTGATAGCCGAAGTCCTTGTAGTTAGGTTTTTCCCCCAAAAGGTGCCGCGACTCATGCCGCTCAAACCAATAGAGGTCTTTCAAATTCTCCCTCGCCTCATAAACGCGCGAGACATCTTAAGGATTGCCCCCTCCGAAGAGATAGAGAACGGCTTCCATCTTCGAGATAGCTCATAGTAGACTTCACATCTCCCGCGATCCTTTTTAGGTCGGGCTTCTAAGGGTTCGTGACCCCTTGGAAGTAGATCAGCTTTCCCCAGAGGATGGCGCCGAGACTTGCAATGTTCCCTTTTCCCCGCGCAAACCCTTTTCCTGCGCCTCTCCGAGCGTCTTCCCCTTCAGAAGACATTGAGGTACCTCTTCGCGGGCTTCCTCCGCAAATTGTTTCTTTAAACTCTTTTTCTTCCTCACTCTCTGGCCCGTTCCCCTGATCTTCCTTGGAAGATCGGGGTTCGCGGACGATTTCCGCCTCTCGGTGGCGCGTGAAATTTTTCTCTTAGTCCCGTCCCACCCTCCTTCCTGAGGCCAGATGATGAGTGTTCCACCCTGGCACGGTGGATTTTTTTCATCGCCAGCGCGCCCTTTTCGTCTCCAGGCATAGAATCTATTTCTCTTCCCGTCCTCGTTTTTTTTTTTTTCGGCAAGGGCTTCCTTTTCAGTCGCACCTCTTCTCCCCTCCCATGTCTTTTTTTACTAATAATCCGTTGTTGTTTTTTTTTCCTCCCCCCTTGGCCGACGACCTTTCGGTTTCCCTTAATGGACCGAACTTGGGAACGTGATTCCTCTTCCCTCCCCGATACCGCGATTCTTTCCGGCCTACGATCACGGCGTCCCCCTTTGGATGCCAGGCCACTTTTTTTTTTGGATGGTGCTTTCATATCTTCCTCGGCATTCTGGCTTGGGATGCTTTCCCCCTTCTCCTGGCTGTTAGCGACGAGAGATCCTCGCTTGTTTTTTTCTTCTTCCGGCGACGCTCTCGCACAGTTTCCTGGCAACTTGGGTTTTATACAGCAGATGGTAAGGCCCTAATGGCATTGCGGCTTCTTTTGCCCCTCCTCAGTCCGAGTCTGGCTTTCCTCACAGCAGCCTCTTTCAGAGCTGAGTTTCTACTTGCGTCATTGGGAAGAGGCCCTTCTGTTAGGCGGAAGCAATCCGATGAGCTTCCCGGTGCTTCCTTTCTAAACGTCGCTCTTTCCTCTATAAAAGCGAAACCATTTCCTCGCGTCGCGCTGCGCGATTTGTGAGATAGATTCGAATGCTCGCCGGTTCGAGATGATTTTCCTCTACTATTCTCCAGACTACATTTTCTCCTGCGGCGATCGTCTCTCTTCGCGGCAAGCGCCCTCCATCCGCGAGGTTTGTCTCGGCATGGTAGCCTTTTCTTTTTTGGCCCTCCCCCCCTCCGAACCCCCCAATCGGAATACGGCTCGCCTTTTTGGAGGAGACAGCATGCTGAAGTCTTCGGTTTCTTTGGACTCGAACTTTTCCTCGTCTTTCCTCGCATTCCTCACACGGCAATCTTTCTTAATTTTCTTCCATAGGAGCGCAGCTTTTTTCCCCGCCGCCCATTGGGAAGAACTTTCTTGCCCCTATTCGGCCCCGGTAATAGGCTAACCTGTCCATCACAAGAGGATCCCTGAACGGCTTCTTTCTCGCAAGGTGACGTTTCCCTTTTCGACCTTCATTCGTGCCAGTTTCTCTCGAGGCGCCGTGCGCTTTTTTCAATTCACAATGACTTTCGAGGCCCCTCATGAAGGGTCCCCTCCAAGATAAGGTTTGTTTTTCCTCTACTGATGATTTCAAAACGTTCGAGCGGATTCTCCTTACCTCCACGATGTTCTCGTCTCCAAGAAACTGCACCCTCTTGCACGCCATCACATGACTTTTCGCCCCCCCCCCCCGATACCTGTTCCCGGTCGCTGTATTCGTTCCCCGCCGGTATCGAAGTCCCAGGGTCACCTTGCGGATCTTCACGGACCCAGACGATGTAGATAAGCCGTTCCGATTCCCTTGCCTCGGCCCACCTGTCGTAGAAGAAGATGATCTTGTCCATCTCGGTGCTTTTCGGTCGGAGTCCCAGTTCGGCGGGAACAAGGTAGGGCTTTTTTCTTCCTTACGCGCTTTTCCCAGATCATGCCCGGTGACTCCTTCTTAAACAACATATTGACCTTTTTGGCCTTTTGCTGCGATACCTCCCGACTCCCGCTATTTCGCATAGGTCGGCCCGAAAACTTGCGACTCCCCTTGGTTCTTCAAACGAGAGCCGTAATACCACAGTTCAACCAAAAGACGTCCTTCTGCGGCCTTGACGTAGCTTTTTTTCAGCCTGCCGGCAGCTATTCTTCCGAGATATGCTCCTGAGCCCTTCGCCCCCCCCCCAGAGCGTTCTTGCTCTTGACGCTTTTAGAATGCCCTTTGCTCCTGCAAAAAGGTCTCACGACCATAATTGCCGGCCCTCTAGTGAATGGCGACTTTTTATCGGCAACCAAGGAATTATTCGAAATTTTTAGGGTTCCTTCCCCGGACTCGATCTTTTTGTGCGATCGACGGCCGGATTCTCCTCTCCTCCCCCCTTCCCCCATACGCCCTACGG
>Ga0179593_1386491_pt1 | contig 11316 bp, 5 predicted proteins | sample CZODoug2_1_08_16_FD_185931 | JGI IMG/M metagenome (GOLD analysis project Ga0179593, IMG submission 185931) | Vadose zone soil fungal communities from Angelo Coast Range Reserve, California, USA - CZODoug2_1_08_16fungal (PacBio error correction) | ecosystem: Environmental > Terrestrial > Soil >... | reverse complement strand
TAGAGACAGCGTTTCATAGTCCCTTCTTACCCCTGATAGTAGCCCCTGACACTCTCTCGCCGGAGACACCCCTTCCCTGTTTCACTCTATCCCTACGCAACTCCCAGAATCGGTTAGTTGCTGAGCTTCTTTTTTCTTGCGCGGCGAAACTCCTTTCTCCCCGCCCCGCAATCGAAGTTCCTGGCCTGCTGGGATCTACGGATTCTGGCGGCCACTTTTCCGGCGACTGAGGGCGAGCCCTCCCCCAGTCCCAGCACTCACGTAGTTGCCGTTCCGTTTATCACGGCCGGCCGTCAATGTCGCCTTGGTCCCGATTTGAGCCATGCGCCACAGTCCCAGTTGGTCCGGACGCAACCGATCGTAGACTGCGCCGACGGCAGTTGGGGGGGGGGGGGTTGTTTTGGGGGTTTCCCGTTGGCGATCGGAGACGGTATTCATCTATTTCCTTGTAGCTGGCGAAGGACTCGTTAACAGCAGCGATAATCGCTGAGGTCCTCCGGCTTCCTGTTTCGTTGCTTCCGGACGCTTTTTCTTTTGAGAAGACGTCGGCCTGGATTGACAATCTCCCTTTCGAAATGATGTACATTCTCCCTTTCCCCCCCCTTTTCTTCGTTACTCACTTTGTTTAAAGCTCTCTCCTCCGGCGAAGCCCCCCCTCCTAAGGGATGCCGTCAGGTCCCCGTACTCCTGAAGGCTGGGCGATATGCCCCCTCTGCCGCCGAACTTCCCCCTGGCCGGTTACGCGCTCCCTTCTTCAGAGCCTTTCCATCGTTTAGTCGGCTTCACTTCTGACGTCGTTGTCCGCTTTTCTTCTTAGTGCGCCGGCGCGCAGTATCGGATCAGGGCAAATAAGGCCATCCTTTGCCACGGGCTGCCCGTGACTTTACTCCAGACCCCTCTCGAGATTAGCGTCGAATCATCGACGGATTGGAGGATTTGCCATTGCGCAGGGAGCCCGAACCTGTCTGCGCCCCCCATCACTGCTTTTTCTCTGGCCCCCATCCAGCGCCGTAACTAACCTTTTTTAGGCACCCCTCAACGGCAGTGGGTCTTTGACACGGTCTTCTGGCACGATCTGTTTTTTACTATTCCACGACGTTTTGCCCTGTCATTAGGTCACAGCGAGTCAGCAGCTTGTGCTTCAGCTCCAAGCTCAGTTTTCCCTCTTCCTGGTCCCTTCGCTGCCTTTTTCTCGGTTTCTCGGAGTTTCACTTTCCTCTCGGTTCAGAGATTTAGTCATAGTTGAGTTCCTGGTCCAGACACACCTCGCGCAAGGATACCACATATCGAATTTCGCGCCCGTCTTAGTTCCCGGAAATTGATGCTTTTTTATTTTTCAGCTGATGTCCTCTCTCCTTCGTCATCCCCGGTAACGACCCCAAAGCTCGCGTTCGCGCCGGACGCCTTTCCTGAGCCATTCACGTTGGCCGATTGCGCGATCCCCATGCCGGCTTCCACTCTCCGAACTATCCCAGATTTTTTTGAGATTCTCGCGTGATTACCGCGCGGAGGCTTCATATCTGGGACGCTCCGTCGTTGACAGGGGCGTGTTCCGCGGGCACTTCCGTCCTACGATTTTAATGCCTTTCCGTGTTTTTTTGTCGATGTCCCGTCCAGGTGTCCCCCTCGTGTAGTCGCGCGATTCTTCTATTGTTTTGAGGCGGGCAGCACATGGTTATAAGCTCTTCCCTCGGTAGCAGCACCAAAACCCTTTGCCCGCGGCCTGCCTCTGTTAACTTTTTTCTGTGCCACCCGTTTTTCGGGAACAAGCTAGCTCGATCGGTGCCGCCGCGGTTGCCCCGGCGATTGCTCTGCCGCATTTTCACTCTGCCGGGCCAGTCTTTCGGCGTCATCCGCTTTGGCGAGCCTCATCCACGCCTTTTTTTTTTACGGCTTGGCTTTTGAACATGTTTTTATATGTCCTAGCGTTTTCAAAGAGAAGTAGAGAAGGTTTGATTGTTCGCGATATTTCTGCCCCCTCCCATTCCTCGAACTTCTTTCGCTATTTTCTTCAAGAAGAAGATTTGAGCTAGTTGCCTGTTTGAGCTTCTTCCTCTCTGCGGCACACTAGCTGTGCATCCCTTCGACCATTCAGTCTGTTTTGACCAGGTCTCGGCTTCCCAAGATTGTCGCCCTTGACCAAGCATTCTACATCAGTCTTCTCTTTTGTTTTCTTTTGCGTATTTACTTTTGCTCCTTGAGGCAGTGCCTTTGCTCACTTACCATCCACTGAGGCGTTATCGACATCCTTAGTGTCGAGTGATGTCTATGAAAGAATTCGCTTCCTAACCCAGGTGTTGCATGGCGTTCTTTAGACCCATCTAGCTTCCCTTGCCAATTTAGTTGATCTTCGTCAGACCTGGAGAGCGCTCCCCGATGTTCTTTCTTCTCGTTTCGGGTCACACTGATTTTTTGTGGACGTCATTGGCCTCTTTCTTAGTTATCGGGAGTCGTCTCTCGGCTGGTCCTGCGATTTTTCCCCCCGCGTCATCCCCCCCCCCCAGGGTTTGAAGGGCAGCTCGTTTCGTGCCACGTAGTTATAGGCAATTAAGTACGAGAGCCTTTTTGAAATCTCCAACCCGGAGGCCGTGTTGACATCCGGCACCTGTGAAGACATTCCTCCGCTCTCTCTGAGCATCCCCTGACCCGAGCGCTTGCTAGTAGAGTTGTTCGGGGTGGTCCCCTTTTGAGTCTGGACTCGGCCTCCTCGCCTGCCGCTCAGGATACCTGAGCGCTCCTCCTTCGAAGCGGCTGATGGCTCCAGCCTCCAAGATGACGGCCAGCTGTTCGGTGGCCTCTACGCTTCGGGCCTTTGGAGCGAATTCGCTGCGGTTTTGCTCCACGTTAAGGATCGGCTTTTTACGATTTCCCCCTCCTTGAGATCTCCTCCCGCGAGATCTCATCACCCCCCGGTTGGTTGTGATCTTCTAAGATAGTTGGGCGTGTCGATCCTTTTTAGCGCGCCTCCCGTTTTTTTTAGCCTCGGTTTCTGGTCGTTACGAGCAGCGCTAAGATTTCACCGAATCGCTCGCGGCCCCCCCCTTTTCCCCTTCGAGGTTTCTTTCCGGCGCCCCCCCGTCTGTATCTTCCGGTCTGCGCTGGATCTGTTTCCATTTCGGAGAACTCGTCGCCCGATTCGACGCCAGTACAAACTTTATTCTCTGACTCTCCCTCTCTCGCAGTGCCCCTAGCACCTTAGCGCGACCGACTGTCTTCACCTTTGCAGCCTTCAACATTCCCTTTTTGCAGGTGATTTTTGATATCTACTCGGAGAAGCGGCCTACTTCGACGACAGGCATCCGTCTTTTTCGCGCCTTTTGTGTTGTTTCTGGAACAATCGCATCCCTTCTATTCTATCAACGCCCCGAGTTCCCACGCGTTTGCGGCCCCACCGGACGAAACACCGCCTTTTTCCCGCTTCGTTCGGATCCCCGCTAAAGCTCCCGCCTCGGGCTGAGTCGAACTTTTGATGCATCTTTCTCTTGTCTCCGCTGAGACACTCAGGTCACCCCCCTGTCGTCCTCCGTTCTTCCAGTTCCCGTCCCCCCCAGGTCTGGCGATTCTCCGCGGATGAAGTACATTTGAATAGTCAATCAACGAAGACGTCGTTTCTTTTTGACTTTCGTAATTCTGATTTTTCGCTTTTAGACAAGCTGTTTTTCCTGATTCCATTCCCTAGGTCTGGGAAGGCTTCGGCTTCTTCGGTGTGTGCACGCGCTTCCGATCAGCCCTTCTGCCCGCTAGTCATCTTTTGGTCGACCTTCTTATCCGATGGAGGTTCAGAAGCTCTCAGGACCCTTTTCCTCTGCTCGATGCTCTTGAAACTCCCCCGTAAAGTACCTCGAACGGTTTTTAACATACAGGCCGTCGACCTCCCGTGTCGTTTAGTGAAGGATAGAACTTCCTATGATAGCTGCCCTCCTGTCCTAAGCGTCAAAGGCGCTCCTGTTCTTGATCATAGTGAAGCCCTCGGTTTTGCGCCCTTCCCTAGTTTTTTTCTCCGTCAGATGGTCCCCCACTTCTGGTTGTGCCTTAAAGGGCGTTGCTTCAACAGATCGGCTGCGTTACCTTTTTGGTGCTCACGCCGAGAGATCGGCCGTCTGATCGACCAGGGTCCGAAATTTCCAGCGCGCTTTCCGATGACCCCCGCCCAGCTCTTTCACTATGAATCCCTACACCGTCTGGTTCCCACCAGCGTTTCATCCCCGCAAGCGTTTTTTCCCTTTCCCGCGTTACCCCCCATTTTCGACGCTTTTTTTTGCGCGTTGCCCCGAGTTTGAATCCCCTCCTCCTTCTGCCTTTTTTCGATCTTTGTCCAGAAGCTGGTGATCTGATGTAAAGGAGGCACTTTACTCGTGATTGATCTTTCAAAGCGCCGCGCCCCCTCCGCGGCCTTGTGCCTGTGTTATCTGCCCCTCCACCTACCGCGAGCGGTGCTCATAATATCAGCCCCCCCTTATCGGGGCTCTCCTATAAAGGCCGTTTAATCCGGTATCGATTCCTTGCGCAGGTTTCTCCCTGCGCGAGGTGTTTTTTCGGTAACGTGTTTTCCACGTCTGGGCTCGTTGCCACTTTCTTGATCTAGGACTGTTCCCCCTCATTTACCCCGCGCCTTCAGGCAGAGATTTTCCTCCATGATATCATACTCTCTGGTTCAGCACCAGTTTGAACGACTCTTCATCCGTCTTCGTCTGTAACGATCAAGAGTCTATCGTCAACAAGACCGTCACTGCCGGCACGATGAGGTCCCCCCAGCGGTGGCGGGACGATTGGGGCTGGGCCACTTCTTAGAGGCTTTGATTGGGCGGTCGCTGCCCCCCCGTTCTAGATGGCACAGCCTCTCCTACGTTGTTAAATTGAAGTGCTCTCGATTCGAGTGGTTCTAAGATTGGCCCCTTTTCCCTTCCAAGGCGGGCCTTGTTACGCAGACTCTCCTTTTCGGGCTCAGTAAGATTGTCTTTTGGCGGCTGCCAAGCTTCACCTTCTGTTTTTACGAAGAGCCCGTCTCGGAGCGACCGAGGAATCCCCTTTCTTTTTGAGAGTTCCGCCTTGCGCGCGTTTCTAGAGCATATCGGCAGACGGACGTTTCGTGTATCCCAGGCGTTCTCCCTTAGCAGAGCTCCCCCTGCTTTTGCGTTTTCCTCGGGCGGGAATGGCCTCCGGACGAAGTCCTCCCGGAGTGAGGACAATCAGGCGCCGCGGTCGGATTGGTTTTAGCCGAGTCCGCCCTGTTTGTCGTCCGTTCCACCCTTCTTGAGGGTCCGTGAAGTCAGCCGTTCGACCGAGGCGAGAGCATTCTGGTTTTGTTGCCAGAGTTCTCATAGTTTGACCTTCCCCCCTCTTTTAAACCATTCTTCCTCACGTCCTTTTTTTAGAATGTTCTCGCCTCCACCCTTTGAGGTAGGCCGTTTGAGCTGCTCGCGTCTTCTCCCTGTCCTCATCATTTTTCCTTTCTTATATTTTCTTACTTCCGACGTCCCCTTCTCTGTATTCTGACTTTGTTTTGTAGAACTCTCTTCGGGTGGCGCTACAGAACTCCTCCCTATCGCCAGCAGGCCGACTTCTATTTTCTGGCATCCCCGTCTTGGTAGACGCGCAGTCACGACGTGCTCATCGGAGCCATTTCTGTTTTTCCTGCCCTATTAGAGTTGTCCGTCTTTATTTTTTTCGAGCGCTTTCCTGGCTTCGATTTGTACGTTCTGCCATCTTTTTCCTGGCGATATTCCCATAATTTTTTTTCCATCAGTAATTGTTGTTGTTTATTATGTCGGAACGAAGCTCCCTCTATTTTACTTTTGACATTTGACGGTTCCGTTCCTGCTACAGTTCTTTAGTTTCCAAAGATTCTACGACCTGACAGAGTGTCGCGATTGAGCGGTTTTTTCTGCTCTTCCCTACCCCCCCCAATTTGCCGCCCCGCCTCTTAAGCTGCTGCTTAGACCCCCTAGAGGAGTATTGGGCGACGGCCCCTTCGCCGTTCGTTCCTTTATGAATCCCGTCCGAATCAGCAGCCCCGAGAGCAGTCTTCTTTCTCTGAGAGTCGGCCCCCCGGTGACAAATCCTAGAAGTGTTCCGAATGCGATCCCTTCCCGAAGCTTTGAATTCCTTCCAACTATAGCTCGGACCTTCCCAGTACTCCATCAGGCGATCGGCGAGGTTTTTTTGCGTGGCAACTTTTTTGATTCCCCCTTCTGCGAATGTCAAAGCCCCCCCCAGCCGATCTCGGAGGCGAAAGGAGTTTTCTTTCGTTTTTTCCCTCCGGATTATTCGCTGCGCGACACGTACCCGCTGCGCCCTGAGGTCCCCTTGCTAGAATATTTCTTAGGGACTGCATGCGCCTCTTTTCCCCCAGTCCTTTCTCTTTTATTGCGATTCATGTCCCCCCGAGAATCCGTTTCTTTCGTATCGCTCTAGCGCCGCTTCCCCCATGCGGTCCTGTAATCATCTTCGGCAAGCGTTCCCTCTGACCTGAGTCCTTTCAGGATGAAGTCCCAGCTGTAATCCAGCCTCGCCTTTTCTGAGACCCTCTCTCTCCTCGTTGAGGCAAGGGCACGAAGTCCCGCCTTTTGTATATGCCGGTTTAGCGGAAGCGCATCTACTCATCTATGCCTGTTGCGCCTTTCCCTTGAGGAGGTCGGGTCCCGCGGTTCTCCCCTGGCCCTGGTCCTTTCTTCCCCCACCGAATGCCTTGTCTTGGCCCTCCCCCGCCGGGTTTTTCTCAAACTTTGACCTCACGGCATCTTTGGGGCCGTGGCTTACATTCGGCTCTCCCCCTACGACCTTCCGTCCTGTTGAAGCCTAATCAGCGTTTTCCGTCCTAGCCAGCTCATTTGATTTTTTCACCTTTGCAAGCGCCTTCCTTCCTGCTCGGGGAGGCTTCAATTCCCTTTAGGCAGAGACCTTTGCGCGCCCCCATACGGGCCCTTCTTGACATCCTTCCACATCCGACACGGCTACCAACTGCAATGGATTCCTCCACTTCCCCATTTTTTCCCACCGCCCTTGATGCGGATCGTATTCCCCCGAATTCTGGAACGCGCCGTCCTAAGCGGAAGACCCGCGTACTCCCAGTTGCGCGTCGTCGATGTATAGTTTTCTGCTAGATTGCTTTCGCTTGTGAGCTTCCTCAAGCCTTCGTCCACTTCAGACTTGTTAAATCTATCCCCAGCGGTGGCCCGTGCTCTTTGGGACGACCTTGAGGGCGTCATCGAGGGCCGCTAACGTTTCCGTTTTTGAATTTTCTTTTTTTCCTCCGGGCCTTAGTGCCATTGAGGACGCGCTGTTGACCTCGGTTTTTCGCTGTCCGACGGTGAATGAGGGCAGGCTCCTTCTTTCGCGTTATGCGTCCAGCACCTTTCTAGATTCTTTTCCCTAATCTTTACTGACCAACGGTCTTTGGCCGGCGGCGCCAATCGGTCTCTCCTTCTCTCACAAACGTTTTTTTTGCAGTCCCCCCCTCTCTTCCTACGAGGCGCCTCTTTCCTTAGTATCCACTTCTTTCCTTGAACTGATGCCGCGACTGTCGTTAGGCCTATCAGTCTGTGGTCCGACTAATCCTCCATCGCCGAGCTTGCGAAGGACCTGTCCGGTGAATTTCGCGGTGTCCTATCGTTTTTTCCACATTAGAATCGAGAAGGCTCCAGCTTCGAGTCCGATGGCGAGTTTCCTGCCAAAGTAGAGTAAGATTTATCTTCACTTTTTTTTCCTCTCTTCGCCGGGAAGAATTTTCTTCGTCTCGTCTTTCAATTCACCCTGAGCATTCCCTATATTTTCCGGCGCGTGCGGTGGCTGAGTCAGTCCCTCTTTTTTCTGAACTTTTCCCTCAAGCGGGTCCGAATTCGCTTTCCGACGGCTCCGGATTCGAGGCCAGTGATACTTCAAAATATTTCTTAATTCTCATCAGGTCGCGTTCTTCTAGAAGCCATTCTTTTCCCGAAGGTTTTTTCCTTGGGCCGTGACGCCTCTAGACCGAGAGCTCAGCAGCACCCCCCCTTTTAGTCGAAGCCGGGTTTCGACTGTCAGGGCGGCGTTCTACGCTTTTCATTGGGAACTCCAGAGTGCGTCATGTTTTGAAGTTCCCACGTCTTCTCTTGTTTAGATTGCTGGCCGGCACGTACCGCGGTTGCTCCCCAGCCCGTTGAGTTCAGACGTCATGCCGTTCGAAGTAGGGCAGATTCTCGTTGTCGAGAGTCTCAACCCTCCTTCCATGAGGCCTTTACGAATTCCTTCAATTGATTTTGTAGCGTCCTGCTCGAGTCCCAGACATGCAGCAGCGCTGCAGTCGATGGTGCTTGGTTATGGCGCCTTACGCGGCGCATCTCCTCGAAACTGACTTTTCCCCTCGAGCCTCCTTCCATGCGCATTTTTCCCTCTTGTTCTTCGCCTCAACGCCGGTTTTCAAGCTTTAGGTGGCTCTAGCGCTTCGGTGACGGTCTTTTCTTAAGCGTGGCTCTCCCTTTCCCCAAGTCCCCCGACTTCCAAGGATTTCGGCTACTTTCGTGATCGTCCCCCACCTTAAATCTGCTAGTTCCCTTCATTATCATCCTTGTTTGAGAGTCTTCTCTCGCTGGCGTCGTCGATTCCTCTTGATCGGCGAATCCCAGATAGAACGCAGGAGGTGGAGCGGAGTCCTCCTTTCCAGACTAATTTACCAGACCTAGCGTGGCCACCCCTCTTCCCTTAGTCCGTTTTCGCCTACGCCCTCGGCCGGCTTAGCGCCGTCTTTCGGGATTGGACCTCCCTTCTGGGAAGTTTAGGAGCGCGTCTCCTCCTCGGTCATCCAGTACACCAACGCCCTTTTCGCTATCCCAAAGTTTTTCTCGAGGCGATGCAGAACTCTTCGACGACGCTTTCCCCCCCTTGCGGAGGAACTTTGATCCGGTTAAGGTGCTTCTTTTTCTAGTTTCTTAGTAATAGAGAAGCTGCCCCTAATTCGACGACTCGTCCTTCAACAGAGCTTTGTTTTTGACTGGTGGTTGCTCGATGTACAGCTTCCCTCCCTTGATTCGAACGACCTGAGAACTGGGTTCTTGGCCCTTTTCCCGTTCCCCGATTCCTTCCTCAGTAGGTCTCACTTTTTCCGTTCTCCCGCGCGGGCCCACTCTAAAGTTGCGATGCAGCCCCTTCGAGTCCCTTACAATGGCAAACCCTTGGGGCCCCTATTCTTGCATTCTCTAGAAAGACCTCTACCAGGATGGAGATTTCCCCCGAACCCAGATTTGATAAGTCCCTTGCCTCGCATCCCCCTCTTACCTCTTCAGCCTCCGTCTTCTTCCCCTGGCTTTTCGCTTGCATTCCCAAGTGTGTGCTAATGTTCACCCTCAAGAAGGAGGGCGAAAGTTCTTCGGTGCCTGCTCGGTTGGTTGCCGCTTTGGCGCGCGACCCTGGACGTCCCCTACTTCCTTTTCCCCCGCTTCTTTGGTCGATTCAGCCTTTGCATTTAAGATTCCTCCCCTCGGAAGCGAGCCGGATTCTCGAGCTCTTTACCCCCGTCTTCCCGCTAGACCCTTTCAATCCAGGGCCTCTTCATCGGTCGATGTATTGACGCTCCTCCCCTCCCTTATCCCCGAAGCACGTTCAACTAGGACCGCATCGAAACTGAGAAGTCTTCCGGGTCAAATCCCCCGCTGCTACCCGTAGACTCCCCTTCGTTTTTGGACCTCGCTGTGTCTCTCAAGCCGCGTGCGACTTTGGACGTTATTGTTTTTGGTTTTCCCCCAGATTGGAGAATCCGTTGCTTACGAGACCAGGTGAGGGACCCGTCATCCATTTTTCGATACGGCGACTCCCGCATCTCAACGTCTTGATCGACACCCTTTTTCCACAGAGATCATCAAGGCACGACTGCCTCGTGCAACGCCCACATGTCTTTTCTCTTGTCGCGTTCCTCTTGGGTACGCCCATCCCGCGCGGTCGCACGCGTAGCTCCCCCCTTCCATCCGTCTGGTTTATAGATTATAGTCTAGTTACGTGTGACTCGGATTCTTCCTTCTCCCCCAGCATTCTTTTTTGCGACCGACGCGGCTTGGATATATTTCCCCTTCCGAGACGCGAATTTCTTTCTTACCCTATTAGCAGGCTTTACCCTTTGCGGGGCTGTTCTTAGCCCCCCCGGGAGGTTCGCGACGGTAGAGAACTTTAGCAGGTGGTCTCCCTTTTCGCTGATTTTACGATGCCCTGGCTGGCCAAGTCTGGGCTCTTTCCAACTGGATGCCCCCTCGGACGTTTAGCTTATCCTACTCAGAAGATTTCTTCCTACGCCCTTTCCCGTCTCTCATCCCTCGCTGGCGATTAAGCCAACTTGATTTTGACATCGCTTCCTCCTTTAGTGTGTTTTTCGGACCGATGACCTCCCACTACCTTCATTTCCGTGATGGTCATCAGAAGGTTTCTCCTCCCCGGTTTTTGGCTGGGCCCCCGGACGCGCAGGGATGATTTCTCCTTTCTCCTCGGCTCCCTCTTTCCCCTCTACCCACTGCCGGGAATGCGCAGTTTTCTCTCGATCCCCTATGTCGGAGTTCGCTACGGCAAAGTGCGCCGGCCAAGGCGGGCATCTTAACTCGCGATTATCGTGCGCAGACGCCCTTTCCTCCTTCTGTGACCAAGCTTCTGACTGGACGCCTCGTGGCTCTATAGGTGACCGACGGGCAAGATGATTTTTTACGCCTTTGGCTTGCGCGGCCTTATGACTTTGATGTCGATGTCTTCCTTCTCCTCTCTAGACCTTGTTTTTGGAGTTGGTAGGGTTCCATGGCATTTCCAGAGACGAGGCGGCAGTGACATGGTTCCCCCCCCTCAGTCACGATGGTCGCGCGCGGACGCCGTCTACCTCCCAAATTTCTTAGACTCTTCTCACTAGTTTAGCGGCTTCTGTTTTACACGGAATTCCCCTCCCTTTGGCAACCAAGGGCCCGTTCGGCAATCTTCTCCAGATATCCTGGTGCCGGCCCTTCTCATTTCTTCCCTTCCTTTATTTTAATTTAAGGATGGCGTCTTTATAGGCTCCCGGGGGGGGTGGTACTTCCCCCTTGTTTCCTGATTTGACGGCCGCGAGCTCTAGTACGTATCTCGTTCCTTTTTTCTCCAGGGAGCGACCTTTCTTCTCCGGTCTGACCGGGAGCGCAGTGAGATTCTCCTCAGGGTCTCATTTATAGGCTTTTCGGTTTAGGCGGTCGCCGCCCTTACGACCTTTTTTTTCACGCGCGTTCCTCCTTCTTTAGAGTCGTCATTTTTTACCGCTTTCTTCCCAATGGCTCGCGCAGGTGGGCGCGTCGCCCATTTGTCGAGTTGGGACGTTCTCTTCTGTCTAATTTTCTT
>Ga0179593_1384129_pt1 | contig 11316 bp, 17 predicted proteins | sample CZODoug2_1_08_16_FD_185931 | JGI IMG/M metagenome (GOLD analysis project Ga0179593, IMG submission 185931) | Vadose zone soil fungal communities from Angelo Coast Range Reserve, California, USA - CZODoug2_1_08_16fungal (PacBio error correction) | ecosystem: Environmental > Terrestrial > Soil >... | reverse complement strand
CGCTTTCCTGTCCCCGGGTCTGTTCCCAGATCATTGTGTTGTCGTTCCTTTGGTTCTCTTTCAATTGCGAACCCCTTATTGTTCCGTTGGGTTTCACTTCAACCGATCCACTTTGCAACCTTTTACCCCGTTAAATTTCCGCTGGACTTCTTTGTTATGGTGGTAAACCCTGGTTGGGGGCCGCCGGCTTTTCCGGGCCTTTTGTAATGCGCCTTAATGTGCGCCGTTTCCCGTAGTGGGCTCTTGTCCGGCAGTCTCTTTGCATGGTCCGATTGGCGCTCTTTTGAGGCCCACCCTTGTTTTTTCAAAACTTCGTCGTGTTCCAACCCCAGTGCTGCACCTATTTCCCTCAAAACCCGCCGTTGTGCAGTGAGTCTAGTCTGTCTGGGCGGGGGACTTTGTTCCAGGTATTGCTTTCTGGCTCAGTGTTCGTTTGAAACCCAACCTGTTTTGCTGGGCCCGTTGGTACACAACCCGGACATTAGTAGTGTGGCCTGTTGACCCTGCCCGCAATATGATTTGCCGCCCGTTTTTTTGGCTTTCGTTTGCCCGGTTTTCGTTTTAAGTTGGGGGTGGAAAAAACTTTTTTTGTTTTCAAATCAAACCTTGGTACGGAAATGGCCCTAAGCCCCTTTGTCATGCGCCTGAGGGTGGCCGCTGCGCGCCCTCGTTTTTCGGTCCTGTTTTCCCCCAACGGCCGTGAAGATCAAACCCCAGGGTTCCTCTTTTGTCGGGAACCCGCCCCAGGTTTCGACAGATTGAGGCCATTAACCCCAAGGAATTTTTTTTTGGCGTGCTGTGGGTCCCTTTTGTACTGGCCGAACCCGTGAGCCTGCCTTTCGGTGTAGCCGTTATTTTTTGCGGTGCTCCGCAGGGTATACCCCGCCGCCCCCGTGGGTTTTCATAACTCACCCGCAGTAGCCCAGACCCCCTTTTTTTTTGATGTTTTCGTTTGTTCCCCGTTCAATTCCTGGAGGACGGTTCCCCCCCCGTCGCTTTCTTTCCAAGGCCAACCGTTGTTATATGTTCTGTTTGGTATGGCCTTTTTTTTTCGATTCCTTCTGCGGGTTCTTTTTTCCCTTTTTCACGGGTGTGTTTTCACCGTTGTTTGTCTTTCCAGATTTAAAAACACAGGTTTTCCTTTTTCCCTTTTGCTGCGCCTTTGTGTGACTGTTTGCCTCGGCAGTTATGTTGCCCGATTGCTGTCTCGTTTGTAAGATGACGTCTTATGTTTACGGCCCATCTTGTGTTTCCTGTGTGCGGGGTTGAATTGTTTTTTTGCCGCCGTGCCATGTCGTCTGTCCCCTCTTTCTGGTTTGTTTTTCCTTTTTGTTCCTCTAATTACTATATTACGCACTAGTTGCGCTGGCATTTCCCCACCTCCCCACAATTAATATAACCCCTCCCTTTCCTTCCCACTTTTAGGCCTTTGGCCTTTTTCCTGCAGTGTTCCGAGTATAACTGTGCACTTTTCCCCTCCCTTTGTTCTTCATGTGACCCTCCTCATGTTTGTCTGATATTTTATGTTGCTTTACACGACCGGTTCTCGTTTTCGCCAGGTGGGGGACCAAACTTCATGCTCTTCCTCGTGTATCATCTCTCTTGGTTGTTGTTGTTCCACCCCCAACCCGCGGCTTGGTGGTTTCCCCCTTTTTTCCCTTCCTTGGTCCTCCCGTTTCGTTGTTTTCTGGAACTTCTGGTCGGCCCTGGAACAGTTTCCCTGTGGCCTCGCTGCCCAGGTCACCACCCGGTGCCCCACCGGGCCTTGCGTTCTTGAACATATCGCAACCCCTTCTCCACCCCCACGTACATATTTGCAGCCCTATGTCAGCAAGCCTGGGGCAACTTGCCTCACTGTACTTGTCCTTGCTCTTACCACGGTCGCCATTTTTCTCTTGTGTGTCCTCCACAGCGTCCCCCTGCGCTTGTTTGCCCAGGTCCCACCCCTTATTTTTGGTCCGGCCTTGCACCAAACTGTTCCCCAGGGGCTGGCCGGCAAAACCTTTGGTTTTTTTTCCAGTCAAACTGGCTTAAAAAAAGATTCCGCCCTTCTTGTTTTTTAACAGGGCTTGGTTCAGCTAAACTTGTTCTCTTTCCCTGTCCCTGGTGCCCCTTTCTTTGACACGTGTTTTTCTTTCCCGTTTTTGACCGCCCCTTTAACGATGTCGCCTTTCACACAGCGTCCCCCGAAAGGGGTTTTAGTTCACATCCCCCCCCCCATTTCATCCTTTTTTTTTTTCGCACTCTGTTTTTTGTCTTGTACTCGTCCCCCACCCCCCCTTTGGTCACATCAACCCCCTTTTAACTGCTCTTCCCCTGTTCTTACTCATGGATTATCCCCTGGGTTGAGTTTCCTCCCTCTTTTTCTTCTTCTGGTTTTCCATCCTTGGACACGGAACGTGCTCTGAGCCATCTTTCCCTTCCGGCAAATGTTGAGGTGGGGGCCGTGATTGGACTGAAGGCTCCAGCTAGATCCTTCCCCACCAACTAGTTTTGTGTTGGCGTTGCGTTCATATCGGGGGCGTTGACCTGCTTTTTTGGTTTAATCCTGAGTACTAAAGGACTGATTGCCCTTCCCTTCATGTCCCTTTCATCTCTTTCTAATCATCCTGTTTTTGACATCTCCGCGACTCGTGACAATTCCCCGGATTTTCACCACTTTCTTCATTATTCTTTTGATGTTCATCTCGAGGGAATTCTACATTGTCGGCCGCATGCCCTGGTTTTCGGCCCCTTCTCCCCCCCCAGGTAGGCGATCATCCCCTGTACTGGCTGACTTTTTCCTTCTGCGACACATCAACCCCGCCTTACTGTCCCCCCTATGTTTCTTTGCTGCGGGGCTTCCCCGCGCCTCGTTTCTTCGTTTTACGGAAATCCTTCCCCCTGCCCTTGGTGCGGTCCCCTGGCCGCTTGAATTCTTCCCCTGATTCCTACCCGCAATATCCCCGGTCACTTTTTTTTGACCGTTGTTCTGCGTGACAACCTGCGTTCTTCCCGTCGGGTTGTTCTGTACTCCTCTGTTTTGTCCCCCCAATAATATACCCTTGCTCATCTTCCTTTTTTGATTACTACCTTCCAACTCAACCGCTGCCGCTCTGTTCCCTTCCCTTCTTTTTTTTTTCACCATCCCTCCACTGGCAAAAAAAAACCCCGTCAACTCAATCTACCACATTCCCTTTTCCCTCTGAAAGGATCACGTTACGCCCCCCCCCCTCCCCCTCAGGTTCTACCCCCACCCAGTGTTCCGTGGCCACTTTTTTCGCCCCGTTTTGAAGGCATTTTATTGCGTACTCCCTTTGTTTGTCCCCTTGACCCCATGCTTTTTTTTCTGGCGGCAATCCCCGGCCACTCTCCGGGTTCGGTTTTTTTTGTCGGGACAAACCCTTGACCCTGAGGGACGGCCGGGACACCCACTGCCTGGCCTCTCAGTTTTTTTTTCACTCCCGATAAACCCTTTGATGTTTTTCCTTCGACAGGTGCCGGGGGGGTTATGTCTTTCACCAACTTAGTTTTGCCCTTTCCAATTGAAGTGTTACCTGTTTTTCCTTGTTCCCGCCAACATGCCGGGAACTGTTAATGTACCCACTCTTTAAGCGTCCCAAATACCGGTTGAAACAGGTTCCTTTGCGGCCGCTAGTTTACCTTTCCACCATACCCCCCCACCCACCAGCTACAAATAGCCTGTGTTGGACATAGTCTTTTCCCCCCCCATCCTGTCCTCACCCGGGCATATCTTAACCCTCTTTATACCCCCGCGCTTTTCCCTCCCCAAGTGGTTTGGGAGGACACCGTTTTGAACCCTCTTCCCAGTTTTTCCACTTCTTCCCACATCCCCGGTTTTTTGGGCGGGTTTTTCGAGGAGACATTGAGACCCCAGGTCCCCACCGACGTTTCCCCCCCCCCGCCACTCCCGGCCCTTTACATTGGGTTCTGCATTTTCCCTCTTGTGGTTTTGGAAAATGCAAACGTTCCCCCCACGGGCCGTTTTCCCCTTATTTCTCTTGGCAACGTCCACCACCGCTTTCTCGACACTAACACCCCGTCCAACCCGGCCCCCTCCATTTTTTACCGTCCAATTCTTTCTTTCTGACCACTTTCCTCCACTTGGTTGCAACCATACGCCTTGTGCAACCTTTTACATTCCCCCCCACCTGTCCGGCGTTTTCCCCTTTTCACTGGGGAACCAAAGGGTTTTTTGCGGCACCCCCAACGAGTTCACCTCTTTCTCTTTGACCATTTCCAACCCTCTTACCCAATAGGTACCACCCCCAAACCCGACCCTTTTCTGGTTTTCTATTCACCCCAAACCGTTTGTTTTTCCTGGTTTTCTGGCCATCTCCTTTTAAAGCTCTTGCCTGGCACAATGAGGAATAACCATATGACGCCCAACACCTTTTCATCTAACCCTGGTCCGTCTGTTTTTATGCTCCGGGTTCCGTTCCGGTGGTCCCTGGTCTTTTTTGATCGTCCCCCCCAAACATGTCTATGTTCCCGGCCGGACACTAACCTCTCCCCCACCCCCGTTGAACCGGTACGGACTACTCATTTTTCCCCACGGACTATGACAGCCCAACACCCCTTGTCCCCAATGGGGGTATGTTTCTCCTGGCCCACATGTTTTTCGTTGTTCCCTCGCCCCCCAAACTTTTATAACCTTCCGGTTCCTTTTGAAACCCCGCCCGCGTTTTCTCCTTTTTTGGTGTCGCGCCAGGATAGGAGCATTTTCACCTGGTTGCTTATGTCCCCGGCGTTCCACGTCTAGCTTTTCCCCTTTTGGCAAAACTTCGCACATGAGCACCCTGTTTCAAAGCTACAGTTGCCGGCGGCAATCCCCCTAGCCTCACCCTTCCCACGTGGACCACAATGTTTTTCCCCCCAACCGTCTCCTTCAGGTCCCACACGTACCTCGAACCCTGAGGTCCTCCTTTCCATGCCGGGTCGCCCTACCGGTCTTTCCACCCTTTAACAAAACGTTCACCCTCCTCCCATTCCCGGGTTCAGACCCCCAGCCACAAACCTTCGCGGTTTATTGCGTTGCCAGGCTGTTTTTCTCCAGTGCCTACCCCCTTTTCGGTTTCCCTTCCGCACCCCTCCCCCCTGGCACCTCCCGCTGATTTTGACCTCAGAATTTCCGGCGCCCGCTCGGTTTTATCGTGTCAACGGCGCCCCCCCATTTCCCCCGGTACACCATCGTCACGCCCGGGTCCAGTGGTTTCCCCCTTCCCAACAACTTTTTGCTCGGCCGCGTCCATCCGCCTCTTTTTCCTTTTGTTGACATGCGAACACGCAAGTAACCTTTTTTTTTTAGGTTCCAAACTGTCCCAAGGGGTTTGACCCGACATGATCCTGTTCATCCGTTTCCCCTCCTCTCTCTCTTTCCTCCCTCCCGTGTGTGTAGATTTTCTCTGTGTCCATCCGATTTCCCCCCATGGCTCCGTGGTTTTAGAGTAATGCGTTGAGGTTTACGCATTCATTCCATTGATTTCCTGTCTTGTGCGTCCTCCACGAGATCGCCACTGACATCACCACCCCCACCACCCCCTAATCTAGTAATGGCCACCACCCTCCGCGTCTTCCTTCGTGAATTTGGCACAACCTCTCGCCAAGACCTTTTGCCTTTCCCCTCTGTCTCCACCCCTCTTGTTGACGTTTGTTAAGTTTGTCCCAGTTTCCCGGCTGGGCCAATGCCGTTTTTTTTTTTTCCAATTACTTCCCTTTTGCTGTGCTATTCGTCCTTTCCTGTCCCTACTTTCGAGGCACAAGTTCCTACATTGGATTAGACCCCCAGGTTCTAACCGACACTTGTCTGTTCGATGGTCTGACCACCCCCCCGTTTGGCTGCCAGGCGGCACCCCCGAGTTGACTTGATTCCCAGTTAGTCGTACCTCACGTCCAGTTTATGTTGGCGCCGTCAGGCATTTTCGAACCCCACCACCGTGTGATTACGTCACAACCCCACCGAAACCGTCTTCCCTAGGTCCCCTCTTTTTTCCTCCCCCCCTGCGTTTCCCATCCCTGTTTTTCTGTAACTTCCTGCACCCTTTTTTTTGCAGTTGGACCTTTTAGCTGTGCTTACGTTTGACGGGCCTCAGTGGGGGCCACTTTGGTGGTCGTTTTTTAACCTTTCCGCCTTGAACCATAAGTGCCCCAAGGTCCCATGGTGTATGCGTGGGGCTTTGGGCGCTTCCGCACCCGCCTTGGCAAAGGACCGCAGGACCTATTATACCCCCTTTTTTGGCCGATGGTGTTTTTGCGGGCGAACCTCCCCCCAGTTTGGCGGCCTGCCCCCACCGCTTTTTCATCCCCATCCACCTGCGGGTGCCGGCTTCATCTTTGTTCCCCAGACTTTTTTTAGTTCCGCCAGTTTCGGAGCCCCACTGCTTACGTCCTTGCCGTACTCGAGGCGTTCAGTGCCATAGACCGGTTGTCTAATCACCACCCCGCCTTCCGTTGGCTGTGCTGATCACACCCTTACCCCCGTGCCTCTTTCTCTTCCCATCTTGCCCCCACCTTGCATGGTTTATAGATTTTTTTTTCCGTTTAATCGGACATGACCATGAAGTTTTTTAACAGTCGGATTCGTTTCCCCTTGCCACACCACCACGTGTTCCGTCCCCCCTTCAGTTGGCTTTTTGTTTTTTTAGGTTTTTTTTTTCTGCCGCCCTTCTTCCCTTTTCTGTTCCCTGGAGCGAGTGTCCCCCGTGTTTCAACGGGTTTTAGCCCATTGTTGTTTTCCGACCCCTTCTACCCGTCGTGGGTCCAGTTTTGCTGCCCTGTTTTCCGTCCCCCCGTTTTGTGCATGGTCAGTGCCCGGTTGTCTGGAGCTTTACTTTCAGTTTTGTTGTCATAACAACGTCGCATGTTTCCCGTGCCTGCTGGTGCTGGCCTTGTTCGGTGTGTTTTGCTTCCGCCTTGTTCGAGTTTGTTGTTTCTCAGTTTTGACCCATATGAAATCCCCTCCCCCGTGGCGTTGAGGATTCACCCCATCCACCCCCAATATTATTACCTCCTTCAATGTAGATGTCTCTTTAGGTCCGCTGTTCTGGTTCCGTCTTACACCGCTTTTTATGCGGTCACCCGCCGGGATTGAAAAACCCTATGGGTCATGCGTGTTTTTCCCCTGTGCTTTGCGCCCCCCTTGGTGGAGGGTGCCCCGCATGCTCGCGTTCTTTATCTATCCATCCTTCCGTTTTGGGGAGAACTCTTGATGGTCGTGGCACACAGTTGGCACATCCTGTTTTTTGTTTTGGGGTGATGTTGTCAGGAACGGATTGCAGAAAATGCCGATGTTAATCCACTCCTTCCCGCTGTTTTTCCACATACACCTCCTTTTTACCTCCTGGGCGATGTGCAGCCCCAAGCCCAAGTTTACCGTCCATACAGGTTCCCACTTTTGACAACCCCCTAGTTTAATTTAGCCCCCATGCTCTTTTTGGTACTACTTTCCTGTTCCTGTCCTGTTCCTTTTTGTTGGATATTTTTTTTTTCCGTCCTGTCCCCCCGTTAATGTCCTTTGTCCCAGTTCCTACACATCCCGCACCTGCGGAGTTTGTCCCCCCCTTGAACAAATCTTTCTGGTCCGCCAGGCCCCCCAGTTCACTGTTTTCCGACCTTTTTGTCTTTTGCCTTACGGGGCCCCCCTTTCCTTGTACCCTTTTTCCCAAAAAGTTTTTTGCCCTTTCTTGTGTTGTGTGTACAACAACCTTCGTTCCCCTTTGTTAGCCACCCTTTGGACGATTTTCAAGTTTCGGCCTGACCTTTTCCCCCCTTTACATTTGTCATTTTTTTACCCTTGATGATTGCAAAACCCCCAGTGTCGGGACAAAAAGTTTCTCCGTCGAATCCCCTTTGTAGTTATGTTAAAAACCTCAAATTTCTTTTGGTGATTCCTTTTCTTCCTTTTTTTGTCAACATCTCCCCACCAATACGGTTTTTGGTGAAACTCACATTACCTTTACATGACGTTTCCCGTGGACGCTTTTCATAAATTCTGGCTCCATTCCCCCCAGAGGGGTGCCTGTCCCCGCGCCTGGATTCTCAAACATGGGAAACCCATTGGTAAGGACGCCCAACCCCCCGTTCGCCAACCACGTCTTAACGGCAACAATTTGCTTTGTTGCGCGACCCTTTTGTCTTGGTTCAAATGAAACCTTCTTTTTAATCGCGCGACCACCACGTCTTGGTGGCTTTCTGGGTATGTGTTTTTTGATTCCGGTCCGGTCCTTCGCTACTACCCAGCCTCTGATCCTTTTTTTGTCATGTCACGGGCTCTCTCTCTTTTTCCCCTCTTATTCCTGGTGTTGTTGTTTTTTTTTCTGGTCCCCTAATTAATTGGACTTTTTTATCGTTTCCAGGGATACGCTTTCTTCGATGTCTGTGACCCTCCTCCCGGAAGGGCCCCCCATTTCCACGACTCTCTTTGACCGCCGCCAAAGGCAAGGTGTTGCCCCCGCTTGGCGCGCCAGTCCGCGGCCCTTTTTCTTCACGTCGTCCGCTTTTCCCACCACATTCTTCCTGTTCCTTCCTTCCCTCCTGACCCAGACATTTTGCCGTTAGTATTGCTCTCGAGGCTGATTGGGCTTCCGCCCCTGGGTTTACCATTGGTGCTGAGTGTAAAAATTACACGCCTTTTTGGGCGGCATCTGGAATATGAATTAACCTCACAGTTCCCTTGTCACCGTGCTGCTTTGGTAACCCCAAGGTTTAATGGACCCCTGTTTTTGATTTTTATTGTGTTACGCGCGGGCGGTTTCCCCAATCCTTCCCCAAACGATTCCGGTGCTTTTCCTTTTAGGCTTTGATTTAACGCCACTCAGACTTCTCCTTGAGAGTTTCGTACCCCCTCCTGTGTTCCCCAATCATCCACCCTATGTAACACAGTTCCACCTTTGAACCACAGTACTGCCTTTTTCAAATCCCCGCCACAAATATGTCTCACCACCGCCCTCAGGTTACGCCCACCACCAGTCTTGAGTTCCCTTGCTTTTTTCGGCCTTTTTCTGCGTTTACGTGCCCACGTTTTCAACCGTTTGATTTCAACCATGCTTTTGTTTTTTTCCTCTGGCGGCCTCATTTTCCCTTTGTTTTTATTCCCCTCCAGGGTTTGGGTTTTTAGGGCTTTTACGAAAATGAGCGCGGGACTTTGGGTTTGACATTTGGTGCTTATTTTCAGGACGGCCCGACGATTCCCCCCCCTGAATGCGGATTTGGCCCACCGGCTGGTTATGTTTTAACCCCCCCAATTGGATGTGACCAACCTTTGTTACGTTTTGTTACCAACCTTTTTCTGTATTTTATTGACCAGGCGGCGCCTGCATGTTTTTCCCCCCACAGCTTTTTTAGTGATTCCATAAGGGGAAACTTCGGGCCCCACTTTTAGTTCCCTTACCCCCCTTTTAAACCCAACCCCTCCCCTACCCGACCCCGGCTTCCCACGGGGCACATCACAACCCACCCCCTTTGTCGGCAACCCTGCCGGTACTATTCCTTATCCCCCCTTTTTTGCTGTTTCCCCCCACCTTACAACCCGTGGTTGACCACTCCCCTCGGTTTTAAACCTCTTCCGCCACCTTTTCCCAAATCCCAGTAAGACGTCTTCCCTGGGTTCATCTGAGACCTAAGCAAACGCCCGCTGTTTCCCTGAACTTTTTGTGAGGCATCCCTGCACCGGGCCTTATCATGCTGTGGGCGGGTTTTTTTGATCCCCCCCCTGCAACCGCCCCAACGGCCCGGTACTTTCTCTTTCTGTGGCCCCCCCCACCGGCCCCCCTCTTTTTTTTTCCTCCGACACCACAACAGTAATCCCCCCACTCCTTGCAAAGGCCACAGGGCATTCCCTTGACAACGTTGCAACCCTTTGACGGCGGTCTATTACCGGCCCTTCAAATCTGTTTGAACACTTGTTTGAACTCTCGGTTAAACTACATTCCACACACCCCGGACGGTTCCCCGCCCCTTGTGTGCCATGAAACCAACCATGGACCACCCACGCTTTACTGTGAAGCCTCACCCCACAAAACCTCCGTCTTTTTTTTGTCCGACCCCCAAAAGGGTCCGTTTTTCACCAACCCTCTTCCCCTGGCACACATCGCCCTTCTACACAACCACCAACCCCTCAACATCGCCGAATTTTCTAAACAAAGCACTCCCCCCCCGGTGTGCCTGGTCCCGGCCCAACTCGACGTCCCTTTTGGTCACCTCTTGGTGCACCCTGAAACTGGCCCACCATCGAGACATAATGTATCAAAATCTGTCCGCTACGGGAGTCTGTTTGGACGTTTCTTTTCGGTTTTCTATCCGAAAAGTTTTTTATTTCTTTCTCCCTCCTCCGGTTTTGGGCCCCTCGGGTCCCGGTCCCTGTGATGACCACAACCCTTCCGTACCTATGTGCCCCAATTCCCGCCGGCCCCACCCCCCCAGTCTTTACCCCGACTGGCGGCTCACCAGGCTACAGTCTTGGCGCACAGATTCCGCCACCTCTCTTTTTTTTTGAAAAATGTGGGGGCCCACCCTCGTGTTTTGACCTAATTTCGTCAAGTTTTTCCGTTTCGCCCGCCATCGTCCACCGGTCTTTTATAAATGGGTTTTTCCCTTTTTGCCACCTGTCCCACCATGGAGGGAGCAGGGGCGACAGCAGTCCGGCGGCATTGCCCTTGTGCTTTCTGTTCCATGTATCCCAGCGTTTCCTCTTCCCCCAAACCCTTTTTTGCCCAGCCCCTTTTTTCTGTCAACTTGCCTCTCAAAGTAACACAGTTGCGCCCCCCGTTTTCCTCCTTGGCAATCAATCTTTGGGCCTTTTTAAACTTCCAATGCCAACCCCCGATTAATCCGTCGTGGTTTTACATTTTCTCCCAGCACACTGTTTTTTGGTTAGCCCCTTTCTCGGATCCTGACCCTAGCTGAAACCGTCCACTTGCACTTCCATTTCTAGTCTCCCCTTGCAACGGCGGGTTATTCCGAGGGTTGGTTTTTTTCCTTCCAATGACCCTCCCCTTTTGTACCGTGTTACTGAAATGCCGTTTCCCCCCCCCTCCCCCCCCATTTCTGGACCTTTTTTCTAGCACTTCCGTTGGACTCCAGCGAACCTTACCACGTTTTTGCCACCTGTCCGGCCATTGCCCCCCTCGGCTACATGGGTGTGCTTCCCCACTGACCCGTTCCCTCCGTCCCCCATGTTTTTTTCCAAAAACTAAGGGTTTGCCCTTACGTTTCGTTTCCCTTTTTCCTCGGTGGAATTCTTCCCAGCCCAGGTTACCTAATTTCGCTTTCCTAAACCATTTTAGGTCCCCCCACGTGAAACAGGACTGGGACACGTTG
>Ga0179593_1650999_pt1 | contig 11317 bp, 10 predicted proteins | sample CZODoug2_1_08_16_FD_185931 | JGI IMG/M metagenome (GOLD analysis project Ga0179593, IMG submission 185931) | Vadose zone soil fungal communities from Angelo Coast Range Reserve, California, USA - CZODoug2_1_08_16fungal (PacBio error correction) | ecosystem: Environmental > Terrestrial > Soil >... | reverse complement strand
TCACCTTTCAACGGCCCCTTCTCGGTAATTTAATCACTTTCCCTTTAACCAGGAATTCCCACTGAATCATTCTATGGGCATTCTCCGTAAGTCCTAACTACGAGCCGTCGTGTGCCCGGACCCTCGTCCCCTTCAAGCGATCCGAGGCAGGTTGGACGGTCTTTTCCTTTTCCGGTCCTACCGCGTTTCGAACCGCGTAACTACTGTGGGAAGCCTCGGCGCCTTCTTTTCCCCCCCCGGCGCTGCACCCGGGCAATGATTTCGTCCATTTAAGAGTTTATACCCTCGTTATGACCTCTCGCATTTCTCGCCCCCCTATTTTTCGGATGCAGTTCAAGCTCCGTCCCGTGCGCGCTCAGTTGATCCTCACTACCGCGGCCCCCAGTTCCGTCCGCGAGCATTTGAATCTTTTCCTCCGCCCCGGGGCCCTCTCCCAGCACTGTGCTTGGCGCGAGTTATTTATTCTTGCATCGAGATACGCTGATTAACCCACAATTTTCCTACGCCTCTGTCTCCCCGGTCTCCCCTCCGCCTTGGTGCGTGTCCTTCTCCATGTGGGTGTTTGCTTTCCCTCCGGGACGCAGTCTGTTGAATTCTTTGACCAGCTGCAAAAAGCCAGACCCCGCTCTCACTTTTCTCCCTTTTAAACATCGTGTTGGACTTTGATCTCCCCCAAGTCCCCTTGGTTTTAAACGTCCCCCCCTCATCCCCCAGGAGATATTGTTCCGTTTAAGTCGCGGTTCGTTTCATATAAGAATACGCTCCGCGCGATTCCCCCACTGTTGAGCCATACGAAATAGTGATCCCCTCCCTCGTTCTTTGTCTTTTTCTTCGGACTCTTCACAATGTAAGTTCTCTTGCTTCTCTGGTTTTTCTTTGCCTATGGCCTTTCGGAAGACGACTCGTTGATCGACGCCATAGCCGTTATGTCCCGTCTCTTTTTCACGGTCTTGTGCACGTACTTCGTTGTTTTTCGATTCATCCTGGTTCACGCGGGCTGTGATGACTTGCCGTCTTGCGAGACATACAGTTTGTGGCAGTCTCTGTTGCGCACGATACGCTTGACTCGGCGATTTTTTTTCCCTTCTTCCCTGGGGTCAGTTAATCAATTAGTTTTCGTTGTGGTGGGCCTCCCCTTGGCTTTCAACTTCGTGGCGGAGTCGTTTTTCCCCCCTATCCTGAGTCCCTGACTTACAGGCCGCTTCTGCTGGAACTGCCGCCAGACAGAATTTCTTAGATTCCTTTTAGTGCGAGGTCATCATTTCTGATACTACAGAGTCCTTTGGTGTCCACTGCTCCTTCTTTCTGCCTCTACTCCCTCTGCTGTGCCCTGCCTTTCGTATATGACTGTTCTGAGGGAAAATATTTGCTGATTGAGTACGTCGCGCCCCCCCTCCCCTATTTCGTGTTCTTGAGAAAGGCAGATTTTTGCTTGCGTTCCCTTCTTGTCTCCTTTGAGCGAGCCCTCCGAGTGTTTTCTCTTTTTTTTTTTCCCACCGACCTTACCCTCCATGGACACCATCGCCCATGAACCACACACTGCTGTTGACCCCCTCCCGACCTCATCCTAATCATATAGGAAATGGCTCCCTATGTCCGTCTCTTTACCTCCCTCCTTTGGTTTCGTTTTGCTTTTAAGTTTTCCCGATTTTCACCTTTTTCATTCTAGAGTAGCCTGAGGTTTCTCGTGCTGGACACGAGTTTTGTCTGCGGGGATCTCTGTAGTCCCGGTTTTTTTCCGGAAGAACCCCTCTGGCTGAAGACTCTCCTCGCCTGTCGGTCCCACTCGGAATAGTCCCAGGCAGGCTGCGTTTCCGCGCCGCTTTTTTCTGTTGGAATCGGGACGCGAACCCCTATTCAATCAGCAGACCCCCCTGCTTGGTTGTAAAGGCATATAAAGAGACCGCCCGCCCCATTGGCCCATCTTTAAGAGGCATTGTCCACCAAACAAACAGCAGAGTAAGTGGAAGAAAAAGCGTTTTCTTGGATGCCATCCTCCCATTTTTTCCCTCGCATTTTTTTCCAGTCTTCCGCTCTGTTTCCCTGCACTTTCTCGCAAAGCTACGGTTGTTCCCTGGACGACAAATCCCTTTTGAAGCATATGAACAACGTGGCCCCCCCGCTAGTTGAACTGCTGCCACAAGAGTGTGATTTTCCCTCACCGAGATCTCTCTCATCCCAATAGATCGACGCCACCTTTTTCCCCCGATTTTTTTCCTTTTTTTTAGGAGTCGAAGTCTTTGCCGATGACTCTGACTTTCCCCCATTTAGTTGAGGTACCAGATTGACGTGAACGCTTCCTGGTCAACGGCTGATTGCTCTCGACCGGAGTCGTCTCTCAGAAGATTTCCTCCGACCCTCGGTGGCGGGGCGCCAAGTCCTAGTGTTAGGAATGGAGAGGCGGCGTACCCCCTCCCTGGCCTCGCCCCTTGAGCACGTGCGTCTGGCTAAAGGTTTCATCACCCTTTCATTCTTTCATTCTTATCTTCCCCGGCTCCACGGCCACCGCTCCCTTTTTTCGTAGATGGATTTTTTTTTTGTCGTATCCTTTCTGGAACGCCGAACCGGAGGACAAGATTGCATTCCCTTCTCGGTATTATCAGACTCCCTTTTCTTCCGAGTCCTTTCCGGAACCTTTGAAGCCCGCCCGCCTGGTCGCGACATTTTTCGCGTATAGTTTGTCTCATTTTTTGCGCTTTCCATTATAGCGTTTTTCGCGAAAGCTGCTCACTGTTAGAGAGAAATCTCGTCCCTCATCTGTGCCGTGACTTTTCTTCCTTCTTTTTACCCTTCCACCCTGTTGTCTTGCACGTCCTGTGTTTTTTTGCTCTTCTACGCTCTCAAATGCTCGCGACGTCATCGAAATGATTCTCAATCGCCCTCCGAAGTTTTTCTTTCTAGCACCAAACGAGTTTTCCCTCTTTATGGTGCAAACTTGCCTGGGCCTTAAGTTTTTGGCGCTTTTGTATTCCCACCATAGCTAAGGAAAAGAGGTTTTCCATTCCTCGGCCCCACGAACACTTTTTTTCTTAAGAAAGTCTTCCCCTTTTGTCTTTTTCGTCGGTATCGCGGTTCCACTTGAGCGTTCTTTTATATTAGTTGACTTACGGCTGCTCGGCGTACAGAAGTTTCCCCCCCCCCCTTCTAAGTAAGTCATTACGATTTTTTGGCTTTTTTTCCTGCCTTCTTTTCGTTTTGAGGTGAACCCACCTTGTTGCTATTACTTCCCCCGAAGGCGCATCTTCAATCTTTTACGCCGTCGTGTTAGAGCCCCCTGCAGCAGACCTGGCCGCCTAAACGGCCGCTTCGACCTCCCCCTAGCACGACTGCCGGGTGAATCGTATTAGTGTTTTTTCTATTATCGCTTCTCGTTATGCTGTGGGATCCACGTTTTCTTCCCTGCGTGCCGTCCAGTGTTAGCGGGGAAGCGAAGTTAATCTTTTTTGACTTTTTACTCCTTGATCGCTTTAGTTTTCACTCAGAACTCCTTTTTCAGCCTAGAATTGATTCGAGGCCTTTCAATCTTTTTTTTTCCCACGCAGGTCAAATCCTTGGAAGAGCTCCCCCTTGGACCCCTGCCTGGGTAGGCGATATTCTTCAGTTGGTCTCTTTCTGCTCGACCTCCAAGCTTGTTTACATTCGCGGATCGCTTACCCCTCAAACTTTCTTTTTTTCTTCCTCCCCCTCGCCAAGCGGATCGACGACGTGTTCTCCTTGCCAGTTTGCTGGTGGCTCCTATTTTTTGAAGTAACGGCCACGAGACTTCCCCTTATTGCCCCCCAGGTCTGCTGAATGCGGATTATCCGTCAGAACTTTCTTCGACCCCAAAACGTCCACCGTAACCGTGCGCGAAGTTGGTCTCCGGTCCCCCGATAGAATAGCGATATCGCGCCCCCCCTTTGATGCCGCCTTGCTCGCGGTTGAATTCTTCCCCAGGTCGGGGCCCTCGGCGCTCCCATAGAGGAGGGGGCCACGCACCCGCCCCGTTTTCTCCTCTTATGAGCTTGTACATGTTTTTATCGAGCCCTGAATTCTTTCTTTTCTTTCCAATTTTTTGTGCCTTCGCTTCGCTTCCACGGGGTTCTTGGTTTCCCGTTCCTCGGGCGACTTTTCTTGGGTCTGTCGTTTCCCACGGTGACCTTTTTTTTTGTCCCTGAGGCGATGCGTCAAGATCGTGACTCTTACCCTGGTTTTTTTCTGACATAACCTTGGGCGTAGCGTTCCCTACTTCGCTGTTTACACGTGCCATCCGACTTGCTTGTTGGCGCCTTTTCATTTTTTTTGTGAACCTGACGTACAGTCAACACCGATTTCCGCGGGTACAAGTACTCCGCTTCGCTCTTTCCCTCAAAAATTTTATTGATCCCCTGCTCCTCATTTCTGTGGTCAGGATGCGTATTTATTTCCCGATTTTTTCTCCTTTGGCCCGGTCGTAAAGTGATCTTCTGTCGGCCCCTCCAGCGTCTGCTTATGAATGCTGATTTTGTGTGTTTTTTTCGCGCGATCCCCCCCCCTTCATTCGCTTCGTCGCGCCTCTCTGCTTGAGCCTTTGACTTCCTTGCGCATTGAGGCTCCCGGTCGCTGTTTGCTTTTTCCCCAACACCGACTCCCTTCCCGATCTGCACCCCACCCTCCTTTTTCCCTCACTCCCATACTCCCTTTCTTCTGTCAGTATGGTTCAAGACATCACTTTCCCATATAGCGTGGACTCCTACTACATGTTTTTTTGTGTTGTCTCACATATCAGGGGGCTACCAGACGACTCTCTTTTATTTCGTAAGTCTTTTAACAGTTGTGGCCCTTGGGGCTTGGTTTTCCTGTTGTTTTCACGCTGCAGCACCTCCCCCGCGACTTTAGCTCAAATGAGACTGCTTCAAGCATCTCGACGGTTTCGTCCTGGTTTGGTCGCTGTGCGCGATACACATTACCCAGACTTGACAACGATCCTAGGCTGGTAGAGCCCACGATTTCCGCGCGCCGTCCCTTTCCTTTTAGAGGATACTTCGCTCAGAGCGCAGTTGTTTCCCAGCCAAGCGAGCTGAGTATTCAGCCATGTTTATCCCCTCTAAAAGCTTTCACCTTTTACACCTTTTTGCACCCCAGGAACTTAAGTGGCCCCATGTACGTGCATCGTTCGCGTATCTGATGGAAGCTATATCCCCCCCCGAACATAGTTTTTTCCGACATTTTGCACCAGCGCCACCTTAACTTTTTTCTTTTCTAAGGACCCTCGCTTTTCTCGAGATTGCTCTCGTCCTCCTCATTTGGCGCCCCCCCTCACGTCGCTGGCTGCCATCCTCCGCGCCGTTTGCTTACATAGCACCAGGGACCTTTTTTGCGCGAAGTGTCCACTAAGACCGTGAGTCAGACATTAGGATGATGGTTACTATCATCACTTCCTTACGTCTTTTTCCTCCGTCCCGATATTCCTTTTGCCCAACGCTATCCTAGTTTTTTTCCCGTGTCTAATGGTCTCCCCCTGGTGCGCCTGGAGGAACCCTCCTGCTTCGGTCCGACATTAGAAGGAGTTCTCCTTTGCTTTTAGCTCGCGGTAAGCTCGTATTAAGTATTATTTCCGCGACGACCCTCCAGCCTTCCCTTCGTCAACATGGGTATTTTTTGAGTTTCCGCACCTTTTGCGTTTTACGTTGCCGCATTCCGCCCCTTCGAATTTCCACAGCTTGCCAGAGTGTATTTTTCTCTTTCTTTTTTTTGTACATTTCCTCCCCAGTGTCGGAGTTGTCTTGCGAAAAACAGACAATGCAATTTTTCCCTTTTAGATCCTAGCAGTAGGACGATACTCATCTTGTTGAAGCCTCCTGCTTGAGCTTTTGAACTGAATTTTGACAATCCAGCTCCACCAACGTTTTTTTTTTTCCATTCAGGCCACCGTTCAGCGTCTTCTATTTTCCACATTTTTTTTACCTCATGGATTGTTACTCGTAGTTAGACAGATCAAACTCTCACTTCCCCTTTTTAACTTTGAGAACGCTACGCGTTGGCGGCCTCGCGGATTTGCAATACCTGTCACTTCCTAGCGTTTTACCCCCCCACTCCGGGTCAACTCCTGATTTGATAGGGAAGGCTCCCTTTTAAGTTTGCCCTTCGTGTTTCCCCAACACATCGCGGGGAATCCCCCGTCGACGCTTCCATCCATTCAGATACTCACCTAGTCATGTCCCCGATTGTTCTCCCTTTTTACTTGGGCTTCTCTGACGCGTTCCCTAGTATGTATTCTGCGTTTCCACGGATTCTTCCCTTTACGAATTTTCCCTGTTTAACTTCCTGCTCTTTTTTCCGCATATTAACGGGTGAGTAACCTTTCCCGTCTTCCGTTTGGCGGATTATTTCATCCTTTTTTTTTTTTCCCTCCGTTGGGTTCTACTGACTTTTTTAAACAATCCGCCCAAACGGCCTTGTCCCCTTTCTCCTACGTGAACTCTCAGAGGCTGTTTTTTTCAAACTGGAATTTTACTCCCTCTGCCTCTCCTGTCGCGTGATTCACCCTTGCGTCGATGTCAATTAGTGCGCTCTAGCCATCAGACGAATAACCCCTAGACAATCCCGACCCGTCTCGGTCTGACCCGGTGGGAGAATTAACGCGCTTGGTCATAGTCGTTCATTTCTTTTTCCCCAAAACTTCCCTCGCGGGCAACGGCTGGGCAAGGCCCATGGTTCGTTTGGACTGGTAAGTTTGTTTAACGGCTCCGTTTTTGCGGTGTTCCGGGACTCTCAAACATCAGCTCCTTCGTCATTGCCTCCACCCAGACCGTTTCGATAGGGAATGGTTGCGTTCTAGTTGCTCTCCCTCCGCTTTTCAACCACCTCCCTTTGTCCCGTCGTTGGTTCTCATCGTGCCTTATACTTTGCGCCCTCTCCTTTCTCTTTCGCTGTTGCTCCGTGCCCCGATGATGTTCTCGTTGATTCCCTCCAAAATTTTCCTACAAGTCAGGGATCCTCTCCCCTGCGGGTAGTCTTCCTTTCAGTTTCGTCCGAGTTTTAGTACCAGGGAATTCGAACCGCTGTCCACCCCGAATTAACGCAAATTTCCGGGAAACCCCAGGTCGGGACATTCTCCGTCCTTCCGCGCTGGGCGGGCCCTGAATTTCCCCCTTATCTACGTACCCTTGACATCTTGTCAGTTTTTTTGAATAAGAATTCCCTTCCTCGGGCTTCCTTCACCGGTCCGCACGCACATGCCTTCCCTTTTGCGCAGTCCTGTTTCTCTGCGCTCCATCTGCACATGTTTTCTTGCGGACACCGTAACGCCCTTTTCTTTTCCTTATTCTTCATCCTTCCGTCTCCTCCAGGTGATGATTTTTCGCACCCATGTTGTTGCGGGAGTATCCCCTGTGTTTGTTGCACGACTCGCTGTTTTTTAACCTTTTCCGAGTCCAGTTTCTGAGGATGACTGCAGAATTTGCCTCCCTTGACGTTTGAGGCTTCTTCGTGTTTTTTTTACTCAGGTCTTTGTGCTTATGACCAATTTTTTGCCTTTTCCCTCATTTCCTCTTTTTTCACCGTTGGGTTGCCCTTTTCACTGCGGGCTTCCTAATTCTTCGTTTTTGTTTCTAAAGGGACAAATAAGATCTCTGTCGCACAATTTCCACTTCGATTAAAATTTTGCTGAGAGTGTCATCATGCTTGGTACGATGCAACATGACTCTCAACTTTGCAAGATCTTTGCCTTGATCCAGATCCTTCTTCCGGTTTCATTGAGCTCTTTCAGGCGTTGATTGATTTCTCTTCTCGTCCTATTCCCAACAGGAATTTCCCTCGCCGCTTGAGCTCTATTTCGATGTCGAGAAGGCAAGTAGAGTGTGTTTTTCCGTCGTTTATTACAAACACCAAAGACCAGCTCACGACCCCCCACCCCCCAAAGCTTTTGCCACTACTAAATACATATGGTCTATATGTCACCATTTGGATATGTGAAATCCGCATGTTCCCCCCTCTCTTTTCCTCCCAGACGTTGTTGTTCTGCTTCGCTTCCCTATTCACATTTCGGTGCTAACAATAAGATCTCTAGATCTTCCTTTTTAGGTAGTGATGGTATTCTTGGTGGACCCCGCTTGCCTATTTTTAGGGTCCTTTTGGTGTGTAGTCCCGCGTTTTTGTGTTGTCCATCGCCTCACCTGGGACCAGCCAATGCGAATTCGCTCCCCATCCCTGTTGCCCTGCCGTTTCGCAAAGGGCTGCCGGTAGCTACCGGACGCCGGCGTGTCCCGCGAGTACTCAATCTTGCAGACCGAGGCAGTATCTTTTTCCCTTCGGCATTCTCCCGGACCGAGCCCCGCCCTCCATCCTTAGCGGAGCCTTCACCTTTTAATATCCTCTCAGCGGGGTTTCCGTCAGAGGAGCAGCCCCGTGGCCACCCTTTTTCGCGTGCAGGTTTTGTTTTCTCAGTAGTGGCCCGTACTCCCCGGTCGCCAACTTTAGGAGTTGACGCTCTCGCACCGGAGAGTTTTTTCCCGAGTTTTTGTTCGGCATCCATAATGGATTGATCCTCCCGGGACCCCCAACTCGCCGAGTCCTCGCTCTTCTCTTAAAATCTGCCGACTCCACTTTCCTCTGCCCTTCTTCAGTCATCCGCGCCTTCCTCGCACATGGACCCAATGAAGAGCCGCGTTTTTTTAGACGGTGATTCTCAGCTACGGCCAGGTTCCCGGGTCCTCACCTTTCACGGCCCTTCTTCTCGCAAGAAGGCATGATGAACCCTTCAGTCTACTTTCATTTAATGGTTTCGGGTCATTTCAGCTCCTCTTTTCTGTGCTCTATCTGGCTCCGGTGAGGGCAAGCCCGGTTTAGACCATATTCGCGCCCTCCCTCCCCGAACTTCTACCCCCGGTTCCTTTGTTAGTTTGTTCTTGTTTCGCTGCTTCTGGAACGCGGTCTCCCTGCTTTCCGTCCGCTTGGTAATTTATAGGTTGCTTTGCTCGGTCATTCCTTCTTCGGTCGTCGAGTCGGTCGCCACACCCCAACGCCATTGAGTGCTTGACAATGCCCGCCGTCGTCTCCATTCCGCGTCTTCGCCTAGGTCCTCCCTGATTGAAGTTAATCATTTCCTCGAACCTTCCCTTTTCCCGTCGGCGCACTCGCCCCCCCATCCCCCCTAGTTTGCCGTTTGGAGACCCCTGGCGATTATTTTACACTGCTCCTCGGTGGACGTCTTTTCTGCTTTCGATTCGCTAGCGCACTCCCCCTTTTCTAGTCCCTCTCTTTTCCACTCCCGTGGCGTCCTTTCAGTTCCACTTCAACGCTCTTTAACTTTACAATTCTTTTTAAACCGAAACTGATAGTTTCGGGGAAGCGACCTTTGGGCGTTTCTGTTGGTATTCCCCCCCCCGTTTGCCTCCCCGGTTCGCTCCCCTAAGGTAGAAACGAAACTTTGTCTTCCGGTCTTTTCTTGTTTTTCTTCGTTTTCCTGTTAGATAAGGGCTGATTGAGCGTGCTGTGATTACGTCTTTCCCGCGGTTTGAATTCCCTATCATCGGTCCCTCTCAGCCTCAGAACCACGCCGGTTGGCGGTGACTGACCTTTTTAGTAGTGTTTGTTTTTTAGTTCGTCCACCCCACCGGGAGGATATTAATATTCGAGGCCTTTCAGTGCCAAACTGGATCCCCTCTTTTGATAAAGGAGGTTTCATTTTAATACCCAGGGTTTGAACGAAGGAGCAATTCCCTTATTTCCGCCAGCCGCAAACCGAGATGCATCTCAAGCCGTAAGACCCCCTTTAATCTTCTTTTGCCTTAAGCGGCCTTTTTTAACCGCATTTCTTCCTATTTGATCGTTTTCATACTGCGCCGCTTCAATTTTCCCCGGGCACTACCGTTTGCGTTTTTACCGCCCTCGCAGAGATTTTCCAACGTTCTCCGTTTTTAAGTCTTCCTCTCAGTCGCAAAGTTCGTCCCCCCCGACTTTTCCCTGCTCCGATGGTCCTTGCTTAGCTTGAATCGCGTCTACTACTCCCCTTAAACCAAAAGTCGTCGGCGATTAACGTGCGGAGATTAAGAAGAGTGGTCCTTTCCCTGTCGCCCAAAGCTTTTTCCCTGATTTCTTCGGATGATTCACTTTCGCGCTTGCTTACTTACAAAATTACGCGAAACTCTCGCCTTCCTCGCCAGGGATCTTTGGACTACTGAGCCAGGTCCGTTTTTTTTTACTCTGTATTAACAGCAGTTAGCATCGACAATGCGAAAACGCAACATTGTAATCTGATTTGGACACATTTTCGGAATGCGTTTGTTATTGTCCACATTTCCAAGTCTGCCCCCCGGTCCCCCTTTCTAAGTAACGTATGTCTCTTGATTTTCTAAGAAACGGTAATTAGCATATTCAGTTCCGGGTAGCCATCCCCCTGCTCTGACCTTGAGTACATTTGCCTGCGATTGGACGAAATTGACTCCATTATATTACCACCTTTTCCGCGCTCCGTTTACGTGTTTCTCATTTTTATTTCCTCCCCGTCGTTTTGATCGTCAGACCACCCGTTGCCCGTAAAGGGAGATGATAACATGTTTCTGTGCCCTCCCATGTCTTCTTCACCTGCTTTCGTCGTCAGGCGCGAATTGCATCTTTTTTTTTGCTAGTCTTCTCCTTTCAGTTGGTAGTCTGCCTTATCTTTGCCTGCTACTATGCATTTCCGCTGGGTGTGTTGGGTTCTGTAACAGTCAAGATTACTTGCTGCGTCCCCCATATTTATGGTGCGCTGGTCCCCGTTGTCATAATTTTCCTGTACGGTGTTCCTAGTCCAGCATCCCTCGTTTTGAGTGACCCTATGTACTAAGATTCCTGCTGGAGACTGTCCCAAGCACTGTAACTGCGATGCCCCCCTTTTGAGTTTTTTTGTCATCCCCCTCGGTTCTCATATAGCTGCTGCCTGCAAGTGGAAGTCTGGATGACTCTTACTAAGTTCTTAAATGCCGCATCCGGCGCGTTCCGAGTCATACTTGATGGTCAAGCCTTCGTAATCTTTCCAGACTCTTCTTGGGATTGCCTTAAGTTTTTTGTCGCCACTCTCCCCACAGGCCTTATTCTCCTGCTTGCCGAGCCTGCTTTTTTTTGTGAGGCCCCCACCCCCCAACCCCCTGGGGTGGGCCCATGTTGCCCCCACTTCGTTTCCCTTTTCATTTTTTTTCCTTCTTTCTCCTTGGTGAGTACCCGCCTGCGTTGTTCTTCTCGGGCAGCGAACAAAAATACTTCCAGACACAAGCCGTAACACCCCGCCCGTTGCCCCCGATTTCCCCTAAAATCTAATGTCCTCCCCTTCTGCATCGGTGTGACTAGTACATGCGGGAAACCCTATTCCTCTTTCGCT
>Ga0179593_1648879_pt1 | contig 11317 bp, 11 predicted proteins | sample CZODoug2_1_08_16_FD_185931 | JGI IMG/M metagenome (GOLD analysis project Ga0179593, IMG submission 185931) | Vadose zone soil fungal communities from Angelo Coast Range Reserve, California, USA - CZODoug2_1_08_16fungal (PacBio error correction) | ecosystem: Environmental > Terrestrial > Soil >... | reverse complement strand
TTTGATTTGCTTTTAGAGCAGCGACTTTCTTTAAAGGGCCTACCCTTCTTGATGGATGGGGACCCAGCATTTTTGGGCCAATGGACTCACTGGATGGTTCTCTCCGGCGCTCCCGAGACTTCTGTCTGTCCGCGGATGCTCCGTCGGCGCGTAACCGCGCCTGTTTTTCTTTCCCCTCTTTGATCACATAATTCCTTCTGGGAAGCCCCTGAAAAGCTACCCAGATTCTTTCCCCCCTTTATTCTCCACATGGCAGAACGTCCCTCTGCCCGACCTTCGTTCCCTTGGCGCCGCGCCGTATTTCGGGCCTGAAGAGGGGAGGGTTCCAAGCGGGCTCGCTTTCCCCTACCTAAGGCCGACCTCTCGATTTCAGACACTCCCCCACGGCGGCTACCTCCTTTTTGGGAGTTCCTCTGCCCAGGCTCCGGCCAGAGGGCCCAGGATAGGCACTGGTCTCCCTTCGCCAGGCTGGTCGTCTCGCAGGTGACGGCCTAAAGGCTTCACTTCGGCCTTCCTGGAGCTGGCTTCAGTACTGGTTCCCTGAGGAGGTCTCGTCTCTTACACAACCTCCCCTGGGAACGGACCGGAACTGGGTCTCCCAACGGCATAAGGTTAATCCTTTTTCACAGACGGGATAGAAGAAGATTTCTTTTTCCTACTTCCCCGGAAACGGGCCCGTCGAGGTTTAGAAATCCGATGGTCCTGCGAGCTCCGTAGGTACGAATCTTTCACCCTCCCTCCTTTAAAGACCTCCTCGGAAAAAAGCTAGTCTGGTAACCACCCTAAGGGCCCCTCCTTCCGATCCGGGCAATCGGTCCCCTGTATTCGGCCCCCAGCAGGCCTTCCTTCAAGGGTAGTTCGGCCTTCCGAGGGAAATTTTCCTCTTTTTCAGTCCCCCTTCCCCCCCCCCCCGGTCGCGGAACCTTCACAAATCGGGACTTCCACTTCCGGTCTTTCCGTTTCCTCCTAAAGGGGGACTTTTTACCAGGGCCGGCTCTGGGTGGATTTTTTTTTATCCCTCTTTAAACTCGGCCACGAGTCCCAGTTACAAAGGCCCGCGATCTTCTGGAACAGTCCTTTCGTTGAAAGGAGTTGCCACCGCCCCCTTTCCTCGTTGCCTTCAGGGGTCTTATTCTTCCTTTCAGGTAATAAGCGTGATCTCGTCAGACAGACAGCTGGGCAGCCGTTTTGGCTTCCCCTGTACCCGCGCTTTTCTTTTTTCCCCAGCTGGAATGGCTTTGTCCCTTTTTCGTTTCTTTTCCTTCTCCCCAATGCGCTACGATCGTCCACGCGACGACGCAGGACAATATCATTTACAGCTTCGCAGTGTTCTTTTTTTACCAAGGCTGTCCTTTTTCTTTAAGAAGAGGCTTCCCGTTTTCCTGAGGTTAGGATCCTTTATGGAGGTCCCTCCTTTGCGTGGGTGGTCAGTTAAGGCTCTAGGAATCGGGACGGTTTTTGGTTTGGCCCCGGCGGGCAATCCTTAGACCTTTTTTTTTCATTGGTGGTAGTTGGCGGGACAGCCTGTCTGCTAGGGACTGTGAAGCTCCTTCCCCATACTACGGACTCCCCCAAACTATCGCTATGTGGGAAGTCAACCTTCTACCAGACAGGCAGGGTTCTTCCCGAATACGCCCGCCGGCGTCTTTTCCGGGTTCTACCCTTCCCCTGACCTTCTCTCTCTAGTTAAACAAAGGTCGTTTGGCGGGAGCGTTTTCTACCAAAAGGGATAATGGCACAAGATAGGAGTCTCCGATTTTTTCTTAAGGAGTTTGCAGCCCCCTCCCCCCCCGTCCCTTCTTCACATCGCCTCCTGGGGGGGAACTCGCCCAATGTTTATTTTCAAGCGGGAAGGCCGGACACGTCTCCTTTTCTCGTTTCGGGATGCCTAGAAATTCCTTCCGCGGCTGACCCAGTCCCCCGCATCCCGAGGAACCCGAAGTCGGGTCTCCTTCTTCCATGGGGGTCTTTGGAAAAAGAAAGGCTTTCCCGGTTTTCGCACTTTGCGGTTTGACCCTGCCCGGGTTTCCCCTGTGTATCCCGCTTATGGATTTCTCCCTCCCTTACCCTCATTCGGATGTTTTATCGCCGAGCAGCAGATTCTCTAAGAGTCGGGCCCATATTACACATATGATCGGGTCTTCCCTTCCCTTCATTCAGGAGGCTCCCCTGGATCCCCCTTTCCCTCCTTTTGTTGTGCTCTCTCTCCTCTCTTCGTAAATCCGGAGAAGTCGTAGGCGCGGGACTTTTTCCCGAGCGAACGTCGAGGAGCAGTGGCTTTTTAGATGAGCAAGACGCTGTTGAGCGGGAATTTTACCTTCTCTCCCTTTTCGTTGAAATAAAGGGATTCTGTTGACTTTCCCTTTCACCGTCTCAACACCCGTTGCCTCAAGAAAAGCGAGGACCCTTGGAATCCCTACTCTTGGCTACGACAGCCTAGTTTAGCGGATTTCTTAGGGGTTTCGGGATTTTTCGGCAATGGTAATCCCCTCGTTTCATCGTTTAAAAGCCTTAAGCTAGTCTGAGATCCTTTTTGACCGTTTGCCGCGGTTAAGCTGTTGGCTTAAGTTTTGCCCTCCCTCTTGTGGCCATTGTCTTTCATTTTCTTCCGTCAGTCACTCCTTATCCTCCACCTTCCTTAAGAGAACTTGATGGTGCGGGCCCATTCTGTGGGATGGCAGAAGCTTTCGCTCTGTTAACAGCTTTTCGATCTAGGCCTCATGTCAGTTGAGTTTAAACGGGAACTCTAAGAGGCGCGTCTTAGGCTAGTAACCTGCCAAAGCCTTTTTTCCCCCGCGATTGTTTTTTCCCCCCCCCCCTCTCCTGTCTACGGTTGGGTCCTAGTAGGAGGCCTTTTTCGATCAAGAGGCTCCTCGGCTCGCTTACTTTTCAAGACCAGGGAAACTTACGGTTCTCTTGAGAGATACTGCCCGGGCAACAAAGACCCGGAAGCCTGGTTTTTGATCGTAAGGTTTCCCCCCCTTGAAGAACCGTTTTTTCACTCCATTCTGGTTTCCAAAAGCCGGTACAAGTTTTCCTCCTTTCGGACACAACACGTCCTGTACAAAGACCAGAGCGAAGATTTCCCGCATGATCCGGGTCATTTTTGTCTTTGTGGTATCTCTTCCTTGTGGTTTCTTCTGAGCGGCCAGCAGGTCCAGGCTACATGCTCGACGTGGTTGACCTGATGGTATTCTGATGGAACCCGAGCGCGGCCATCCTATGATGACGAGAGTTCCGGGAGGGCCTTTCTTCCTACTTTCACCAAGCACCCTTCGGCTTTTCCCCCGAGGACCATGACGGGTTCCCGCCGGTGGCCCCTGGACAATTCAATGGCCAAGGCGGGGAAGTGAAAAGGAAGCTGGTGGGTAGTTGGTGGGGGGAGCTAACGTACTTCCCATGATGCACTCCCCCAGCGCCGGCCCTGTCAACCGCATTAAACCTTGCTCACCCCTTTTGACTTTAACGTTCCCCGTACCTTTTTTGGGCAATCCGTTTAGTAATAGTCTTTGATGGACTGATGGGTAAAGATACCCCTCTCCAGGCATTTGGGCGCTCATAAGGTTTCCCGAAGAGCTTTTCTTCGTCCTTTTACGAGCTTGGCCCCTTTAGGGGGGTTCCCGAAGAGGATTGCAAGTTCTTGGGTGGTTACAGAAGGCTTGGTTTCAGGAGGTTACCCTCCTGAGCCCGCCAGTTTAGGGCTAACATCTGCCGCGGGCCCTCGGTGGAAGTGAGGCCCTATTAGGTCGAGTCTTCGGTGTCGGTCGTGTAAATTTCCCTCTGATTGGGGCCTCCCAAAGGTCACGTTCCTTGGAGCGGGGGGGGAAGCCTAAACTCTTTTTCCTCCGCAGATTCCAGTAATACTTCCCCTTCCTCAGTACTTTTTCCAAGCCTTTTCCAGAGGACTTAGAGAAATGTCCCGCTTTCGGGATGAAGATTTAATTTTGGACCTCCTCAGGCCGTCTAGACAGGTTAGGACGCACCATAACAGATTACGCCGGTTTTTTCGCAAGGAGGGTGAGGGCAGTTCTTTCTCGATTCCTCAGCCTGCCGGGAAGACCTTCTAGAGTAAAGGCCTTCCCAAAGATATTTGAGCAGGGAAACCACCTTCAGTGCGGGACGTCCTTTTGCACCTTCCTGTTTTTCTAGAGGGGAGTATTTTTGGGTCAGCGGTCCCGCCGTCCTCTGTAGAAGACCAGGTATTGTCCTGAAAAAAGGCGATGTGCTTTTTCTTTGCAGTTCCGCTTCTTCTTTTTTTTCCTTCCTTCTGCGATCTCCCCGTACCTTCCTGGGCCAGCCTGGCAGTTTCCTCCTACGTAGGGAATGGTCCTTTCTGTCGATGCGCGACACCAGTCCAGTACATATCTCTCTCCTAATAAGTTGTGGTGTATATTCTATGTCGGTGCGCAGTCTCCTTTTTATCCCCCTATATTCTCTTCTTTTCTTTTTCCCCCGGGCTTTCCCCTTTCCCTATGGAAGGGGAGATCGCGCCTCCAACGGACGTGCCTTTTTTAGAGTCCGAGATGCCGTCGGGCGGGCGTCCCTGCACCGCGCTGTTATCCCCGGTACCTAAATGGTCTTCTTTTAATGAACGCCGGCGTTTCCGCCTGAAAAGGCGCCCTACGTCCTGCTGCCATCCTGGAGGCGCTTTCCGGCCGAACTGTGCACATCAAGACTTTCTCCCGGCGGCGGTGAGCCGTCCTCGAGTTCGATTCGGAAGAGATGTATGGCGTAGTGGTAAGTCCCTCACTACCCTTACGGCTTTTCCCCAGGCCTGGATGATTCCCCGAAGGAGGATCCTGTCGTGCTTCTTTCAGTCGGGCTCGGACCTGGGCCCTGAGGACGGTGATACTGTCACTTCCGGCCTGGTCTACGCCTCTCCCGCGTCCGGCCACGGCTTCCCTTCAGGTATGCCTTCCTTGGAGAAGTATGCCGATGAGGAGTTTTCCAGTCCGACGTTATCCAAGAGGACAGTAATAACCGGCCTTAAGGAACCTGGACCTTTCCGCCCTTCACAGCTAAAGAACCTTTTTTAGGAGCGACCCCAAAGAAATGCGAGTACCCTCCTCCGAAGTGATGGGTCCCCCATCAACCTTGCACGGGTCCTCCCTTGACCGGCCTTTAGCCCGGACGTGCGCCCCGTCGGTACAGATGACGGGACAAAGAGCGGTCGGCACGCCCACCCTCCTCCGTGGCCCTTTCGTCGGGGACCACCCCCCCATAAGGGACAAGCTAGGGTACCACCTCCCCGAAGATTCGTATGGTACCCTGTTCCCAGCAGGCCTTCCTCGGTACGTTAGCCCTTCAGCCATGTCAGCCTCATCATTTTTCTGCAACCAGTAGTGCCCTTGAGGACAACAGGGGACAAATTAGTACACACTTAAGGCTTTCCTTATCGGGCTTTCCCTTTCTGGCCTTTTCCCTTTTGGAGTGCATTCCTTTTCTGACGGTAAAATCCTTTCCCCCCCCCGCAGGCTTTTCACGGCCCGCGATATCCTCTCAGGCAAGTGCCCAGGAGTTTCCGGGCGGGATACGGACCTTCCTTCCCCTTAAGGGTGAGTTCCAGATCTCGTCCTAAGTCCCCTTTCACTCCCTTGTAGTCAGAGTAGTCCCTTTTCACGCGTCTCCGTGGGATTCACATCCCTTCCCACCAATCATTTCTCCCCCCCCTTTGGCATTTTGCGGACTTTTTTTTTACGGGTTTTCTATGTGCTCCCCTGCGCTCCTCTCCCAGCCGACGACCGCTACAATCTAATTTTCAGGGCCATCTCGTCCCCCTCGGTCACGCGGCCGGTGTGTTTTCAGATCTACTTCCCTTGCAGGTTAGGGATCCCAGCTGGCTTTTCTACAGAAAACGGTGCTCCATTTTTGCCGTCATCGCTCTTTTTTTTCCTTTCTTTTTGGTCGGGGTTGGACCTTTTTTTTTTATGGTATCTTGAACGGCTTTTCCTGTGTCTGGCGTTTTCTTGTCCAGCGAGATGGCGTGGATCCATATGGGAAGATATCGTTTACCCCTCCTAATAATAAGTTTCCCTACCACCTTTTTTTTATTTTTTACCACACAGGATCGGACTCTTTTACGGAAAGAGTGGGATATCTCCTCTAGCCAGCCTCTCTCTGTTCGGTGGCCCTGGTTCCAAAGGACATGACCCCGAGATAGAAGAGGCGTTCCCCCTCGTCCGGTTTGCTTCGGTTCTTTCCATTTTTCTTTCAAGAACTCACTTTCTCTCCCTCGTATCCGGATTTTCTGCCCTTCCTCCTCCCCCAGGCCTCTTCAAAGGGACATCGCGAACTCCGTGTGGAACGCGCATGACAGCTTCGTGCCCGTTCTTTCACTGTTTCCCGACCCTCTCCTGCACTTCACCCGGAGCCGGACATGCAAGCCTCATTTTTTTTTCCAGGAACACGGGCATCCAACGCAGTCTCGGGGCCTCCGGATCTTGTTTCGTTTCCTCGGCGTCCCGTTTTCTGCCAATTTCTCTCTGTTTTCCCGGGTTTTTCCTTTGAGGTCAGTCCATTGCCAGGGAGTTCGGCCAATTCCCAAGTTTTTCCTTTAGACTTCTGACTCAGCTGTTTCCGCGTCTTTTTTCTCAGAGTCCATCCCCTCCCCCTTAGCTCGAATTTCGCTTCTTTTCCCGCGCATACCTGGTCCTCCTGATGGCCGCCAGAAGGATCTCTCTCTTGCCTCTGTGGTTGTTGAGAGTTATTCTGTCTTTTCCCCTGGACTTTTCTCGTAGGCGCGGGAGCCTTTTCTGACCGTCGAGGCTCCTTTTCGTCTGTCCTCTGCGCCGACCTCCTCCCCTCCCATCGATGCTCGGCGATTTCACCATCAGTGCGCACGGGGTACGTCGAATAAATGGCGAACGTTGTATTTTAATCGATTTAACCCATTCCTCCTTCCCTTCCATCCCCGTAATCCTTGCTTTTTCATCATCCCCCTCTCTTTTCCGCTCTCTTCAGGCGGGGTCCGTTAAGTGGGCATGGTCCTCTTGGCGGGCATTTTCTGATCGTTTTACCCTTTTTTTGTGCGTTGCTCGTGTCCGGACCTTCCAGCGGGGTTTTCTGGCCTCCTTTACCCCGATCAGGTCTCCCCACAAGGTTCATGGACTGTTTTATTTGTAAGGAGGGCTTTCCATTCATCTCAATCGGAGAATCCTCCCCCCTTGATGGTGCGGCAAGGATCCTTGCTGGCCGCCGCTCCTTCTCCGCGGGAACGCCGCGTCTTGCCTCCTCTCCCGGTTCCGCACCTTTTTTTTTCTCTTCCGAGGCGCGGCGGTCTCTTAGATCCCACTGCAGCTCTTGTTTTTTTTTCTGATCCCGGTTTCCTCACTCGATCAGTTGGGACAGGTTTCTTAGGAGGGCCTTGTCGAGTCTTACAGTGGATCCCTCTGCTCCCGCACAACAACAGACCCCTTTCTTTTCTCCTTACCTTACTTTCCTCCTTAAAGGACACCCGTCCTCTCCCCCTGGAAGAGAGACTTTGGAAAAGTCCAAAAATAGCAAGGGGTTTCTTCACTCCAGGAGTTATCACAATCCTTGTCCCCGGTGAAGAATGATCCTCTTAAAAAAACCAGAAATGGTCCACGGAGCACGCGCGTTACTCCTTGGCCCTCTCGAGCCCCCAGAGATTGTCCGATTCGTCTCTTGGTCACCCGTCTAGCAGGTGGTTTTTTTTCCATGAGCCCCGCACCGCAGGGACTTCGTGGGGTGACTGACTGAGCTGTTTCCTTCCCGATGGAATACCTTTTAGCTTGAAGCTGTTTTAATTTTTGTAATCCGTGGGACCGGTTTTCGGTACTCCTAAGAACCCCTTTTTCCACACGTTGAGGTTCGAGGACCCTTCTGGTCGTAACTCGAAGCTCCCTCAAATGTCACTTTCCTGCCAGGCTATCTGAAGGTTCACACGGCCTGCGGTTGTTCAGTGCACATTTCCCCTTTCTTGAATGCAGGCTTCCATTCCCCCTCCATCAGCCCTGACCTGTCCACCGTCCCCGGCACCGAAACGGACCTAGTCCCCGCGGTTTTTTTCCGCGACCGTTCTCACAGAATGGTTTTTAAAGGAAAGAGGGAGTTGAGGAAAGGGCTCTGAGGAAGGAGAAAGGAACCGGACCCCCCTGGAAGATACAGGATGGGGAGAGACGAAGGGTTTCAACCAACCTCCCTTCAAGCCTCCCCTTGGAAAGGAGGGCCTCCTGCGCGAAAGAAGAGCTGTCCTCTGGGTCGTTTTCACCTCCAGTGAGAGGGGCTAGGAGGGAGTTTGAAGAGCAGCATGAAAGGCTTCCCCCCCTTTCCCTCCCTTTTGAGAAAGAAAGGCTCTTGGGGGCTAAAGTCCCCCGGAAGCCGAGGACCCCGTAAGGTGGTGAGGCATTGAGGCACGGAGGTATCAAGTTACCATGGTATTTTCTAGGACCATTCCCCCCAAATGCTTTAGTCCGTTTAGAATTTTAAGTTCCTTAGGATGTTTTTTTCTGAGACAGTCTGTCGAAGCATCTTTGGCCAGGACTTCCATTGCGCATCTGCTGTTTTTGCAGGTTAGCTTGCCGGCGAGGACACGCCGGATAAGGTTGAGGAACTCTTTTAGTGCTATTGGCCCGTTCCGCTCCCTTTTTGATGCCGACCCCCACTTCCATTCCTCGCGTTCTTGTGCTCTTAAGCACCGCGGTCTGGCGGCCTTGTAGGGCTTCGTCGAGTATTGACCACGACTCTCCAGCGCGTCTCTTCGCTCACCGCGCTGACGGCGCGGCCCAGACGGGAAAACTTTAGGGATGTTGAGGGTCGGCCTTGGTTTTTCCTCTTCCCAAGGTCCCGCCGAGGGCTATATCGTTCATTTGCCTGATACGGTCGAAGATAGGTCCACCTGTTTCCCCTGGTCGCTGTTCCGGGCGTCTCCTTTCCTTCCGCTGCAGGGACGCGAAGTCCCTGCCCCACCAACCCTTCGGAGATCTCCCTTCCACTGGGCAAGGGGCCCATTTGACAGTCGCACATCTCTAGGTAGCTCTCCTAGACCTTTGCTGCGACACAAGCTGACTTCCCCATATATCTCTTTCCTGTGTTGTTTGTTCTCTAGATTTTCGTGCGGCTGGTTTCAGAGAACACCTTTATAGCCCGCCTACAACTTGTTTTATGATTGGCCCGCAAGGATTCGGAAATGGTCCTACCGGTGGATCTCGTCGAATCTTAGGACGCCCTACTTCGCGGGCAAGCCCTCGGAGGATGAATAGGAGCTCTACTCATGTTCTTCCCCTTTCAGGTGACTAAATGGTTCTTCGCTCCCCTAGGGACGCCTTCTGAGAGCCTGACAGAGTTTCCCCCTCCGAAAAGCGTCGGTCAATGGCGGACGACCGCTTTTCTACAGCAAGGTGTTAAGTCGTTCCGTCCGGGATTACGGTGTATGCCCTCCGCTCCGCGTGGAGGTTTTTTTCGTGGTAACTATTATACTCTAAATAAAAGCTTAAGAAGAGAAAAAGGCTTGATGGAAGTCTACCGTGAGGCCCCGGACGTTCTTCGTGGGCGGAATGACTCCGGGAGCTTCGAGGGGCCTTTTGGATTTGATCTGCCCTTTTCTTCCCTTAATAAATAAGGATAGTCCTGGTTATTCCAGGAGCGTTTTTAAACCAATCTTCTACTTTTCCGCTGTGATTTAAGTACTTGCGCAGCTTGAGTCACAGAACGCTTCCCATCCGCTCCATTCCGTCCCTTACCTTGTTAGAACAGGACCATCGGTGTCATTTCCCATGACTCCTTGTCATCCGCGCCGATTTCCCTGGCTAACGGCCACCGAACTTCCCCGCGGACTTTTCCCCAGCTCCTTGATGGCGCCCCTTTTCGGGAACGCATGGCCGCAAGATAGTCGGGTAAACGCACCCGGGAAAGATATGAGAACCCCCCCATATCCGGGCCCAAGTTCTTGCACCGGACCCGGGCCCCCTTTTTTGGGGGTACATCCTTCGGCGCCCCTCCTTCCTCCACTTCCGGGTACTTCCTCGCGTGCCATGCCATCTCCTCCGGGGTCCCCAAGTTTGCCCGGGCGGAAAAAGTTCCCCCACTTTCCGTTTAAACACTTCCTTTTCTTACTCCTTTGGGTTCCGGTTTTCCCCTGTCAGGTTTTCTGGAGGGGAGTGCCCTCAGTAAAACGGGCTCCCCTCGTTCCGGTCGACCGGCCCGCTATCCCTTGGCCCTCTTTGCCGTCCGGGAGGTTACTTGAGTCATGGTCCTTTTTTTATCGAGTTTGAGTCAGATATGAGTACTTTCACATCTCCTCGTTTTTCACCTCGTACATCTTCCACGCTGGAACGCTGACCGTTTTCTAATGTCATCAGCGCAGATCCGTGTCCTCGATCCTTCCGCTTCTCCTTGCTGGCCGTGCTCACTGCCCACCACATTACGACGGGGGACCCCCCCGAAGACGACCGAAATGGACCACCTTTTCTACATTTGCCCTTCGCCGCGGCTTTCCTTCAAAGGATTTTGGGGTGTCCGACGTGAAGCTGATGACTGGGAACGGCTGCGAATTGAGTCCCCCCCCGGTGCTGCCTTTGTGGACTTGTCCACTTCCGTCGGCCAGTCCTGCCGGACGGTGGTCTTTTGTGGACCTGGCGGGCAAGCCCCCCTCAAGTTACGGGTCTTTTTTTCGGATGCGAGGATCCATTTTCTTAGACACTTCCTCAGAATAGGCCCCAACGGATCCGATTTTAAAAACGGATGGACCCTTTCTGCCTCCGATTTCCTCTCCCTTCATACGCCTAGCGACCTTCGGTGAACGGGTGCTTTTACCCCGGCCATGAACTGGCCGCGATCGGCGTTCAAAGCGTTCATTCGGGAGCGGCGGCCAGCCCACTTTTCTGCCCCAGGCTCGGATTCTCTCTTTATAAGGAGGGCTGCCTTCGCACCTTTCCCCCCTTGACATTTCCCAACGTTCCCCCCCCTCGGGGGGAACCTTTCCTGATCGTCCGTGGCGCTCCGTTTCGGCACGGAGCCAGACGATCTTTTACGGTCTGGGAACCGAGCCGGACCCTCCAAGCCGCGGTTTAAACAGGAAACCTGGCCTCCCTCTCAGTCCGGGACTCAGGCGTACTTTGGGGAGGAGGTGGACACCCCCCTTTACGGGGATGCCCCTTTCGTGCGTTGGGTGTACGAAGGTGAGGTTCTTTTTCCCCACGTTCGACATGGAGTTCTTTCCCCCTTTTTTCCCCCGGGCGTCTATAGATGTCATAGCCGATCAGATGTCGCGGCAGCGGTCGGGCTTTCCCCGCACCCCACCTTTCTTTGCCTCGTCTCTTTTCTTTCTTCTCCGCGCCTACGACTTCATTCTGGCAGC